>Ga0255055_10000653_pt1 | contig 26301 bp, 21 predicted proteins | sample JV7_2_27_MG_FD_188633 | JGI IMG/M metagenome (GOLD analysis project Ga0255055, IMG submission 188633) | Seawater microbial communities from Jervis Inlet, British Columbia, Canada - JV7_2_27 | ecosystem: Environmental > Aquatic > Marine > Inlet | place: Canada: British Columbia | collected...
GATCATGCCTTTTCCAGGCGGCATACCAAAACCCTTTTCGAAATTTATTTGATTTCAGTAATATAATTAACAATTTAATTTTGGCAAACCCTAATTTATGCTTTGGGCTATCGAAAGAATAATGCAAATTGATTCGTCGGTGTTCACTGGATTAATAAAATGCGAACTCGTAAGATTAAATGTTGTCTAAATAAGTTCTATTCGGTTGGCATAATCGCAGTCATCAAGGCAAAAAGAAAAAGGGGATAAGTGTTGATTTGCCATTTATTTGAATTCTATGTGCAGGGCTAGATTCAAATTCAATTTATATCCAGAAAACCTTTTTTAAATGCTTCCAATAAGTTCAAATTTGCATCAAAATCATTACTAAGGTACGAGCGCATTCATAATTCCAACGTTTTTCTGATAGGCGGATTAATTTGTTCAATACGATTTTTTTAGAAGTTGTTCCACATTTATTGAGGAGTTTTGTTTAATATAATCTTTACGATCTGGAAAAGCTCGTATTATTTGAGTAAAGTGATCTTCCAGTCCAGATATATTAATAAGCCTTCTCGCAATGTTTGTTTTATTCCCCTTTGATTCTACAAAATTTCTTTCAGCCAATAGTACAATAACTCTGTTGACAGCACCTAACGATATTCCGGTAAGGGTACTAATTTCCCTCATAGTTTTTGATATTAGGCTCTTATTATCTAGAAAATGGGCGATTAATAGCATTGATGTTTTAGAAGCCAAAAGATTCCCGGAAGAACTTTCGACATATAATCTATCCTCAACCCCTAAATTCACATTGTCCGGATAGTAAATGGGTTCACATCTCAAATAATGGTCTTTAGAATCGGTGACCTTAAAAACACGCATTTCCATAACAATTAAAGGCATGAAAAGAGGTAAAGTAGATAAAAGTTCCTTAAATCTGCGGCGACATGATTCAGTAATAAGCACTGCAACATGGTAGCTGAATTTTTTTGCTCTTTGCTCTTTGGCCCAATAATCTAAAACGTGTGAAATATGCCAATGATCGGTTCTGCCCCTCATAATTTCTATTTCGAAATATGTGTTGAGCTCTGATTGGAAAGCCAGTATATCTAAAATGCCTCCGTGATCTTGTAAAACCTGGGAGTCAAGAATTTCAATATCACCTAAATTTAAGGCTTCTGGCTTCTCAATAAAAAAATTCTCAATATCACTTTCCAAAATGCCTGCTTCGGATGCAGTTACTTGAACAGTTCTTTGAATTTTCATGGCTTCAAAATATCTGTACCCATATACTCTATTAATGGATCGGGAATTTTTACCGAGCCATCAGGCTGTTGATAATTCTCGATTATTGCCGCCCACACGCGAGGTGTGGCTAGACCAGAGCCATTGAGAGCGTGAATGAATTCTGGTTTTTTTCCTTTTTCTCTGCGGAACCTGGTGTTACCTCGTCGTGTTTGGAAATCACTGAATATTCCTACTGATGACACTTCGAGCCAATTGTCTACACCAGGAGCGTAAGCCTCCAGATCATAAATACGAGTTGAAGAAAACGTGAGGTCACCAGCACATAGATCTAGTACTCTGTATGGTAGTTCCAGTATTCTTATCGCTCTCTCTGCATCAGCAAGCAAGTCTTCAAACTCGGATTGAACCTGCTCTGGGGCACAAAGTCTCACAAGCTCAACCTTGTGAAACTCATGAAGACGCTGCATTCCTCGAGTATCCTTACCCGCGCTGCCTGCCTCTCGACGAAAGCAAACGCTGTAGGTCATGTAGCGCTTAGGCAATTCTTCAAAAGAAAGAATTTCATCCCTGTGCAGACTTGTAAGTGGAACCTCCCCAGTTGGGATGACCCAAAGCTCCTCGTTCTCGATTTTGTAAGCGTCATGAGCGAATTTCGGCAAGTGTCCTGTCCCCTGGAAAATCTCGGTTTTTACAAAATGTGGTGCTACAATTTCCTCGTACTTCTCCCGGTTGAGATTGAGAGCAAACTGGATAAGAGCATGTAACAACCTTGCACCTTCCTTTCTCAATACGGTAAACATAGATCCACTTAATTTGGCCGCACGCTCCTGATCAAGGATGCCCAAGCCCTGGGCTATTTCCCAGTGTGGTTTGTAGCTAAATTGGCTATAGGCGTTCTCGTCATACCCCTCATATCGAAGGACAACGTTATCATCCTCCGAAGCACCATCAGGTGCTTCATCGTCGGGAATATTAGGAATGTAAAGGAGACATTTCTCTATTTCCTCTTCAGTTATTGTGAGTTGCTTCTGAGCATCGTCAATTTGTTCTTTTAGCCCTAATACCTGCCCTTTCAGGCGTTCTGCTTCCTCTTCTTTGTTCTCCCCGCGCATGAGAGTCCCAATTAGCTTAGAGATTTTATTAATTTGAGCTTTAGTCTCATTGACCTCATTCTCCAACTGATTCCGTTTGACCATAAGGTCTCTTATCTTGACAAGCTCTTCTCTCTCAACTCCTTTTCTACTAAGACGTCTGGCTGTTTTATCGAAATTATTCAGAAGGATTTTGCCGTCAAACATGGTCTCATACTCCAAAATAAAAGCTGAATTTGAAACGAAAACGATTTTCAACTAAACTAATAATTATCGCATATCACAGATTCGGTAATTAAATTCTACTCCTTGCTATTTGTCATTCCAAGATCTAAAATAATTAGTTCAAGTCCCATTCAAAGCGTACGCGAAGACTATTGTGCCATGAAGGAGCTAAATAATCATCTTTCTGAAGCCTGCCGACTACAATCCCTGAAGATATATCTATACTCGAAGCAAAACGTTCGATATCTTGCGGATAAAAGCGCCGTGTTTTTATAAATTCTTTGTATTTAGATAAAGGGATAAGAGTATCGGCCGCAAACCGGTCGGCTTCTGCCTCCAGCTGATTAAATGCTTGATCACCGTCTTCCCCTTCAAGAATTACGATCTGACGGTTATGCAACAAAATATGACCCAGTTCATGAAATAGAGTGAACCAAAAAATATCTGCCCACTTGTATCGAAGAGTCATCATCACTACAGCTTTATCCCGACCTAGCCAGAAAATTGCGCCATGTGAAAATGTACCACGAAGATGTGGGCAAAGTACAAGAGCCACACCACTATCAGCTAGTATTTGCTGCAAAACACTCTGGAATTGAACAGGTGATTGCCGAGTCATGTTTCTTATATGATTTAAAACGCCCCTTAGTTTAGTTTTCTGAAAAGAGGCGCAGTCTCTTTTTTGGGCTTGCAATTCACCGATGCGCAACCAGGCGGCAACGGCTTCTGGAGACCTTTTCCGCTTAGCGGAGCGGAAGGCTACCTGGTAACGACGCAGGTTGCAGACTGTTTTTAATGAAGTCACTCCAAAAAATTTTTGAAGTTCCAACACTTTTTCTATTGGACGAGTTCTTTTCTCAGCCATGCCCAATCTGACAAGATCGGCATAACAGAAACATTTCACCAGATGGCTTTCCTCCTTAAGCCTTTGTTGTTCCCGAGCCTCCTGCCTTCTCGCTTGGGTCAACCGGTATTCGGCTTCAAGACCCGCCCAGATATGGGCAGGAACACCCACCACCTTTTCCAGCTGTAACGCAGTATCGGGTGTAATCGATTTATCACCCTTAAAAATCGCGCTGAGTTTGGGGGCTGGACGGTTCATGCGCTTGGCAAGTTCCTCTTTGCTCATTCCGAGCTCCCTAATAACCTCTTCAAGGTATTCACCGGGAGGTATAGGCAGATCGGAATATAAAACTTGATTAGCGTAATCAGTCTCCATAATGTTTGCTCACCTCCTCAATTTGTACAATTTCAGGTGCATCGCCTTTGAGGGTGAATATCAATCTATAAAATCCAGTTAATTTTGCTGCATACTGCCCGGTGCGAAATCCTTTCAAAGCATGGCATCTTAAAGCTGGCAAAGCCATCAATTCTTCAATATCATGCGCCTGTTTGATGATATTGATACGCTGGATGTACCTACGTGCCACATCAACTCCGTAAGCCTTAACAGCCCTGGCATGCTCCCTGTATTCCCGCTCCAGTTTGCGTGTTCGAAAAGTGACCTCCACTCCAAATCCCCAAATTTTCCCGGCTATCTTTTTTACCCTTCGGGTAAAATATCAATGTTTTTATCCATTGTCAAGAATTTTTTACCCCAACGGTAAAATTTTTTTCTTAAATGACGAATCTTTGGCCTATATTAAAATATTCAGATTATCAAATTTTTTTGGTAAAATGTATCATTCTTGAAATTTCAGTTTATAAAAAAAATCTAAATAATTAGTAACAAAAAAGGGGATATGGCTAAAACCATAACCCCTTGAAATCAATGGTAGGCACGGCGAGATTTGAACTCGCGACTTCTACCGTGTCAGGGTAGCGCTCTCCCCCTGAGCTACGTGCCTTTAATGAACCTTCCACCTAACACCGGCGTTTTTTCCTGTCAAGGAAAATTGAGTGAGCCCCTCCCCGCACAAGACTTTATACCGTTTTCCATAATAATGTTCCGGGTCACCGACCACACGCAGAGCGGGTGGCTTGGATTTTCCCGCCTATAGGCGGGAAAATACAAAGGTACGGCAGTGCCTTAATCGGTGCGGGTGTAACCGGGTGCTTTGCACCCGGTTTGAAAACACCCAATGACGGAAGTGCGGCATAAGGGGTTGTAGAAAAAAACGTTTGAATACCGGAACGTTTTTTTGACAACCACTATAAGTCTCCAGTAGCCACTTAATTTTGTGTTTCAAAACAATATTAAATAAAAGCTTCTAAATCCGAAATTTTTTACGTTTAGCCTGAGACAATCGCTATCTTCAAATTCTCCAGCGTAATCTCATAAATGTTAATGCCGAAGTTATCAAAATTTTGCAGCATCAGTTCGGAGGCCAAATCCTCGGCTTTGCCCTGATATTCAACGATCAGGGTTGTTTCATTGGGCTTTATTTCCTTCACCCGGATTCCCCCGACTCCGGAAATGCTGGTTAGCGCTCTGCGAAATTTTACAAAATTAGCAAGATTTCCGGTCCCTTCCACCATCACTTCTACCTGAGATGGTTTTTCGGCCAGTTTGCGCCACGCGGTGGCCAATTGGGGTGCCAGCTTATCCCCGGCCAGCGTACCGGCCATCATAAGGGCTTCTTTGCCGCCCGCACTCTCATCCACATTGGCTGTAACTGCGGTTCGCGAAATGTTGGCTATTTTTTCGCCGGTTTCTGTGCGAAGTACACGGGCAGTCAAATTTCCTTTAAAGGATTTTAAATCATCGCCCATAACGCTGGGGGTTGGGCTGGCAATGGATGTTCCCACAATAACCACATCAGCCTGCAGACGGGTGCCGAAGTTGATGGCCTCTTCATCGGTTAACTCAGGCTTGTCACTTGAACCCCAATCAGCCATTTTACGAATCTCGATACCCCCGTGAGCAACGATGCGAAACCCCTGGGCTCTTAAAATATTTGTCATGGTGGCTTCGGTCGTCGATTCGAAGCCGTCCATTTGTTTTCCCCACCAGTATCGTGGGAAATCTTCCAGAAGATTCTGCTCTGAAATGAAAAAAAGTACCGCCGGCAGGGTCACTTTCACCCGCAAAATACCGGCCCTTGACAGCTGTTTTGCGATTTTCTTGCCTGCCACGGTGGCCTTAACGATAACCCGGTAGGATTTACCGGATCTTGTTTCGCTCAAAACTTTGTAATCCTGAACAAAGGCATCGGTATTCTCATAAATGACTTCATTAACCTGCGGAAAGTTCTCGACCAAAGAATCCACCTGAAGGATCTCTTCAGTCATCAGAGCGACCGCCGTCACCAAACTCTGCGAGATGGCTTTATCCCGGGCAATCTGAATATTATCGCCGGAAACCCTACTCGTTCCGATGACCACGAAGGTTTTATTTTGTACCTTCTGCTGGGCATCAACTGCAGTGGATAATAAAAGGGTCGCTATCAAAACAGCCATCGCGACGACGATTGGGTTCCATTTTAATGACAATCCAGGCATCTCTTTTTATTCTCCAGTTTGGTTTAAAATTATAATGGTAATGTTCCTTAGATGAATTTTACTATAAATTCAAGTTTTAAGATACTGGATTATAGGGAGAATTGCTAAAAATTGCTAAATAAAGAGTTGAAGTTATGGGAATTCAAAGTTCATTGCAGGAAGAAACGCAATATTAGGTTTGCCGGTTGAGCCCGTTAAAAAAAATAGAAAATGTAAAACTGGCTTCAAAACTACAGATTTTGTCTGAGGACTCCCGCAATATGCGGAATTTCACGTCTTGATTTTTAAAATTAAGGTGTTCAGCGAGCAACACAGCCCTGGTGCAAAAGATGGGTCTATAAAAACAGTTCTTTAGATGCGGCGGGCTAACGTGTAATCCGCAATATCAAACAATGTATCTTTAGTTTTTGAAGGCTCGAAAACGGAAAGCACATTTTTGGCCTTGTCAATGTGGAACGCAGCTGTTTTTTGGGTATACGCAATCCCGTCATTTTTCTCTAACAGCCCGACAAGCGTTTGAAACTCATCCACGGTGAAATCTTCATTCTCTATTATTTTAACCATTTGATCATAATCAGCAGAATCGGCCTGCTTGAGCGCATGAATGACGGGCAGCGTCAATTTCCCCTCTCTGAGGTCGGCCCCGACTTCTTTGCCCAGAGCTTCCGTATCCATCGTATAATCAAGTAAGTCGTCGGCCATTTGAAACGCAATACCGAGATGATAGCCGAAATCTGAAAGCGCGGCCTCTTTTTCTTCGGGTGCATCCGCAATGACCGCGCTGACCGTGCAGGCGGCCTGGAAAAGAACGGCGGTTTTGCGCCGGATGACCTCAAGATACTCGTCTTCGGTGAGGGTGACATCGCCCTTGCGCATCAGCTGATGGACTTCACCGGTGGACATGTTTTCGGTCAGATTTGAAATGATGTGGATGACCTTAATCTTGCCGGAGTCCGCACAAATGGCCAGCGCGCGGGCCAGAAGAAAATCTCCCACCAGAACCGTTATGGCATTGCCATAAACCGAATGGGCGACCGTTTTGCCGCGTCTCAGGACAGCATCATCGATGATATCATCATGCAAAAGCGTGGCGGCATGCAAATATTCCAGGGCCGTTGAAACGGTTTTGGCGTAGTCATTATCATAGCCGCAGAGTTTCGCGGAAACGACCAACAACAATGGCCGCAATCTCTTGCCGCCGGCAAACAGAATATGACGGGCGACATCGGACACCAGATCCAGGTAAGGCTTTAAATTCTCGGAGAGCTCAGATTCAATTTTTTCCAGATCATTTCCGTTTTCCGACAGGATCTTTTTCTTAAGATCATTCATATCGAATCTCCTATGAGGTCATATTCCATTGCATCCGTTACCTTGATTCGGACAAACGATCCGATCTTGGCGTCCGGTTGCCTTTCGCCGAACTTTATATACGTCATGCCGTCCACTTCCGGGGCCTGGAATGTTGCGCGCCCGGCATACAGCCTGTCTTCCACCGCTTCTTCCACCAAAACCTCCAATGTTTGACCAATATATTTTTGGTAATTTTGGGCTGATATATCCAGCTGGCAGGACATGAGCTGATCATAGCGCTCCTGAGTCACGCTGGCCGGGACATGTTCAGGCAGGTTGTGTGACGGGAGATCGTCCGAGTCCGAATACAGAAACACGCCCAGATGCTCAAATCGGGTGTCTTCGATGAAACGCAGAAGGGTTTCAAAGTCTTTTTCGGTTTCTCCCGGAAATCCCAAAATGAGCGTTGTCCTCAGGACGGCATCCGGAACCTGCGAGCGGATTTTATCAAAAAGCCGGCGAAGGTCGTCCCGGGTGTATTGGCGGCCCATCTTTTTTAAAATCGAACTGCTGACATGTTGAATCGGAATGTCAAAGTAAGAACACACATTTGAATGGGTTGCAACCGTTTTAATAAAAGAACCTTCGATACTTTCCGGATGTCCGTAAAGAACTCTGATCCATGCGCCGGCGACGTCATTCTCTTCAACAACCGCGCCGGATTTCATAGGGGAGTCGACGGACAAGCCGGCCAGGCTTTCGACCAGCTGGCTGAGGTTCACTGTCGGCTGGAGATCTTTACCGTATGAAGTCGTATCCTGGGCAACGAGCACCAGCTCTTTTACGCCGGCGTCGAGCAGGTTTTGCGCTTCGACAATCACCTCCTGCAGCGGTCGGCTTCTTTTTTTGCCGCGCAACTTGGGAATAATGCAATAGGTGCAATGCCGGCTGCAGCCTTCGGCCACTTTAAGATAGGCCATATGAGACGCACTTAATGCTCTGGGAACATCTTTATCCTGAGCGGGATTTAAATCCGGATTCGGCAGCAGGCACCCGCCGGAAGTGTTCGAACCTTCAACGGCCGCTACAATTTGGTCATATGCGCCGGTTCCTAAAAACGCGTCGACCTCCGGCATCTGGTTGGCAATTTCTTTGCGATACCGTTCAGGCAAACAACCGGCAACCACCAGCCGCTTGCAGGACCCGGCCCTTTTATATTGAGCCAGCTCGAGAATCATATCGATGCTTTCATCGGCGGCGTCCTCGATAAAGCTGCAGGTGTTGACCACGATGACCTCGGCCTCTTCCGGTTCTTCCACGATCGTCCAGCCGGCCCGTTTAATACGGCCCAGCATAATTTCGCTATCCACCAGATTTCTGGCACATCCGAGACTGAGTAAATAAAGCTTCATTCGTTAAATAATAGGCGGGATTTAGTTTTTCTTATAAAGATTCGATCTATTTTAATCGGAAAAATAGGTACTTATACCAGGTTGTCAATGCAGTGAGAAGGGGTCAAGTCTGCTCTTGACTCTTTCTCAAAACGGTAATCAATTTTTCTATCCGATTCCTTAATTTTTGATCTTTAGCAATCGCTTCATTCATTCTCTCAATGATACTGCTCACTGAACTGTATTTTTTTAACTTAAAATGCACACCAATCTGCTTTAAACTATCGCCTCTCAATCGCCGGGTCAGATAAATCGCAATATTTCGCGGCTCATTGAATATGCCTCTTCTGGATGAAAAGAGTTCCCCTTTATCAATCCTGTAGTATTCGCAAACTATCTTTTGGATTTGAAACGGATCCGGCGCCAGTTCTCGGGATTGGGGCACTTCATCATTTATTTTTTCTGAAAAAAATTTTTCTTTCACCTTAATTATAAAATCTGCTGATCCTAAAATTGCCGGCCACTTTTTCTTATCCAACACCTTGCTGATGTCGTTTTCTTCTTCCATGGATAAAAATTGACGGTAATTTTTCAGCCGATCGCCTTTGTTTTTTGACAGCATCGAAAAGACGAAATCTTTGTAAAGCCAGTTCCATTTTTCGGCTTTGGATAAATAACCCCTGTGGCTACTCCAGGGGTAACGGTCTATCCGATCGGTTACGCCGGCCGCAAGTGGATTGTAATGAATATAGCGGACAAGCTGCAGCAAATAACTATCTGCATCGACCAAAATCGATTTGTACCGCCCTCGAAATAATGATCCGTCGCATTTGTGATGCCGGTTGAATCGCTGAGTGTAGACACCATCGATGTGCCGCATGCAACGTGAAATATTGGCATCTGGGGTTTGGACCAGAAGATGATAGTGGTTTGGCATCAGGCAATAAGCAGCAATACGTAAATTCCATTGCTCTGATGTATCTTTAAGCAGATCAATAAACCGGTAGTAATCCTTTTTGTCTATAAAGATTGGCTCTTTGCGTCTGCCACGGTTTAGGATGTGATACCACGCGTTAGGATATTTTATGCGCAAGGGTCTGGACATAGCTTATTGATAACCAGAAATCCGAATAAGAGTCAAGAGAAGACTTGACCCCTTTTCTATATATAAATATCTACTCCAGCCATCTGAGAAATATGCCGGCAGATACAAGATGACAAATCTGGGAGGCGATTTTTACCTGGCGGTAAACATTATCAGCGCCAATGACCTGAACGATTTTGTTGCAGTTAAGAAGCCCCGCAAACCGCTGCAGGGATTTTGACACATTTAAATCGTTAAGTTTCACCTCAACCATCAGCCACGGTTTGTTGTCGCGTGTGATCAGGGCATCGACTTCGCGTTTTTCTCTATCTCTGACATACCAGAGCTTAAATTCACCTATACCAAAATCGGACCAGGTATGGCAGGACTTCAACAGATGAGACATAATAAAATTTTCAAACCGTGCCGACTCATCATCGACTTCAGACCAATCCCAAAAATAGTACTTCTGTTCGCGCTTGATGGCACGCTGCAGACGGTGACTATAGGGAGGAACACCGTAAATGTAATAGAGCCGCTCGAGGGTATGAATCCAACCCCGAACCGTTTCAAAGGCAACATCAAGATCTTCTCTAAGCGAATTGATAGACAGGGGCGAGCCAGTACGTGGGTTTAACAATCTGACAAGGTGCTCCAGGCGATCAACGTCTTCGATTCGGGTTAAATCCCGAACATCTTCATGAGTGATCAGCTCACGTCTAGATCGAATCCATCTTGTGTGAAACGTTTTGTTCTGCTTTAAATAAGGTTCCGGAAATCCTCCGAAGTTTAGCAATGGCCCAATATCGACGTTCTCCAAATCACCACTTATAAAATTTTTCCATTCCTCATCCGGAACCGGTAACACATCTTCTTTTTTTACGCCATGCAGTTCACCTAAGGAAATGGGGTGCATATGATAAAGAAAATGCCGCCCCAACAAGCTGTCGCCGCCCTTTTGATACAAATCCAGTCGACCGCTTCCAGTAACCCATACGGCTGTTTCATCTTTAAACTCGTCATAAAATCCTTTCAGCCAGGATTTGAAACGGCGCATTTTATGCAGCTCATCAAAGACAATCATTGGCCTTTTTGCAGGCCTGCGCCAATCTGCCAGCAGATCTTCTCCGCTCAAAATCTGCCTTCGATGGCTTGCGATATCCCAATTTAAATACACACCCTTATCCGGCCAGGATTCCAGCGCCATTTGAGCTAAAGTGGTTTTGCCCACTTGCCTGGGGCCCGGTAATAATATCATTTTCTCCGGCGGATGATGCTTCTGAAGCCTTGTTAACAACTTGCGTTTCATATGACAAATTTACAGCATCCTCTGAAAATGTCAAGACTTTTTCAGAAGTATATCTAATTTTGCTGAAACCCGCACAAAAGAGGTCAAGTCTGCTCTTGACTCGTTCTCGAAATGGAAGCTAACATTTCATAATCTGAATGAAATGCATTGTGTATCTATTCGGGGAAAAATGAAACAATTAAGAGTCAAGAGCAGACTTGACCCCTTTTCTTTTCTTTTCAAATTGATAAGTCGAAGAATTATCAGTTGAAATTAATGGAAAAATAGGGAGAGCGCGGAAATCTGAAAAAATAATGGAATTCTGGAATGATTGGGAGAATTTTATTTGGTTAGGTTGTCCGTTTGAAAACCCTTCGAATAAAAATCAACGAGGCGGCCGTCTGATTTTTCGATAACGATCAAGCATTCGACGTTTTCTAACCGATTCACCAGCTGAATACCTTTTGCGGCCCCCATGACCATGATGGCCGTTGCCAGACCGTCCGCAAGAGTGCCGGTATCCGCAATAATGGAAACGCTGACGACACCGTTAGTAACCGGGTGCCCGGTGAGCGGGTCGATGACATGCGAATAACGCACACCGTCGATTTCAAAAAAATTTCGGTAATCACCGCTGGTGGCAAAGGCCTGGTTATGAAGTGAAACAACTTTATAAACTTCATTGAAAGCCGCATCTTTCTGCGGCCGATTGATGCCCACTCGCCAATTTTTACCGTCCGGACGGACTCCAAAAGCGTAAACCTCACCGCCGATTTCAACCAGGTAATCTTTATGCCCGGCGGCGGCGATCAGCGACGAAACCTGATCCACCGCAAAACCTTTGGCAATTGAATTCAAATCTAGAGTAACCATGGCCAGATTCTTGACCAGAAAATGCGGTTCCTCGATTCGGATATAGTCAAATCCAATGTTTTGCATCAGAGATTTAATTTCCGCTTCGGTGGGCTTTTGGGTTTGCCGTTGAGTCGGCCCGAAGCCCCATAAATCCACCAATGGACTTACTGTGCCGTCCCAGGCACCTTCAGACAGCTCATGAATCTTGCGCCCGGCTTTCATGACCTGAATAAAATCATCGGAAATCCGAAATTTTTCACCGACCTTGTTCATCGCATTAAAACGGCTGATTTCGCTGTCTTCAAAATAGGTCGAAAAAACCCGGTTGATGTCTTGCAGCCGCGCATCGATCTTTTCTTTGAGTCCTGCCACACCTTTGAAATCATCGGCGACCACCGTAATGTGATAGGTCGTCCCCATGGTGCGACCCTCGATCAAATGCTCCCGTTTAGCATCAGAGGTGGCCGGAAGGAATAAAATCACTAACACGAAAATGATGGGTAAAAACTTTTTCATAGAGTTACTACGGCATAGAGCATAGCGCATAGGGCATAGGGTTCCGACAAAGTGACATAAAGCATGCAGTATATGATTTTAAATGACGCAAAAGAACTTCACTTCAAAGACTTGATAAAATTTGTAATCTGACGACAAAGTTTATCAAGATTATTTAAATTCTCATCCAACTGGTTGGAAGTTATTAGTTTGCGCCTTCCAAGAAGTATTAGTATATTTGCGTTTTCAAAAGTTGACCTGCGAGCGATATTTAAAAAATTTTTAAATTCTTTTTTTGATGATGACCCAGATCCCTCGGCAATATTATTGGACATAGACATTCCTGAGCCCCTGAGTTGCCCAGCAAATCTAAACAATTTTTTCTTCTCTAGTTCATCTGCAATGTCAAAAAGCACATCAGCAATCTCGATGGCAAGCTGCCAAATTTTCAAATCCTGAAATCTGAATTTCACCATTAGCTTCCTCCTTGTCATTTGCACGAGTCGAGACATTATTTTATTGCAATGGCTGCCAAACAAGTCATTGGGTACAAATAATCGCAGAGTCTTAGCTTTTATGGCCTCTTTTATTAAATCCAGACAGGATTTCAACAACGCTATGCGCGATGCCCTTTGCTCTATGCTCTATTTCCTGCGAAAAACGCCGGCCATCGGAAAAAAGGCCGGTTATTAATGGAAAATTAACAGATGCGGGGGAGCTGTTCGCCTGCCAGCATATCCACAATTCGTCTACCGCCGATGCGCGTTTTTAAAAAAACTTTGCCGGGCTGATCGTCAATAACTTCGCCGATAACAGCTGCATCTTTTCCGTATGGATCGGACTTCATCGCCTTAAGAACCGCGTTTGAATTTTCCGCGGACACAAATGCCAAAAGCTTACCTTCGTTGGCCAGATAGAGCGGATCAAAACCAAGCAATTCACAGGCTCCCGCCACCTCATCCTTTAGCGGAATTTTATCTTCAATGATCTCAATACCGATTTCAGATTTTTCAGCGATTTCGTTTAGTGCGGTCCCGACACCGCCGCGGGTCGGATCTCGCAGAACATGGATCCCGATGCCGGCCGCAGCCATAAACATTTTTTTTACCATGTGATTTAACGGCGCCGAATCACTCTGTAACGAGGTTTCAAACGAAAGACCTTCGCGCTGAGTTAATATGGTAATCGCATGATCGGCAATGGTTCCGCTTAAAATAATTTTATCGCCAACCCTGGCATTATCGCAGGCAACATGAATGTGTTCCGGAATCAAACCAATCCCGGAGGTATTAATAAAAATTTGATCCGCTGTGCCTTTGGGCACGACCTTTGTATCACCGGTAATAACCGTGACCCCGGCAGCTTTGGCGGCGCGACCCATCTGCTTGATGATGGTATCAAGACGATGCATGGGAAATCCCTCTTCAATGATCAGGCCGACACTCAAATAAAGCGGGGTGGCACCGCACATCGTAAGGTCATTCACCGTGCCGTTGATTGCAAGATCACCGATGTTACCGCCCGGGAAGAAGATTGGATCTACGGTATACGAGTCGGTCGAAAAAGCAAGCCGCACGCCTTCCAATTCAAAGATAGCCCCATCATTCAAAGCGGCAAGAATAGCGTTATCAAATACCGGCAGCATCATGTCCTTGGTCATGCTATGGGAAATTTTGCCGCCACTACCATGATCCAGTAAAATTTTGTCGTTTTTCATATGAATACGTCCGCTTTTAAATTATTAGACCCCGGTGGAATAGGCTTCGCATTCCACTGGGCAAGCAGGATCTACCCGCCTTCGCTAAAGCTTCCGCGGGGATAGCAGGATTATCGCGATCTTCTGGATATTTTTTAACGCTTTGCGCCATGCCCCATGCGCTATGCCCTATTCGCTATGCGCTCAGTCCTCAGCTTGCCTCGCCGTAGCTCACCAGAGCGAAGGCGCGTCCTCAGCACTCATTACTTTTTAGTTCAGTCACTGTGGTACTTATAGTACGCCGCACAGGTCCCTTCGGTAGATACCATACAGGGCCCCACCGGATCCATGGGCGTACAGGCTTTTTTGTATAGCGCACACTCAGGCGGCAGCTTGGTCCCGATAAGAACCTCGCCGCAGGCACAGCCTTTTGGAGTTTTAGCGTCCGGCACCTCAATCTTGAATAATTTTTCGGCATCATGGGCCGCATAGCGCTCACGTATTTTTAATCCGCTCTGCGCAATCACACCGATCCCGCGCCAGCAAGCGTCGTCCGACTCAAAAATCTGATCCAGGATTTGCTGCGCCTTGGCATTGCCGTCAACGGTCACCGCCCTTTGATAGGCATTGTCCAGGTTCGGGCTGTTGGATTCCAGCATTTCAACCAGCATGCATATGGCCTGCAAAATGTCGGTCGGCTCGAAGCCCGCAACAACACAGGGAATTTGATACTGATCAAAAAAGGGCTGATAGGCTTTCAGACCGATAATCACCGAAACATGCCCAGGCAAAATAAATCCGTCAATCAACACATCCTGCGCAGCCATCAGCGCCTCCAAAGCCGGTGGTACAAGTTTGTGGGCGGAGATTACCGAAAAGTTTTTCACGTCCGTCTGAGCGGCCGATAGGATGGAGGCGGCTATGGTGGGGGCGGTCGTTTCAAATCCAATGCCGAGGAACACAATGTGTTTATCCGGATTTTTTTTCGCAATTTCAAGGGCGTCAAAAGTCGAATAAACGACCCGGATGTCCCGGCCGGCCGCGCTTTCTTTTTGCAGAGAGGACTTGGTACCGGGCACCCGCATCAAATCACCAAATGTGGTAATGATGACATTCTCGATCCGGGCCAGCTCGATAAAAGCATCAACCTCAGCCTGGTCGGTCACGCACACCGGACAACCCGGTCCGGAAAGCAGCGAAATCGTCTCCGCCAAAACCGAGCGGATACCGCTGCGAAAGATCGATACCGTATGCGTGCCACATACTTCCATGAGGCGTACATTTTTCTTGCTGATCGTTTTAATTTTTTGGAGTAAGCTTTTGGATATCTCCGAATCCCGGTATTCATCAATATGTTTTAAAGTCATAATAATTGTCCGTGGTTAGTTGTTGATTGTTCGTTGCTTAGAGTAATCTTCAAGCCATCATTATTGTATAGGGCAAAGCGCAGAGTGCAGAGCGCAAAGCGTTAAAAATTGAACCCCCCTCGTTTTATTCAAAACGCTATGCCCTATGCGCCATGCGCTATGCCTTTGTTCCCGCGGGAATCCGCCGCAGGCGGACTCAGCGGGAAAAGAGCCATTTATGAACTGGAACTGGCAATAGCTGCAGCAGCTATTGCCTGCCCCAGCGAAATCCCGCCATCATTGGCAGGCACCTGCCGGTGAGCAAATACCTCAAATTTGCGCGATTCCAACTCCTTTATCAATCCGGCCAGCAGCAGGCCGTTTTGAAAGCAGCCCCCGCTTAACACGACTCGATTCAATTCAGATTCATTTCGTACTGATGTGCATACCTCAGCAAACAAGGCGACGATTGTCTGGTGAAATTTTGCGCCAATTTCGGCGGTCGACAATCCATTTTGAACGTCGCGAACCACACCCCGGATAATGGGCGCCGGTAAAATGGCAGACGCATCTGCCGTGACTTCCTCAATGTCATAAATTGAATGGGCATCGCCGGCTGCCAGCATTTCAAGTTCCATAGCGGCCTGGCCTTCGAAATTCACCTGCTGGCGGATTCCGGTGATAGCTGCCACACCGTCAAACAGACGCCCCAGGCTCGAGGTCTGTGGAGAATTTACACCTTTTAATATCATTTCAACGATAATCTTTAGTTTTTGGGGGTCAGCCTGCTTTAACATCGCAAGATCCAGATCCCGAAAATTTCCCCCGAAAGCATCATGCAGGTAACTGATGGCCATACGCCAGGGTTGCTTAATCGCTGCCGTGCCGCCCGGCATGGGCACATATGCCAGATGAGTCACCCTTTCAAAGTGATGGGCTTCGGCGACCAGTACTTCACCGCCCCAGAGGGCACCATCCGTGCCGTAGCCGGTGCCGTCAAATGCTAACCCGATGACCTCGCCATCCAGTTTGTGTTCCGCCATGCAGCTGACAATGTGCGCATGCTGATGCTGAACCTCGACTTTCTGCATGCTTGGCTGCTCTTTGGCATACTGGGTGCTCAGGTAATCCGGATGCATATCACAGGCAATTATTTCGGGTGAAATTTCAAGAATTCGCTGCAAATGGGCAACGGTCAGCTCGAAAAAATCCAGGGTGGATATATTTTCAAGATCTCCGATATGCTGGCTTACAAATGCTTTATCCTCTTTTGTGACACAGATCGTATTTTTCAGCTCGGCCCCGCAGGCCAGTATGGGCGGCACTGCATGGTTTAAAAAAACCGGAATCGGCACAAATCCCCGTGAACGTCGAATATAACGCGTATGATCCGCAGTGCGTTTTACAATGGAATCATCACTGCGTAAATAGATATCCCGGTTGTGAATTATAAAATTATCGGCAATATCGGCCAGGCGTTCAAAAGCATCGTCGTTATCAATGGCAATCGGCTCTTCACTTAGATTCGCGCTGGTCATCACCAGCGCTGTAAATCCATGTTTCAGCAGAAGATAGTGCAGCGGGGTATAGGGCAGCATCACGCCCCAATATTTATTGCGGGGCGCCACCTCTTCTGAAATGGGATTGGGTGTCTGTTTTTGCAGCAGCACAATCGGGCGCTGAATGGAAGTGAGCATTTTCTCTTCTTCCGGCTGCACCCGGGCGTATTGCCGAATACTTTCCAGATCAGCGGACATGACGGCAAACGGTTTTTCCTCCCGCATTTTCCGGTTGCGAAGCCGGATGACCGCCTCGCTGTTTACGGCATCGGCAACCAGATGATAACCGCCAAGTCCTTTAACCGCCACAATCTGCCCCCGGCCGATGAGATCAGCCGCTGTTTTAATCGGGTCAACGGTATCAACTGATTTTCGGTGGTTATCATAGAGGCTGACATGCGGCCCGCATTCGGCGCAGGCATTTGGCTGGGCATGAAATCGCCGATTCGTCGGATCATCGTATTCAGACTGGCAGGCCGTACACATCTTAAAATGCCGCATGGAGGTCTTGGGACGGTCATAGGGGATGTCATCGATAATGGTGTAGCGCGGGCCGCAATTGGTGCAGTTGATAAATGGATAGTGATAGCGCCGATCATTGGGATCCAAAAGCTCCCGCAGGCAGTCATTACAAATTGAGACATCCGGCGAAATCAGGGTCGCCATGGCCGCCTGGCCCGTGCTTTTCACAATGCGGAAGTCCGCATATTTTTTTACGGATTCAGATCGCGCGGATATTTCTACAATGTGGGCCAGCGGTGGGCTTTTTTCAGTCAAATCTGTTTCAAAAGACTCGATTCGGCCCGCTAACCCTTCGATGTGGATTGATACCCCGGCAGCGGTATTGGCCACCTCTCCTCGCAGGCCATGTTGAATGGCCAGATTATAAACAAAGGGTCGAAAGCCAACGCCCTGGACAATACCATTGACTTTCAGCCTTTTCGCAGCATAATCTGGTTTCATGGCCTTCACTGGAGGTACCGCTTAAAAAAGCACCGTGTTTGGGTAGTCGAGACGTGATAGGCGGGATGGTTGACAATTTGGAGGATCTTGAAATGCAATCAAATTTTTGCCGCCGGGCTTGCCTTTAATTCTGGTTGGATTCACTTTTTTCCACCGCGGCAATTGCCTCGCGCAGCAGGTCCAATGTCTCCTGCGCCGCTGATTCATTGAGTTTCTGAATGGCAAAGCCGGCATGAACAATAACGTAATCTCCGACCCGGGCGTCCTCAAGCAGCAGCAGACTGGCTTCTCTTCGAACCCCTTCCACATCAATGGTTGCCATATTATCATCAATCTTTGTGATCTTAGATGGGATTGCTAGACACATTATGCGATCTTCCTTTCGTATAGGATGCTCCCAGGCGGTCCAGTTCGGTTAATACCATATCAATGACTGCATCGACCTTGGCCTGAGTGGTGGGCGTTAATTCGATACTCATGCTATCGATATCTTGCGGTTCCACCCCGACAATGACCGTTTCAGGCACCTTATCCAGTGCCTGGCATAAGGTTAATGCTTCCAGAAAATCAACCTGGTGTAATGAGTTTTTAGCCCGAATGCGCTCCGGGATCGCTGCGCCTGCCAGACGGTACAGATCTCCGGGCTTACCTTTATTGCGGATGGCATCTACCACAATCAGATGGTTGGGCTTGGAAATAACACCCAGCAGGTTGATTCCCAGAACACCGCCATCAACCACCAGAACATTATCCGGAAATTCATAGCGCTCCTGAATGGCTTCAATCACACGCACCCCGAAGCCCTCATCCGAATAAAGGATGCAACCAACGCCTAGTATCATTATTTCCGGTGAATAGGTATCGTCGTACGGACTTTTATCAGACATGCTTAAATGATTTTAAAGCCGGTTCAATAAAACCGGAGCCCCTAGGTTATTTTTAAGAAATTTAACCGAAAAAGGATTTATACTAGAAAATTAGGCGGGACGTCAATACCTGGATGGTATTTCCCCGGCCTCCCGATTTTGCGGGAGGCCGGGGGATTTTAGCTTATTATAGTGCTTTGATCTTATAAACCTCGTTGGAATCCGGGTCAATGACGTGGACACCACAGGCAATACATGGATCAAAGGAATGAACCGTACGCAGGACCTCCAGGGGTTTCTTGGGATCCGCAACCGGTGTGCCGATAAGAGCTTCTTCTACCGGACCCATCTTGCCGTTGGCATCCCGCGGGCATAAGTTCCAGGTTGACGGTACGACGTACTGGTAGTTTTTGATCTTCTTGTCTTCGATCTGGACCCAGTGCCCAAGAGATCCTCGCGGAACATCATTTAGACCCACCCCCATGGCGCTGTCGGGCATTTCATAGGGCTCGTAGGTTTGGGTATCACCGCTTTTGAGGTTTTCGACCAGTTCCATGACCCAGACCTGGTTCCGCTCACCGATCGCCAGCGCTTCGATCCCTCTGGCAGCCGTGCGGCCCAGGGTCGAAAACAGCGCGTTGGCGTCTACGCCCAGTGTCTTTAAGACATGATCTACGATCGGTTTAATGTCCTTGTGGCCTTTGGCATAGGCAACCAGTACGCGCGCCAGCGGACCGACCTCGCAAGGTTCGCCGTCGTAACGCGGGGCTTTGAACCAGCTATATTTGCCGTCACCCGGTCGGTATTTCGGGTTTTCCTTTAGTGGCTTGGTTTCTCCCTCATAGGGATGTCTGGCCGGACCGTCCTCGTACCACCCCCGGGTAACATCTTCTGAAACCCGCGCCTGATTGGCCATTTTCACACCACCGAGATTGCGTTTCATCATGACGCCGCGGGGCATATAGAGGCTATCGGGTTCCTTATCGGTTTCGGGAAACTCGCCCCATGCCAGGAAGTTGCTCGTTCCGCCGATGGCGCCCCAATCCTTGTAAAAAGAAGCAACAGCCAGCAGATCCGGAATATAAACATTTTTGATGAAATCCTGGGTCTCTTTGGTGATGTACAAAAATTCGGCGATCCGACCCGGCGTCAGATCTCTGACGCAGGTGACTCCGCCGACCACCAGTGACTGCGGGTGTGGATTTTTGCCGCCAAAAATGGCATGCATTCTGGCCGCCTTGGCCTGCAATCGCAGGGCTTCAATGTAGTGCGCAGCAGCCATCAGGTTGGCTTCAGGCGGCAGCTTGTAAGCGGAATGTCCCCAATACGCATTGGAGAAAGGGCCCAGCTGGCCGCTGTCGACAAATGTTTTTAGCCGTTGCTGGACGTTTTTGAAATAGTTGCTCCCGCCCCAGGGTGCATTGCTGACATTATCAGACAAGGCGGCCGTTTTCTTGGGATCGGCCGCAAGGGCACTGACAATATCCACCCAGTCCAGGGCGTGCAGATGATAAAAGTGAACAATATGATCATGCTGAAACTGGGCACCCATAAGCAGGTTACGGATGATGCGTGCATTTTTGGGAATTTTAACGCCAACTGCGTTATCGACTGCCCTCACCGAGGACAGAGCATGTGTATACGTTCAGACGCCGCAGGAGCGTTGCACAAAATGGTGGGCATCGCGGGGGTCTCGGCCCTGCAAAATCATCTCGATGCCCCGGAACATCTGACCCGAGCTCCAGGCATTGACTACTTTGCCTCCGGCCACCTCGACTTCAATCCGGAGGTGACCCTCAATTCTGGTTATTGGATCTATCGTTATTCGCTGTGCCATATGGTTCCTCCCTTTTTTTCTTGGATAGCTAGGCTAAGACTACAGTTCCTCGTAAAACGGCGTAAAGTTGTCCCAGAATGCCGGTTCGCTGCAACCGATGCAGGGATGACCCGCCTCAACAGGCCAACTGGTGCCGTCATTGAATTTGGCTACCGGACAGTTGTTATACGTCTCAGGACCTCGGCAACCGACTTTATAGAGGCAGTAGCCCAGCGCAGCCTCCTCAGAACCGAATTCTTCCACAAATTCCTCATTTTCAAAGTGTGACCGTCGCGGACACTGGTCGTGAATGGTTTTCCCATAGGCAAATACCGGTCGGCCCAGATCATCCAAAGCCGGAAGTTTGCCAAGCAGCAGATAATTGACCACCGTACCGACAAAATTTACCGGATTGGGCGGACATCCGGCAATGTTCACGGTCTTAATGCCCAGCGCCTCACCCACACCCTTATATCCGCCGGGATTGGGTTTTGCCGCCTGGATATTTCCGAAGCTGGAGCACGCTCCGATACAGATGACACCGGCAGCCTTGGGAACGATGTCTTTGGCGATATCTAAGAATGTCCGGCCGCCGATTTTGCCGTACCCGCCGTCAAATTTGGTGGCAATCGCACCCTCAACCACGCAGATAAATTTTCCCTTGTATTTTTTTGCTGCGTGTTGCAGCTGCTCCTCTGCCTGACGGCCGGCCGCAGCCATGATGGTCTCGTGATATTCGATCGAAAGAATCTCGAGAACCAGTTCATCGATCCATGGATACATGGATCTGAGCAGGGCTTCGGTGCACCCGGTACATTCACCAAAATGCAGCCATATCACCGGCGGACGCTGTGCCGGTGCTGCAAAAACTTCGGCCACCTTTGGCACAAACGATGACGAGAGCCCCATGGTCGCCGTCAGGAACGTACAGAACTTCATGAAGTCCCTTCGGGAGACGCCTTTTCTCTCCAACCTCTCAGGTAATGCCTTTTCCGTTTCCATTTGCACCTCCTTGATGCGATTAAAAATAATTCAGTTACCAGCCTGCATTATAGACTCAAGATCTTGCAACAAGGCTCTAACTTGCCGATTTAGCATCTTACCTCCATCGTTTACGAAGCTAAAAAGGCCTTGCGCAGTTGCAAAATCCGAAACGCCTGAACTTTAAATAAATCGGGGTGAACCCCTGAGGGTCATAAAATAATTGTCTATGCTTAAAAAACTGAATTTCATTCTTTTTTTAGGGCAAGCTGTAAAATAAGTCAACGAAAAAGTATGGCTTTATGGATGCATGGTTCAGCCCTTTGACCGGAAACCATACTCCTAATAAAAGGATAGACTTGAGGAAGGATTAAATTCTGGCGATCTGAAATGCACAGTTGGCAGGCGTTGGTTTAATTTAAAAATATAATAAAATTGAGATGATTAGACGGGATCTTCTTGAGGCGGAGAAGATCAGCTCAACTTTCCCCGTTCGGATCCCCGTATTCATCATCGGCAATTTTTAAAGAGGGATCCATCTTTTTTATCTGTTCTTCATCCTCAAATTCAGATTCAAAATCCTCTTCCGGCACTTCATCTAAGTCGCCGGAATCTTTTTTAATTTGCTCTTCAACCGCTTCAACTTTTAGTTCTTTGGCCAACAACTCAAGATCGTCGAAAAAGAGATCCTCCGACGCTTTGGCCTTTGCGGTGTATAGATTCTTAACCGCATCAGCAATTTTATTCGCATAAATTCCAGGCGGATAGAGATTATTCGTTCTGAAAGCCGCGATAAGCGCTTGGCGGCCCTTTCGAATGGCAGCCCGAATTCGCTTTTCTTGGTAGGTTTCCTCACAAAGCAACGACAAAATTTCTTTATCGAGTTCAGCAAACTCACGAATGATTAACTGCTTGTTTTTATCATCTCTTATGATGGTATATTTTTGCTTCATTTTAATTACCTCTGCATCCCTTTTACGCCCTCGAAACCATAAAAAATCAAGCCTGTCAACCCATAATAAAAAATAAAACGGCGGACGTCACAAGGCGCACGGCCCACGGTTCTATATAAAAATTGGAGCTCAAAAAATTAGGCTGTGTGCCGCGCGCCCTGAGCCCAGAAATAATTGATATATTATGCATCCTAAAATAAAGATCTTTCGCTTTGACACTAATTTATTTTAGTACATAAATATTGACCATCTCAAAGCGGGATGATAAAAATAAAGGCTCAGCATTTATATATATTTGGAGGGATGGCTGAGTGGTCGAAAGCGGCGGTCTTGAAAACCGTTGAGGGTAACACCTCCGTGGGTTCGAATCCTACTCCCTCCGCCATAAAATAAAGCTCGCTCCGCTCACAAATGGAAAAATGGAACACTGGAATAATGGAATGATGGGCTAAATGAATTCAATCTAATTGAATCAGGGTTTTCTCCGCTTTTAACACCCAAAATTCCATAATTCCAACATTCCAGCATTCCATATACGCGAATTAGATTAGAAAAAAGGATTTACAAAACCAATCTAAAGCAGATAATAATTATTTGTTACATACATTGGAGAGATGGCCGAGCTGGCTGAAGGCGCTCGCCTGCTAAGCGAGTATGGGGCGAAAGTTCCATCGAGGGTTCGAATCCCTCTCTCTCCGCCACAGTAAATAATTGAGCCGGTTTTCGCTTTTCGGAAATCGGCTCTTTTTTATGCAGAACATCATCAAATCGTATTACTTTCCCTTTTTTGCCAACTTTGCTCTGTTCATCCAACCCATTTGCAACCGGCCTTATTTGGATATCTTGGGGGGAAAAATGAAAAAAAAATGAATAAACCTCAAAAAATGATTGACAGCCGGTAAATTTTCCTATTATATGGGTTAAATCTAATCCTATTTATCCGATATAGTATAGTGCAATCATGCGACTTACAAGAGCTGGTGAATATGCGGTTCGTTGCGCTCTTTACCTTGCCGCGCAAGAACAGGGAAAGGTTGTCACCCGCAAAGAAATTGCAACCGCAATGGAAGTGCCCAATCAATTCTTGGGCAAAGTCGCTCAGCAACTTGCCCGATCCGGATTTATTGAAATTATCCAGGGACCAAAAGGCGGGTATCGCCTTTTGGTATCACCGAAAAAATTAACGCTCCTAGAGGTGGTCGAAGCGGTGCTGGGAGAAATATATTTAAACGACTGTGTGATGAATCCCAGCTCCTGTTTAAGAAACGCAAGCTGCGCTGTCCATCTGGTCTGGGAAAAGGCAAGAAATCAACTGAGAGAGACCCTTCGTGAGACCACCTTTGATACTCTGGTAAAGGGGGAATCTTGCATAAGCCCTCATTTTCAACCCATAGATTTGGGAAAGAAGGATAGTCGGTGAACAAAACCATTGTAAAAAGACTTTCAACATAACGAAATTTTACCTTCAATAAAAATCGAAAACAGGGGGAAGCCTGCAAAACTAGAATATATATAAGGGGCCGGCAAATTCAGCCCTCGCTGAAGCGCAAGTGAATACTCCTGCCAGACATCTCGCATCGATCACACCAAACCGGCCGTCTGCAATCTCCTTTTAGCCCCTGTCTACTCTATATTGATAAAAATTCGACGAACATCGTCTGATCTTTGTTCTTATTTTTTTTGCTTTATTGCTGAATGAAAGTCAGCAATTAAATTGCATCAATTTTTTTATCATCAATAGAAAATACCTGAACTGCATTTATTACACGCTTTTGATTTTGTTAAAGCTCCTGAAATATTAAGCATCTTCGCCGTTTCGGCTTGTAATATTGAAATTACATCTCATGGATGAATCTGCTCCATCCCTTGCAAACATAGCAAGATGAGGGAGAACTACTTAATAAAGAGAGGATTTTAACAATCAGGGGGATTAAACAAATCAAAACCGGCAAAATTCAGCTGACCCGAACCTTAACCGCTTACCGCGAGGAAATGGCTGTGCTTATACAGAAGTATAGAGGGCGGGTCGTGGATGCTCCAGGGGATAACCTACTGGCTGAGTTCTCCAGCCTGGCAGATGCAGTCAAGTACGCTAGGGATATTCATCAGATGGTCAATGAAAGAAAATTCTCTTTGCTGCCTTAAAACCATAAGATGGAGTTTCATATAACTTGATAGCACTTTTGATTTTACGAAACTTAACCCAGAGGTACAAGGACAAGCACAGATCAATGCTGGAGGTTTCAAAGGTGTTTACAAACTCTAAAGGGGGTGGGTAATGATGAGAAGATATTCATATCTTTTACGTCGCATTTTATGTACAAGTTTCTTGACAGTATTGCTATGCCCCTATGTTTCTACTGCAAAGACGTGTGAGCAATGGATTGCGAAAGTGGTTTCAGTGCAGGGGACCGTGGAGTCACGAAGTGTGGGCGAAACGCAGTGGCAACCGGTTAAATTGAATGACACATACTGCCCTGGAGATGTGATTCGGGTCCTGGAGAAGAGCCGGGCAGATCTTGCCCTGATTAACCAATCCGTTCTCCGATTGAAAGCAAACAGCGAGATCACACTTACAGGAGTCAAAGAAAAACGAACCACTTTAATCGATTTGTTCAAAGGAGCCGCCCATTTCTTCAGCCGTGCCCCACGCGGCCTGGAGGTAAAGACCCCCTTTACCATTGCAGGTGTGCGGGGAACAGAGGGTTACATAAGCGTTGAGGAAGACCGGACCTTGATAACGATTTTTGACGGCCATGTGCTGGCTTCCAATCCAGTCGGAAGCCTGACGCTGACCAGCGGCCAGTCAGCCGTGGCCGAGGCCGGCAAGGCGCCGGTGCGACGCGTGGTGGTGCGCCCCCGGGATGCGGTTCATTGGGCATTGTACTATCTACCGGTGATGTATGTCCCGCCCGGCGAAACCCCCAAAGAAGATCCGGGCGACCCGCGCTTTTTAGCCTATCGCGCCTCACAGTTGCTGGCGGTGGGCCTCGTTGACGAAGCCGCTGCGGATCTCGAGCGGGCGCTGAATTTAGACCCGAATTACAGCGATGCTTTTGCGCTTCAATCGATCATCGCCGTGGTGCAGAACGAGAAGGAGAAGGCTCTCAATCTTGCCCAGAAGGCCGTTGAGGCGGGTCCCAACTCGGCCACGGCGCGGATCGCCCTTTCCTATGCCCAGCAGGCCGGCTTCAATCTGGAGGGCGCCCGCGCCAGTGTCGAAGAGGCCGTAAAACTAAATCCCAACGATGCCCTGGCATGGGCGCGGCTGGCAGAGCTGTGGTCTTCGTTCGGCCGGCTGGCTAAAGCCCTGGATGCCGCTAAAAAGGCGGTTGAACTCGATCCGAACCTCTCCAGGACCCAGATGGTTTTAGGCTTTGCCTACCTGACCCAGGTCAAGACTACCGAGTCCCGCGCGGCCTTTGAAAAAGCCATCGAACTCGATCAGGCCGACCCCCTTTCAAGACTGGGCCTGGGCCTGGCCATAATCCGTGACGGCGACCTGGAAGCGGGGGGCCGGGAGATCGAAATTGCCGCCAGCCTGGATCCCAACAACTCGATGGTGCGCAGCTACCTTGGCAAAGTGTACTTCGAAAAGAAGCAAATCGGGCTGGATGAACGCGAGTACGCCATCGCCAAAGAGCTCGATCCCAACGACCCCACGCCCTGGTTTTACGATGCCATTGCCAAGCAGACCACCAACCGACCGGTGGAGGCATTGCGTAACT
>Ga0255055_10000654_pt1 | contig 26289 bp, 20 predicted proteins | sample JV7_2_27_MG_FD_188633 | JGI IMG/M metagenome (GOLD analysis project Ga0255055, IMG submission 188633) | Seawater microbial communities from Jervis Inlet, British Columbia, Canada - JV7_2_27 | ecosystem: Environmental > Aquatic > Marine > Inlet | place: Canada: British Columbia | collected...
GAGATCAGAACCAGCCCAAGATAATCCTTGAATAATCTCAATCTTCTATCCTCGGCCGATGATTGTATCGCAAGCCATCCTCACTATATCTCCGGAACTACTCGGGGTCAGATCTGGAGATCGCCAGCTTGAGCTCCTGACCCTGAAACTTGAACTCAGCATTCGCAGAGCCTGATGGAGATTTGACCGGCTCGAGCGAGACGCCGAGAGTCTCGGCGGCAATGTGCCCGTGGTGTGCCGCAATTGCATCTGACAATTCGCTCGTCCCAGCATACTCAATGGCAATTCGATCATCGACTGAAAACCCGGCCTGCTTCCGCAGCTCCTGTATCCGCCTGACAACCTCATTGGCCAAACCCTCTTGCAGTAGTTCTTGGTCGATCTCGGTCACGAGCGCAGCCACATAGGCCCCCTCAGCAGCAGCCGTAAAGCCTTCGCGTGGCGAGATCTGGATTTCCACTTCTGAGGGCAAAACCTGGATCTTCTGGCCATCGATATCCAACTCGATGGACTCTCCGCTTAAGAGTTGTTGTGCAGCCGGATCGGCATCCAACTCGAGCACGGCGGTTCGAATGGCCGGGAACTGTGCGCCATATTTCTGCCCGAGCTGCTTGGGAAAGGGCTTGAGCTTGTATTCTGCGGCCTCTTGCACCGTATCTAACAGCCGAACTTGTTTGACGTTGAGCTCTTCCTGAATAATGTACTCGTAACGACCAACCACCTCACGCTCCGAAGCAATGGAAACAGCGAAAGCCGCCTCCGGTAGAGGTTGGCGAAGCCTGATCTGCGCCTGATTGCGTGCTGCGTGCCCTAACGACACCAACCGCTTCACTAGCGCCATTTCTGCCGTCAGGCTGGGATCGATGGTAGATGAATCGATCGAGGGCCAATCGGTGTGGTGAACGCTCGCGGGCTGGTCTGTCGACACCAGGTTTTGATATATGCTTTCCGTTACAAACGGCACGAAGGGCGCCAGTACCTTGATCAGCTCGACCAGCACTCCGTAAAGGGTTTGGTAAGCAGCCTCTTTATCTGCGTCTGTGCTATCGCTGGCCCCCGCCTTCGCCCAAAACCTGCGGCGGCTACGGCGAAGATACCAGTTGGTAAGGTCATCCAGGAAAACATTGATGGCCCCGGTAGCATTGTGGGGTTGAAAATTCTTGAGGGAATTGGTTACCTGCTCGGTCGTTTCACCCAGTCGGGCTTGAATCCACTTGTCTAATTGGCTGAACGCAGGTGTTCGGTCCAAATCCGGCCGCCAATCATCGATGCGGGCGTAGGTAACCAGGAAACTGTAGACGTTCCAGAGTGGAAGCAGAAACTGACGTCGAACTTCATCGGCGAGATGATAGCCGAACTGTAGATCCTTTTCGGGCAGGTGGTCGCAGTACAGCCATCGCATCACATCCACGCCCATCTTGTCGGCGGCCTCGTTGAACTCAATCGAATTTCCCCACGACTTATGCATGGGTCGTCCATCTTCGGCCACCAGCGTAGCGTACGAAAAAACGTTTCGGAACGGTGCCCTCTGCTCCAGGACGGTACTCATCGCTAGCAAGCTGTAGAACCAATTACGAAATTGACCAGGAAAGCTCTCGCTAATGAGATCTGCTGGGAACCACTCAGCCCAGTATTCGCGATCCTGCTCGTAATCCAGCGTGCTCATTCCAACCACGCCGGCATCCAGCCATGGATTGCCGACATCGGTTATTCGACTGACCGATTCTCCGCAGTGGCTGCACGCAATCCGGACCTTGTCTATATATGGACGGTGAGGAGTACGCCCCTCAAAATCATCCCAGCCCTCAATCGCGCGCTCTTCGAGTTCTTCCTTGCTGCCGATTACTTCAAAGTTTCCGCAGTGCGAGCACTCGTAGATGGGTAGAGCCAATCCCCAATAGCGCTTCTTGGAGATCATCCAATCGTGCATGTTGCGCAGCCAGTCCAACTCCCGATCCAAACCGAATGAGGGGTGCCACTTTGTCTCGTCGACCACCACCTGCATCATCTGGTAGCGCAGATTTTTTGTTTTCTCTTCGTCGGTGACTTCTACATAAGGCTTATCCAGCTGCTCACCCATCGAGATAAACCACTCATCGACCAGCCTGAAGACCAGCTCCTCCCCACAACGCCAGCAAACCGGATAGCGATGGGTGTAGTCCTGGAGACGGTAAGACAAATTCTTCTGGACCAGGTTCTCGTGAATCGGAATAGCTGTCTCGGCCACAGGCATGCCGCTCAGCCAATCGAAACCATCAATAAAGACGCCCGACTCGTTCAAGGGCGCGATCACAGGAAAATCGTGTTCCTTCCCAAGTTTGTAATCCTCCGCGCCGGCTCCGGGCGCGATGTGCACTATCCCCGTGCCTTCTTCTTCGCCGACGTCCTCCCAGAGGATCACCTGGTGCATTTCAGGAGCTTTACTTTCAATCTGCGCCGGCAGCTCGTCGAACGGACCTGAATAACGCCAGCCTTCCATCTCCCGTCCGGGCAGTTCAGCCTCGACTTCGTAATCACCCTTGAGCATCCCCAGAGTGCCCTTGCTGAGGTAGAAATGCTCCTCTCCTTGCCGAACCCGCACATAGGTCAGCTCAGGGCCTACTGCGGCTGCTACATTGCTTGTGAGGGTCCAGGGAGTCGTAGTCCAGACCAGCAAGCTCTCTCCGGGGCGCTCGACCAGTGGAAATCGAACTGTCAGTCCTGGATGCGTTAGTTCCTGATAGCCCTCGGTGACGATCTCGTGCTGGCTGAGACCGGTACCACAGCGTCCACACCACGGCATTACATCCCGACCTTTGTAGATCCAGCCCCGGTCGAAACACGTCTTGAGAACCGACCAGATGGTGTAGTTGTTCGCGTCGGAGAAAGTGAAGTACGAACCCCCCAGTTCGCGCGATCCGAGGTGGCCCACCATGCTCTCTACCGAGTCGCTCACCGCTCCACCCGGCCCTTCAACCGTAACCGTTTGAAGCGGGTCCTCACCCAGCAGCCGGCCAAGCTCTCTCAGCTGCGCTGGATCATCCCAATCCATCCAGTAGCCAAGCCGGAGGCTTTGATCGGTCATCACTGCTGCAAATTCCAGCACGCGTTGTTTACACAGGACCACAAATTCCGCTAAACCGAATTTCTCGATGTCCCGCTTGGTTTCAAATCCCATCTCCCTTTCGACATTGACTTCAACCCAAAGGCCCTGGGCGTCGAAACCGTTCTGGTAGCGCGTGTTGTGTCCCTGCATTGATCTGAATCGGTGAAAAAGATCTTTGTAGGTTCGACCCCACCCATGGTGGACTCCCATTGGGTTGTTTGCCGTAATTGGACCGTCAATGAACGACCATCGTGGGCCATCTTTACGCAGCTCCCTCAGCGCATCGAAGGTGCGATTCTCTGCCCAGAACTGCAAGATCTGGTGCTCCTGTTTGACAAAATCAACTTTGCTGGATACCGGTTGAAAAGTCGGCACTCAATCCTCCAGTTCGACGACCAATCGCTTATTGATGCGACCCTTGCTCTTGTAATCAACTACCCGAATCCGCCCAACCTCGCTGGTATTGCTCACGTGGGTGCCGCCGTCAGCTTGAAGATCAAGCCCGCCGATCTCAACCACACGCACCTGCTGAATCCCTTCGGGAAGCAGGTTGATTTTGGTGCGGATCAGGTCTGGTATTTCGAAAGCTTGCTCGCGGGGGAGCACCTCCGCGCTAATCGGCCGAGCGGCGTCCACTTCCACGTTGATCTTCGCTTCGATCTCTTCCACTAATTCTTTTTGCATTCTCTCAAACTCAAAATCCATTCGTCCTCTTCCAGGAGTCATATTGCCTCCCGTCACGCTGGCGCCGTAGTCTCGCCAAATGACCCCGCACAGGATATGCATGGCGGTGTGAGTGCGCATTAGCTTATATCGATTTTGCCAATCCAAATAGGCAACGACCGCGTCCCCCTCGCGCAGCCCCTCAGGGTCAACCGTGTGCCAGATTTCTCCCGCTTCCGTCTTTACTTTGGCAACCACAAACTCGTCACCGTCTCGAGCGATCCTGCCCAGATCGCTAGGTTGGCCCCCACCACCCGGGTAAAACGCAGTGCGATCCAACGCAACCCGATCTTCGGAAAGCTGCGTGACGATTGCCTCAAACTCTTGAAGGTAGGCGTCCTGGTGGTACAGCTTTTCTGTCATTTCAATCTCCCGAGAAGCGGCTTAAGCGAAAACTCCCGCCCCGTTTCCAGGGACGAGAGTGAGGTTCGCTTTCGGAGCGAATTAGGCTTGCTCCTCCCGTTCACAACTCTTCAATTTGCGCGATTATGCCACACGGGGTTTGGCGGGTCAATGACCCAGCGCCCGCACGGTCTCCGATCGGGCCTGGTGAACCAACTCGACCTCTGCAAACTGTTTGATGAGAGAGTGCGCGGAGGCATGCAGCTTGCGCAGGGCAGCATTCTTGACCTTCCAATCCCCGGCAAGCTGCCTCAATACCAGGCTGCTATCTCCCCTGATTTCCAGCGCAACCTCATCGAGGTTGGAATTCGAACTTGACAGCTCCTCGATCAGCTCCGCTAGGCCCTCGATCAATGCCCAATATTCGGCCTGATTGTTCGTCCCATATCCAAAGCGACGCCGGCTTGGCCTTGAAAGCGGCGCATCCGCAATCTTCCAGCGAAATGAACCGTAGCAATCTCCAGGATTCCCGACACTCCCCCCATCGAAGATGAGCTGGCAGGTAAGAATTCTCCTACTCCTCGCCAAACCACTTCTGATACAAAGCGATTAGATTGCGTCGGTGCAAATCCTCTGCGAGCCCATTTAGCAGTATTCGGCTCTTGCCACAATCTTCAATGCCCACATTTTCGAGATAACCCATCGGATCCTTGCGGCGAGCCGCGGTTCGCACATGGCGTCTGAGAGCGGTCAGGTAAGACAGGTTTGCACGCACCGTTGTGCTGACTTCGCCCCTGAGCACTGACTCGCCGTGGCCTTGAACGAGATTTTCTAGCTTCATTTTCGGTATGGATTTCATACTGGCGACCATGAGATCGTAGTCCCCATCGGCAAGGTAGGGAACCGGCATCATTACATCTCCGGAGAACAGCACCCGGTCCTCTACAACCAACACCCCGATGCCGTCCGCACTGTGACCGGGAAGCGGGACGAGTTGCAAGGTTCGCTTGCCGACTCGAATGGTCGCGCTGCCCTCATCGAATGTGACGTTCGGAAGGCGAATGCCTACTTCGCCCAGCTCCGTACTTGATTCTTGAGAACCCTCCAGCGCGCGACGCCCACGCGTATCCAGAAAATGGCGGCACAGCGCATGCGAAATGATGGTTGCTCTTGGGAAGAAGTTGTTACCGAGGGTGTGGTCGGTGTGGTAATGCGTGTTGATAATATACCGAACGGGCCGACCCAGTCGGTCTTCGATAAAGCGCTTGATATCCCGAATTTCATCCGGGTAGGCAAGCGTATCAATTAATACCGCGTACTCGGGACCAACGACCGCACCTGAATTTACCTGTGCATAAATCTCGCTGGTGAATACGTAGACGTTTTCAGAAACTCTCTCGCGGATCATAAAGCGGCGAAAGAATAACATAATCGCAAGAGCATGGTCAAATCTACTTCACATAAGCGCGCGTTTCGGGAAACATGGGACGGGTTCGAGCACAACCACCCGGAGCTCCCGTCTCAACTCTGAGACTGATACACGCAATTTGCCGGAAAAGTAGGTCGCCTAATTCGTGCTAGGGGTAAGGGGGAGCGTCAGATCTCGCGAGGGGTGCCACATCAGCCTCCATGGTGAATCCTCTGCGGCCGTTGAATTCAACGAAGTTAGTCTGACCTGGCTTCATGTACAGGAACGTCGTATAGGATCGGCCCGCAAAATCTATTTGCAATTGATAGGGACCTTGAGGCAGGTCGCCGATCACAAAGTTTTCCTGGTAGTACTCGTCGGGTTGAATGGTCCCCAGCACATAAGTCCAGACGTCCCAAATCTGTTCTGTTTCCAATGATTTAATCTGAACCAAGTACTCTGTGAGATGGCGCCCCCAGGTATTCTGAACTCGACCGGCCAATACACCCCATCCCTGGGCTGGAACTGTCCAAAGTTCTGGATTGCGGGAGGCGAAGTAGCGATTTTCTCCAGTACGAACTTCAAAATGAAGGTGTGGAGCGCTGGCATGCCCGGTATCGCCTACCGTTCCGAGTTGGTCGCCGGCTGACACACGCTGGCCCAGCCAAACAATCGTCGATTCAAGATGGGCGTAAACGCTATACAACGGCTGGCCCTGGTGGCCGAAGTCGTGACGGATGGCTACCGCCAGCCCGTACGGGTCTGTCAGATCCTCAATTCCTCCGTACAGGCCGTAGCCGACCCATATCACTTCGCCATCTCCGGCCGCGACAACGTGTGTGTTTCGATCAGCGACCAGATCAACACCGGTATGGGTGCTCTCTTCCCCGAATGCAGTTGAACCGTAGCGGTAACGGGGGTTTGGCCAATTGACATCCCCTGACGGGATCGGCCGCGTAAAGTAAAAGTGATCTGTCGGTCGGATGGCAAGCGGAATTTGGTACGGTGGCGGCCGCCACGCCGAAACAGGATTGAGCACATTCGCGGGAAGAACGACCTCCGCTCGAGCAGGTTCAGGTAGATCAACCGGGGTTTGCACCGGTACAGGAGGTTCTACAAGCTGCTGCGTCGGAGTAGCTTGCTCGATAGGTTGTGCTTGCGGCGGTACTTGCTCCGGCTTCTCGAAGGAACGCGAGCCGCATGCGGCCAGCAATAGACCCAGCGCAGGAAGAGCAACCTTGAGGCTCATATTAAGGCGTGGGAGTAAGTTCAAGTGTGGGCGTGGGAGTCCTCCAACGCCACCACCAGGGAGTAGGGGTAGGCCGAGGTGTGTTTGTTGGAGTAGTTGTCGGCGTCTGATAGGGTGTTGGGGTGGAGATGGCGGATGCCGGATAAAGTTCTCGCATGGCGCTTGCCCAATCTAGCCCGTCGCGCAAGGCAAATTCGTCGAACCGTGCCCCAGGATAGAAGCTTCGCCAATTCTTCAATGCCGGAAGGCGCTCAAATCCATAATCGGCCGCGAGCGCCGTCAGATCCACGTAGTAGCCCTGTGGAAGGTTAGGCTTTGGGCCGCCGCCTGCGTCGTATGCGGCTGGATCACCGATGTAGCGAGTCGTGAAATTCCAGGGCGCGCTCTTCAGCGGCTCTCCAAGGCTGCCATCCTGCACGCTCGCCCGGACGTACACCCGCCAGAATGTTTCAAGGCCAAATTCTTCAAGGATGACCTCGACCCATCCTGCCTGAACCGCAGCCTGGCTGATCGTAAAAGCTCGACCGGTATAGAGCCAGTCGTTGTACGCGTATCCGGGCGGCAAGGGCTCGTTGAGCCCTACAAACGCACGCTGCAGGTTTGACAGAAAGTCCCATCCAACCTCATCCAGAATTCGTTGCCGAAGAGCATCGAACGCCTCATTTGCTGCGTCCGAAACCATCAGTCCCGATGGAGTAATTCCCGAAAGTGGCACGAGCCCGATGCGATCACCAACGGATCGCGGTTCATCCTGAAATGGCTCAAATAGCGGTTCCGAACTCGTAGCAGGATAAGCTCCGAGCTCCAGCAAGATCTGCGGTGACCAATCGAGTTCCGATATTCTTCCCGAAAGAGCTCCGCCACCGGATGGAAGAGAGCGTTCTAATGGATAGGTAACGATGTGAGCTGCGTAGGGAGTTCGTAGTATTCCCGAGATGGATCTTCCGTTGCCAGACCAAACTGGATCAGAGCCCTGACCGACCCATTGAGGAGCAGCATTTTCGACATCTGTTTGCATGCGCTGAATACCGTAGATGCCGTCAATTTGCACCGAAAATGCGATCATCTTCCCTTCGGGATCGTATGCGGGGTCCAATTCATCGATGTGTGAGGTTCTGGTGAGATTGGTGAAGCGATCGGTCGGCTTGTCCAGGTCGGCAAGGAAAATATCTGGCGAGCCTTCACGGTCAGACACAAAAGCAATTCGACGGCCGCCTGGATCCCAGGCTGGAGCAGTATCCGACCCTGGATCATTTGTTAGTTGAATAGGAGACTGGCTCCCGTCTAGTGGAAGGATCCAGATGTTGAAGTTATCGTCGTAGTACGCCTCATAAGCCACCCACAGGCCGTCGGGCGACCAAGTGGGCTTGCCTTCATAGCCGGGGGTGTCGGTGATCTGACGCACCGAGCCTGTTTCCAGATCCATGAGATAGAGATCCCAATTGCCGGCCCGTTTTGAGGCAAATGCCATCGTATCCATGCCCGGGCTCACTACGGGGTTTCGATCATCCCAATCCCCGGCAGTCAATTGGAGTGCATTCGGCTCACCAATCACTTGCGCCCAAATATGGCTGTAGCCATTCACCCTTGCAGCAATCACAAAGGCTTCGCGCTCCAACACATCGCTTAGTCTTGCCGCGGGCGTCGAGGCGGCTACATCGGCTGGCGGAGGCTGTCGCTGAACACGAACCGGAGGAGCTGCTTCTCTGGCTGAAGCCGGGGGCACGCTTTCGGTCGTAAGACCGGCCAAACCTAAAACCACGATGAGCAAGGTGATGCCCATCGCAAACGTAATTCCTACGCTGCGCGCGAATCGGCCTTTCAAGATACGACTTCCCTGCGGCTCCGTCGAGGCGGCGGGATTATACACTTCGATGCAAGGGCGGTGCCACAAGGAGAACAGCTCAAATGGCCGGGCTGCATTGGAACCTTCACCAGAGGCGAGTCTCCAAGGCGCAAATTCAAAGGGCCACCCCGGTGGGGCGGCCCTTTTTGACAGGTTTTGGCGGACAATCGTTCAGGTCCGCATGCTTCTAAAGGAGGGATTTACCAGCGATCCGCTGCAACTGCCTTGGGCAGCTGAAACGATTCTGCGAAGCCTTCTTCATCTCCGCCTTGCGCAAGATATGCATCCACAAGCGATTCAGATGCCAGGTAGTGAGTGGCGAAGTACGCCGCTGAATCCTTCAACTCTGACATCAAGAGATCGGGCATGCCGAGATCTCGTCCATGCTTGCTGGTGATCATGGCGCAAAGTGTCTCTCTAGCCAGGGCGAAGCGCCGCTCCTCGGGATCGAGATCTACCCGAACAAAGATGCTGCCGCGCTGGCCCGGAGGACGAGCGAAAGTAGCGTCCCACAGGTTCGAATACATGTCTACCACTCCAAAATCTTCCTGGTAGACCTCAGGGGGATGATTGAGCACATCCTCCGCTGGAACGGGCGGCTCTGACACCCCGCTGAAATCCTGCAGGGCACGTGCCACGTTCCTCAGGAACCAGTGGCGCTCTTCTCTTGAGACAGGGATCATGCCACCTGCTCTTGGTCAGCCTGCGACTGCTTGTCTGGGAAGAGGCCTTCCGCTGGCGACGGGAGCTCGATGCGAGGCGCCGGCATTTCAGCAGCCTTCACGAAGCGGTAGGAAATTACCGCGAACTCTGCCCAGGAATCGGACTCAATTCCCTCAAGCTGCGCTCGAAGGTCGGGGGTGAACTCGAGTTCGTCGAGAACGTTCCCGATTTGGCCCGAGCGGAAGGACTGGACTACGGTCGGATCTACGATCGATCGTGCTACTAGCTGGTTCAGCGCTTGCATGGACATGGTGTTCCCTCCTGTCATTATCTTGCCGCTTGAAACTCTTGTTGTCTCGTTCGCCGGATGTCTTTCGGTTTTTCCGGAACGCGAAATCGGGCAGCGAGAACCATTTGGCTCGCTGCCCAAGATGGATCTTACAATTAGTTATTACTTATGGTGCGCTTGCAGTTTAGACGAAACTGCCGTCGGCTCCGCGCATGGCAACCCCTTTTCTCTCTCTAGTTTCCACTCTGGTAGAAACTTTACTAGAAAGTTCTCATCCGGTTCTCAACCGGAATCCATACGCCGCTGCAATTGTACTAGTACTCAGGTCACGCTGTCGATTCGCATTTCCGAGCAGATTGGATGCTGTATTTGCTCAACTCAGTCGGCATCTAGCTAATCAACCGATCATACAGCTCTCGAACATCCTCTGGTGGGTCCAGCCCAAGTTCATCCCCCAGGGCGCGGACATACTCTTGATAGTGGGTAACGATTTCACTCCGACGCCCCAGTGTACCAAGAGCCTCTAAATAAAACCTGTTCGTATCGTCGCGGAGTGGATCCAGCGTCAGCGCCTCGCGGAGCCAACCAATTGCTTCGGAAGCTTGCCCTCTGACCAGCGCTTCTTCTGAAAAGCTTGCCAGCAAGTCGAGGTATCTGAGCTCCAGGGCTCGTCGACGCTCCTCCACCCACTCGGTATCGAATTCAGGTAGAAATTGACCTCCATATAGGTTTACCGCCTCAGTCAGGGCAAACATCGCTCTTGGGTCACCAGGGGGTAATCCCTCTGCCACGGCGGCCGCCTGCTCGAAACGTGCAATATCGTACTCCACGGATAGTTCAGGATCTACTCGATATACCGTTCCGTCAAACTGGATGCCTTCCTTCCCCAGCTCACGACGAATGCTGTAAATTGCGGTGTGCAGGCTCGAAACCCGGCGCCCAGGTGTGTATTTCGGCCAAAAAGTCTCCATAAGTTGATCGCGAGAGACACGATGGTGATCTAGCAAATAGTAGAGGATTTCGGTTGCAAGGGGCTTGAGTTCATCAACCTGCGCTCCGTTGACGATCACTCGCGAATCTCCAAACGCTTCGAACGCCAGGCTAAGTTCTGCAGCTTCCTCATCCGGTCCGCTCTCATATCTTCGTTCAAGGGCCACGAGCGTCTCAATTCGACTCCTGATTAGCACCAACGTCGGATCCGATTTGAGGTGGTCAAAAACGAAACCGGCAAAATTCTCATCAAATCTCAACTCGGCAGCAATTACCTGCTCTGTGCCAAATCTACCCGCATGAGTGAGCGCTTCTACGAAAGTTTGGATACTTCTGCCCTCATTTTCCATCTCGAATGCGGCGCGAGCAAGAAAGAAATAAACCTGCGTCAGCTCCTCAGCTTCCAGGTTCTGTGCACCCTTTCGAACCAAAGTCCGCAGGTTCTTTATTGCTTGCTCTGGCGCCGCTTCGAGTTCAAGTGCCGATCTTTGAATGCGTACGCTGCTTGGCACCTTTTTGCTGCTGCCTACGACGATTGCGCGCTTCAGCCATTCATGAGCTACTCCGGCTCCCCCGTGTCGCCTATGGAGCACGCTCGCCTGCACACAACCGTAACGAATCCAGTGAACGTCATCCACTTCAAGGAGAATGTCCAATGATTGGCGATAGAGTTCGGCTGCCTGCAACGTTAGACCGATGTCGCTAAAGACATCCGCTTGCCTGAGCAGTGCAATGGCTTCTCTGAGCGGACTGGCCGATTGTCGCGAGTATTTCAAGGCTTCCCGGCCATATTGAAGGGCCGACTCGAACCTCCCGGCAGCGTGCTCCCCCATGGCCTTGTTGCCAAATGCGACCGCGAGCGGAAGAGGAGCTCCGAGGATTTTTGCTTGGACCAGCACCTGATCTACAGTTCTGGCTGCCTCTTGAAATAATCCTTGAGCCGATTGAATCATGTATAGGTCAACCAGGGCGGCAACCAACTGATAATCTTCGCCTGTTCCTTTGAGCAGATCGGCAGATTGGGATGCGAGCTGCTCTGCCAGAACGATGTCCCCCCCACTGTGAAGAAGCGCTGCTGCCTTGGCTCGAAGCGCCATCGCCTGGTTTCTCGGACTCTGCTTCTTCTTATATATGCTGCCGACACGATCAGCGGCATCGATTGCTTGCTGGAAGCCTCCCCGTCGAAGCGCGAGGAATGCCGCGTAGACTTCAGTTATTGCCTGAACTTCTTTGCTTGATTTCGGACCTATGAACTCTCTTGCTCGGTCTAATAGTGCGCTTGTCTCCTCCAGCTCCCCTTGGTTAATTGCATTACCCGCCAAATATAGAAGTAAGCTAGGATTCTTGCTGTGATTTGCTTGCAGCTTTTCCGACCACCGCTCAAGGGTTTGAATCCGTCCTGACTCAAACATGTCTCTCGCATAACGTTCCGCAAGTTGAGCTGCCTTGGCATCTGCACCGGCTTCGATCAGTAATTCGACTGCTTGCTCAGTGGAACCTTTTTCCAGGTGATAGTCAGCCGCCTGCCGACGGAGTTTGTTGAGGCCGCGAGCGTCCGCGCTTTCCATTGACTCCAGCAGGAATGCTCTGAATAAAGGGTGAAACTCGTACGTGCGAGGTGACCCCTCTGAGGCCGTAACGAAAAGACCTCTCTTGACCAGTCTGCTAAGGTATTTCTGACTGTCCTCACGCTCAAGAACGACATTACAGGCTTCTGAAGTCATGACCGGGAGAACTGAGGCATCTAGCGCAAATCGGCGCAATTCGTCCGGCTGCCGATTTAATACCACGGAGGCCAGATATTCGTACACCATAGGTCGGCCGCCGCCAATCAGCGACCCTGCGCCCAAATCGGCTACCGCGCCGGACATTACGATCCCAGTTACCCATCCACGGCTTTCCTCAAGCAGTCTGTCAATTTCGACGTCAGACAGTGGCTCGGCCTGTTGCTTCTCGGTGAGTTCCACGAGTTCTTCGCGTGTGAGGGCCAGATCATGTGGGCCGAATCCAGCGAGTTCACGCTCCGCCATGAGTCGCGCGAGTGACACTTCTAGCACTTCACGCCCGGCTGCGACCACAGTCGCTTGCTCGGGGAGTTCCTCAAGAAATCGGTCCAGGAATTGAAGAACAGGTTTGGACTGGTTGATCAGGTGAACTTCATCGATCGCGATAACGAATGTCTGCGAAATATGCTCGTCGATGGCTGCCGCAAAGGCTACCGCTAGCGCTTCGGGCGATGAGTTCGCATGCGCCTCAAGGTCGGGCTGACCTTTCAGTCTTCTAAATCGGATTTGCAGCGAGGCGCCCAGTACTTCCGCAAAGCGCATGACATCCCATTCCGCTTCCGAAAGACGCATCCAGCAGACGGTTAGCTCCGTGTTGGCTCCAAAATCTGCCAGCAGTGTAGTTTTTCCATAGCCTGCTGGGGCAGCGATAGCAATCAATTTGCGAGGCATGTTGCCGTGAATCGCATCAACCAACCGTTCGCGGTGAATGCCGTGCCGCTCGTCGAAAGCCGGTGGGCTTATTGCGTGGCGAACTAGCGGATCTTTGATCGCCATGCGGTGCTCAGGCCTCTTGATTCGATTCGGGGAATGAAAATTGAGCTTCACTCCTATCTACTTCGCCTAGCTCTTCATATATTAGCCGGGCGACCAGGGTGAACTCCATTTCGGGCGAAGGGCGTCGAAGGTGAAGCGTCAGCGACATGGTAGGGTCGGTTGCTTCCACAATGCTGCTGGTAGCCACCTTCTCCCCCTGCTTGTCCAGAACCTCCAGGTCGATTGTGGGCCGTTCCTGGAAGGGCGTCACGGACAAGCGCACCAGCAGACGCTGGGCATCTTGATAGGGTTCGACCTCAACCCTTCGAAAGGACACTCGATCCGGCGGCAATGGTGCCTCCTCCGGATCTCTAAATTCGATATCCATTCAGTGCTATTGGGATCGACCCTTTCGCATTATATATGGCTAATCCATATGCAAACTTGGTGCCAGATAGGACCTTGGTCCTATCAGCCGACTTGCTAACTCTGGCTATGCGCAAGGGGCCCTTGCGCCGCCCCGACAAGGGTAGAATTTCAGCGGAGGACGATATGCAACAGTTTGAAACAAGAGCGATCCATGCTGGCCAGCCGCCGGACCCTACAACCGGTTCGATTATGACTCCCATCTACCAGACCTCGACTTTCCAGCAGTCTGGCGTGGGCGATTCCGATGGATACGAGTATTCCCGAAGCGGCAATCCGACCCGTACCGCCCTGGAAAGCTGCCTGGCCTCGCTGGAGAGCGGCGAATTCGGTCTGGGCTTCTCGTCGGGTATGGCAGCCATCGACGCCATCGTACATTTGATGCGGTCTGGGGACCACCTGCTCGCGGTCAATGATCTCTACGGAGGCACATACCGGCTGTTCGAATCGGTTTACACGCAGCTTGGAATGGAGTTTTCCTATGCTCCTGCAACCGACCCGGAATCCTTCGTAGAGCACATGAAGCCGAATACCAAGATAGTATGGTTGGAAACTCCGACCAACCCAATGCTGCAACTGTGTGATATCGAAGCGATTGCGAGACTAGCCAAGGCGCTTAATCCCGAGGTCTTGCTGGCCGTGGACAACACTTTCGCTACCCCCTACCTGCAGCGACCTCTGGAGCTCGGCGCAGATATCGTTCAGCACTCGACAACCAAATATCTCAGCGGACATTCGGATGTCGTTGGTGGCGCAACGGTTACCGATCTACCTGAAGTTGCCGAACGACTCGCCTTTTATCAGAATGCCATCGGCGCAGTGACTGGGCCGTTCGACAGCTTTCTGGTTCTGCGCGGTATCAAGACGCTTCCGGTTCGAATGGATCGCCATTCTGACAATGCCCAGCAAGTGGCCGAATATCTCGAAGGGCACGCACAGGTCGAAAAAGTTAATTTTCCTGGCCTGCCGAGTCACCCGCAATATGAACTTGGCAAACACCAGATGCAGCGACCTGGCGGCATGATGTCATTCATAGTCGAAGGAGGAGCCGAAGCCGCAAAGCGAGTGGCGGAATCGACTACGATTTTCAGTCTTGCGGAATCTTTGGGTGGGGTCGAGTCGTTGATCGAGGTACCTGCCGCAATGACCCACGTCTCGACCGAAGGGTCTGGCTTTGAAGTAGACCCGGCGCTAATTCGATTGTCGGTGGGATTGGAGGCCGCAGGGGATCTTATTGAGGACTTGGATCAGGCATTCAGAGTCTGATCATTCGTCGAAAACAAATGTGGATTCGGCATAGTAGCGCACTCTGCGCTGCTCGACCCTCTGCCGGATCCATTCTTCCAGCGCCTTACGTTTTTCTCCGACCGGAGATCTGTCCGCCAACATCGCTAGCGGGAAATTAACTCGAAGGGCGCGAGGCGAGATTAAGAAACGCGTTAGCCCACTGGGAAATAGTTGGCCGCTTGAGGCTACTTCAACCACGTCACTCACGGTATATTGTGGGTACACAATCAGGCAATTCATATCCGGAAACAGCGAAGTCAGTCCATTCAGATTTTCGGTCGTTGTACGCTCGCGCCTGAACTCACCCTCGTACAGTTTTACGAATTCCGTCAGAAAAGCCAGCTTTTCAAGGATCCCCGCTCCCTCGGCGCCTAGTTGCCAGGTGACGCCATCCGGCAGCACCATGTAAGCAATCGCTTCCTCCCTGGCTAGAGCCGCCGCCGCCCGAAATTCATCGGTTTCACTTACATCGAGTCCAGGGATCCGCCGCATATTATCAAGCAGCGGACGAAGATCACCTTCACTTAGAATGTGGTTCCAGTTCTTGACCTCAACCCCTTCGTTTGCAATCTGAACCAGCATGTGAGGAAAGCCCATGTTACGCACCGCCATGGTGCGATTGGCCCCATCTAAGACCACATACCGCTCCTCATCGCCCTCAACTCGCCACACTGCAGGCGGATTCTTGAGAAACCCCTGGGTTTGAAGAGCGCGAATGAGACGCTGGGAACGTCCCTGTTCAATGTCCTCGTGCGGCTCCATGGACTGCGTATCCACGATCTGCATTTCGGGGAGCGCGGGGATTTGATTCATGAGCCGTCCAAGGTGGCTACGTACTCCAGAGCATCGATAACCGTAACAATTCCGGTAGGCCCTCCGGCTTCATCGGTGAGCACAATCACCTTCCGGGAGACCAGTTCGGGTAACACATCTTCAAGGGGGTCCGTCTCAAACGCGCTGCCGACATCACTGTTGACCATCGAAGCTATAGACGTCGCCGCATCATGATCAGCCTTGAGCATATGATCCAGAAGGTCGACCTCAGAAACCAGGCCAACCAGCTGCCCCTGATCGTCAACAACTGGAAGTTGTGAAACTCCGTTGGTGCGCATCCGGGAAACAACCTCCTGCAGCGGGTCGTCCTGGGCGGCGATGATGAGTTCCGATAACCCACGCGCGCTGGCGATCTCCCTTACCGGAGTTCGCCTCCGATCGAGCTCGAGAAAGCCGTGCTCACGCATCCAATCATCGCTGAAGACCTTGGAGAGATAGCGAGATCCCGAATCCGGGAAGATGACGACCATCAGCCGCTCGGGCCCGAGATCCTTGGCGGCCTTCACCGCCCCCGCCATCGCAGCCCCGGACGATCCTCCGCAAAATATGCCTTCTTCCCTTACCAGTCGGCGTGTCCAGTGAAAGGCTTCGGCATCATCGACCTGTACAACGGAATCGACCAGGCGTAGATCCAAAGTAGTTGGGATGAAGTCTTCGCCGATGCCTTCGACCTTGTAGGTTGTTGCCTCAAGGCCATCCAATGCACCGTCCGCTTTCCACGCGTCGTACAAAAGGGAACCCTTCGGATCAACCCCGATGATTCGGACATCGTGCGCATTTTCCCGCATGTACTTTGCAACGCCTGAGATGGTTCCCCCCGTTCCCATTCCCACTGCCACATCAGTCACTTTACCGTCCGTTTGCTCCCAAATCTCAGGGCCCGTTGATAACGCATGGCTTTGTGGATTGATAGGGTTGTGATACTGGTTTGCGAGGACAGCGTTCGGGGTCTCGCTTACGATCCGCTCGGCAACGGAGTAGTATGATCGCGGATCGTCGGGCGCTACTGCGGTTGGAGTAATGACCACCCTGGCGCCGAATGCCCTCAGCAGCTGAATTTTCTCCTGGCTCATCTTGTCCGGCATCACGAAGATGGCCTGATATCCCCTGAGCGCGCATGCGATCGCCAATGCCACTCCGGTATTTCCAGATGTGGACTCAACCACCGTTCCGCCAGGTTTGAGCGCCCCAGTCTCTTCGTAGGCATCCAGAATGGGAACCGCAATTCGATCCTTTACGGAACCGCCGGGATTGAAGAATTCGAGTTTAGCGAGGATTTGGCAGGATATGCCGCGGGTTACATGACCCAGCTTAACCAACGGCGTATTGCCTACGGTCTCAAGTATGTCCTCGTACACTTTCATTAGGGATCGGTTCGGAGTGCCTCAAATTCAAGAGTACCATAGCCGCGGCAAGCGGAAGAAAAAGGTTTGTGCATTACAATCACCGCGCTCATAGCGCAGATCTGCAAATCCCCGCTGCCCTGTTTTTGTTACGCCGGATTTCCACTAATCAGGAGGAAGCATGTCCGAAGAAGCCATCGAATTCGCCCACCAGAACGCTGGCTCGGCGCTTGACGAATTGAAGTCGATACTACGGATCCCATCCGTATCGACCCTGCCCGATCATAAATCCGATATGAACGCTGCGGCGGATTGGCTCATCGAACGATTAAATCGGCTTGGGTTTCAGGGCCGGGCAATCGATGCTGGCGGCCCTCCCGTCGTCTACGGCGACTGGCTTGGGGCAGGCGCCGATGCCCCGGTAATTCTGGTCTATGGTCACTACGACGTACAGCCTGTGGATCCGCTTGAATTGTGGAAAAGTGGCCCTTTCGACCCCGAAGTTCGCGGAGACGATCTCTTCGCACGTGGAGCCTCGGATATGAAAGGCCAAATCGTGGCACATCTGAAGGCGGTTGAAGCCCTGAAGGAGACAACCGGCATTCCGGTAAATATCAAATATCTGATTGAGGGCGAGGAAGAGATCGGTTCCACGCACCTGGCCGAGTTCATACGCGCTAACAGGGACTTACTGGCTTGCAACTTCTGTCTCAATATCGATGCGGGCGTGATTGGCCCGGAGATACCTGCCATTACCGTCGCCATTCGTGGAATGGCTTACTTCGAACTTCGGCTTGAAGGCCCACCAGGTGATCTACACTCCGGCACATTTGGCGGCGCGGTTGTCAATCCGGCCAACGCACTGGCGAGCTTGATTGGCAAGATGCACGACGATCAAGGCCGCGTGACCTTGCCGGGCTTCTACGACGATGTGAAGCTGCTTACGGACGAGGAACGATCTGATCTGGCCTCTCTCCCTCAATCAGAGGAATGGTGGAGCCAGCAGTCTGGCGCGCCGGTCCTCGGCGGCGAGCAGGGCTACACGGCCACGGAGCGCGCCACGGTACGTCCCACCCTGGATGTAAACGGGCTGCTCAGCGGATTCGTTGGAGAAGGCAGTAAGACCGTTCTTCCGTCGAAGGCCATGGCCAAAATCTCGGCCCGCCTCGTGCCCGACCAGGACCCGCATAAGATCCACGAATCGATGGTGGCCTTCTTGGAGAACGAAGCGCCGCCGGGTGTTTCATGGGGAGTTGACCTGCTGGCGGCAGCTGTGGCATCAATTATTGATCGTGAGTCCCCCGAAGCCGAAGCCGCCATGGCTGCCCTGGAAGCCGTTTGGGGGGGGCCCGCCAGGTACAAGCGTGAAGGTGGCACGGTGCCGGTTGTGGGCATGATTGAAGAGATGCTTGACGTCAGCACCCTCATGCTGGGATTTGGACTACCAGACGATAATTTGCATGCCCCCAATGAGAAATTTCACATCCCGAATTTCCATCGCGGAGTGGACACTTTCATAAGGTTCATGACAGCCCTGGCCACGTGAGTGATGTCAAGCCGCGCCCCAATTACGGCGGACAAGCCGTAATTGAAGGAGTGTTGATGCGCGGGGCGCGCACATACAGCATCGCTGTTCGCACCCCAGATCGATCGATTTTAATTGAGTCTCAGGATTTCGGATCCAATCGCCGAGCTCGCTGGATTCGGATCCCGTTCGTGCGCGGCCCACTCGTGCTGTGGGAGTCGCTGGTGATTGGCATCCGGGCACTTACCTTCTCTGCGAACGCCCAGGCTGAAGATGAGAGTGAACGCATAGAGGGCTCGTCATTGACTCTCACCTTGCTGGGTTCAATCGCTATTGGGTTATTTGTATTCCTGTTGGTGCCCGCCGGATTGGCCATCCTCCTGCAGAATCTGTTTGACATCACAAACCTGGCTGCCAATGTACTCGAAGGAGGCATCAGGTTGAGCCTTCTCATTGGCTACGTGTGGGGCATCGGCCGAATGCCTGAGATCGAGCGCGTGTATGGGTACCATGGCGCCGAGCATATGACGATTCATGCCTACGAGGCGGATGCGCCGCTGACTCCCGAGTCGATACGCGGTTTCAATCGAGAGCATCCGCGCTGTGGGACAGCATTCCTGCTAACCGTCGCCCTCCTATCGATCATCCTGTTCAGCCTGATTGGCCCACTTCCCCTGGGCGCCAGGCTGGCCAGCCGAATTCTCTTCATCCCCGTTCTTGCCTCCCTCGCCTACGAGTACATACGCTTTACCGCACGCTTCTCGAGTCACGCCTGGGTGAGGCCTTTGTTGTGGCCAAATTTGGCGCTCCAGCGGCTGACTACCCGCACGCCAAGTCAGGGGATGATCGAAGTCGCGATCGCTTCATTTGAGTCGATGAGACAGCGTGAGGGCGAAACCGAGCAATTGGGGGTCTAGTCTGGGATCAGGCTAACTAGTTGAGCACACCGATAGGGCCAGTGCCGGCTATCTACCCTGGGATCTAGTCTGGGATCAGCCGCTCGTGTTCGGTATCTGCGTCGAACCGGCGCCGCTGAAATTGAGAGAGCGGCACGCTCAGGTTGTATTCATCGATCCTCTGGTTGAGCTCCGTTATCTCTCTTCGGAATTCCTCCATCGCGCCGGCCCAGCGTACTGAACTCTCCGGATAATCCCCCTGGTTTTTCAGCCATGCCAATCGTTGAGATAGGCGCCGCGACGCTTCTTCAAAGCCCTCGTCAATCTGGACCTTGATTTCAATCCAGGGCAGAGAAAAGCCGTTATCGACGAGCAATCGGTGAGCCAGATTCTCCTCTCGTGCCAAATCGTCTAGAGAAAGTGGCTTTCCCATGCCGGGGAGATTGTCAAAAAACCCGTTCCTTATTGCCTCGGCGATTTTTCGTTCAGCTGGAGAGCTCATGTTTGAGTCACTTGCTGTCGGTCACTTCTCGACTGTACCGCAGGCAAGCATGTGTTTCAATCCCTCGTCTGAACAAATACGATAGAATCGTGCTCTCCGCATGTCCGCCATCATAAAATTCCGCAAACAAGAATTCGAAGTGAAATCAGACATCACCGTACGCGACGCCATGTTGAAGCTCGAAATTGAGCCGGATGCCGTAATCCCGACCCGCGATGGAGAGCTAATACCCTACGACGAATTAATTGGCGAAGGAGAAACGATTCGGTTGGTGCCAGTGATCTCAGGTGGCGGATCCATATTAGGCGGGGAGTTCGTGGCTATGCGCAGTGTGCGCCGTAGCTGTGTCGGGAACTGACAGCGGTGGTTGATTGCCCGAGCTAGTGCCGCGCCCAAGCCTGCTCCGGTTGTAGAGCCTCATGCCCTGCAGGCACCACGACCCGGTAGGCCGCCTCCGGGGAGATTTGTTCGCCTCTATGTGTCAGTAGACGGCCGACTGAGATCCCAAACAGGCGTTCATTTTCCTCGAGCAACGGCCTAATTACTTCCCAATGATCGGATCCCATCTCCACAAACATTCCCCCATTCAGCTGATCCTCTCCCACCGTTCGGTCGGGATCACGCAGGAAGATTCCGCCTCCAGATGCCAGCGAAAACAGATTCCCGCCGGGATAAGGAGTCTCAAGATCGATTAGATCTCCGGAACCGTCGAATGAGATTCCGTTCAGCACCACGAAGCCCCCGTCAGCCAGAGGGTCGCCTGCCATGAACGACTCGGCAAGGTAATCCAAACATGTGCCATTAATAACCACCCGCGGCTTGCCCACGGCATTGATGAGCGGACGGCCCGCGGCATTGCCCAGCACGAAGGCCTGGCCACCCTTTGCGCCGTACATAAAGGTTTGCCCGACGTCACCATACACCACGAGCTTCCCGCTCTTCATGATCTGCGCAACTTGATCCTGGCCGGAGCCGTGAACAACGATCTGCGCGCCATCAATACCCGACGCAAGATAGTCTCCTGAGGATCCGTATATGTCGATCCGAAGGCCATTCGTATTAACGCCCAGACCATTCGCGATGAAACGTTGACCGCTTAGGTTCATCACTGCGATGTCTCGGAATCCTCTGGTAACCAATGAGCCGATTTCCAGGGCAAGCGAATTGACCCCTTGCGCAGGAAATCCGGCGGCATTCAATACAAGCAGTGACCCTTCACTGCGCGGCTTCGGGAGAGCCAATCCTTTCGCGTGATAGATGGTGCTGCTGCTGGCATCGCTTTCGATCGCTTCGAGCCATTCTGACAGCGCCCGGTCCAGGATGCTTAGCATCGAGCTGCGCCGAAGCTGCCCGGTGTCGTATCTTTGGTCAATTAGCTCGCCGAGAAGCTTGAGCTGATCGCGCTGATCCAGATCACTATTGAGCAAGCCGCCTAGAAAGTCCTGCAGCTCTAAATAGGTCCACGTGCGAAGCGCTCTAATCGTCTGATCCAATTGAAACTCGCGCTCCGAGCTCGCAGTAAACCGGATCTCCTCTCGGTTGGGAACTGAGCCTTCATCGATCTCGATTTGACGGCCAAACTTGTCTCGGCAGAACAGCGCGGCCACCCCATCTGAGCCTCTGACTACGCTGAAGTGAAAGGCGCCTCCATCGGTATGACTGCCTCCCCGAGCATTCCAGGTTAGGTCCGGCCGGGTCCAAAAGCGATTATCGGACTCAGACAAGCTCTGGAGCGCGGCATCGATGGCTTGCTTTTCAGAGGCGGCAAATCCGATCGATGGTTGTCCGGCCTCCCCTTGTTGAAGAGCAAAGACTTGAGGCCTGAGCATGCTGGTATCGGTGATGCCGATCAGGCGTGCCTCGCGCGGCCCGCGGCCGTTTGGCAGCGATTGTGCCAGCAAGAAGAACCAGGGCCCATCCGGCGAGCCGTGGATGTGGGAGGCCTGAAGATGACCATATATTTCACGCTTCTCGGCTGGCAGCATGGCAAAATCGCGCTCTGTAGTTGGAGCCAAGGTCTCGATCACATACTCCAGTGGATAATCGAACGTACGATGATGCAGGTCAAAGACGAGCGCGGAGACCTCGGTGTCGGTCAGGAACAGCGGTCGAATGCTGTGCTGGGCCAGGTAGGAGCAAACCGAGGCATAGTTGGCAAAGTCACCATTGTGGACGAGCGCTTCGTGCAGGCCGACAAACGGATGCGCGCCGCCCGGGTGCCATACTCGCCCCTTGGTTGGGTATCGATGGTGGCCGATCCAAACGTGAGCCTTCACATCTTCCAGTCCATAGACCCGGAAGACGTCATCACCGAACCCAACAAGTTTCAGGACGAGCAGGTCTTTTCCATGCGATAGCACAAAGGCCTTGGAATCGCCCAAGGCAGCATAGAACGCTCGGTTCAGTTGGTAGCTGTTTTGATAAACGAATTCGTCCTCGAGTTCTTCATGTGTCAAGTCGGACAGTCCACTGTCTTCTGCGAAGGCTTCCAGTTCGGCCGGCTTTGGCCTGGCGAAATAAGCCACAACTTTGGGCGGTTGAGGATCGAGCTCCCCATGCAGTGGAAATTCATGTATGTGATCGACGTCAAACTTCGAAGTGATGAATTGGCTCTCGACTTCTGACATTGCTGAAGGTTCTAGATAGGCAACCGCGATCAAGTAATCGTCTCGCAAGATCGAAGGTTCCACGCCCAATGCAGAAGGATCGAGGCCGGCGATGGCTGCGCCTCCCCCTTTGCCGTTCCCGCGGTTGCGCATTTGGATCAAGGATTGGAGCAAGTGCCGCCCTTCGATTTGGACGCTGCTTGCGATTCCGATGACCCCGCAGCCTCCCTCCGCGGCCGCCTTCCTCGCATATTCACCCGGATCAATCGATCCGACAGTCTCTGCGCGAGCTCGAATGATCTGACGAGCAAGCTCGGATCTGGAACGCTCGTTCATCGGACGTAGCGGAGCAAATCCGTCCGCCCTCGCAGATCGGCAACTTTGCTGAGACCGAGTTTCCGCAAGATGTTCTCCAATTCACTCTTCATTGATCCGTAGAGATTGCTGATACGCTCCGCTCCCCAGGACGGATCCACGAGCAGCGAAAGCTCCGGATCGGTGGTTGTAAGTCCAAACGGGCAACCTCGCCCGCGCTCACAATTTTTGCAGCGGGTGCAGCCTAAGGCGACGAGCTCGGCAGTTCCCAATACTGCGCCGTCAGCGCCAAGCGCGATGGCCTTCGCGATGTCGTGCGCGGTCCGCAGCCCCCCACTGGCTAAGATGACAATGTCATCTCGCACTCCTTCTTCCTGAAGATAGCGATGTACCCTTGGGATAGCGAACTCGACCGGCATAGCAATATTCTTCTTGGCAATTTCGGGTGCCGCGCCGGTTCCACCGTATGAGCCATCGATCTGCAAAATGTTCGCACCCGCGTGATAGCTACCGACCGCCACCATATCGATATCGGTCGGGGTGGATACCTTCACAACCACCAGCGCTTCAGGATTAACGGTCTTTACCCAGTCCACGTGTTTGCGGTGGTCTTCTACCGAATAAACACTGTGGAATGGGAATGGGGAGAACAAGCTTACCCAGGGTGGAGATTCGCGCATCTGTGCGACAGTGAGGGTTGTTTTGTCGCCGAGAAGATGCCCGCCCAGTCCCGGCTTAGCACCTTGCGCGTATTTAAGCTCAACAATTCGAGTCCGTTTTATGGTTTCTTCGCGCACACCGAAGAGTCCGGTTGCGATCTGAGTGATCACATGTCTTTGATAAGGAATGAGGGATTCTGGATAGCCGCCTTCTCCTGTAGAAGTGAATGTATTCCAGCGCTCAGCCGCCATGGCTCGTGAAAGCATGATTTGTTCGCTGACGGAGCCGAATGACATACCCGCCCCGTACCAGGGAATGGGTATTGCAATTTGCGGCTCTGATGTCCTGCGATTGAGCTGAAGCGACGTGTCAATTCTTGCGGTCGCTGCCAGCCATTGCTCCCGATCGGGGAACTTGAATTCAAGCACATCGAATCCCCCTCCGGAATCTCCCCGCCGATATTCCAATCCAGAGGGATGGGCCCCTTCCGACTGCTTCCAGGTAGCCAGGATCAGGTCCGAAGTCCACCGACGATCGCCGAGAGCGGGCGGAGGCTCGCTGGCGTCGGACCAGTAGTGAAATCCTGAGCGCAGCCATTCGGTGTGCTTCCTGGTCCTGCCGGCGAATGAAGCGGAGTCACCGCTACTCATACCCGTCGACCTCCGAAAATGCTTCGCGCTCCAGCTCCGCCTGAAACATCGCTCGCCCAATCTCCCCCCGAAGCCTTCGCACCTCGCGCAAACCCATAGCTCCCAGTATTTCAAGCAATTGGTCTCTCCACGATCCCAGCAAATTGACCAGCCGTTGATTTGCCCACTCCGGATCCAGGCTCGGGAGTTCGATTTGCGCGGCTTCCAAATTGCGCACCTCGCCCTGGAATTGGGCCTGGAGGGCGATTAAGGCGGCAGTTTCTATTGCCACCACGTCGAGCCCAGCGGCGATTGCCTTTGGAACGTGCTCGGCGGCTGCAATTCCTCCGCTTCCAATTAACGTGATCTGCTCCCTGATCCCTCGAGCAATCAAGTCCTCGTGGGTTGAGCGAATTGCCCGCATGATGAATCCGGCGGCTGTCCGCCCGTGATAGTCAGCCGTTATATGGAATACTGCAACGCCCGCATCTAACGGTTCGCTCAGATCGGCATCTGCTTGCAGGCGGATCGTGACGATCGAATTCGGGTAATTAGCAGAGAGTTGAGCATAAGCAGCCGGGTCCCAACCCATAAGTTCGATCATCTGAAAAGACTGGCCAACTTTCGGTAAGCGCCCAATCTCGTGAGGTTCCACCAGCGGCACCACGGAGTTTGACTGGGATAGCGTACGGTCCAGGTACTCAACCGGCACGATCGCAAGCGTTTCCAGCGTATGCGCGGAGGCAACAGCAGCCGCATAGGCGCTCGAATTCGTTACTGGCAGCTGATCAAACAACACCGGTATCGGCAGCTCGAGCAAGGTGCTTAACGTACTTTGAAGATAGCCTTGATCGTCAAACTCGTGCATCAGAGGTTTCCACCCAAGCTGAACCGAGGTCGATATAAATTCTCGGCCGTGGATGCCATCCCGAGTCGGCCTGACAATCTCCGACATATCGGTCCACACTCCATCCCATCCAGCACCGCCGAACCCGCCACCATAGCCGGCGCCACGAACAGGTACCCTCCCGCTGGCCGCCTCATATAGCAGGGTTTCGACCATGTCCGGGTCGATATACGAATCTCCAAGGTCGAGCCGTTCCGGATTGGGCAAAATGTTTACGACAGCGGGATGTTGAACGGTGCATCGCAGGCACCCAACGCAATGCTCCTCATAGGCCCAGAAGGCGCCAACCGGTGCAGAAAACACGCCGTAGACACACGGGCGGCTGAACACGGTGTCCAAGTCCCCCCGGTGCTGGATAAGCTCGCGAACGAGCAGCTTCGCCAACTCGAGGCGATTGATCTGCACCTTATAACGGTTGGGATGCGGTGCACTATTCGGAGCCGGGCGGACCGGGACGTTGTAACGGACGTAGGTCACATCAGCCTCAAGAGACACTCTGGTCTCAGGCAAATAAATAAGGCACGCAGGGCGTGCCTAAATGCAAAATGCACGATGGTAGCCCTCCGGTTCATTCCAAGTCTCTCGTGGAGACCCGATCACCGCCGTGGCATTTGTCCCGCCCGTCGCCGGGCAGTTTTGAGCCTTGGCCTGTTCGGAGGGAGAGGGAAGCCTGTGACTGGCTTCGGAGGCATCCGCTGATCTTTCGATTTTCCCCAGACTCATTTCTGAGCCAGGGTTAGCCTCGCGGAGCGGCGAGGAACCTCCACCTCGTAGTCTCAACTTCGCAGCTGAGACCCATACGCTGATCTCCCGTTATTCAGTTGTCAGTTCAAGATTGGCGAGATTGTAGCAAAGGGATTTGGTACCGTCAAGAAGCGCGCTCGACGTATAGGCGGCTCGCGATTTCTGTCCCGAGCACAACCTCCCGATCGCCCAGCCCGACCCGAATCGGACTTCCGAAGGGCGCCTTAGCCGCGATGTGAAATGGCGTTTCAGGTACCAAGCCTTCCTCCGCCAGATTTTGGAGCCGCTCTGGGTCGCGAATACGAACCCGGCTATTTACGCCCCGATCCTTATCCTCCAGCTCGGTTAATGGTTGATCGTTGATCTCAGGCATCACTCCCTCACGGCTGGGGATCGGTTCGCCGTGGGGGCAGCGAGTGGGAAATCCTGCCTTTTCTTCCATCCGATTCGCGAAATCATCATCGCCGATTTCGGCCAGCC
>Ga0255055_10000655_pt1 | contig 26266 bp, 18 predicted proteins | sample JV7_2_27_MG_FD_188633 | JGI IMG/M metagenome (GOLD analysis project Ga0255055, IMG submission 188633) | Seawater microbial communities from Jervis Inlet, British Columbia, Canada - JV7_2_27 | ecosystem: Environmental > Aquatic > Marine > Inlet | place: Canada: British Columbia | collected...
AACCAGCTGAAACGGCGCGGCCCATCGCTCGATACCGTCGGGAACTCGATCATGAGAATTGCCCGACGCAGGATGAAATTGGTCCACGTGCATACGACCATCACGAAGAGGTGATAACCGTACCGAAGCCGGTCGATCGCCTCGTCGGGAACGGCGTCGTGGCTCGCGATTTCGACGGGGAACTCGCGGAAGCTCAAGAACGCCCGAACCCCGTAGTAGATAAAGAGGAGCAGAAATGCCTTGGAGAACTCGAAGAGGTGATTGCGAGCGCTCTTCTCGGGATGATACGGTTTGAAGCGCCTTGATTCTTGATACATCAAGCAGAAGACGACGATACACGCGGTCGCCGCAAGAACCGAGAGGTTCGTCTGAGAGTAGATTGCGTTAGGGCCTGGTCCGTTCTGCATTCGGTCGATCCCCCCTTACCTCAATTGCGGTGAGCAGCCTTCGAGTGCGCATTCAACGCTGTCAGCGGTTGCGCGGACAATAGTCGATCTCGTTGTCTCCAGCGCCTTGGCCCACGGACCCGCAGCGATACCTTGTGACCGAATCAACGCTCTGGGACATGCGTCAGCGGATCCAGGCATGCCTGATGGATCGCGTGAAGCTCCTCGATTGTCGTCTTTCTCAATTTCGGCTTCTCGGCTGACGTAGATTTGTTGAGCTTCTCCAACGCGGTTCGACTGAATGGGCAAAGCCTGTCGGGCCTCAACCAGCAGCGGTCCTTGTCGTGCGCTTCTCGCTGACCATGCCAGTGCCGCCGCGCCTCCTGGAGTCCAGACTTCTTCGGCGTCGCTATGGCGTCGATCCCCCAGGCCCGTCGGTAGGTCGTGTGGGTGTCAGCAAATCGCAACAGGGTCCACGCGCAACCGTGGGCGATGCTCTGTGCCTGTCGCCTGCGCCTGAATCCCAGCATCGGATGAAAGGCAAAGGTTCCGGGGAGCCATGCCGGCTTTACCGTCACGACCTCGAGATCCAACGGCTCCAGTCCCTTGGCTGCGGGGCCCGGACGCTGCTGCTCCTCGAGGAGCTGTGAATAGATGGCCCGGATGTTCTTCTCTGCAGTAGTGAAGATCCCTGTCTTCGTGTTGTAGCCGAGTTCACCGGCACGGCGCAGGAGATCCAGCCAGTTTCGTCCCTGATACGTCGTATCGGTCGTATCGGGCTCGAGTGACGCGGCGAAGATCAAATGCGGAACCGGATGCGTCTCGTTCCGGTACGATATCGTCGGTCGCGACGCGATGAACTTTTCCTCTGCCGCCCGCACCAGGAATCTAATCACCGCCTCGATCGGCAAATTGTCCATGACACCGCCGTCGATAAACTGATCGTTGTCCGATGTTCCGGGGAATAGATCGGAGGATCGCCGGGGCCTGAACACGCCCGGAAACGCACTACTGCTGAGCAGGCCTTCCACAAGCCGCGGTTGCGGCCCCCGTAGGATCTCCAGCTTTCCCCTGGTCAGGTTCGTGGTAGTGGCCAGCAGAACGATCTCTTCGCGGAGGAAGGAATTGAACGGCACATCGCCACGCTGGGCCGCCGATTCCTCTTGAAGAACGTAAAATCGAATCAGGCTCGCGAGTGGTTCCGCTCCGAGAATTTCCTCTCTGACTTCCATCCGCGTGAGCCATTGCTGGACGAACTTTCTTAAGTGATCGCCCGTGGGCCGAGCATCTCGGCTGCGCAGCGTCCTGACAAACGAGTTGAGTTGATAGGGATTGACATAGAGCAGACGCTCTATGCCGGCGATAACCCGCCTCGCATTGGGGTCGAACTCCAACGGCCCTGGATAGTCGTACTTGCGGAATAACCGATCCGCGTCCTTTAGCGAGAATCTCATTTCCGCGGCACGAATCGTCACGTTGCGGACGAAATCGGCAAAACGATCAGTGAGAATTAATCGATCGACAGCAAGGTAGACCGAAGCCAGACGAGCGATTTGCAGTCTCCTTTCACTCTCGGATTCCATGGAGAACGCGCGCGCGACCATCGCGGCCGTGATCGAGCCCACGGAGGCTCCCGCGATGACATCCGGCTGGATGCCAAGCTCGTTGAGTGCGTTGAGCACGCCCATCTGGAACACGCCGCGGAAAACACCGCCGCTGAAGAGCAGACTGACGACGGGCCTCTTCACACGAGGCTGTTCCTGGGGCTCGGTACGCAAGGCGCCCCGGGGCCAGTTGGTGTCTGCCAACGCTCCCAACTGCTCGATTTGGCTGCCCAACTGGCCGACTCGAGCTACAGGCACAAACCGTTCGTCGCGCCCGATTTCTTCCGGGCCCTTCTCCATCTCGTGCGGCCAAGCCGGGCCCACCTCTTTCCATTTCTTGACCGCCAAATGCCGTTGATGTCGGTTCCGGTCGGCCGTGCGGTCAATCGCACAGTTTTCGCAGATCTCGGGGAGCCCGGGAGCGCGCTGCTTCCGGCTGCCCGGCAGGTCGACGTCACCTAGCCCTCCCAGTTTTGCCCTGAGACCCTTGTGCTTCTGCACTGCGTCGCAGCAACGGAGGATCGAGGTGTCGGATTCGGACTCTTCGGTCTCGGCTACTGCCAGGGACTTGCGTAGCATGACTTCGAGAGCCGCCCGGCACCCATCCGCAACGGCCCGGTTGATCGCCACCTCGCTGTCTTCTTTGGGAGAGAACAGCAATTGGCGGTTTAAGTGCAAGCGCTGGTCTAGCTCGATGGGAGTGACCCAGGCCCTGAAGTACAGATCGTCGGACCGTCTTCCCTGGGTAACCAGGCGATCCGCGGGGATGATCTTCGTGTACAACTCGGTCAAACGCCACTCCAGAGTCGCATCGCGATAGCGTTTCAATTCCCAGGCTCGCAAGGCGATATCGATCAGATTCCGGTAGCCCCCACCGTCTCCCTCCTTTCCTGGCGGTTCGTCGACTATGCCGCCCTGAAACGGCTTGCTCATGGGAAACGGAGAGACGCTGTAGATGTGAACGATCTTCGATGCCGGATTGATACGCCGGCGGAGCATGGAAAGCAGGGCGCGCGTCGGTACGTTGGAGACGTTCTTGCCATCGACGCAGAGGTCCGCGCCAATCCGTCTGGGCGGCAAGATCGGCGCCACGGCGGTTGCGGCGAGCAATCCTCCCACCACGGATTGATCGCTGGGTACCGTTTTCAGACGGCCCGATCCCACATCCGCGACGGCCAGACCGACATGGATGGGTCGGCAGTCTTTGCGGTGGGCATAATCCCTGATCTTCTTTCGTCCGGCGCCGAGATCCTCTTCCTCGCCACGACTCGACGGATTCGTCCGATCCGCCAGGGATTCGTCGATTACCTTGTCGAAGTCGATCGAACCGTAGTACCGATGATCAAACAATCCGGCAAGAAAGTGTTCCAGGTGATGCGCCGTCGACAGTGCCCCGTCCAGGTAGTAGGACGCCAGGAACCGATGTATGTATTTCTTTGTAAGGCTGACAGGACGGCGACCCTGTCGCTTGCTCCACCAATGCGGAACGAGGTAGACGACAACGACAGCAAGAATACAAACAACAAAAACACGCAGACTGATCCAATGAGATAACCTAAAGCCCCACTCGAAGAATTCGGGTACTCCCCATTCCAAGAGAACCGGTTGGCCGAGGAAAAAGAATACGACGAGATTGATTAGCAGGAACAGGACCGCCCACTTGACGAAGAGGTAGAGGAAGATGAAAACGCCTTTGCCCGTGTCAAGGACCAGTCCCCAGGGTCGATCGGTCTTCTCATGGTGCTTGAGAGCCCGCGTCAGCAGAGCGTAGAGGAAGGGCAGTCCGTACAGGAGCAACAGCCACACACCGTATTCGAGCGTGCCCCTGGTTCGTAGATAGACCCAGGCGGGAAAGGACAGAAGAGCCCAGCTCACGCCGACCCAGATCGTCAGAATCAACAGAAAGACGAGGATGTTCACCGCGGACGCCATGGTCCGCTCCAACAGCCGGAATCGAAAGATGAGCGAACCTGCCGTCGATGCCCGCGGCCGTCTAGAAATCGGTATCAGCGGCCGAAGCAGAATCCGCACGAGGGGCACCGCCCGGATCAAGTCCTGGCCGACGAGGAGCCAAACACGAAACGCTTCGATGAAGCCGACGACAAGACGGAGCCAGAAACCGAGCAACCTCGCCCGCTTTCCGCTCGATTTACCGGGCATGCCGCGGACCTCGGCCACGGCACGTAGTCCCAGGATCCGGCGTATGCCCCGCGCAATCGTGCCGAAGGGTAGATCGATGCTCAGTAGATCGTTGTACAGGCGCACCAGCCCGGACTTCGTGCTCAGCGCTTCCTTGCGGCCCTCGCGTTCGTTTTCCGCGAAGATCGGCATTTCGAGGGGGAGCAGGGGGCGTCGAGCGTCGATCTCGTATGCGTCCGGAAGGAGCGAATCGAGGAGTTTCTCGGGTGCATCGTGGGATGCGTGAAGAAACTCCCGAAAACGCTCGACTCTGGCCTTGAGCACGTCTACGTATTGATCGCGATTCAGTCGTTCACCGTGCTTGCCGCCGGCCTGCAAGATCTCGGCAAGCGCCGCGGCCTGAATGGCGCCCTCGGACAAGCCGACCACGGCGTCCGGAGCCCGTCCCTGGATGACCAGAAGGGCGTGCGTAACCCCCAGATGCATCAACGTGTCGAATCCGCCACCGGCGAAATTCAGAGCACGGATGGCGCAACCGGGATCACCGATGAGCTTCTCGTTGTTGGCGACTGGTTGTGATGCGGGATGCTCGTTCACGGCGTCACCTCGTCGCTCCGAGTCGTTCTTAGGCTTGAAATCACCACGCCCTATTCGCCTTCCGAGCACACTGGATAGAATCGGCGCCCCGAAGGTCAACAGCACGACGCTGACCAGAACCCCGAGTATGGCGTCGGCACGTAGACCCGAAGGCCCGACGAAGAACTCGACTCCATGGGGCCACGGCTGAAGCGCCGCCAACGCGCTGGCAAGATCGCCACGCAGGGACTCGATCAACTGCGGCGTGCTCAGTTGCATCGAAAACGCGAGTGCGGACGCCCAGACGACCGTCCAAACGCGGACGAGCCGGCCGAATCGTTTCTCGAGCGGTCGCTCCAGCAGCTTGAACCGTGCCGCGATTTCGTCGGCGTATTCCCGGAGATCCGGCAGCGTCCCTCGAAGCACATCCGCAAACCGGCTTGGATCCAGCGAGGAGATGCGGGGCAGCGGAGCCCTCGCTGATCGGCTCGGGATCGGCCGCGATACCTCGTCTGCGTGGACCGTCGCAAGTACAAGAGTCGCGTCACGCCTGGCGTCGCTTTTCGAAAAACACGGATGTCGCTTTTCCGTTCGAACGGTGTGGATAAGTTCCGCTACGCCGCAGCGCAGATTGCGTGCACGCAGCTTGATGCCCCATTGACTGAACTGGGCCAAGCCCGCCACCGCGGCGCTGAACACCGCGACGACACCCGCGAACACGACCAGGACACTCAGGATCTGATACGTCATTCGCGCCTAGCCCACGCCCGATGCGGGATAGGGAAATCCCGGTGGCGGGAGAGGAGCCGAGTCGACGTATCGACGCATCGCCGCATCACAGACCGCATACCCCCAGTTGATGATCCGCTCCTGCAAGACCGGGTCCTTTTTCGCCAGATCGGTAGGGGTCCGAGCGAGGGCCATGGTCTTGTCGTGCGGGCACGGGAGCGCGCCCGGGGTCCTGTAATCGCCGATGTCGGTTCGGATTCCCCAGAATGCCCCGCTTCGCCGCTTTTTGATGTACGAGTTGATGAGATGCCGCTTGCGCAGACTGCGAACCTGATGGTCGATGACGCTCAGTACGCGATAGCTCTGCCGGGCCCAGCCTGTCGCGACCTTTTGCTGCGGCTGCATTTGACCACCGGCGTCACTTACCAGAATCGTCTTGTACCGCTTCCACGCGGTTTCCAACCCGAGATTGTCGTAGACGCCTCCGTCGGAGAGCACCGGGCGCGTCGTGAATGGCGGCCGCTGCAAATCGTCCGGACCATCGCCTCCCGTGTTCGGCTTGTAGGCGGAGGCCGCGATCTTGAAACGGGCCGGCGACAGGAACGGAGGAAACGCCGAAGATGCGGCTACCGCACGGGCAATCGAGATCTTCGGGTTCTCGACCTTACCCACCTTCCAATCCCGCATGTAGGGCTTCATGAAGCGCCACAACGCGCCCGATTGCAGATTGGTCGCGTTGATCACGAAACGGGGGTGATCCGGTAGGTGCTGGAGCGTGGCGTCACCGAACAGGTGCTTGCGGTACTTCTTCGCAACATGGTCATTGATCGATCCGGGAAGGAGCATGGTCCGCAATCCGGAGCCGATGGCGATGATCGTCTTGTCCGCTAGACCCCGTATCGGCGTGACGACGTCGCGGACGAAGCGAGTCAGCGAATCAGGCCGGCCGATGCGTAGCTGTTGCCACCTCAATCCCATCAGGGCCGAGGTAATCGATCCGCCGGAGACGCTCGAGATCCGTTCCAGTGTGCCGAGTGTGCCGTCGAGGCCGGTGTGATTCTCCTCGCTCAGATAGCCCATCTCGGCCAGGCGCCACAGGACCCCGAGGTGAAACAGCATCGCCCGGTAGCCACCCCCAGAAAGACAGAGCGCGATTCCCTCGGCCGGTTCCCCGGCCTCGGTCCCGAGATACTCGACCGGGGCGTCGAGCTCGATTCTCATGAGGATCCCCCTCGCTCGCCGCTATCGGCCTCGACCGGCTTGAGCGCGTCCCTCAGGCCGGCGACTCGTTTGAGGTTGTCGAACCAGAAAGGCGCTCCGAAGCTGAGCAGTAGCGCGGTGACGAGAACTCCGAGCAGGTTGGCCCACCGGATCGAGCCGCCACCACTGTAAAACTGTGGGTCGCCCCACGGCTCGATACCCAGCAGCGCCAGGCTCGACATTGCTTTCTTCGCCTCGTCGACGGCGACGTCCCGGCTCTCTCCTACGAGATCATCTAAGCGACTCTCGTAGGCCCCCACGACCGCCCGTCGCGAGTCGTTTCCCGCCAGTACCACATTGAGTTCGTCGACGAGGTACGACTTTTCCCTTCCGAGGCCGCTGGCCTCCTCGATAAGTTCTTCCACCTCGGGAAACTGCCTTTCGATGTCCGCGAGCGCTCGCGCCGAGACGTCTTCGTAGGATTCGAGTCTCACGAGCGCCTGTTCGACTTGGTCGAGACTGTCGTCAACGGCAACGAGATACCGCGCCCGCGCCTCGGGGTCCGCGGAGAGCTTGCTGATCAGGTGCGGAGTGCTGACCTGAAAAACGAAGGCCACACCGATAGCCCAGGCGACAGTGAGGAAGCGCATGTTACGGTTCAGGCGCTTCTGCACCGGGCGCTTCATCGCGTCGAAGCCGTTCTTGATCTTCTCCTGTTGTGCGTCGTCGAGCTCGACACTCGATTCGCGAAGGGCGTAAGCTAGCTCCTCCGGCTCCAACCAGGAGACGGCGGGGCCAATTATTCGCGAGAAGCGCTTCGTGAAATCGTATTGCCGGGTGAGCAGCGACGAGGGTGCGGCATTCAATACCTCGCCCGCATTCTCGCGAGGATTCTCGTTTGCGTCGGTTTTCACCACATCGAGAAGATGGCGCAACACGAAATGTAGGTTCTTGCCGCGGACGCCGAATGCCGCCTGAGTCATCTGCACCAGAGCGGTGACGATGAGGCTGAGCAAGGCAATTGCGGTCATGAACGCAGTGACGATTCCGAGGACATTGAGAAGTGAGTTCGTCATGGAGTCACCTCGGCCTTGATCCAGCGAGTTCCGTTTCCACGTCTTGTTTGTTGCGTGCTCTGCACACTCGTCGGATCCGTTACCTCGACGATTCGAAACCACTCTCCGTCGGTCTCGACGAGGACGTGGGTCTCCTCGACGAGCGGTAACCGTTCGTCGCGACTGGGAAAGTCGTCGTAGTCGAACCGCCTCTCATGGATGTAGGTGTGATAAACGCGATGGGAGCGACCCAACCAGCTGATCACATCGGTCGAAGGGTGTTCCCAGTTGGAGAGGAAGCCTCTGCTGCCTTGCGACGCGACGGAAACGACCGGCGCCAGCGCGTCGGCCCTGAAGAACGACTCGGCGGCGTGGGAGCTTCCGTGGTGAGGCACCTTGAGAACATCGCACTGTAGTCGGTCCGTGTCGTCGCCTAGATGATTCAGAAGCTCGTCTTCCGAGATCTCGTTGTGATCACCGGTGAAGAGCATCGCGAAGTCCTTGTAGGCGAGACGGAAGGTGACGCTGTTTCCGTTGATCGATTCACCCCAGTCGCCGTACTGACGCGGTCTGTCCAGTGGCCAAACCGGGTCGATTTGGATCTCGCCGGGATCCAGTCCTCGGTTGTGTTGCGCTTCGGACTCGTTGATGAAATCGCCACCGTCGGTCACTCGTAGGAAGCCAGCTACAGCCAGGGGTTCGGTCTTGGAAAGAACCGCCTCGGCCAGGTCGTGATAAACCCCATGAAGCTCGTCGCCCTCGAATGACGCGCGAAGCTCTGCGAGATTGTCGATTAGAAACTGGCTTCGTACTTGCCCGTCGCTGTCGAGGAACGCCATGCCGCGCGTGATGTCGCCGGAGTTATTCTCCTTGAAGATCGCGGGTTGCGTGGGGATGCCGGTTTCAGGAAATCCTTTCTCACCAGGACGATACGAGGCGAGCCCGTTGTGGTAGATCGTTTCCACACCCACGAGCTCATCGGCGAACAGATCCGGAATTCCGCCGACGTGATCCTGGTCATGATGCGTGATTACCAGATGCTCGATGATGCTTCCCGCGGGGTAGACGGTGTTGATGAGCGTACGAATCTGGCGCGATTCGTCGCTGGTCCGAGGACCGGTGTCGACCAAAATGTCGATGCGCTGATCCGCGGTTCCGTCTCCATCCGAATCGTAGGAGAATTTGCTCGGCAGCTGGATCAGCAGGGCGTCGCCCTGGCCCACGTAGAACGCCCACACCCGCAACAGCTCATCTTCTTCCGGTGAATGGGTGGTGTTCTGCTCTCTCCCGAATGTCTTGTAGTCGGGCGGCGTGGCCCAGATTACGGTACCCAGTACGGCGCAGACTAGGAGTGAGCAAAGCGAGATTCGCATGGCACTGTCTCCTTAGCTTGTGACGGCCGATCGAGAGGTCGAACTCGAAGACGTGCTGAAACTCGTCGAGCACGGCGCCCGTCTCCACGCTCACAGACGTTCTGTCCAGAGTTCCTACTCTCTAGTAAACGATGGGGGACGGGACTCGTACATCGCACGCCTCGATCGCCAACGAATGCCGACTCATCGCCAACAAATGCGGTCTTCGGTTTCCTGGGTTACGTGTTACGATCAACAGAGGCAGGTTCGTTTCCTACACATCGAAGAGTCGGGGCACCCGCTACACTCGGGGAGGTGTGAGATGGCGACCCGGAAGAAAGTAGCCAAGAAGACAGCGAAGAAAGCCGCCCGGGCGACCGGGAAGAACAAGTTCCACGGTAGGGTCGACCACATGGTGGAGAACCCGGGAGCGAAGGTCGACAGCGGTGATCACGTCGTCGCCTCGGTTCACGAACTATCGTTTGGCAAACTTCCGGAGATCAACAACCAGGCCGAGCTGCTGTTCGACATCAAATTGACGACGACGAATGAGGACGGAAAGTCGGTCCACGCAAGCCACAACTCGGGAGTATTCTTCTACGTTCCCAACAACTCATCTCTCAACGTGAACGACTGGGTGGTCTTCGACGGATTCGTCCGGCAGCACCTCTCCATGCAAGTCGAAATCACCGAGGTCGAGAATGCTCGTAAAAAGCAGAAAGCCAATGCCGATCTCGTGAACGTCCTCGCTGAGTCCGTCGGCAAGCTACCCGTGTCGATTCCGAACCCCGTCGGTGCGGTCCTGGAGATCATCCCCGCGGTATTCGGCGCCGTGCTGGCCGCCAACGCCGACGACCAGGTGCTGAAGTACTTCACGTCTCTGCACACGGCCAAGCTGGCGACAAGCGGGGCGCCAGGCCTCGTCGAGGGCATGCACGTCTTCGAGAAGAGAAAGGCGGATAGCCCGGCAAACAGCGCCGCCTTCGTCACGCTGAAGCTGCGGGTCCAGCGCGCAACGGCGAGCTAGAGTCTCATTGCGAGACTCTGCGATAGTCGAGCGTTTCGCCGCTGTAACGCCAGTCCTCTGAACAACTTACGCACGCGATGCCATCTTTGAGTCTCAATCCGAGACGATTGGCAAACCGGCGCGAACGGCGGCTCCCAAAGCGTATCTCTCACGTTCGGAGTCTTTTAGACGGAGAAACCACCACCGCTCCAGAGTTGGCTCGAACCATGCAAATCATGGGAGCAGTTTCCTTGGGGGAAATATGGACAGAAGCGGCGCGAACGTGCTCCCCCCGCACGTGTGGAAACGGATTGCGTTCTACAGACGCACGCTACGACTGGCTCACCACCTCGAAGATCATCCCGGCGAGCCCCTGACGCTGGAGCAGGCATCCGCCATCGCCTGCATGGAGAGGACTGCGTTCTCGCGGTTCTTCAAGCAGCACATCGGACTCAAGTTCTCCGAATTCCTTCGAACGTACCGTGTCCAACTCGCGATTCGTGAGATGTTGAACCAGAACTCCTCCCTCAAGGAAATCGCGCGCACGGTCGGATTCAACTGCGTGGCTACCTTCGAACGTCAGTTCAAGAAGGAGACCGGAGTGTGCCCGTCGCGGTTCCGCGCCAGAAGACTCCGGCGCAGTGGAGTCCTTCTCCTGTCGCCCGGGGGCGCGGGCCAGCCGCAGGACAAGAAGCCCACATCCGTTTGCTGACCGTAAGCATTCGTTGGCAATAGGTTGATCTTCACCCCCGAATGGGGTATTCGACTGTCAAGTCGTGCGGGCCGTGTCCGACCCGTGCACCATCGTCGTTCTGTCCGCCATTTCGGAATAGGGGGCACGCGCCATGAGACGTAAACGCAGAAAGAGCGTGGCGGATTCGTACGCCAAGATTTACGAGGCGGCCGAAAGGTCTGGGTGCCGCGATCGATGCCTCGTGGCACCCAGTCCCGACCTTCAGGAGAGACTCCAAAAGGAGATGAGCCAAGTTCGTGGTAACGCCTCTCCGGCGCTCGCGCGACTGCTCAAAATTCGCGAAAAGAACAAGGTCGGCTTCAACGACGGATTGATCTTCCCCGGCTCGTACTTTCCGGTGGGCACGCCGGCGCACCGCGTCCGCAGCGTTGCAGGAGACCGCGCGCCGCTGACGGGCACCGTACGCGTCGTCGTCGTGCTGGTCGATTTCAGCGACGAGGGGTTTGCCGCCAATCACGACCAGGCTTACTACAACGACCTGTTCTTCTCGGAGGGTGTTCTGCCCGATGGGAGCGTTCGAGAGTATTTCAATGATGTTACGGGGGGACTCGTTCAAATCACGGGCGAGGTGGTCGGTCCGTATCGGATGCCACAGACGCTTGCGAACTACGCGAACGGCGAATCCGGTATCGGCAACACCGATCCGAATGCACGTGACCTCGCCGAGGATGCTGCCGACGCGGCGAATCCCAACGTCGATTTCAGCCTGTACGACAACGACGGAGACGGATTCGTGGACGCGTTCATCATTCTGCAAGCAGGACCGGCGGCGGAGTCCACAGGTAACGGCGACCACATCTGGTCTCACAAGTGGGTTATGCGGGCTGTCTACGACGCTGACGGCACCCAGATCTATGCCTATCTCGTCGTTCCCGAGGAGGCACGGATCGGTGTTTGCTGTCATGAACTGGGCCATCTGCTGTTCGGCTTTCCGGATCTGTACGACACCGACTACAGTTCGAGTGGAGTCGGGGATTGGTGCCTCATGGGCGGCGGCAGCTGGAATGGTGGTGGCGACGTTCCTGCCCACCCATCCGCGTGGTGCAAGGCGAATCAGGACTGGGTGACGGTTGTCAATCCGACCGCGAATTCGGTCGAGTCCATCGAAGACGTCAAGACATCGGCAGTCGTCTTTCGGCTCTGGAAGGATGGCGCTGCCAGTGACGAGTACTTCCTGGTAGAGAACCGACAAAGAACAGGCTACGACCAGTTCATTCCAGGAGACGGTCTACTGATCTGGCATGTCGATGATGCAGTCTCTTCGAATGCGGACGAAACCCATCCGAAGGTGGCACTGGAGCAGGCCGATAATCTCGAGGACCTCCAGAACGGCAACAATCGGGGGGATGCTGGCGACGTCTTTCCCGGCACCGCGAACAACACGGCGTTCAACGATTCCTCCTCGCCGAACTCCAAGTCGTACGGGAACATGAAGACCTGCGTCGCGGTCGAGGACATTAGCGCGCCGGGGTCGATCATGACGGCACAGCTCAAGGTGAAGTGTCCGATCGTCAAGCGACTCTCCGATGAGAAGTCGACCAGGAAAGAATTCAAGAAGGAGTTGGGGAAGGACTACTTCAAGGACATCATCAAGGAGCGCATCAAGGAATTCATCAAGGACGACAAGGAAAAGGAAAAAGAGTGGAAAGAAGAAAAGGAATGGAAAGAGCACAAAGAGCGGAAGGAGTGGAAGGAGACAAAGGAAGACAAGGAATTCAAGGACAAGGACTGGAAGGACTTCGAGGGACCGGGTGCCCATCCCGGAGGCGGAGGAGCGTACGAGCCCGACCGGGCGGCGGGACCGGCCGCCGGAAGCTCGATTCAAGCGCGGCTGGCAGCCGTCGAGCAACATTTGGCGGCGATCACACCCTTCATCCACGCCGGCTTGCGTCCTGATTTGAGGACCAGCGCGCTGGCTCAAGAGACTGACGTGGCGAGAGCCCGGCAGGAGATGCTGCAGCGAGGGGCACGAGCAAAGGCGACGAGGAAGAAGACCGTCGCCAAGAAGAAAATCGACAAAAAAGCCGCACCCAAGTCGAAGTCGAAGAAATCTCGACGCTGAGCGATGAGCTACGTTCCAGTCTTGATTCTGGCGCACGCCGACGATCGCCTGGCGCTCCGGGTCTACGCCGCGCTTCGAGCGCGACACGGCCCCGAGGTCGCGAAGATCGTCTCGGATGAGGAGCTCGTATTCGCTCCTCACTGGTGCCACCACATCAACGGCGAGCATGTCGGGACGGAAATCGAACTGACCGATGGAACCCGGCTTGAGTCCGACAAGATCGGGGTCGTGCTGAATCGACTCCGTTCGGTCGACAAAAAGCATTTCGCTGGCTCGCCAGATGTCGACCTGCGGTACGCGGTCATGGAAACTCACGCGTTGTGGCTGAGCTGGTTGGCTAGTCTTCCCTGCCCCGTGATCAATCCGGCCACGCCACGAGGTCTGTCTGCACCCGAGCGCGGAGAGGCTGAGTGGATGCTCCTCGCCGGCGTGGCGGGTCTGCCGACCAGAGGCTGGCAGTTGTCGACGAATACCCGTCGATTCTCGAACCGCGATTACGTGGCGCAGAGCGTTTCTTCAGGGTTCCGGAAAACAGAGGACGACGGGGATAGATCGCCGTTGACCGTGGGACGGGCTCCCTCCCTCTTCCTGGAGCCCGTAGAAGACGGGCCATGCGTGGTCAACCTGGCGGGCGAGCGAGTCGTAGGTCCGCTCGCGGGCGTGTGGGATCAGCAATTGCTGGCACTTGGTAAGGCCTCCGGCTGCGCACTCTTGGAGGTGGTATTCGCGCTCAAAAAGGAAGGGGTGAGGAGCGATCCGGAGGACTGGCGACTGTGCCACGCGTCGGGATGGGTCCAGGGTGACGGCGATGCCGTGATTATCGCGATCTGCGACCTTCTGGGCGCTCACGCGGCGACCGCAGAACCTGAAGAACGTCGATGATCCTATTCTGTGGAATCCCATCGGAATCGCCGATGCAGGCGGCGATAGAGGCTGCGGACTCCCTTGGAGTAGATCACGCCGTATTCAACCAACGCGAATCGCAGCTATCCGATATATCGATTCGGGTGGAGGCCGGGAAGCTCGACGGCATCTTGCGCATCCGCGAGAGGGATATCCCGCTCGGCTCGATCCGAGGTGTGTTCTTGCGCCTGATGGACTATTGGGATCTTCCCGAGAACAAGCCGAGGGGAAAATGGAGCCCGGTGTCTACGGGAACGGTCCGATCCGGAGTGCTGCACGCCAGCGTGATCGACTGGTTGGAGGTCTCCGGCTGTCGCGTGCTCAATCGACCGAGCAGCATGGCCTCAAACATGTCCAAGCCATACCAGGCCCGACGAATCAGGCAAGTCGGATTCGGGGTGCCGGAGACGATGATCACCAACGACCCCGAGACCGTGTGTGTGTTCAAACGCCGTCATCGGCGAGTCATCTACAAGTCGACCAGCTCGGTTCGCTCGGTAGTCCAGGAGCTTGACGATGACCGCGCGCACGAGCTCGAGCAGGTCCGCGACCTACCGACGCAGTTCCAGGAGTACATTCCGGGAACCAACGTCCGAGTGCATACCGTGGGCCGTCGCCTGTTCGCGACGGAGGTGCAATCGGAGGCGGTGGACTACCGCTACGTTTCCGGCCAAGGAGGTGGCGTCACCCTGAAACCCTGCAAGCTACCTCCTTCTGTCGCCGATCGGTGCATCGAGCTATCGAGAGCGCTGGATCTGCCATTTTCCGGAATCGATCTCAAGCGTACCCCGGACAACGAGTATTACTGTTTGGAGGTCAATCCAAGCCCCGCATATACTTACTACCAGGAACACACCGGTCAGCCGATCGCTGTGGCCGTTGTGGATTATCTCGTGAACGGAGCGTCGGCGTGAGCGTGCAGATCCAAGAGAACTGGACCGACATCGAGGGAAAGGTCCTCGACGTTCGACCCTCGCCCACGCGCAACGGCTTCGTGGAGATCGAGATCTCGGTCGAAGCCGCCAAGCCGGTTCCCCACTTTGTGGATTTTCTCGGCAAACACGTCGGCGGCGTGCTGGTCGTCAGCTTCCGCGAGGACTGTATCGAGGGAAAGCGGCCGGTCAAGGGTAGTCGGATTTCCGTGCGTGTCCGGAGGGGGCAGCGGCCGGATCAGGTCTTTGCTCACACGAGGGATTTTTCGATCGAGCCTTGATTGACACGTAGCGTGACGATTCATGTCTTCCCCCAGAGGCGCGAGGGAAGGGCATTCGTCCGGCGAGCAGCCGACAGCTCGCGCCCTTTCACCCTGGGACATCAAAGCCCAGAGGACATAGAGCGTGAATACTGATTGGAATGCGGCCCACGCACAATTGGAAGACGCTGTCCGAAGGAACGAGGTGTCATTCGAGCAACTGCTCCAGTGTCACTACGGAGCCACTCGCGCAGCGCGAGAGGAAGATCGCATTACCTATCGAGAGTTCTATCCCGAGGTATTCGACGCCTTCCAGAAGCGTCACGGCAGTATCCAGAGAAGCTACTTCTGTAAGACTTGCATTGGGGCAATTGTCTGGACCTCGACAGAAGAGGTGTTCTGCCTTCTGAACGCACTGGATGTCCCGGAGGTCGATGATCTGCTTGATTCGTGCCACTACTTGAAGATCGAAGCGAAGGAGCACTTGCGCGGAAAAGACCGCAAGATCGTGCTCGAGATGCTCTACAACGCTATGGTCACCTGTGTGGCACTGGTGGGTCAACGAGACGAGCTCTCCAAGGCTGCGACGACGGCGCAGATAGAGCAGATCCGAACCGAGATCTCGTACATGTCTGACAGATTGGCGCGTCTCGGCCAACGTAACGCCCGTTTTCACTACTTCATTGGAATGCTGACCGGCTTGTTGCTCGTGTTGGCGTCGGTTGTCACCATAGATCGCCTTGTTTTCACCGACAGTGAAAAGATGCCCTATCTGGGGTCGTCTTTGCTCGCGGGGGCAGTTGGTGCTGTCATCAGCGTTCTCGTTCGCATGACCCGCAACGCTCTCGTTCTTTCCTATGACGTCGGATCCGGGCACCTACGCCTTCTGGGAGGATTCCGGCCCGTGGTCGGCGCGGTTTTTGGTGCCGCGTTGCATTTCATGCTCGCTAGCAACGTTTTGCCGATTAAAGTGATGCTAGAGAGTGACCAGCTTGAGTATTTCTACCCTTTCGTCGGCTTTCTCGCGGGTTTCAGTGAGCGCTGGGCGCAAGACATGTTCGGCATGGCCCGCGGCCAGCTAGCGACTCCCGGTGGTAGCCAGATAGCGGGCAAAGAACCAACGAATCCTGCTCCTGACGACAACTCAAGCACCGCACCCAATTAGAGAGCCGAGGTCTCGCAGCATCTCATCGGTTTCGCTGACCTACCACAGCGGACAGGGTCTTCGCGAAGTACGGAGCGGATCTCGTTTGGTGACGTATCGAAGTCGAGCGCGAGGTGTGCGTCGACGCTAGTGAAGCCGTAACTCAAGCTGCAGCCATGCTTTGCCCTCTCGTTCTACGTTCGCCAGCTGCAGCTGACCATACGAGAGTACCGTCCCGCTTTCCTCCATCTGGCCGAGATAAGTCATGAGGACGGGTCCGACCACCTCTCCGACTCGGGGGTCCCTCATCATCGCGTTGATCCGCTCGCGATTCCCGATCTCCCGCAACGCGTCAACGAGCGGTCGAACGTGCTCCTCATCCGGGGGAGGCGAGAAGGCCGCGAGGAAGCTCTTCGCGATGTCGGCTGCAAATGGACTTATGCCGAAAGGCGGTCCGGTGACGAAGCCGCGCGCGAGCCGGAGCTCGGCATCGACAACGCGTCCACGCTCGTTCTCCTCGACAAACAAGTCGATATGGTCTTGAAAGTCGCCGCCGGGTTTGAGATGCCGCCGGATCCCGGTATCCAATGCGGATTGACCCACTTCGCGAATGTGGAAGAACGACCAGAAATCACCAGCTTCCAGCTCACCATACATGACCGCGTAGGGTTCGCCCATGACTTCGGCCCAGGCCGAGGGAAAGACAAACGAAGCGATGATCACCCGCTCGACCTCGTCTCGAGTCACGCTCCAGCGCCGCTCGCCCGCGGGCTGCGCGTCAACGTCGGCTTGGTTGTTCTCCCGGCAGAGTAACGAGCGACCCGGCCAAGGGTCGAGGTACACGAAGGTATCGGTCTTTGGCTCGTACTCGAAGAGCACGATCGAGTGGCCGGTCGCGCCATCGTGATAGAAGATCTGCGGAGCGAAACGCTCAGGCGATTCGAGAATTCTGCCAAGCTGGGACACCAGCTCTCTTGCGGGCAGGAGGACGACGCGCGAGATAGCATCCGTCGGAGTCGCCGGCCGATCATCGGCACGCAAGCAGACCATCTGGACTCCCGCCAGCATGGTCGCCGTGCGCCACGCCTGTTCGAGCGTAGCTCCTTTCTCGAGGTGGCCGTAGATCTCCCTTTGCTGCTCGTCCTCGAGCAGCTGTGCAAAGCCCTTCTCGAGGATCTGGTACCACTTGAGCTTGCCTTCCGGATCCTCGACCGTAATGGACGTGGTTTTGACAGGTATCGCTCCGCTAAACCGAATCTGTGTCGTATCAGGCATGATTCTCCTTCAACGCACGGCTTCTGTGCTGCGCGAAGTCGTCAAGCCGCCTCGATCTCCACTTCGACGAAGCCCGCGTCGAAGTGCAGCTTCGGGCCGATTGCCTCCTCGATCCTGCGGTTCATGTACCGTTTCGCCGCGTAGAGTCCGAGGTGCTCGGATACCATCAGCTTCGGTCAGTCACGGTCTGTTGGTGTCATCGATTAACCTGTTTCTTGTCGTCTGTCTTTCCGGTCGGATCAGATCAGTGCGTCGTAGATGGCGCGGGCAACCCTGACATCGTCCAGATAGCCGACGATTCCGTGCCGGTTGTCGGTGTGGTTGTCGACCTGGCCGTAGTTGGTGATCGCGGGGGTCACCGGGAAGTTGTTCTCATCGAGAGGATAGAGCGCAACGACGTCCCTGTCGTCGTAGGCGTTGAACCAGGTTTGTGTCGGTCCGGCTGTCTTCAACGGTCGAAACTGGTCGCGGATCCGACGCACACCCAAGGGGGAACCGACCGTTACGTAGCGCGGTACGTTCAGGCTACGGGTGTCCTCGCGCAGCACGCTGTAGGCGACCACCGATCCCAGCGAGTGGCCCACCACGACGGTCGGCTCTTCAGAGAGTGCTCTCGCCACGATACGGTTGATCTCCGCCCTCACACCGCTCAGCCTGACATAGAGGTAGACGTCCCTGGTAAAGGTCTCGAGAATGTCGTCGCCCACTCCCGGCACGTGCTTGTCCAGCGCCCGAAAGATGGCCTGCACCCACTCCCAATTCTGCGGACCCTTCGGCTTGGGGTTGTCGCCGTAGAGCTCGTTGACCTGCGCGTCCGTGATCCCCGCCCGCTGACGAAACTCCTCTGCCATCTCGGCCTCGAAGCTCAGAAACTCGGCGTCGGGATCTCCACCCTTCGTCTTCAGGTCCTCGGTCAGCGGCACCTTGGACTCTCTGGCGAACGCGTCGAGACGGTCGCCGTAGAAGGGAAACGCCACCTCGACGTGTGAGGGCAGCTTTAAGTCGTTCTTCCTCAGACCTTTCTCTAGGGCACCCAACCACTCGCGCTCAAGCGCCTCGGGGTCCTTGCCCTGCTGGCTGCGACCGTGAACCAGGACCAGTCTCATTTCAACGAATCCTCCTGAAAGGCTTGCATGATGATTCCCATGCCTTCGCGATCGAAGGTTGTCCACAGTGCGGGGCGCAGGTGGTAGGCGGCCTCGGAAACGGCATCCGAGACCCGCGCACCCGTAACGCGCAGCAAGCTCCAGCCCTGGGACAGCATGGGACAAAACGGTGCTACACGGCTGCCGAGCGGCGACTGCGACAACTCTCCCGCGAGCATGGCCACATCGAACAAATCGCCGGACAGATCATCCCTCATGTAGACCTGGACGGATCGAATCTTCCGCCGAAGACCGGCGTCCGAGTACGCGTAGGTCGAATACAGGCCCAGCGTGGGGTCGACACCCTTCAAGAGGCGGATCTGATCCGCGACAGCACCGGCATTGTCTCGGTCCACCTCGAAAACACCGAAGCGGGCCGACGCTGCTACGACGGCGCGTAGACGATCGAGTCGAACACGTTGTTGCTCGTATGCGCTCCAGCGCCAGGAGTTGTCCGAAGGAACGTAGCTGACATTGACGACGCGCCCTTCGTCCACCACGACCGTTCCGATGTAGCCCTCCAAGCCCGCCAGAACGGTTCCGCCACCGTCGGCGAAGCGGAAGATCACGCTGCCCATCGATTCTTGCGTTCGATGGAGTCTGATGATGGCCGGGTCTCCCGCTCCGCCGTGAGCAAGCAGCTCAACGTCGATTCCCAGGCCGACTACGGACGCAACCTCGGCTCCGGCCACCGAGAAGCCCATTTCGGTCTCGAAGTGACCCGGGCCCAAGGCTTGTTCCGCCAATCGTACGGAAGCGTCGAACGTGGATCGATCCGCCGTGTTCTCGATGGCTTGCACTTCCCAAGGCGGCGGGCTGACGCCGACGTTTGCCGCACGAGCCAGTTCCATCCTGGCGACGTCGGACATCCCGACTGTAGGTGGTTGCGATGGCGAAGGCCCTCCGAACCGGATCGGATCCGACGGAGCCGAGGGGCGGGACAGGGCCCGACCGATGTAGACATCGCCGCCCGCCTCCACGATGGATCGGGGTAGCTGACGAAGCCTGATCGACTTCGCTTGGGCCCTCTTGTCGACCTCGCGCTTGAGGTACGCCTTCAGTCTTCGGTTGGGCACTACCGCTATCGTGTTTCCCGCCTCGGTTATCTCACGAACCATGCCCGAATCGGGCTCGCGGAAGGCGGTCAGGAAGCACGTCGTGAAGATGCCTTCGTACTGCGCGGTACTCTCGTTGACCGCCATTTCCAGAGCCGGCTCGCCGGGCAAGGACGCCAGGAACCGGTCGACTTCCGGCTCGACGTTGCCCGCCGCCTCCAGGTTGGGGAAGACCACGCTGCCCCGAACGCGTTCGGCTCGCAGCGACGCGGGTGTGGATCGGCACGCGTCGGAGATGAAGACCACGTTCTCTATTCCGCACTCGCGTGCGAGCAGAACGCTCTCCGCAAGACTGACTGCCTCGTTGGCGTTGTTCGGTGCTCCGGACAGCATCCAGTGCTCGGAAGAGTTGTTAAGAAAACCATGACCCGAGAAGAAGACGACCAGCTGCTCCAGAGTGCCTTTGTCGACCAGCTTCTCGACGGCATCAAAGATGTCTTTTACGACGACGGGCTTGCCGTCGTCGACGAGCAACTGGACGTGAAACCCTTCTTTGGTCAGCCAGCCGGCAACACTGCGAGCCCCGGAGACCGCCGCGCTGAGAACCGGGAGATTTCCGGTCTTGTTGACACCGATGACGATTGCCGCTTTTTGCATCTACGCACCTCCTTGGGTGGCCAAAATGAACTCCAATCCATCGGCGTAATGTCTCACCTTCGCGCCCTGGTGCGCTGATTCGTTGCGTCATCTGCCTCGTGGCTACCCTTCAATTCCGCTGACCCACCACAGAGACTTACTCTCACTGCACGATCTGCCGCAGCCTCCCGGTTCTTGCCCGGCCGGAGGTTTCCATCCGGTCCCGGCGGATTCGATCCGCCCTTGCCGAAAGGCTGGTCCAGCACATCGGTGCTCCGGGTTTAGGCCAGCGGAATCGTTTGCCGGGTGACCTCCTGCAGTGTCAACGGGGCGTCTTCAAGAACTTGGCGGTAGGTGTAGGTGACTCCTTCTGGAGCGAACTCCACCTCACCGACGAACTTGCCGAAGAAATCCCACTCGTCGATATTGCCGTAGGCTTCCCGGCGGCCGTCAGGTCGAATCGGATACCAGTCGAGCCGGGCGAACTGCTTATCGACGAATCCCGGCTTCTCCAGCGGGACGAGGACGTCAGCCTTGTACGGCAATCTTCCGCTGTCCAGAGCATACAGGAATTCGCGACTTTTCTGGCTCACCTCGCGACGAAAGGGAGACATCGTGAAGTGCCAGACCCAGCCCGGATGGCGGGTCTTAGCGAGATCGCCCCGAAGGATGTGGCTGTGGTGGACATCGCCGGCGATAATCGCTATGAACCGCTTGCGACGCGTCCCGACGCCGTCGGTGAGATGCTCGAGCAGGGTCAGCATGCGATTCAAGCTCGTCGGGAAAGCCGGCCATAGCTCGGCGTCGGCGAACTCTAGGAGGTCCTGCTGGTAGTAATCGAGAAGAAACTCCCCCGCAACGCTACCCGCGAGTGCGCCGACGACAGCCCCGGCGGGCCCGGCAACGAGCGCTCCCAACAAGCCACCGGCAATCCCTCCGATGATGTTGGGCGGATCTCCCTCGATGCTCTCCGCAGCCCGGCTGAGTAGGATGTGTAACATGTGAGGGCTGAGGACCGGCCCGGGAGCGACAAGGACGATTCGCCGCGTCCGACTGCTTTTGGCGCGGGCCACGAATTCTCCCCACGCTTGGTTGTCGGTGATGAGCCTCTTCGGCTCGAGCTTGCGGGACATGCGAGTGTCCGCCACGACAATCCCGGTTCCCTTGGTGGGCAGCGTAAAGCCCCAGGAGGCCCGGTCCCGTCTCAGAGTGTAGCGCTCAAACAGCAACATCATCCGCGGGAGCAAGTCCAAATGAGGATTGCCGTAGACCGGCACGAGCGGGGTCATCCTTCGATCGCCGCGCCATTGGCGGGGCGACAGGTTCCCGGCACCCTGATAAATCCAGTAGGACAGCAGCGCGGATGTCAGCAGTCGGACCCAGGAACGGGATCGGTGTCGTTCTCTGGCCCACTCGGCCGAGATGTTCCAGTCGTCGATGACGTCGTGATCGTCGAAGATCATCCACGAGGGCACGCAGGACAGCAACCACCGGATATTCGGGCTCGACGTCCATGCCTCGCGGTAGATCTCCGAGTATTGGTCGAAGTCCGTCGCGGTGGGGTTCTCAGCGCGCGGCACGAGCCTGGAAGACTGAACCCGAAACCTGGCGGCCAGGCGATCCGAGAGCTCATCCGAGTAGATCTGATCGCCGGTGAACAAGAAAAGATGAGGCCATCTCGACGCACGGTGTTCCCAGTCGGCCACCATGCCATTGGCAAAGGCTTCTAGGGCGTCCGCGCCCTCGCGAATCGCCCGGGGATCCGTGGGAGGATATCCCCCGCGGCAGGAGCCGAAAGCGATTCGCAGTCGATCCAAAGAGGTCGAAGGGAGCGTCTGGAAAACGCTCGGCAACGGCAGACCACGGTCCGGCCACAGCTCGACCTGCCGGCCGTCCTGCGCGCGTCCCGAGAGCCGGAAGGCGTACCACGTGCTCGGGACGAGGTAACGGCATGAAATCCAAGCGTAATAGGAGTCGCCCACCCTGACGGGAAAGGCGCGGAATTGGAGCGACCCGGACCCTGAATTGTCGAACGACCTCAGTTCGGCCGTGAGCTCGAGATACGAGCTGAGTTCCACCCACAGCACGGCCGAGGTACGGTCCACATACCGCACAAGCGGTCCGCAGCGAATCAGCGCTCCCTCGTCCGACTCAGGCATCCGGGGGCAAACCCGGTGCAGGCGGAACGCCGGGCAACACGCAATCCCCCGGCGCGGCCTCGATGTGCGTACCGAGGAAGAGGTGCACGTTTCTCTTTGTTGTGAACTTCGCGAGAGTAACGGGCTTTAACACGTCCAATCTGCTCTTTAGACCTTCCAGCGCGCGCTCCGGAAGTGCGAGCGCCGACAGCGCGGTCGCTGTATCTCGCATTGGTACGTAAATGCTCTTACTGCGAGTGTACGCCTGGGACCACCCGAGTGCAGTGGACAGCTTCGTGGCATCGCGCGCGTTGGACGCCAACTGCCCGATTGCGTTGTTTACGGGTGCGCCCAGCGTCTCCCAATTCTTCTGCCGCTCGAGATAGCCAAGCCATCGCTTCGAATACGCTTCCGCGTTTGCGTTGAGATGCTCACCCACAGCCCCGCTTCGCGGGCCTTCGACCAGGTCGTCGTCGATACCCAGTTCCGCATTTGCCACAGCGCCAATCCGCGGGTCCAGCAGTCGCTGCTGTAGGAAATCACCATACCGAATGCCGTTGCCTGTCTTAGCGAAAATCATGCTCCCGAGGTCGAGCGTCACCCCCCACTCGAAGCGAGTCCATGTCGTGATCACCTCGTATCGTCGAAATGTCGGGATCATGCGCAGTTGGAGCGATCGGTCGCGGTACGGGTTCTGAAGAGTACGCTCGGTGACTCTCTCCGTAATGGTCGTCGTGCTTTCGATCGTCTCCGTGAGATGACGTGTCTGCTGGGTCTCGACGACATCGACCACCGCGTCGATATCATCGAGAGTTCCGTTCGCGGCTCCGCCGCCGCCACCGTTCCCGCCCAGTAGCCCCCCGATCGCGTCTCCGGCCCAGACGCCGAGCGCGGCACCCAGTGGCCCCCCGAGTGCTGCCCCAGCAACCCCACCCAAGACCTCGAACCATGATCCCCACCGGTCGATGGTCTTGACAAGGAGCTCGACCAAGGTTGGCTGGTCTTCTTTTTCGATGTAGTCCGTTCGGGCGGTAACGGTCGAACTCTCAACGGCGTCTTGGACGATTCTGGTGAAGTCGTGCTGATGGACCGAGCGAAAGCTCTTCTTCAATATCTCACCCGGAGCAAGGCTCAACACTTCGTTGACCGGGCCGTAGCACGCCTCTTTGGGTACCCACTCCTGGGTGAACCAAGTCCTGACGTACGGCCTCAGATGCGTACGCGAGGCAACCAAGTGACCGATCTGCAAACGGTCGAGCGTTTGCCCGAAGTGCCGACCATGGTAACCCTGGGCGACAGACAGACGGCCCTTCAGATGTTCGCAGGGTTGATAGGGCTCACAAAAAGGATTCGGCATTGTTCGGTCCCTCCAGAATACGCACGCCGACAGTGCCAAGAAACGCACGCTAACTTTCGCCGGACTCTCGTTGACGACTCCGGTCGGGTCATCGAGTTTCAACCCGAGCCCCGAGTGATCGAGCACCTGTTACCTTGCTCGTGTGCCAACAGTCAAGCCAATGCAAACAAATGCCTACCATCAGCAAACGGATGCGAATTCTCTGAATCGGTTTGAGCTGCAGGCTTTCGAGTTGGGATGGGCGGTGGTGTCGCTGCAACCAACGACGGGGACTTGGCGCGCGTCGGGAACTTGTTGGTAAACCGGTTTTCCCCGCCTTCGGCTACTTCCTCGGTCCCCATTTCGACGGAAAGCCCGCTGACCTCCGTGAACCGCGCGTCGTGCTCGTTGGCAGCGAGACCGAGAACCTCAACCTTGAAGCCGGTGAGTGGATAGCAATTCGCTACCGCTCATTCTGCTGCTCGAGGTCTTCGCATGCGATTTCAATGGACTCGATGCCCACTTCGTTACCGGATGTCTTCATCTGTGGAGCTTCGACTTTCACGGGACACGAGTTGATTACCTTTCAGACCATGACCGGATAGTGATCTTCGTTCAGCAGGCTGATGATCAGGTCGCGGCGCTCTACCGTGTTCAACTTCACGGTGCTCAAGCACTGGAAGAACTCGTTGTCGCTTTTCGCCACGCCGCGTTTCATGGTGATGTTAGTAAATTTCCGGAGGCCCGGCATCTTCATCGAAGAATACTCGGGGAACGAACCGTCGCGGTACTCGATGTTCTGGACTTTCTGAGTAAGGCCGGAGATCTCAGACAACCCGATACGTTTGGCAGCCCACGCAACGGTGAAGTAAAAGGCTGGAGGCGGATATTGCGGAGGCATTTTGACACTCCTGATCCGGAATGAGTTGTTGGTTTAGAGACATTGCGCGCATCATCAGGAAGTCTGGACCTTGTGAGAGAATTCTAGAATGATGAATTCGGCCGGCCGCACGACCGCCATGCCGATCTCCACGTTCATTCTTCCTTCGAGAATGTCCTGCGAGTCCATGGTGGTACCGAGTCCGCACTTCACGAAGAAGGCATCTGCGGGCGTGGCGCCTGCGAGTGCGCCTTCCCTCCATTTGTGCAGGAGATAGTTCTCGATCATGCCGCGCACCTTGACCCACGTGTCGGCATCGGTGGGTTCAAATACCGCCCAGTAGGTCGATTTCTTAACCGATTCCTCCACCATGTTGAAGAACCTGCGAACCGACACGTAGCGCCATTCCTTGTCGTTTCCCGCCAGTGTGCGGGCACCCAAGACGAGCGAGCCCTTCCCCTCGAAAGACCGAACGGCGTTGATCGATTTTCCCGAGGTGGCATCCACGTTCAGTGAATCGTGTTTCGTCTTGTCGAGCTTTACCACCGGTTCGATCACGTTGGCAAGGCTCACGTTGGCCGGCGCCTTCCAGACTCCACGATTCCTATCGGTAGCAGCATACACGCCGGTCACGGCCCCACTCGGCGGCAGCGTGACGAAGAGGTCCTTCAGGGCCTTCTTCACGAAGGTGTAAACCGCGGTGTTCGATGACTTGATCGTACCGAGATCCGCGGCCGGATCCGAATCGTAGGTCACATCCACGTTAGTTTCATCACTGTTCACGAAGAAGTTCATGGTCGTCTTCAGGAAGGGATAGTAGGCCGCGCCAAACTTCAGGTGGTTGTTACCGAAGTGCCCTCGGTTCGTAAGAAGACCGGTTGAATCCAGATCATCCTGTCCGTCACGGATATCGAACACGGCAAAGCGGTCACGCAGCTTGTCGCACTGCAGAAGCACTGCCTGAACCAAGGTCTGATAGTCGGCAGTCGACAGCTTCACGGCCTCAGGAATGACGATGAGCGCCGGCTCGTCCTCCAAGGCCAGCGTCTCGAGGCCGTCCTGCAGACCGTACATCGTCGCGGGGTCGGTTCCGCTATCGCCAGCCAGGTTTATTGCGGGAGAGGACTGGTGCATGCCGACGGAGACGATGTAGCACTGGTCGCCACCGTTATCGAAGAACATTCTGACGCTGTAGTACAGCAGATAGCTCACGGTGGGCTCGGTCAAGCCGGCTACTGTGAAGCCGCCGGCTCCGTCATCGGCAACGGAAATGGCGATGTCATCATCTTCCGGAAAGCCGAAAAACCGCTCGAAATCCTTCAGTGAGTGGATTTTGGTTGGTTTCAGGATGAGATCGTTCGCACTGTTTCTCTTGGCGAATTCGGTATAGCCGATGAAAGCCGGAATAGCTGTTTCGACTTCTGCCACGGAAGGTGGAAAAACCGAAATCTCCTTGATATATACGTCCGGGGTTTTGTTAGTTGGCATACTTCGGCCTCTTATGGCTTGGAAAGTCGAATCATCGAGCGGGGTACGACAAATCAGCCCCGTTTTTGTCCCATCTCGGAAGTAGGGCAGTCCGCCAAGATCCGATATAGATACGATATGTCTTCTTGCAGGATCTGCCGTAGTCCCTGGTTGGCTGTCAGCCGGAGCCTTCCGTGCCTTACATTCCACCGGATTTCAGGCACCCTAACCC
>Ga0255055_10000656_pt1 | contig 26254 bp, 14 predicted proteins | sample JV7_2_27_MG_FD_188633 | JGI IMG/M metagenome (GOLD analysis project Ga0255055, IMG submission 188633) | Seawater microbial communities from Jervis Inlet, British Columbia, Canada - JV7_2_27 | ecosystem: Environmental > Aquatic > Marine > Inlet | place: Canada: British Columbia | collected...
CACGAAATCGCTTTGCAGACATTTGATAAACTCATATTGGCCCAACGTTCTGGGCCTGGTTTCGCAATTTTGAAGAAACCGGCGCTGCTCCTCGTTTTCGACGGCGGCGATGTCCAGATCGGACGGTACCCAAACCAGCTGCTGAATAGACTGCTTGAAGGCAATTTCGTACTGCTCGCGGGGATAGGTGGTTTCTTTGCGGTCTACGATTTTCCTCCCCGGCCACTGGTTCAGCAGATGAATGGAAAACCGCGCCCGAGCCAGCGATTGGCTCAAAGCATCGGCATGGCCTGCGGCATCCATGGGAGGCGGGATATCTGTGGCTACTTCCACGTTTTGAAGTTGTGCTTCGGCGATGATGCGCTCCTTGAAGTCCTGAAACGCGTCAGGCACATCAGCCATAAAAATGGATATCTGATCGGCCTGGGAAATATTTTCCGTCTGTACCGGGGGCGCCGGAGTCATTTTCTGAATGAAGTCTTCGATCGCATCCACGATGGGCCGCATTTGCTTCTCAAAAGCGCTGTCGTTCGTTGAGGTAAAGTCTCCCAGGGTTTCATCGGATTCGGCATCGTTCATGGGAAATCCGCTGGTACCCTGAAATTCCGCAGGCCAGTTTTGATACGGTATATTCTGAAGCAGGATGTTAAAAAGACGAGACGAGTCGCTTACACGTAGCCCGCCGCTTTGCTGGCCGTGGTATTGATGAAACCGGCGCAGTTCCTTTCGACAATAGTCCGACTGGAGGTAGTTGCGTGAGGTTAGAGCAAGGAAGATGGCAGATGAATCCAGGGCGTTTTGGATGGCGTCATCAAACACGGTATTGCCCTGCATCCGTTTTTTATCACGCCAGATTCGAAGATCAGACAGTCCCCGGCGCTTGTTAAGCCAGTTGTACAGCCAGTCTTCAAAAACATCCACCCAGCCCGGACGTTCGCCAAACCCATAATTGTCGTTATGTGCGTAGCTGATGAAGATATCGTGATCGTAACCAGGTGACTGTGCCATGATGTTTGACTATCTGCAAGATGTTTAAACCTGAATTGAGCGATCTTTTGCTCATTCAGGCCCGTCTTTTTGCACGCACGGATTTGCGAATTAAAATCGACGGATAAAGTATAGATTTAGTATAAGTCCTTGAAAATAAAAATCAAGCCAGAAGAAAGCTGTGTCTGTTTCTAAAGCGCACACCGCTAACTAGTTGCCAGGACCCGGAAATAAGCGTCAACAAACAACTCACGACCCGCCACAGGCAGCCCCACGCATTTTTATCCGGCGTTTTGCATTCTTTGTTCAATTGAGAACCCTTTTATCCGGCTTGACAACCAGTGCATGAGTTATATTTTAAACACAAAAAGTATTTGTCCCTTTTGTTATTTTTTCAGGAGAAATTTAAAATGGCCATTCGCAAGAAATTGCAATCGCTAGTTTTACTGGTAAGTCTAATTCTACTAGGAGATTTTTCAAATTCGGTTTGGTCACAATCATATTCTCAACTCGAGCTCGATGCGAATCGAATCCTGTGGACCCGTCTCTTGTACCAGTCCAAAAGCATTATGGTTGACATGACCACTAATGTGGTTCTGGAATCTCTGTCGGCAGATGAAGTTAAAGCAGCTCTAATAGCGAATCAAGAGGGTGTTGCCGTACAAATTCCAGGCACGGGCGGCTATAAACTGGCCAGTAATACAATCATTGATTCAATTTTCCAACCGCCTGTAAAGATAACCAACCAGGTTTGGTTCGACCCCAGAAATGCTACTGCGCTTGGTAGAATGCGGTTACGCCGGGGAGAAGATGACTTTAAGAAAATCTACCGATTTACACAGCAAGGTGTTTTTCGACATAGACGAGAACCGAAAGATCAACAGGAAGCTCAACAAGATCCGGAAAAATGGACAGATGTCTTAGATACCTTCTATCCTTACAACCTGGCTCAATTGGGCTGCGCCAACGTTTCCGAACGTTTACTATTGATTTACATTGCTTCAACAGTTGAACAATTGGAAAATAACAAACCGCTATTTTTATGCATTTTTGGAAAAAGACAACTATTTCAGGTGCAACTAAAATCAGCAGGAATACATTCAGTTAAGATTGACTATATCGAAAAAAAACTACAGACGAAACACTACCGGCAAGGTGATGTAAAGGCTCATAAAATTTTACTTGAAGCTAAGCCGTTGAAATCGAATTTAGAAAAAGTGGAAAACTTTTCATTCTTGGGAATTCTTAAGAACATTGCTTTCTTTATTGATCCTACCTCAAAATTACCGATCCAGATAAGCGGCGAAATTCCAAAGGCTGGCAGCGTAACCTTGAAGTTGCACGAAGTTCAGTTGAGGTGATTGGAGATGTCTTAAAGATTTTACGAAGTAGAGTTGCCTATGAGCGAAGATTAGATATACTTTTAATCCTTCAGGCGATAACGCGCTCCTGACGCATCGGTCTGAATCGATATCATCCAATTTCTGCCCTCAAAAAAGCAGGTTTAAAACACCAAAAAAACTCTCGTTTACTTCAATTTGATATCCCTAGTTCAAAACTGCAAACTGCGGGGGTGTTCGATGCTTGACGTCATCATTGATAATCAATTAATTCGGATTGGCGAACGCTTTGCGCTGGGTCTGCATCGTACACTTCGAATTCCTGATGACGGCCGGACTTACCCCTTGCCCCCGGGCCTCGGCCGATTCCCGCTGTTCCAGGTGTCATCTTTCAGGGATCGGGTGCCGCCACAGTGGCTGGAGCAAGGGGGAGCTTTTATTCCCATGTATCAACGGGAAGCGCTGTGGATCGGATTTCATGCCGCCGAGTGGAAACCCAACGCGGTTAAAATTTCTGTGGGCGGCATCAATGTAGTCTCCGGCGAATCTTTTACCGAAGGACTAAATGCGGACCCGCAAGACTATATTGTATGTCCTGATCAGCCCTGGCTGGATGGTATCAATACCGGTCACAGTTCAATTCGTCAGTTCGTTGCCATGCCTCTAGGGATGGGGTACACCGTCGAGGCCTCGCTCACCGGAAAGGAAAAATTCGGGGGCATTCAATTAACGGTCTTCGAGCCCAAGCCGGGCAGATTCCCGGACAAACCGCCGTTACGATCCGAGACCGGTCCGGTCAGATTCGCTACGCCAAAGGCAAGCCGCGCCCCCCAGTCTATGGGGCTTGGGGCCGGCGGTGAGATGAAACAAAAAATATATCCCGATCCTTACGGGATTGATGTCTGGGACCAAGACAACTATGGTCGTGTCGCCATTTACATCGTCAACAGCACTCATTTTTTTGAATTGACCGGAAGCCAACCGCCACCGACACCCGTTGATTCGAAATCCTACACGGAATACGGGCTGCCCTGGTTTGATCTATACGATGAATTCAAAGCGGATGTTTCGCCATCCGATCATTTAACCGGTGTAAAGACCATCGCTGAGATCGATGCGCAGCGGAAAGAATCGACCGCAGACAGTGAGTCGGTGGATGTTCCAGAGACCCAGATTAAAAAATTGGGCAAGGACAACTCCGGACCACGAAGGTGTTCGACTTCCTCTCCGGCCGAACCGGGCTCTCCATCTGAAGATGAGGAAAACGAATGATTAATCGGCCTCGATCGCTTTTCGTATCGATCGCCAAAGAAAAGGAGGAAAACCATGACTGAATACCCTAAAATGTGTTTTGATAAAATTCTGCCACGGAATATAAATCGCCCCCAACCTGCTTTGGAGGCAATAATTGTAATTCGCAAGCTGTGGCCCAACGGTTCGACACTGCGTGTGCGCTTTATGGGCGGTAAGCAGGAACAGCAGGCGCTGGCCCATGAACAAGCCGGTTGGTGGAGCGAGCATGCCAACCTGAAATTCGAGTTCAATGACGCCGCGGATGCCCAAATCCGCATCTCCTTCGACCCCGCCGACGGAGCGTGGTCGTACGTCGGGACCGACTGCCTGAGCATTCCGAAGAATCAGGCCACCATGAATCTTGGCTTCCAGGACGGGGGCACCTCTGCGCACGAGTTCGGTCATGCCATTGGCTTGGGTCACGAGCACCAGAATCCGCAAGGCGGCATCCAATGGAACGAAGATGTCGTCATTCGAGATTTGGGCGGGCCGCCTAATTTTTGGACGCCCGAGCAAACCCGTCATAACGTCATCAGAAAATACAGCCTCGATCAGATCAGGGGAACCGAATTTGATCCCGATTCGATTATGCTGTATGCGTTTCCCGGCAGTTGGACCAAAAGTGGCCAGGGCACCCACGCCAACGAGGTGCTATCACAACTAGACCGGGTTTTTATCGCCAGCGAGCTGGCCTATCCCCGGGACGAGATTCCGGAGCCTGTTGATCTCCCGGTCATCGATACCGCCGGCACACCTGCCCGCATTGGTCTGCCCGGGGAAGAAGACATGTTCAAGTTTGCGGCCTCAACAGCCGGCCGCTATACGGTTGAAACCAGCGGCCAGACCGATTTGGTCATGAAACTCTTTGGCCCCGGCAGTACAACCGACCTGATTGCCGAAGATGATGATGGTGGAGAAGGCTGGAATTCGAAAATTGTTGCAGACCTCAGCCCGGGCGAATATTTCGTTCAAATTCGACATTACAACACCTCCGGCGGTAGCGGGGATTATTTTATCAAAGTAAGTAAATAGTTTTAAAATAGAGGCGTTCCTGCTGTAGACGGCAATCAGCGGAAATGCGACCGAAAAGACCCGGGGTCGGTCCACAGTAAGTATTCGATAATCTTTTAAAAGAACTTAAAATAAGGTCGATTTTCAGGCTTAGCGATACCATTTGGTGGTAAAATGAAGGCGCTAAGCTAAAAAATCTCTCCCTATTCAGGTCCTAAATCAGGGCAAGAGCAGTAGTAAAGGTAGCTCCATGAGCAGGATTTCTATCAACCACAGCAGCCGGGACTCCGAGAGCGCAAAATTACTGGGCGAGTGGCTTCAAGAACAGGGTCACACGTCCTACTTTCTGGATTTTGATCCGGACAAAGGTATTGCAGCCGGCAAGCGCTGGGAAGATGAGCTCTATAAACACTTTCGCCTTTGCCGCACTGTCATCGCCCTGTTGTCACCGAACTGGTTGGAGTCGCGCTGGTGTTTCGCCGAGGTCACGCAGGCGCGGGCTGCGGGCAAGCCCGTATCTCTCGTCAAAGTCGAATCCTGCCCAGGCGAAGGGCTTTTCACAGATGTCCAGCATGTGGACCTGACTGCGGACCCGGCCGAAGGTTATCGGCACGGAACGTATTGCTGCTTGACCCCTCTCTGGCGTAAGGGGGTAAAGCTTGATAGCGTGTCGTCAGGGAGGACGCATGGCCGATCCCGTCATTAAAAACGACGTCTTCGTAAGCTACAGCCGTAACGATGCAACCAGGGCCGAACTGCTCGCAGCCCGCCTGACACAAGAGGCTGGCCTGCGCGTCTGGTTGGACAAGGCACGATTGCAGCCCGGGTTCTCCTGGCGCGCCGAAATCGAGACGGCGATGAACGAGTCGGCCACTGCTCTCATCGTTTGGGGCACTCAGGACTTGGGGCCAGTCCAGCGTCAGGAACGGGACTTAGCTTACGCGATTCGTGACACGCGCACGGACTTTCGCGTTATTTACGCCTTCCTCCCGGAGACTCAACTTCCCAAGGGAACTTGGGCCAGCGTAGATACCTGGATTCGTTTTGAGAGTAGCCTGGACGAACCGGATGCGTTTGCGCAAATTGTAGCCGCCCTTAAGGGCGAGGCACCGCCCACCCCTCTCGTCGCCGAACTGCCTGACGACCCAGCACCTTACCGGGGCCTCGCTGCCTTCGGCGTGGAGGACACCCGATTCTTCTTCGGGCGCACAACCTACGTACACGAAATGTTGGAAAGACTGCCGCACCATCCGTTCCTTGCGGTGATAGGACCTTCCGGGAGTGGGAAGACTTCCGTGGTTCAGGCAGGCCTGCTCGCCCGTCTCCAGACGAACGCTATCCCCGGCAGCGACACCTGGCGCCAGTCCATTGTCCGCCCAGGCCCGAACCCACTGCGTGCTCTGGCCACAGCGCTGACTCGCCTGTCGCCCGCCCGCGATTCGCTCACGGCAATAGACACGCTTCTGGAGCGTTTGCAAACGAACCCGAGCGAGCTCCCGGAAATCATTCAGTCCCTCCTACCTTCAAAGGGGCCGTTGATCTTGGTTGTAGATCGGCTCGAAGAGCTCTTCACCCTGTGCGAAGGCGAAGACAATCGACGATCATTCTTACAGGCAGTCCTTGCGTTAATAAACCACCCTCACCACCCCGCATGGGTAGTTGTAACGATGCGGGCCGATTTCTACGGCCACCTAGGCCGCTACTCCGACTTGGCCAGCGAGGTCGTGCATCACCAACTCTACATAAGAGCTATGAGCGCAAAGGAAGTCGCTGAAATAATCGAAGCTCCGACGACACAGGTGGGCGCGATTTTTGAGAAAGGACTGGCGGCGCAGATACGCACCGACGCCCAAGTCCGCGAGGAGGTGGCCCTGCCGTTGTTACAGCACACGTTGGATCTGGTGTGGCGAAAGCGCCGCGGGCGTTGGTTAACCTGGGATGCATATAAAGAAATAGGCGGGATCAGTGGAGCACTTCGCTACCATGCGGACCGGGTGATCGAGGGACTAGGTCCGGACGAGCGGGAGTTAGCTCGCCGGCTGTTGCTGCGCTTAATTTGGTTGGAGGAAGGCGCCGGGGTGCTCGCTGGGCGGCGAGTCGAGAAGCCCGGGTTGGTGCAGCAGTTTCATGATCCCGCAGCGGCCGAGCGCCTGTTGCAGCGACTCGCTGATGAGCGGCTCGTTGCATTGCGGGCAGAGGGTGAACAGGCAACAGCGGAACTTGTTCACGATTCACTGCCGCTGCACTGGGATCGCTTACAACAATGGGTACAGGGAGACCGTGAGTTCTTACTCTGGCGACAGCGGCTGCGTAGCGCGCTTGCCGAGTGGGATCGCACGAGTCACGACGTAGGGGTGCTGTTGCGAGGGGCGCTCCTGGCCGAGGCCGAGCGCTGGCTGGCCGAGCGGCGCGACGACCTTACCGCAGCGGAACAGCGATTTATTGAAAAGAGTGTGACCCAGCGGGAGCAGGAGCAGGCAGCACTCGATCGGCGGCGGCGGCGGGTCACGTACACGGCAGCTGCAGCAGCAATAGTCTTCTTGACGCTAGCCGCCCTCGCCGCTCTGCAATGGTGGCGCGCCGAAGAGCAACGAACTCAGGCACTGATCAGCCAGTCCAAAGCGCTCAGCTCTGTATCACGCCAGCAAACTGACAAAGGGCTCGCGACTCTCGGAATGCTTCTGGCACTCGAAGCGCTTCCAAAACAGGATGGAGAAAATCGATCGTTTGTACCGAGCGCTGAGGCAGCTTTGCTTTATGCCATATTCAATCAGCGTGAGAAACAAATTCTGAGAGATCATACGGATGCGGTTAATCTAGTACGATTTTCGCCAGACGGTACACTCATCGTGACAGCCTCGCGAGATCGTACCGCGCGGGTGTGGCAGGTCAATGAGATGGGTGTCCAAAGAGAGCCGATTGTCCTGCAAGGGCATACCGACTCGGTGTATCATGCAATCTTTTCCCCCGACGGGACGCGGGTGGTAACAGCGTCTGGTGACAATACGGCGCGAATCTGGTGGGTCAGTGAGGCGGAGGGCCAAGGGGAGCCGATTGTCCTGCAAGGGCACACCGACTCGGTGAATCACGCGATCTTTTCCTACGACGGGACGCGGGTGGTAACAGCATCTGGTGATAATACGGCGCGAGTCTGGCTGGTCAGTGAACCTGAGGGCCAAGGAGAGCCGATTGTCCTGCAAGGGCACACCGACTCGGTGAATCACGCGATCTTTTCCTACGACGGGACGCGGGTGGTAACAGCGTCTGATGATAAGACTGCGCGGCTTTGGGATGCCGATACGGGCAAGGAACTTGCTATGTTCCAAGGCCACAACGGTGCAGTCTATAAAGCCGTATTTTCGCCGGACGGTCAGCAGATCATTACAACATCCTGGGATCATACAGCCCGGCTCTGGGATGGGCTTACCGGAAAGCTCATTGCAACCTTGCAAGGTCACAAAGAAGGAGTGGAACATGCTGCATTTTCGCCGGATGGCCAACTTGTGGTTACCACGTCGGCCGATAATACGGTGCGTCTATGGGACGGCGTCACTGGCAAAGCCGCTGCTGTTTTTGAGGACCACCAAGGCCAGGTTTACGATGCCCAATTCTCCCCCAATGGAGATTTGCTCGTGACCGCCTCTGATGATGGCACTGCACGGATCTGGGACCTCGCGAGTCGCACAGCAATTGCAATATTGCGTGGTCACTTTGGGCCTGTTTGGTCCGCCTCTTTCTCATCGGATGACCAGCTTGTAGTTACAGCCTCGGAAGACAACACAGTACGGATTTGGGATGCCTCTCCAAACAAAACTCTGGCCAGGCTGGTTGGTCACAAAGGGTACGTCTACAAGACTGTTTTTTCGTCGAATGGTGCACGACTGGTTACTGTCTCGCAGGACGGTACGGCGCGCATCTGGAACGCAAAAACTGGCGACACAATCGCCATACTGACAGGGCATGAAGGCGAGGTCTGGCATGCCGCTTTTTCACCAGATGACCAGTCTTTGGTGACTGCCTCCATGGATGGAACCGCACGGATCTGGGACGTTGACACCGGTAGTCTCATTACCATATTAAGGGGTCATAAAGGTTGGGTTGGCCATGCACATTTCTCGCCTGATGGTCACCTCCTTGTAACGGCATCCGAGGATAAAACTGCGCGCATCTGGGACGTCGCCAGCGGTAAGACCCTGGCCATTCTTCAAGGCCACAATGGCCCTATCAACCTTGCAGAGTTCTCGAATGATGGAAGTCGGATCGTGACTGCGTCCGATGACCACACAGCCAGAATTTGGGACGCCACCCGCTGTAACTCAGTGCAGGGCGATCATCTCTGCGGTAAGCTCATTACTACCATCACAGGTCATCAAAACCGGGTTGTATTTGCTGCATTCTCTCCCGACGACACACGGGTAGCCACAGCGTCGGGAGACGGAACCGCACGTCTGTGGGATACTGGCAGCGGTGATTCTCTTGCAGTTCTCCGTGGTCATAAGAACTCGGTTTGGTCAGCGGCGTTTTCACCGGATGGTCGTCGCATTATCACAACGTCGTGGGATAACACTGCGCACATTTGGGATGTTTCAGAAGAAAAGTCCCTTTTCGTTCTGCTGGAGCATGAAGGTCGCGTCGTGGACGGTTCGTTCTCTCCCGACGGTCGACTTGTAATTACGGCGGCTTGGGACGGCGCAGCGCGGCTGTGGCACGCTGACAGCGGCCGACTTGTCAGCAAGATGAAAGGTCATGGAAATTATTATGTTGTGAGCGCTGTGTTCGCACCTGACGGGCAACACGTAGCCACTGCCTCCTGGGATCATACAGCAAGATTATGGAAGCTCCCGATCGGAGCCGGTGATGATTGGATTATGTACGCAAGAGATACCGTTCCCCGTAAACTCACGGATGATGAACGTCGACTTTACTTGGGGGATTGAATGCCGTGTTTGGCCGGCTCGTCGTTTGGTTTTCCACCCCCTCGCTCTTTCGGATCGACGAGCATGCCACCTTGCGCTTCGCAGTCTTTCCTTGTTGTCTTGATGGTCCGGCCGCGAGTGACGTATGTGGTGGAACCAAGCGGTCGAATCTGTCCGGGAAAGAGGCAATCGACGTCCTCTACGACCGTCTCGCTCTCCCTCTCGGCTTGGGCTTCCAAAAGAAACGCCGCGTCTCCTGGAATTTCGGCTAACAATAAGACCGCGACCAAGACGATAGCGGTCTGGCGCAACGTCCTCAGCATTTGCCGCATCTCCAATCCTCTGTCGGAGTAACCGACGTCTCTGTGGAGCGTTTCAGGAACATAATTATTATCTAAAGTGAATTTCAAGCGATGCTCGGCCGACGCATTGCCCGGTCCCCCGCGCCTAAAATGTGTAGCGGAGCCCGATCATTCCGGCGTGACTGTCTAAAAAGCTGTGCCCGACGATTGTGCGGTAATTGCAAAACACCTGGAGTCCAATGGGAAGGGCGGTTACCACCCCTGCGTTGATCTCGAACCAATCGCGATCCGGATTATCGGTTTCATAAGTGAATTGCTTGGCCCGCAGATCTTCTGCAAAACTTACCGTAACATTCCGCTGATCGTTATCAAATTCATGCATCCAGTCGAAGCTGGCCTGCGGAACGACCATCCCGAAACGGGTCCTCAAAGCCATTGACGTTTGCACGCCAATACGGGACTGGAGCGAGGTCTGGTCATCGTCATCGAACCGGAGTTCGAGCCCAGTCGAGCCCTCTACAGGTACATCTACTACCAATTCCCCTCGCGTTTGTCTCCCCTTCTCCTTGAAGCTATCAAATTCCGTACGACGCCAGTCGAGACCAACACGCGGGCTGATAGTGATATTGTTGACGGGTAAGTCGTAACCGGCCAGGGCCCCAAGCCGGTATTCGTTGCCGTTGTAATCGCCGTCGATGGAACCGCCCGTGACGAGTATGCCATCTTGTTCCCAAGAGGCAATGCGTTTCCGCTCATTGTCTTTATAACTATACCCGGCAACGACTTGTATGAAGACTTGGTCCATCGGAAAAAACGTGCTATAGGCAAGCAAGCCATAGGAATCGTTTGTGAATCCACCCCCTCCATCGAAGTCGCCATCATGCCGGTAATAGTCGAACGCTAGGCCGGCCATGATCCGATCGGTGAACTGGTAGTCGGCACCAATCGTCACTCGCCAAATGTCGGAATCGTAGCCATCTTCAAAGGTTGTGCGGTCCCGATCGAGGTCTTCGTACTCACCACCCCCCCACAAACCCACGTTACGCTGGTAAAGCTGCTGCGGCTCAGCAGATAGAGGCTTCTCCTCAGGGGCGGCCTTCGGTTTCTCTGCGGTCACCGGCGGAGGCACAACAGATTTAACCTGATCGGCTTTCGCCACTGCTTCCCCGATCAGAAGTTGGAAAGTATCGGGCAGGCCTGCTACCTGATAGGGAAGAGAGGAGACGAGATCCAAAACCACCCGCACAACCGGTTCCGGCTTGCGATGAAACTGCGAGGCGCGGATCTGTTTGATGGGACCCTTGCCAGCTTTTTCCCTCAACATTGGTTCGCCCAGCAAGGCTCCTGCGATGTCGATGACGATCCGCGGCGGGTCTGAAAGCAAAAAGGTGTTATAGCGGTCCACCGGTTGATCCGCCTGAATCCGGATAATGGCAGAATTGGCGGTCGCCTCTTGGATCGTGACGTCAGTGACCTGGAACGGGTCCTTAGTGATTTCGGGGACCTCAATCGCTTCGGCCTTTGCCACCGCCTCGCCGATCAGAAGTAGGAAGGTATCTGGCAATCCCGCTACCTGATAGGGAAGGGCGGTGGCAAGATCAAGGACCACCCGTACAACCGGTTCCGGCTTGTGACGAAACTGGGAGGCGCGGATCTGTTTGATGGGACCCTTGCCGACTTTTTCCCTCAACATTGGTTCGGCCAGCAAAGCTCCCTCAAAGTCGATAACAATCCGCTGTGGGTCAGAAAGTATAAACGTTTTATAGTTGACCACCGCTTGATCCGCCTGAATCTGGATGATGGCTGAATCGGCGGTCGCCTCCTGGATCTCGATTCCCATGACCCGCAGCGGACCCATTGCGATTTCGATGGTTGCATGATTCCGATTCGTGGCGTCAGAACTCACCCCCATGACTTGCTGGGCCTGCAACAGGGTCAAAGGATTGAGCGGTTGGCTCATTAAAACAATACGTGAGCCGGGCTGAGAAACTTTGGATATACTGGGCCGCTTCTCCTCCGAACGGCGGCCGACCCTGTCAGTGAACTTGTAGTCGGCACTGGCTGTCATCTGCGTAATATTGGAATTGTAGCCATCTTCAAATGTTGTAACGTTCCATCCGGAACGCTTGTACTCGCCCGAATAGAAAATATTTAGTCTACTTCCGAGCTTGACAACAGCATCCACACCGGCACCTGCTTTTTTGAGCTTTTTTTCGGGCTCTTTTTCTTCACTGCGGGATTCCCGCAGTCGCTTCTGGACGATGCCGGGCAACGTCGCGGGGGTGCCTGCCCCGCCGCCGGTTGCGGACGAAGGCGGAGGCGCTGCGCCAGGGGCTATGGTACAAATCTGTTGCAGCGTACCAGTGAGTTCAGTAAATGGGTCCTGGCCCCCGAGCAAGACCACGCAATTGGCTCCACCGGGACTGGCCAATTGCTCGTTCACGGCATCATCTAAAGTCTGCGTTAGTCCGGATCGCATTGGGATCATCGCAGAAATCGCGCCCAAAGCCACGCCTGCGACCAGGGTTGGTCTAACGGCGAGTATGACCTTCTTGGTTAAAACCAGCATGCCAACGCGACCGCCGCGAAAACGCCGCATGAACGATTCAGCAAGGATTGTTACTTGCATCCACAGCTCACCTCCTGTTGCCCCAGTGCCCAAGATTTGGAGAGTATTGTGTGTCATCTATATACTTAATCTTTTTCGGTGCACTGACCCATCCAGTAAAAGAAGACTCTTAGTTGTCCACAGCTTAGAGTGCCTCACCCGTGTCTTCAGGCGATCGGTGTGGCTGCTCCTCGAGACCCTGTTCCCGAACGATCCGCCACACTCAGTTGGCGATCAGGGACTGGGAGGCAAAGGCGGAACGTCTGCGGCATATGACCGGTAGAGCTCGCCAGCATCGTACTGCCCGTTGCCGTTCTGATCGGTGAAGGGCTCGCCGGGGTCGTACTGGTAGTTGCTGTTCTGATCGGTGAACGGTTCACCAGTATCTCGTACCCAAACCTTTATATACACTTGAGTCGGCGGGGTCTCCCCAACCAAGATGCCGAACCATAATTTGTCTTTCAGTGACGCCAGGTCAGTCAGAGCACAAAAGCCATAGGTTCTTTGATCAGTTAAGGCATTAAAAATGCCGATCCAGGTTCGACTCGCATTCGTGTTGAGACCGCACGGAGGCAGATCGGGTCTGGACACGAAGAACTCCGCCGGAAACTCTTCCCAGTTGTCGATGAGCAGCGGAAATTCCCAGACGAGGTTACCGAAAGCATCGAGTCGCTGGAACGGCGTATCGACTCTCAGCTTGGGGAACAAGGGCGTGGTCACAATCAAAAGGCGATCATCTGGATCCAGGCCGCTGTTTAGCACGATATTGCCACTGTGGGCGGGTAACGTTCCTGAAGGGATGTTATAGTGGGTAACGGCTTCAAGGATCTCTGGCGCCTTGTAAGGCCCGTCTTTTTTAGCAATGAGAAAATCACGGGTCGATTGTGCTGTCCCTACCGGATCGGCGGGGTCCGTGGTTCCCGTGGTCCATCCAAACACCGTCTGGTTATTGGTGATTAGCCCGGGTGTTATGACGTCAGTTGTTTCGGTAGCGTTGCTGTAATACCTCATTCCCGGTCCAAATACCGCCGCGAGAAGATCAAGACGACCGCCGTCGACGTCCAACGTCTGGCCAGAGGACAAGGTTACAAGGGCGGCTGAGGCCTTGAGTTCTTGTTCGATTTGGGAGCGGTTCCAATCTGGATTCAGAGACCAAAGAAATGCTACTGCTCCGGCGACATGGGGCGATGCCATGCTCGCGCCGCTAAGCGTGCCGTAGCTGGTGTCGTTCGGCGGCAGCCTCTTCGTCGAGTAGATGTTGTCGCCTGGTGCAGCGATCTCCACCCAGCTGCCATAGGTGCTGATAGATTGGAGCTGATCGTCGATAGTGGTACTGGCCACTGCCATGATACCGTTATTGGTCGTGCCGGAGACTGTAAAATCAGGATGCATGTTGTAATATCCTGGGAGATTCCTTGTGTCATCGCCTGTGTCTCCGGCAGCGGAGACGACGAACTTACCATTATCGAAAACAACGTCTACGGCGTTCAAGGCGTTCATGTCCGGATCATCAAAAGGACCATAATCGTTGCTAAAGTTGATGATTCTCGCTTTGTTCTGGGTCACGACATATTGTATTGCGGCATAAAATCCACCCCGGTTTCCTGGAAGGATTCGCACCGCCTGAATCTTGCTGTCCCAGGAGATCCCAGCCACTGTATCCATCGCGTTGTTGGTGCTGGCCGCGGCAATCCCCGCGACATGAGTTCCGTGGCTGATGGAAGACTCATCTGAGGGGTCGTGTTCGCTTGGCCCTGTTACAAAGTCGTCGCCAACAACATTGCCACCCTCTCGTAGAATGTTGGCTGTGAGGTCGGGATGATTGTAGGCGACGCCTGTGTCGAGAATGGCGATGTTTTCTGAGCCTCGTCCCAGGAGCCAAGCCAGGTCGGCTCGGATCTTGTACATGTTCCACTGGCAGTCTGACTCTGTGCCGAGGCTGCAGTCAGTAAGGTCTCCTGGAACCCCTGTTGGAACCACCTCGTAGTTCAACTCTGCGAATGCGACCTCATCGTAAGCCAGGAATCGGGCAAGTGCTGCGCGCCCGCCTTCCGGCGTCCCATCCCCAACGCCGACGATCTTAAGTATATTCAGGATAGGAATGTAACCCGCGATGCGCGCGTTTTCGGCGCTTACAATGTCCTCGATTCGATCACTCGAAACACCGGGCAGGAAGGTGACAAGCAATTCGTTGGAAATGAATCTCGCGCCGGTTTTTGGATCCTCGACGAATTTGGTCGGATCTGAAGGCTCCAACACAAGCGGCAGCTCCGTAATGCGGAAGGTATAGACATCGGAGGTGACGGTCCGGCCAAAGAATTCCGCACGGGCTCGGTAGCGCTTCTGCGTTTCATTGGCACTCCCGATCTCCGCGGTGCCCGCGTAAATGAAATCGCTTGCCTCGTCTTCATCGCGCAACGTCGCGACGGTATGCAACCGCACGCCCTTCTCGTCCACCTCGTCCAGAAAGAGTACCTCCGGCGGTGTCTTGCTCCCTGCAACAATCGAGCGGAATGTCACCGTGGTCCGCTCAGGCGATGGTGGGATCGCAGGGGGATCTGAAGATGGGGTGTACAGGACCAGCGGATCCGGCGTGTTGGCCGGCACAACGTTGACGACGACAACAGCGGTGTCGGACTGACCCGTCTCCATTATCGTCGCCGTGGTTGTGATCGTGTAGGTCCCCTGGCTGACTCCATAGAGGATCTCATTCACGACGAATCGGCTTGGAGTATCAGTTGTCCAGCCTTCGACAGGATAGCCGCCTGTCCATAGCGCTAGCCCCCTATTGCTCGGCTCGACAGATTGGTTGAGGGTCACAGTATAGGATTGACCCTCGGGCGGCCTTCTGACGTTTACGGCAAATCTAAGTGACGTCTCGGAGGAGACTTTAACGGCAACGGTCTCGACGTCCTGCTCGACCACTATTGCCGGTTGGCCGATTACTTTGAGAGGGACTTCAGCATTAAGAGGTTGACCCGTGTCAGGTTTGACGGTCGCCCGCAAAACACCGACGCCAGACTCGCCGCGAGCGCCGATGATTGCGAATGCTCTGCCGTTAGTGCCCGTCGTTCCACCGGCGATTTTGATGCCTTCAATGTCGATTGCCTCAAAAAGAACCCTCGCATCCGGTACGGGTTCGCCGAGCGCCGTGACCTTGGCGATGGCACGTTCTGACTTGGCTCCGGCGATCAGCGGTCCAGCCAGCGGTTGGAGATCAACCCGGTCTGCAACTGCGTGGATGTACGCCGACAGGCGTTTGCCAGAAACCGTGTAGAGCTGCACCCCCAACCTGTTCGGTCCAGCCTGTAGCTCCACCGGCACGTCGAGGGTGTCGTAGAGCCAGAAGAACAGCGGACACGATACGACGCCCTGTCCGTTTAGGGAGACCTTGGTGCCCAGCATGCGCTCAGAAAGCGAAGCCCCGGTCTTGGCGCCGTTCGAGAGCCGTAGCGTCGCAGACCCGGCTTTGGGCACGTTGAAATCAAAGTAGTGCCACTTGGCAGTCCCCTCGCTGCGAACGACGATCTGTGTCCCCAGTATTTCGGCAGAGGCAGTTACCCTATCTGTCGGCTCGGGTATTTTCACAGTTGCGCATGCGCCCAACAAGGCCACCACAGCAACGGCGATTAACAGGGCCCACCCTTTGCTCCGAGACGGATTGAAAAGGCGAACATGAACAAACGGGGTCAGGATATCCTTGGGAGACCTCATTGCTTTCCCGCCCACACTCATGAGTGATTTGGCTTTTTCGATGAATCGAGTCAAATCTGCTCCTGACACATTACAAAGTTGAGGAGAAATGGAAAATTTATTACAAAAATAAAAATCCCCAGCCTTTTTTAAAAGAATGGGGATTTAAGACACCTTCGACCACTTTTATCCTCCTGGGGGTTTAAAAAAGAGATCTATTGGTTCTTCAATTGACTATTTTTCAATAAAGCTATTTACCTATATGAATAAGAAATTAAGAAGTCAACAATAATTTATAAAAAATACAATAAGTTACATTCTAAAAATTGAATCAGTTATAAATTTAAATTTCTTTTTATAAAAAATAAATTCATGTCAAATAATTGAATAAGTATTAATACCATCTTCCTGAAACTGTAAGGTTAAAACCAAAGTTTAAGGCAAACAGGGGACATCTTTCCAATATTTATATCTAAATTAAAAACAGAACCGATTATAATTTCTAATCAAAAAATGCGTAACCACAAGGTTACGCATTTTGAAATACCTGGTGCCGAAGGCCGGAAATTAAAAATTGATAATAATATCAGTAAGTTAATAAAATTAAAAAGAGTTTAATTCACATTAAGCGAGTTTTTATACCGTCCTGGCTGCATATTCGCATATCCAATGCATATCAATCCAATACTTCTTAAAACGTTCATTTTACCCCCAAAATAAAGGCGCCAAGCCAACGACCTTATTTTTAGATTTTTTCTTGATTATCAATTACTTACTGTGACCTAGATTCAGCCGAGCCACAACGCCCCCGTCTACCTATTTTTGAGCCTCTCCTTCATTCGTTTAACACTCGACTTGTCCAGTGCCGCTCGGACAAAGAGCACATAGTAGGTCCACACAAACACGGGAATATAAGCCAACATCATGGCCCGGATTTCTGGAGTGGTCTGTTGATTTCGTTGTGAGAGTTCGATGTCGAATCCCAGCAAACCCATAACATGCACAGCTATCGACAAGAGTAACGAATACGGTAGGATTCCAGACAGAAACGCAACCAGTACTCCCGACACCAATCTCACGGCTGCTTTGGACCATTTCTTCTCGTAGGTGATTACCTGTGCGCCTTCCTGTGTAAGGTGATCTAAATTCTCACCAGTTTCCCCCTGCTTCTTCCGGCTGACCAGGAGAAAGGTTTTGTTAGAGTGACCTCCGGCTCGAACCATCGCTATTTCATCTTCCAGCGCATCGCTGCTCTCCGAAGCATCCAAAACGACAACCTCAGCTCGGGAGATCAGGTCTTTCGCGGTCGTCTTCCAATCTTTGTCGGGCGCGCGAAGATCGATGGGCATGCTGAAAAACGGCCGCCACGCCTTCAGTCCTGCCAGGCCGATTCGGAAGGGGTTCCAATCGCTGACGGCACTCGTGGTAGGCGTAAGGAAAGCGACGGGCTTGCCGGCTGGGGCACATTTCAATAAAGCACCGACGACGCTCCGATCCGCAAACGTAGAGAAACGCCTTAAGAAAAGAACGAACGGTTGCCTTATGGCCCTTTTAGGCGATAGGTGCCTCATGATGAAAGGAGCAAATGCGCCAACCATCCATGCGACGAGAACGAAGAGCACCTCTTGGCGCACCTCAAGGAGTGAATTAATGGACTGCCGTTCGTCTACACTGAACTCATCCAGCAAAAGATCGCCGCATAAGAAAAACAGGCATACCGCAAGGTAAAACAAACCCAGCAGCAGGACGAAAACCAGTCCTGCAATCCGGCGACGGCCGTCGGCGCGGGGTGGCATTGCCCTCAACAGGAAGCGTCCGAAGGGAATTGCGACAAAGAGGTTGGCAAACGCCACGGTGGCGGTGATAAGGTAAGAATAGGCCCCGTCAACCACCAAACTCTTTAGGCCGACGAGCACGTAAAGCGGAATCCAACCGAGAGCAAACAGGAAGTAACCGCTCGCAGTAGCAGACAGAAAAGAGAACGGCCTCCTGAGAGCTCGCCTAACGCGACCGAGCCGATGCTTGACGGTGGGATGGCCACTAATATTGTGGTCATTTTCGTTCATTTTGTAAATCGTAAATTGTAAAATGGGGTCGCCCTTTAATGGGCGATCCCGTTTGCGTTTGAACGTTTGCGTTATTTTAATTAGAGTCTTGAATGCGCTGAGCCAGGCTTCTTGCCAGAATTGATTTTTCAGTTTGTCCGGCGTATTGGAACAAAACGGCCAGGTTGTGCAGGATGTCGATATTTTTCGGATCGAGAAGGGAAGCTTTTGCCAGTTTATAAGCCATTGACTCAACGGCTAATTTTGAAATCTTCAAATTTTCATAGATCGGACGGCGCGCTCTGCTCGGATCATTCTCAATCTGACGTTCATATTCCTCCTGCAGCCTTAAGGCCATCAGAGCAAGTGTCGATAAGTTTGCAAAGGCCGCTCCTCCGGGCGGGATACCTTTGCCGCGGTCAATTTTAGTTGTTGGATCTTGACCGATCAAACGCCGGGGACCGTACCATCTTGCCGCCAGAGTCAACGAAACCTCCACGATCTGTTGCAAGTTGCCATTCAGTGCATCAAGTGCTTGAATCTGTTCGGTGACAGCCAGGGTATCAGTGGACAATCCGGCCATTGCTTGAGGCGTTTTACTTCTGTTCTGCATGTAGGCAAGTAGGTTGGAAGCGAATTGCGCGGCGTTTAGAAGAAGGCGGCATTCTGAAATGCAATTTTCCGCGATGGGTGCCCAGCCTGTCAGTCCTGATGATAGCTTGAATTGTGCCCAATCGCCACGCCGGCCAGTGACCCAATACACCTGACTCTTGGGCAAACGCCCTACTACTTCGGCCGTAGAATCGGGACTTTTTCGCAGCACGTCAAGTTGTCCGATCGCCTCAAAGATACCTTCCGCGGATCGACCGGAAATCGACAATTTTTGCAGATGGATTCGATTCGGCCGAAGATGCGCCTGAAGTGTTGCGCCTCCCATTCTTTCCGGCAACTTAATCTTCCAGGCAAAATATTGTTCGTTGATCTTCCGAGGGATTTGGGAGTAGGTGTCTATAATCAGATTTTCCCCGACCATGCGTATCATTCCCCAAACCGCCAGGGAGACTTCTTGTGCCTCAATCAGACGATCGACTTTGTCGAAGTAGCTGAGGCGGTTGCGCTTTGTCGGCGATAATTTTCCTTCGTAACGCAGCACACCCAACGAGGAGACACGACTGTTCAGCAGAATGTGGTTCCCGACGAGTCCCGCCAAATAGTTACCGAGGCCGGTGTCATCGGGGTCCTCATAGGTGAAAACGGCTACCCGGTATTTGGCAAAGGGAATGCGTTTCGGCAGAGTCCCTCCCTGCTCAAGCAGCCGAAGTTCCTCTTCGATGTCAATCCTCTCCATGGCGCCCGCCGGTGCCGCGCATAGAAGTAAAGCGGCTGTTAGCAACACTATTTTTATGCCGGAATAATTCATGGCGTACCTCCCTTCACTAATCCAAGATTTTCCAATTGAGCCTGGCACTTCTGCCGGCTTTTTTGAATTTCCGGCGTAGGCCCTTGAAGCAGCTGCTCTGCCGCCACAGTCATTTCAACGCATTTAGCATACTCGCGCTCCTGTTCATAACCGTTGGCTACGGCCAGCAAAATCGCTGCGTGGGTTTCCGGCTCAAGTTTTGCGGCAGCGGCTTCTTTGAGAGTGACACTGTGATTGCGGGTATGCAAGGGTGGAATGAAAAGCCCGAAGCGGTCACTAACGTAGATATTGACGTCATAGCTGTTCTGATCGGCTTTTTCTTCAACATTGCCTGACAAAAAAACGTCCGCGCCGAGTGCTTTTGCAAAATTGCCCCAGTGAAGGGGTGAGCGTGGTCGTGCTTCGTTGCAAGCAACAAACATAGGCTGAAAGTCAACATCAAGATTCAATGTCTGTATTCGAGTCAACAGGCTGTAGGTAAGTGCAAAGGTGACATTATGCGCCAATTCTTCTGACCCGAAGTGGCCGACGACTCCGCCATGTTCACCCTGCATTTGACAGCCGCTCAGCGCTTTAGGCAGCAGGAATACATTGTATGCCGGCTTATCAGGTCGTCCCGCCGTGATCGTCAGCAGCAAGGATTGCTCTTCAAAGTCTTCATGTTCGATCAATAACGTAACATTTCTAACATCCATTGAACTGCCGACGTCAAAAGCCACGGTAAAATTGCCGCCTTGCTTGGTGACAGCCTCCCCCAGTGTATTGCCGCCACTTTTGACCTTTATACCGGCTCCCCCGATGCCTGATTCTGTGGTTTGGTCCACGATCCGGCCGACCACGATGGTGTCAGCGTTTGATCTGACGGTCAGGGCAAATGGAACAAGCAAACAAATCATGCACGTCAGCACCCTCATTCGGCTATCGTGGCTGTATGAGAAGGTTGTGGTTTTCATCCAATTCCCTTTCCATTTGGGTTTTGGGACACCCTTGGATTTTAATTTTCGGAAATGACACGCCGTTCGGATTGACGATCTCGACCTCCCAGTACTCATGCTGACCGGAGTCAAGGTCGATCTGGACAGGACCTGAACCAGCATTGGCCAGCAAAAAGGAGTTGGCGGCACCGCCATTCGTTGACACATAGGCCACGAATTCACCTGTATTTGCAGGCAATGTCCGTGTGGCGCGCACCTGTAATTTTAGATAGCAAGTTTGCTCGACAGGCTCATCGTTGTGGAATACATCGAATTTTACAAGTATCAACGCAAATAACATTGCAGTAAAGAGCAGACTGCCTGCCAAAAGAATCGATCGGCGCCGATGTTTCGCAGTAAGCCGCTTGACATTCGCCAGGACTTCAGCCGTCAAGTTACCTTCCGGCTCAAGGATGGTGACGGAACGCAGGTAGGCGGGAACGTCGTCCAAATTCGTTTCTGCTGCAAATACCGGCAGCACACGGCCCGTTGGATTTTTCCACTTTTCCCGTGCAAATCCCACCTCCGTCAATGCATAGGCATTTTCTGAGACAGATTCGGGACTTATCAGGAAAATGAAAAGGTCCGAACGTTTTATGGCCTTGCGAATGCGTGTGTCGTAAGCACCGCCGGGAGGCAACTGGTCACGATCGAAGAAAACATCAACGCCCTCCTGCCGCAATCCGATTGCGATCCGATCAGCAATGTTGCGGTACTCGCTGGCATAAGAGATAAAAGCCTTCATATTGTGCTGATTTAAATGTGCTTTGTCAAAAGAGTCTTCGGGGCGTACCAGAAATGTACAAAGGTGTCAGCAGCTAAACCATATATGGATTCAAGTGAAAAGCAGAACGTATTCAAAATATCTAAAGCCGCCGGGATTGTCAACCGGATAATTCGAAGTAACTCGGGGTACAAAATGCAACGGAATATAATGAAGAATAGAACGTTATTAGATCCTTGTCTTTGAAGGCAAAATGGGTAGTCAGTAAAATATGGGATCAGGGCTTGATTAGTGATTTAATTGCTTTGATTATGTTAATCTACAATCACTAATCAAGCCCTGACCCCATATTGTTAAGGAATGAAGAAGTGAAAAAGATGTCAAAGGCAGCCCGAGCTTAGGGGGAATCGCAGTCTAAGGTAACCGCAGTCAAAGCTCCAATAGTAAATAAAACCAATAAGTTACTGAATTTAATGTGGGTATATTTGAGTTTAAAAGAGTTTTTGTACAGTCCTGGCTGCATTATCGCTTATAAAATTCATTTTGTTGATGAAGTTCTTGCTATAATTTATCCAAACATTTGTTAAGGTATTTACATTGTTTTTAGACCAAGTAGAGATTTACCAAATGAAAGATGCTTCATTCATTAAGGGCACATTTCAAAAAATAATTTAATCTCATTTTAACATTCTGTTTTTTATATAAATTTTAAACTTTTTTCTTGACTTGTAGAATTGTATTTATATATAGAAATATTGTTAAATAGAAATTCGCCGAACTTGAATCATCCACCCCTTTTTCTGACCCATAGGAGACAAAATGCTCCAAAGCATCTAATACCCCATTGATAGTTAGGGAATGGGGTTTTTTTGTTTTTGGGTCATTTTTCAAAGTGCATAATCTAAGATTTAAGTGCTAAATCTGTTCTTTCTATCGCACCAAAATCACCTTGTAGCATTGAAATCAAGCGGCTTAATCAATTCACTCCGAGCTGCCACCTCTATCGAAAACTTTTTTACAGGCATCTTCATTTTAACTGATTTAGCTCATGCCAATCACTAATATCGAATGCTTCAAAAGGGGAAAACAGAAACATACACGCAGTAACCGGACAGCCGTATCCTTAGATAACGTCAAACTATTTTGTATTCGTGCGAAACTAAAAATATTGAATACCTGCAATAATGTCTATTGAGAAGGTGAAGATATGCCCGTTAGAAAGACAGAAAGTCGACTGCCTTTTGATTTCCTGGCTTCTGATTTGGGACAGGCTGTCTTATCAAGCGATAATAAAATTGCTTGTATTTCATTTGTAAGCTCACCACTGGTTGTTGGGCGAGAAAATATCTATGTCGTTTTTGTAACTGATACGACACTTGCAAGCTCAGTTGAACGTTTCGAATGGGGTATTTCAGAAAACAGCGGTGCAGCAAGTACTGAAATGACAGATTTTGGTGAGTTTGCATACACACCACTCTCAACCGGGGAGCTGAGTGTAACGGTACGCTTGCTTGGATCGGGTGACTCAGAACTAGCCAGTGTTTCAATTAATCAAAATATAGTGGCACTTCATGACGAAATTGAAACTTTAATTAACGATGCAGCGGATAGCGTAGAACCTGGTATTGGTAACCCTGATGTCGCACGAGAACTGGTTAATGACCACAGCCCCTATTACCAGGATATCCTGATGCAGGCCCCGGAGAGTGATGAGTCATTTCAACGCTTTGTTTACAGCATGACATATGATGGTGCATTACGAAAGACACCAACCCAGCGAAAAGAGCATGTTACTCAAATTAAAAATTCACTGAACACTCAGGATCTTGATTTTCAGACTGTGGCCGGCGAAGGTGCCGGAATTTGTGGGATTCGATTGGCATTGTTAGCCATGGTAATTCCGCAATCACCGGGCGGTAGTACAATGCTATTAAATTGGACTGAGATACCCGAGGCTCCCAATCAACGCTTAATCGAGAGTGAGCAACTTCTGGAAAGTCTATCTAATTTGGAAGAAGAAAAGAGGCTTGATCTATTTAACTTAGTGCGATTTCCCAAGAGTAATATTTCACAATGCGCACGTATTATCGAAACATTGCGTGATCACTATTTTAGTGGTGTTAGCTTTAATGATGTAATGACAGGTCTGTCGGGTACACGTGCGCATTGGATCGTCAGACACTATCGCGAAGGACCTCTAAGGAGAGAATAAAACTTAGAAACAATCTATTCAATAGATCGAACGAATTAATCTATGTAGGAAATTATTAAATGGGTAAAACGACGAAAGGAACGCAAGCGGCCGCTAGCCCTGAAGCGGTTCGTGAAGCGAGACGGACTGATACAACAGATGGTGATACGCCACAAAACCGTCCGGTAGCACCACCAACAGGTCCCGATCCTTTAATAGGAGAGCCCGAGTTTTTACCGCAACACACTTTTATCTCCGTGCCTTTGCCGGGTGACAATGGTTTTATCGGCAATGCTATTGAATTTCACGAGATCGCGGGTTTAAATCCGCGCACGGTTGGGTCGATTGAAGAGGTTCTAGAATTACTTGCTGATTCGGCGCAGACCGGTACGGGTTTATTAGATCGCATCCGGATCGTGTCACACTTTTTTGTGCCTGATCCCGGCGACCCGCTACAAGCTAGTAACATGGGTATCAAATTCCTTCGCGATAGTGCGCGTGGCGCATTAAAACGTCACTTTGAAGGGTTTGCGGAAAGTTCTATAGCGGGTTTACGTGCAATGATAACCTTTGATTTAACTGGGATACCTCCTGTAACAACGCATTTTTTCTTCACCAGTGACAGTGGTGTGGTGCTGACGGCTTTGAGAGCCGCTGGTCATGGAGACCTGGTAGATGCTTTGCCGGAAGATCCTTTCGGTGATATCGGCAATGAAGACCTCAATGAATTTATTCTGATTTGTGCCAGCAAGTGGGTAATCAACGAAGGTCACGTTAATTTAGGCACTATCGCATGCGAAACAAATCAACACCAGGCATATGACGCATTGTTGACTCACCTTCGCACAACTGTCGCCTCAGACACCTCGTTAACAGTAACACAGCTCGATACACTGAAGACAAATATTCTTGGACTAAGCAGTATTACAGGCGCAACATTTGTTGCAGGCATGTCCGCGAATGCTTTAAATCGCCATTGCGATAATGTTGCGGCTGGCTTGGCGGCCTATAATGGTGATAATTTTCGCAACAAAATTCTCGCTGTAAGACCACGCTTCGATCGTTTTACCTTTGTAGACATACGAGGCTGCCGCGCAGGCACTGATATGGACTATTTAGCCGCTATCCAAAAGTTTTTGGGTCGTTCCGATACGGTGCGTCCTGTAGTGACTGCACCGGATTGGTTTCAAAGGTATAATCAGATAGGTACTGTTAATCCACATGGTACAACGCCGCAAGCGCAGGCAACTGCAATTAATCAATTGTATAACAATGGTGTTGCACCTTATAGTGAGGGTGATGTTAGGAGCCAGTTTACGACTTGGGCCGACGGCTATGGCATTAACGCAGAGCACCTCACGTTTTGGCATAACACTTTTCAATTACATGTATTGGAGTTTTCGAAATTACTATGGCCTACCGCTATTCCGGCGCGTAATGTTACTATTTCTCGACTTGACGAACTTGCAACCACTAATTTTAATTCGGTGTTCGATCAGCTTGGTGAATTCTTTTTTATTCGTAATTCACGCAGACCAAATATCACGGAAATAGCGGCAATAACACCGCTCTTGCCAAACCTAAATACCTGGACAAGCCAGCTCAACGTTACTATTGCAGCGGGTACATCCGCCAGTGATTTAACTACACACTTCAACAACTTCAAGACCATCTACGAAGCCGTTGAATCGCGCATGGGCAATCCTGGATTTACTTCCGCTCAAAGACTAATACCAGCTACAGAACCTGCGGGATTCGATGTTGCACAAGCCACGACTATGCAAGGTGATTTGCGTTCCTTCATCGATACGAATACGAATTCAAAGTTTGCCTCAGTACACACATTTCTAACTGAGGCGGATTCGCTGACGCAAGATGCCCGTGCATTGATGCGATATTTTTTGGGTTTGGCGTTACCATTCCAGCTATTCCACCCAACTAGCCCCAACTTTGATCATCAAATCATAATAAATTTTGAAGACCGTACCGGACCGGCAGTCGACCGGCGTCAACATGAAGCCATTCGACATTGGATAAGAGCAAGTTGGCGCGGCGTGAGCCCACCAAGTATACCTGCAACAGTCGATTATGAACTTGGTAGACATTCGGCGTGGGTTGTAGAGGGCCGAACAGCAGGGCCGAGCGGGGTATGTCCGCACCCTAACTATATGAACCATATAATTACTAAGTCAGCATGATTATGGGTGAACAACAAGCGAATGACGAGAGCGAGTTAAAGAGTCACAAAGGAAATTAATATGAGCCAAGACGCATTCCAATCATTTCTAACTGAAGCTTCTGTAGCATTAGCCGATTTTCGTTCAATCGATACTCCAGAGCGCGCGGTTCGGTTTTTTCGTCAGCTAGGTTACGACTTTTCCGGCAGCATCTTTGGTGATGCATTGCCTGCGCTTGGCAGCAACGTAAGCGAACTCGTCAATGCGGTGCAAGATTTAGGTGCTGCTGGCAGTGATGAGGAAGTTGCAGCTGCCGTCGTCGATCTAATTGCCAGGATAGTCTTAACCATAGAGAGTATTCACCAACTGCACTCGCAAATACAGGCGGGAGGTGGTGGCGGTGTCCCCAACATCGATGAGTTGCCACGGCGACTTACGGATTTTCTCATATTGAATTATTTGCATAAGCAAAGAACTGAAGTCCATGAAATTCTGTATCTTTTAGGTTTAATTGAACACGATACTAGCCCGGCAGCGGGTCAGTCTACGCGTGTTATAAACTGGGATCGTTTC
>Ga0255055_10000657_pt1 | contig 26250 bp, 19 predicted proteins | sample JV7_2_27_MG_FD_188633 | JGI IMG/M metagenome (GOLD analysis project Ga0255055, IMG submission 188633) | Seawater microbial communities from Jervis Inlet, British Columbia, Canada - JV7_2_27 | ecosystem: Environmental > Aquatic > Marine > Inlet | place: Canada: British Columbia | collected...
TGATCAGGAGCGAGCCGATGGCGGTGCGCTCTCCGCCAAGGCGGTCCGCGACGACTCCCCCGGGCACGCGGATCAGGGAGGCGCCCACCGAGTAGATGGCCGTCAGGAGTCCGGCGATGCCGAGACCGACACCGAAGTACGACATCCAATAAGTGGGGAACCATGCAGTGAGGGCGATGAAGCCGCCGAACGTAGTGAAGTAGACGAGCACGAGGGCCCAGGTCTTCCACACGCGGGCGGCGATCGAGAGGCTCTGCGCGATGCTGCCCGCCGGGAAGATCTCCTGACCCAACTCCTGGGCGTCGCGCTTGGCGTCGGCGACGGAAGCCCCTTGCCTGCGAAGCTGGAAGAACGGGGCATTCACGCCGGTTGCGTAATAGATCCCGATTCCAGCTCCCAGGAGTACGAGCCACGCCAGGTAGGAGCCCGCCAGCCCCCAGTAGGCCAGGCTGATCGGAAGGAGAAACGCGAAGAGTCCGGGTGCGACGTTCCCGAGGCCGGCGTAGGTTCCCAGCGCCCAACCCTGGCGTCGCTGCGGAAACCAGTACGACACCTGCCCGATTCCTACCGAGAAAGTCGCGATTCCGCAGCCGCTCAGCGCTCCAAGTGCCAGCAGCAGGGGATAGTGCGAGCTCGCCAGACCTTCTGGATAGAGCGACCAACTTACTGCCAGCAGGCCTGTCATTCCGGCGAACGACAGGACGAGCAGGATCAGGAAGGGGCGTCGTCCGCCGGTGGTATCCACCCACGCCCCGAACGGTATGCGCAGCAGTGATCCAGTGAGCGCGGGCGCCGCGACGAGGAACCCCACCATGACGGGGCTCAGCCCCATGACTTCCTGGAAGCGGTGGGCCGTCGGGCCGAAGAGCGACACGGCCGCGAAGCCCACGAAGAACCCGAGGGTGGCGCCAAGTAATCCCTCGTTGGGGGTGCCTCTTACGCGGCTCATTTGGCGACGCGGCGGTTCCACACCACCAGCTGGTACGGCCGCCAGAGGTATGGGATTGGCGCAACCAGCAAGTGCACCAGACGCGTGAACGGGAGGACCGCGATGAGCCCGAACGCGTTCAGGATGTGGAGCCTGGCCATCAGCGGGAGCCCGGTCACGTACTGCGTCTCCGGGGCGAGCTTCAGGAGCGACTGGAGATACGGGGTGGCCGTGTAGACATACCACGCCGATCCCCAGCGGTAGAAGATCGCGGTGTAGATGCCCGTGACGACCTGGCTCAGAAGCAGGACGAGCAACACGATGTCCGCCCGCGACGTGACCGCGCGGACCTTCGCCGAGGTGATCCGGCGATGTATCAGGACCACGAGCCCTACGAGAGTCAGGATGCCGAAGGCGAGAGCCGTGGCCTCCAGGATGAACAGGCGCACGGGGACGCCGTTGAACGCCGCGACACTGCGCGGGAAGAGGAATCCGATCAGGTGCCCCGCCAACACCACCAGGATGCCGTAGTGGAACGGGACCGATCCCCAAAAAAGACGGCGGCTCTCGAGGAATTGTGACGAGAGGGACGAGTACGAGAACCGGTTCGCGGTGAATCGGATCAAGCCGACTACGACGGCCAGTAGGATCGCCGCGTACGGGAACAGTGCATAGAGCAGCAGGTCAGCGTTGACTGTCATCGTTCCAACCCCCCGAAAGGAGGTGCCAGCACGTCGAGCACGGGCAAACTGCGGTCGGTGGGCTTGTATTCCCCCTGGCCTGCTCGCTCGAACGTGGCAAATGCCGCCCGCGCCAGGATGCCATAGATGCTGTCACTGTCATCGAAGCCCTTGGCGATCTTGCGGAGCGCCGGCGCGATCGCCTCATCCGTCAGCCAGAGCGCGACCTCATCGTCCTCGACGCTCGACAGGTAGCGCAGCATGACGCAAAGATGATCCGGCAACTCGCTGCCGGCGCTGAAGTCCCAGGCGTGGTACTCGTGGTTGAGCTTGGCCATGAAGGCGCCACGCTTGTAGCTCTCCCCGAACAGGTGGAAGCCGACGTAGAGGCAGCACGCGGGATTCCAGTCGAACGTCTCCGCATACAGCTCGCGCAGGCGGTAATCGGTGAGCGCGTCGGCCGCCGCCGCAAACTCCTCGTACGCATCCGCTGCCTGCGGTCGCTCAGCTCGGGTCCACGCGGCTAGCTCGCGACAAACGGCGACCGTGTCGCCGCGCGGGTAGTCCAACGCCCTGGCGAGGAGCTGCAAGAACTCCCCGTCGTGCGCGGTCGTCGTCATGGTCCCCTCGCGGGCGGCTTGAGACCTCCGACGCCAGTGGCCTGTTTGCGGGCTTGGGGATCAGCCGTCGCCTCGATCGCCATCTCCCGATGGTAGGGCGGGACCGCAAACCGGTCCTCCAGGGTCGGGAGCGCAGTGAGGCGGAAGATCGCCTCGGCCTCCTCCGGCGTCATCCCGGCCTCGGAGAGAGCCCGCTCTACGCCCGCGGGATCGCCGTCCCCGACCGTCTCCTGTCGCCTGTAGATGCGCACCGCGATGAGCTTCTGGAGTGCTGCGCGAACGATCTCTTCGTTCCCCGCTGCGAAGAGCCGTGCGAGATAACGCAGCGGAATTCGGGCCTGGTCGAGGGAGCCGAAGTAGTCGTCGCCCTGAATCTCGTACCCATGGGCGTCCATCGAGGCCATCACCGGTAGCAGCGGTGGGATGTAGTACAGCATGGGCAGCGTTCGCGCCTCCGGGTGCAGCGGCAGCGCGAGGTTCCAAACCTTCACGAACTTGTAGACTGGTGATTTCTGGGCAGCCTGAATCCAGAGATCGTCGATTCCATTGTCCTTTGCGCCCGCTATCACCTCCGGATCGAAGGGGTCGAGGAGGATGTCGCGCTGCGCGGCAACCAACGCATCATCCGAGACCTCGACGGCCTTCCTGATCCGATCGGCATCGTACAGCACCAGCCCGAGGTATCGGATTCGCCCCACGCAGGAGTGGAAGCACGCCGGTGCCTGCCCGGTCTCCAGTCGGGGGAAGCACAGGATGCACTTCTCCGATTTTCCGGTGCCCCAGTTGTAGTACACCTTCTTGTAAGGGCAGCCGGAGACGCACATCCGCCAGGCGCGGCACTTGTCTTGATTCACGAGTACGATCCCGTCTTCGCCGCGCTTGTAGAGCGCTGCCGCCGGACAGGCGGCCACGCAGGCAGGATTGAGACAGTGGTTGCAGATGCGCGGCAGATAGAAGTGGATCATTCGCTCGACCTCGAAGAGCGCCTTTCTCTCCTTGTCGGTCAGCGCACTCAGGTTGAAGTCGTTCTCCGCGTACAACTGAGATCCGCCGAGATCGTCATCCCAGTTCGGACCGGCCTCGATGTCCATCAGATCGCCGGTCACCATCGAGATGGGGCGTGCCGTAGGCTGATCGTCAGAGGGTGGAGCGTCGAACAGATCCTGGTACCGGTACGTGAACGGCTCGTAGTAGTCGTCCAGGACCGGCAGGCTTCGGTTGTGAAAGAGGTTGCCGAGTGTAGCCGCCTTGCCCTGCAGCCTGAGGCCGATCTCGCCGTCCTTCAGCTTCCACCCGCCGCGGTACTTCTCCTGGTCTTCCCACAGGGTCGGGTACCCCGTGCCTGGCTTCGTTTCCACGTTGTTCCAGTACATGTACTCGGTGCCGCGCCGGTCGGTCCAGATTCCCTTGCACGCCAGGCTGCAGGTATGGCACCCGATGCACTTGTCCAGGTGGAAGACCATTGAAACTTGTGCACGAACATCCATCACTGCCTCCTAGAAGACGGGACGCCCCTCCAGCTTTCGCACGAGTACGTACGTGTCTCGGTTGCCACCCGTCGGACCCCAGTAGTTGAAGTGGTAAGTGAACTGGCCGTAACCACCCATCATGAGCACTGGCTTGAGGCGAGTACGAGTGAGGCTGTTGTGCCCACCGGCTCGCCGGTTTCCGCGTAGCGGAGACTTGGGAACCGAGATCGTGCGCTCCGGCGAGTGGTAGAAGATGCAGACTCCCTTGGGTACCCGGGAACTCACCACCGCCCGGGTCACGACGACCCCGTGGTCGTTGTGGACCTCGACCCAGTCGTTGTCCGTGATTCCTACCGAATCCGCATCGTTGTCGTTGAGCCAGAACGGCTCTATCCCTCTGGAGAGGGTGAGCATGCGGTGGTTGTCGTAGTAGGTGGAGTGGATGTGCCACTTCCCGTGCGGAGTCAGGTAGTTGAGCATCAGGGTCTTCTCATCGCCCTGGCTCTTGACGATGTCTCCGTACGTTTCCGGATCGCACCTCGGCTTGTAAGTGGGAAGATGCTCGCCGAAGGCGATGTACCCCTCGTGATCGAGGTAGAAATGCTGTCTCCCGGTGAGCGTGCGCCACGGCACCAGCCGCTCCACGTTGTAAGTGAACGGGGAGTACGAGCGCCCATTGTTGATGACGCCAGACCACACCGGGCTGGTGAGTAAACGCCGCGGCTGGGCAACCAGGTCGGCAAAGGTCATCGTGACGCCGCGGTATGGCTCTGCCAGGTCGGCGAGCGGCAAGCCGACTTTCTCCTCCTGGGCCTTGAACGCGCGGTAGGCCGCCTCGCCGTTGGTCTCGGGAGCGAGCGCCAGGATCACGTTGGCGGCATCCACTGCATCGTCGAGCGAGGGATACCGCTTGCCGTTCCAACTCACAGTGGGGTTGGTTCGGAGCAGGTCATCGTACTGGTCGGCGATGGGCCAGCTCGTTCCGTGCGCGCCGATCCCACTCCGCTTCGCCTCCGGCCCGAACGAGATGAAGTGGTTGAACAGGTTCGCATAGTCGCGTTCGACGACCTTCAGGTGCGGACCGGTCTTGCCCGGAACGAATTCGCACTCTCCTTTCGTCCAGTCCTGGATCTTCGACTGCGCCAGCTCGTCGGGGCAGTCGTGCCGCAGTGGGAGGGTGACTATGTCCTTTACGGGATCGGGAAGGTGCTTCTTCGCTAGCTCCGCCGTGCGCTTTGCGAGGGCCTTGAAGATTTCCCAGTCGCTCTTCGACTCCCAGCACGGCGGCACCGCCTGGGTGAGCGGATGGATGAACGTATGGAGATCGGTGGAGTTGAGATCGTCCTTCTCGTACCACGTAGCGGCCGGGAGAACGATGTCGGAGTAGAGCGCCGACGTATCCATCCGCAAGTTGAGGTCCACCACGAGGTCGAACTTGCCCCGCGGACCCTCGTTTGCGTACTCGACCTCGCTGGTGGAGCCCTCTGCCGTCTCGTCGGCGATGGCGTTGTCGTGGGTGCCGAGGTAGTGCCGCAGGAAGTACTCGTGGCCCTTGGAGCTCGACATCAGTGCGTTGCCGCGCCAGATGTACCACACGCGGGGCCAGTTCTCCGGAGCGTCAGGGTCCTCGACCGAGAACCGCAACTTCCGGCTGCTGATCTGGTCGGCGACCCACTGCACGATCTCATCGTCGTTCTTCGCTCCGGCTTCCGTCGCCTGTTTGACCAGCTCGAGGCTGTTTATCGGGAACTGGGGATAGAAGGGAAGCCAGCCAAGCCGCACCGCGCGGACCTGCTGGTCGATCGTGTGCCCAGTCGTGAGATCACCTTCGGGGAGCGCGTCGTAGTCTCTGAACCCCCGCTCGTAGCGCCACTGGTCGGTGTGGACGTAGTGGAACGACGGCGCGTTCTGGAGCCGCGGCGGCTTGAGCCAGTCGGTGGCGAAGGCGATGCTCGACCACGAAGCGGCCGGCGCGAGCTTCTCCTGACCCACGTAGTGGGCCAGTCCTCCTCCGTCCACACCGACGGAGCCCGTGAGCATCAACCCGGTTATCGGGCCGCGGTACATCAGGTTGTTGTGATACCAGTGGTTGATTCCCGCGCCGATGATGACCGTGCACTTGCCGTTGGTGGCCTCGGCATTGGCGGCAAACTCCTGAGCGAATCGCACTACGGTCTTCTGTGCGATGCCGGTGTAGCGCTCCTGCCAGGCGGGAGTGTAGGGGTTCGAAGCGTCGTCGTAACCGTCGGGGTAGTCACCCGCGAGGCCGCGGGAGACGCCGAACTGGGCCATGAGCAGGTCGAAGGCTGTGGTGACCGGGACCCGTCCCCTCGCGGTCTCGACGTAGCGTACGGGGACGCCACGGCGTCGCACGACGTCATCGGCGAAGTCCGAGAAGTCGAGTTGGAGCACTTCGTCGCTCTCATCGATGAACGAAAGGACCGGCTCGATCTCCGATCCGTCCACGCCGTCCTTCATCTCCAGGTTCCACTTCCCGCCTGGCTTCTCCCAGCGGAACCCGACGCTGCCCTGCGGTAGCCTCGGCTCGCCACTGGTTCCGTCGAAGGTGAGGAACTTGAAGTCGGGGTTCTCGACGGACGCGTAGCGGTCCAGGTCGCTCGCGCGGAGCAGACGCGACGGCTTCCACCCGTCCGCGTCGTTCTCGAGTGTCACGAGGAAAGCCGAGTCGGTGTAACGCCTGAGATAATCGGTGAAGTAGGGGACCTGACGGTCTGCGTGGAATTCCTTCAGGATCACGTGGTTCACCGCCATCCAGAAGGCCCCGTCCTGGCCGGCATGCAACGGTATCCACCAGTCTGCGTAGCGCGACACCTGGCTCAAGTCGGGTGACAGGACCACCAACTTCGTTCCGTTGTGCCGCGCCTCGGCCGCGAAGTGAACATCCGGTGTGCGGGTCATGTTGAGATTCGACCCCATCACGACGATGTATTTCGCCTTGTACCAACTGGCGCTCTCAGGCACGTCCGTCTGCTCGCCCCACACTTCGGGTGAGGCCGGCGGCAGATCGCAGTACCAGTCGTAGAAGCTGAGGTTTATCCCTCCCATGAGCTGGAGGAAGCGGGATCCCCCCGCGTAGCTCAGCATCGACATGGCCGGGATCGGTGAGAACCCGACGACACGGTCGGGCCCATGCCGTTTGATGGTGTAGATGTTCGCGGCAGCCTGGATCTCCAGCACTTCGTCCCAGCTGGCCCGCCGGAATCCGCCCTTGCCCCTGGCGCGCTGGTACCGAGCGCGTGCATCGGCATCCTCGACGATCGACGCCCAGGCCGCCACCGGATCGCCGTGCACCCGCTTCGCCGCTCTCCACAAATCCGCCAGGACGCCGCGGATGTACGGATACTTGACGCGGATCGGGCTGTAGAGATACCACGAGAAGGACATTCCCCGCTGACACCCTCGCGGTTCCTCGGTCGGGAGCCCATCCTCGAGTTTCGGGTAGTCGGTGGCCTGCATTTCCCAGGTCACGATCCCGTCCTTGACGAAGATCATCCAGCTGCAGCCACCCGTGCAGTTGACACCGTGTGTGCTGCGCACGGCCTTGTCATACTGCCAGCGATTGCGGTAGAACTCCTCCCAGAGCCGGGCCTTGGGATCCACAACGTCCTTGATCCAGCTCATCTGCTGCCTCCAATCAGGGGCTCTCGAACCTCACGCAGGCGACCACGCCATATGGCGCCGGCCAAGGCCATCAGGAGAACCGTCCCCACCAACCCGGTTATCAGGAACAGCACTCGGCTCCCGCCGCGCGCCGCCTCCTGCTGATCCGCTTCGATCAGGAAAGCACCGATGTCCGCGATCTCCACAGTCGCCAGGGGCCGGGCTGCGAAGACCTCCTGCATGACGGGAAAGGGCGCAGCCTCGAGTACGGCGCCTAGGCCGGCACCGTAGGTCGCCGCGACGTGGGTCAGGTCCTTGGCCAGGGTGCCACCGCCGACCCGTCCGAGTCCGGCCACCGTGTGGCATGAGATGCACGCTGCTCCACCGTTCTCAAGGCCGGTCTCGCCGGTGAACAGCATCCTGCCCCGCGCGGCGTCTCCGGTTGGGGCGGGCCCAGCCGGTTGGGTACCGGCGGGCGGGCTCGAGGCCGTCGCCAGGTAATCCAGGATCGACTCGGCTTCCGCCACACTGATTCCCAGATTCGGCATGGCGACCTGATATTCGGCAAGGAGCTGTGTGGCGATCGGGTCGCCGTCTGCCAGCATGCGATCGGGGGCGGTGATGAAGCCCGTGAGCCAGGCCTGGTCGCGTCGTTCGCCAATGCCCGCCAGGCCGGGGCCGACGAGCCGCTCGTCACCAAGGCTGTGACAGGGGGCGCACCTGGCCTCGAAGAGTGTCCTGCCCGCGTCCACAGCAGGCTGCGTCTCCGTCTGGGCGCCGGAAGGCGACGGAGCAGCAAGCAAGAGTAGACCGATCACGCCACTCGCGAGGCTAGGCCATGGTCTCATGGCTCACTCCTGTGGCTGTGCGCTCTCGCGCCGTTCATCCATCGAGGTTCCTTCCTCGCCTGCCACGATCACCCCGACCCAGGTACCTCTTGCAGCAGATCGGCGACGGTCGTCTCCCGGAAGAATGACAAGAGCTGTTCGGAGGCCGCCTTCCAGCGCTGGTGGGCCGCGCACGGGGTCGCGTCGTTGCATTCTGGCCTCCCTAGCAGGCAGCTGTGGCGCTCTTCGATTTGATCGAACTGACTGACGACGGACAGGAGAGTGAGCTCCGTCGGCGGCACCGCCAGGCCGAAGCCTCCCCGCTTCCCCCGTGCCGAACTGAGCACGCCGGCACGGACGAGCTGGTGCATGATCTTGGAGAGGTAATCCCGGGGGATCCCCAGGGCGTCTGCCGTTGTGCTGGCCCGTACGGGGCACTCCACTGCGTGCTCGGCCAGGTACAGAACCGCTTTCAACGAGTACTCCGCAGTGTGTGACAGCACCACTGAGACCACCCTCGAGCTTGGAGGGGCAACAGCTTGAAGTTCCTAATCACGACATTGTCATCCGAATAACAGAAACGCAAGGTTGGAGAGGAGGGAGTCCCAGACTTGACACCCCACGCGTGATATTGTACTATAACACCAGAACACTAGTACTCTAGAACTGTGGGGCGCGCCTTGGAATTCTCCATTGACCCAAAGAGCGGAGTGCCGTTCTACCGGCAGATCATCGAGCGGGTCAAATCCGGCGTCGCTCAGGGTCTTCTCGCGCCGGGGGACCAGCTTCCCACGGTCCGGCGACTCGCCGCAGACCTTTCGGTCAATCCCAACACCGTCATCCGCGCCTACCGAGAGATGGAGATCGAGGGCGTGCTGAATACGCAGCAGGGCTCCGGGACCTTCGTCGGCGACCACCGGCCGGAGATCGACGAGCTCGAGCGCCGCCGGATGCTCGACCAGATCCTCACGGAACTGCTGGCCCGCGCCTCCGGGTATGGGTTCACCGTAGACGAGGTGCTCGAGGGGCTGCACCAGCGAAGGGAGGGATCATGATGCATCGAAAGTCCAGACACGACCGACCCGAGAGGTCGCAGTTCGCGATCTCCCTCGAGAGATTCGCCATGTCCAGCCGGGCCGATTTTCGATTCGCGCCGCTCAACGCCCTGTTGCTCGTGGCAATCTTCGTAACCGGGCTGACGGTCCACCTGAACGTGCACGAGTTCACGATCGAAGCAGTCTACATCTCCATCGGCTCGGCCCTGGGCCTCACCATCCTCATCCGTTTGACGCAGGTGTGGGAAGCGGTCGTCATCCTCGGCACCGCGGTCTGCTTGTCGATCTTCCTCGAGCTGCGTCCGAACAGCGAGATCCTGCTGGCTACCGCCGTCGTGGCGCTGATCGTGGCCCCCTCGATACAGATCGCGTACCAGTGGGAGCGGGCCGTACTGCTCCGCTTCGGCAAGTTCCGCGGACTGCGCAAGTCAGGTCTCTTCCCCATCGTGCCGGTGATCGACAAGGTGGCCCAGTTCGTGGACCAGCGGATCCGGGTGACCGACTTCAGTGCCGAGACGACCCTCACCGCCGATACGGTTCCGGTCAATGTCGACGCCATAGCGTTCTGGATGGTGTGGGACGCGGAAAAGGCGGTCCTGGAGGTGGAGCAGTTCGATGACGCGCTGATCATGTCGGCCCAGACGGCCCTGCGGAACGCCATCGGGAAGAACGACCTGGCGGTGTTGCTCTCCGAGCGGGACCGGTTGGGCGGCGAGATTCAGAGGCTGCTCGACTCGAAGACCAACGCCTGGGGCATCACCACCGAGGCAGTGGAGATCCGCGACATCATCATTCCCCAAGCTCTCGAAGATGCCATGTCGCGCCAGGCCCAGGCGGAGCGGGAACGCCAGAGCCGCATTATCCTCGGCACGGCGGAGACGGAGATCGCGGAGAAGTTCGCCAAAGCGTCAGAGCATTACCAAAAGAACCCCGTCGCCCTGCACCTGCGGGCGATGAACATGGTCTACGAGGGACTGCGGCAGAAGGGCTCGATGGTCATCGTGCCATCCACAGCGGTGGAGAGCATGGGTCTTGGGGCCCTCGGCGGGCTGACCGCCCTTGGCCGTGACGTGACTCCCGCGGCGCAGACCAAGCCGGACGATGGGCAGGCACCGCAACACGAAGGAGGTTCAACATGAAGCCGGCTGTGACGGTAACCGTCGTATTCCTGGTGCTGGTCGCGCTGCTGCATTTGCTCCGCCTGATCTTCGGCGTTGCGATAACCGTGAATGACATGACCATCCCAGTGTGGGCGAGTGTCCTGGCCGTCATCGGCCCCGGAGCTCTGGCAGGATGGGTGTGGCGCGAGCAGCTCGCGCAGCGGCCACTGTAGCAACTGAGCCGCCGCGCTGCGATTGGTCGCTGCTTGACCTTCGAATCATGCGGCGGTAAGAATCACCTGGTAAACATCTCTACCGCACGCAGTCTCGGTCGTGACTAACGCCTCTTAAAGGGCCGCGCATCCGTATGAAACGAATTCTCGTTCTCGGGGCGGGACAGAGCACTCCCTACCTGACACACCATCTTCTTGCGTTGGCGGAAGAGCACGACTGGCATTTGACGGTGGGGGATCTTGACCGCGAGTTGGCGCAGCAGCGCGTCGGTGACCACTCGCGCGGAACGGCTATCAGGTTCGACGTGAACGATGAGCAAGTCCGCTCCAAACAGATCAAGCGCGCCGACGTGGTCATCAACATGCTCGCGGCGCGCTTCCAGGATCTGGTGGCGTGGGATTGCGTGACACACGGCAAGCACATGTTGTCCGTGTCGTATCGGAACCGCGCGGTGCGCGATCTGGGGTCTGACGCGCAACGCAAGGGGATCTTGTTGCTGACCGAGTTGGGGTTGGACCCTGGCATCGATCACATGTCGGCGATGTCGGTGATCGACGGCGTGCATGCGCGCGGTGGCAAGATCTTGCGGTTCCGCTCCTACGGTAGCGGTATACCGGCGCCGAATCAGGAGCACAACCCGTTGCGGTATGTCATCACCTGGAACCCGCGCAATGTGGTGATGGCGAGCGAGCAGGGCGCCCAGTACATGGAGAATGACAAGATCAAGATCGTGCCGTGGCACCACGTCTTTCATCATACCTGGCCGGTCGAGGTGGATGGCGTCGGCACACTGGAAGCGTACCCGAACCGGGACTCGATCGCGTACATGAAGACGTTCGGTCTACAACACGTGCGGACGATGATCCGGGCAACGCTGCGGTATCCGGGGTGGTCCGAGACGTGGGAGAAGATCGTGCGGATCGGGTTGCCGAATGAGGACCTGCGAATCCCGCGCCTCCGCGAGCGGAGTTACCGGGAAGTCGTGGAGATGTTCCTACCGATGACCAATGTGGATGAGCTGGTCGAAACGCGTCTGGCACGCTTCCTGGACATCAGTCCGACCGGCAAGATCATGGAGAACCTCACCTGGCTGGGCCTGTTCTCGGATGAGGAGGTCGGGTGCGAGGGAGAGACTCCCGCCGCGATGATGATACATCTCCTGAAGCAGAAACTGCCGCTCGTGCCGGGGATGCGTGACATGGTCGTGATCATGCACGAGCTGGACGTGGAGTACGGCGATTCAAGGTCGGAACGGATCACCTCGACGCTGGTGGCCGAGGGAGAGGCGAATGGGTTCACGGCCATGGCGAAGGCGGTGGGGCTGCCCACGGCGGTGACGGCGAAGTTATTGATGCTGGGTGAGCTCAAGCTGACGGGGAGCCACATCCCCACGCAGCGGTTGATCTACGAGCCGGTGCTCAGGGAGATGGCCGGTGCGGGGCTGGAGTTTGTAGAGAACCTGCAACGCCTGGAGTGAGCGGTTCCGATGTCGTTGTCGAGCTTTGGAGTCATTGGACGATCGCGCAAGAAGGACGAATCGCGGGTGCCGATCCACCCGGATCACTTCGCGTCCATTCCGGATGATGTCGCGCAGCGCCTCGTTTTCGAGGAGGGGTATGGAGAGCCGTTCGCCATTCCCGACGATGAGCTCGCGGAGCGCTTCGGGGGAGTCGGCACGCGAAGTGAATTGCTGAGCCAGTGTGATGGGGTGGTGCTGCCGAAACCGGCAGCGGAGGATCTGCGGGAACTGAGGCGCGGCGGAATCCTCTGGGGCTGGCCGCATTGCGTGCAGCAACAGGACGTCACGCGCGTCGCCGTCGAGCGCGAGCAGACCCTGCTGGCCTTCGAAGCGATGCACAAGTGGGAAGGTGGAACGCAGGGCATGCACCTGTTCTACCGCAATAACGAGATGGCCGGTTACTGCGGGGTCATCCACGCGTTCTCGATCGTGGGGCTGGACGGGCACTACGGGCCGCCGCTGAGTGCCGTGGTGATGAGCCTCGGGTCCGCCAGCCGGGGTGCGATCCACGCGCTGGGCGGTTTGGGGGTAGGCGATATCACGGTATACACGCAGCGCCCGCCTCTCATGGTCCGCGACCGGGTGATCGGGCCTCGTTACGGGCAGATCGTTCGCGGTGGCGACCGGCTCGAAGCCCTCGAGGAGGGCCCGCTGCGACGCCCGCTGGTCGATGCGCTGGCGGAAGCCGATGTCATAGTGAACGGCACTCTCCAGGACACTGGACGGCCGCTGATGTACATCTCGGGGGGTGAGGAAGAGCGGCTGAAGCGGGGTGCGCTGATCGTCGACGTCAGCTGCGACTTTGGAATGGGCTTTCCCTTCGCGCGACCCACCTCGTTTGAAGATCCAACTTTCAAGGTCGGACATGTGACTTACTACTCCGTCGACCATACGCCGACGTTCATGTGGCGCAGCGCGTCGTGGGAGGTCTCACAGGTCGTCGTCGCCTACTTGGAGCGCGTGCTTCAGGGTCCGGAGGCATGGGAGGAGGACGAGACGCTGCGGCGTGCCATCGAAATCCGCGCCGGCGAGATCCTGAACCCGAAGATCCTCAGCTTCCGCCGCCGCGAAGGGAGCGCCGAGGGACCCTAATCCTCGGGCAGCTCCTGCGCCGCCTTGCCGAGCTCCATCAGTCGCTCTCTCAGCTTCGTCACCAGCGGGTCCAAGTGCTCCGCCAGTTCGCCGTGCACCGGGCCGTAGGCGCGCAGCCGCGTGGCGTTGAGCTCGTAGATACGGGTGCCCCACACGCTGGCTGCCGCCAGGACGTGCTGCTTCGCGCCGTGGGCGCGGCGCGGCGGGAGGTCCAGCTCCGCCACCATCTCCTGCGCGTTCACCTCCACTTCGTCGAGCGCTTCCCTGAGCTTGCGGTAAGGCTCCCCGGGACGGGCCAGCTCCGCCAGCTGGGCCAGCTGCGCGAGATCATCCAGCAGGAGGTGCACGTGAGTTGCCACGTGCCGTGTCTGGTTCTGATTCAGCAGGTTCTCCGACATAGAGCAAATGATAGCGGCCGCGCCCCGTCACCGCCCGGTGCCGGGGGGGGTGGCGAGCGCCGTCCCCGACCGCCAGAATACCTGACATCCGCGACACGGCAGCCACACCCGGGCGCGCGGTAGCCTCGATACCACTGCGAACCGAAAGGACACCGCCTCGTGGCCAACCCAGCGGTCACCGACAATCGGATGATCCGCCGCGGCCCGTATCCCGAGCTGACGCTGCCCGCGATCCTCGTGGGCTACGGGCTGGGGATCCTGATTGCCCTCAGCATCGGGTACGCCGCGCTCATACTCGGCTTCTCCATCGAGGGATCGGAGCTGGCCGCCATCCTCGGATTCGGCATCCTGCGCGGCCTGATGGGCCGCACCAGCATCGTCGAGAACAACATCAACCAGACGATCGCCAGCGCCGTGAACGGTGCGTCGGCGGGCATGATGTTCACCGTGCCCGCGTTGTTCATCCTGGGCGAGACCGACTTCAACGTGGTCCTCATGGTGTTCGCCTGCATCGCCGGCGGGGTGTTGGGTATCGGGTTCATCATCCCCCTGCGCAAGCAGATGATCGACTTCGAGCGGCTCACGTATCCGGGCGGAGTCGCGGTGGCGACGATCCTCAAGTCGCCGGGCGCGGGCGTGCACAAGGCTGTGCTGCTCCTGTCCGGCGCCTTCGTGAGCGCGCTGATCCACTTCGTGAGCCAGTCCACGGGGTTCGAGAACTGGAACCTCGGCGGCGCCATTGGGATGCCGGACTACATGAACGGCGTCTGGTACGTCTCGCTGCTCACGATCGGTGTCGGGTTCATCGCGGGGAGAGGCGGCTTCTTCTTCATTGTGGGCGGCTACGTCTGCTACTGGATCCTGGCTCCGCTGCTGGCGGGCATGGATCTGCTCCCCACGGCCGCGGCTCTCGCCGAGGCGGACATGGGCATGGCCGGCTATCTCCGGGTCGCCCTGTTCCGACCCGTGGGAATCGGGATGCTCATCGGAGGGGCGCTCATGGGCATAGTGCTGGCCCTGCCGCTCATCGTGAGCGCGGTGAAGAGCATGCAGACGGCGTCTAAGACGCGCACCGCCGTGTCGACGGACGAGATGCCGATCAAGCTCCTCTACATCGCGGTCGGCCTCGCGGCGATAGTGCTCACCGTGATCGCCATACTCTCTACCAATGAGGTAGGGGTGACGCGCGGCATCATCATGGCCGTGCTCGCCACGCTGTGGATCTGGGTGGCCGGCGTGATCCTGTCGGAGTGCATCGGGCGCACCAACTGGTCGCCGCTCTCCGGAATGACGTTGATCGCGGTCACCATCCTGATCGTGATCACCAGCGGAATCGGCGACTCGGCGGCGATCATCTCTTCGGTCATGGTCGGGGCTGCGGCATGCGTGGCGATGGCGCAGGCGACCGACCTGATGCTGGACCTGAAGACCGGGTATCTGGTGGGCGCCACTCCCAAGAAACAGCAGATCGGCCAGTTCCTGGCCACCTGGCTCGGACCCATCGTGATCATGGCGCTGATATTCGTGCTGCATCAGGCGTACGGATTAGGGAGCGAGCGGCTTCCCGCCCCTCAGGGCCAGGTGCTGGCTAGCATGATCCAGGGCATACTGGGCGGCGACGTGCCGATTCAGAAGTACGTTGCCGGAGCCGGCATGGGCGCCGTGCTGAGTGCGAGCGGCGTGGGCGGGCTCGGCGTTCTGGTGGGACTCGGCTTCTACCTCCCGTTCAACATCGTGTTGACCTACAGCATCGGCACCGTGCTTCGCATCGTGTCGGACTGGAAGATGGGACCCCGCTACAGCGACGACGTGGGAATCCCGGTCGCCGCCGGGCTCATAGTCGGTGAGGCGCTCGTGGGCGTCGGCTTCGCCCTGTACTATGTCATCAGCGGCGGGATCGGAGGGTAGGGATATGAAGAACCTGGGCTACCTGTTGATCATCGCCGGCTTCCTGACGGGAGCGTTGGTGAGCGTGCTGGATGAGGAACTCGTGCGTTGGGGGCTGTATGGCGTCGCGCTGGCAATCGGCGTGGCGGGCATCGTCATCGTGCGCACCGTGACGCACCGGCAGGCGCGCGAGGGAGGCAAGCTCGCGCGCGGCATGGAGGACATCGATGCGAGCCTCGACCGCATCGTAGCCAACATGAAGCAACTCAATGCCGAGAAGGCGACCCTGCACCCCTACGACGTGCGGATGCGGATCGACGAGCTGTTCCCGGACGACATCAACATGTTCGTGGAGGCGCGTGAGAGCATCGGCCACGTGCACGGCCTGCAGGCCTACGCCGAGGTGATGAACTACTTCAGCGCCGGAGAGCGCTACCTCAACAGGGTGTGGTCGGCGTCGGCCGACGGCTACGTGGATGAGATAGACGCCTACCTGGAGAGATCCCAGGTCCAGTTTGCGGGCGCACAGGAGCAGGTACGGCTGCTCGAAGGCGAGGGATCTGCATGATGACTCCAGCGCCGTTGCAGGAGCAGGCGACCGGCGGCCAGGGATGGTTGCGCTCCGCGTTCACGTGGCTGACTGAGCAGCCCACCTTGGCCTCCCAGGCGGTGAGTGCAGGGCTCGTGCTGCTGGCCGCGTGGCTCGCCGGCTGGGTGGCGCGGCACATTCTCACTGCGGTCGTGGGTCGGTTGGCGCGGCGCACCGCTACCGGGTGGGACGACGCCCTGATGCGGCGCAAGGTGTTCCACCGGCTGGCCAATCTGGTGCCGGCCCTGGTGATCTACTACGGCGTCCAGCTGGCCTCGGTCTCCGACTACCTGACCGCGCTGGTCACTCGGGCCACGGCGGCCGCGATGGTGCTGATCGGCGTGTCGGCGGCGACGGCGTTCCTGTCGGCCGTGAACGACATCTACGAGCGGCGTCCCGAGGCGCGGAACCGCCCCATAAAGGGGTTCATCCAGGTAGTCCAGATCGCCCTGTTCGTGATCGGCGGCATCGTGGTCCTCGCCACGCTGCTGGACCGCTCGCCGCTCGTATTCCTGAGCGGCATCGGGGCCATGACCGCCGTGCTGCTGCTGATCTTCAGGGACACGATCCTGTCGTTCGTGGCCTCCCTGCAGATGGGGAGCTACGACCTGGTGCGCGTGGGGGACTGGATCGAAGTGCCGCAGTACGGCGCCGACGGTGACGTCATCGACATCGCGCTGCACACCGTCAAGGTGCAGAACTTTGACAAGACGATCACCACCATCCCGACCCACAAGCTGGTGGACGGATCGTTCAAGAACTGGCGCGGGATGTCGGATTCGGGCGGCCGTCGCATCAAGCGGTCGCTGTCCATAGACATGAACACCGTGCGCTTCCTGGACGAAGCGGATCTGGACGGCTTCGAACGCTTCGCGCTGCTGGAGGATTACATTCGGGAGAAGCGGCAAGAGCTGGCCGAAGACACCGCGAGTGGGGATGCCGACGCGGCCGTGAGCGCGAACCGGCGCCAGCTCACCAACCTCGGGACGTTCCGCACTTACATCGAGAACTACCTGCGACAGCACTCCAAGGTGCACCGGGGCATGACCCTGATGGTGCGGCAGCTCGATCCCACGCCCGCCGGCCTGCCGCTCGAGATCTACGCCTTCACCAACGACACCGACTGGGCGGTGTACGAGGGAATTCAGGCCGACATCTTCGACCACATCCTGGCGGTCGCTCCGGAGTTCGATCTGAGAGTGTTCCAGCAACCCTCGGGGCGGGACTTCGAGGCCGCTCTGGGAGCAACCCACAGAGCAAGAGGGTAGACATGGGGATGGTGCGAACCCGACTCGTCGTCTGCTGCGCCGCGATTGCCGCGGCGTGCACTCCCGTGGGCACACAGCCGGACTGGCAGCCCGCTCCCGAGCCGAGACTGGAGGACGTCGAGACCTCCCTGTTCCTGATCGGGGATGCCGGTGCGCCCGAGGAGGGCGACCAGGTGCTCGGGGAGCTCACCACGCAGATGGCGCGCCTGCCGGAGCGCAGCGTGGCGGTGTTCCTGGGCGACAACGTCTATCCGTTGGGTATGCCGGACACCAGCGCCGATGACCGCGCCGAGGCGGAGCGGAGGTTGAAGGAGCAGATCGATGCCGTGCTCGACGCCGGCGCGCGCGCCATCCTCGTGCCGGGAAACCACGACTGGGTCCGGGGCCGCAAGGGTGGGTGGGAGGCGATCCTGCGGCAGGAGCAGTTCGTCATCGAGCACGGTGCGCCGAGAGTGGTTCTGTTGCCGGGTGGCGGCTGCCCCGGACCAGTAGCGGTGGACGTCGGGGAGCACCTTCGCATCATAGCGATGGACACCCAGTGGTGGCTGAACGAGAACGCCAAGCCGAAGCACCCCAACTCGGCGTGCCCGGCGGACGCCACGTGGGAGGTGACCGATTCGCTGCGGTCCGCCGCCCGGGCCGCCGGCGACCGCCACGTTGTGTTCGCGGCACACCACCCGCTGCAGACGGGCGGCGTGCACGGAGGCCACTTTTCCGCGAAGGACAACATCTTCCCGCTGACGGTGGCGGTCTCGTGGCTCTATCTGCCGCTTCCCATCATCGGGTCGGCGTATCCGATCGCGCGCAGCGCAGGCATCTCCAACCAGGACATGTCGGGCAGCAAGAACAAACAGATGCGGGACTCGATAGAGACCGCCTTCGCGGTGCATCCGGCGCTCATCGCCGCCGGTGGTCACGAGCACAACCTGCAGGTAATCGACGGGCAGCCCGGGCAGAACGTGAAGCACATCGTGGTGAGCGGCGCCGGCTACGACGACCACACCGACCGCGCGACCTACATCGAAGGATCGCGCTACGCCGCCGCGGCCAGCGGATTCGTTCGGGTCGACTTCCTGCGAGACGGGCGTGCCCGGCTCGCTGTCATTACAGTGGATGAGGAGGGGAGGATCACGGAGAGCTTCTCGATGTGGCTCGAAACCAGCGGAGAGTAGCCATGTTCGCCTCCAACTGCACGGTACAGCCATACGTCGTTCGCTGCGTGCTGATCGCGTTGATGCTGGTGGTCGGTACGGGCGCAGAGAGCCGGGCGCAGCAGCGCGACACCACCGTCGTAGCAGGCCCGGAGTATGCGAAGGGCCCGCTCTACCGCTTCTACTTCGGTTCGGACTACCGCAATCTCTGGACGGAGCCTGTCCGGGCTCCGCTGCTCGACCTGGTCACCTATGCCGGCGGGCTCACGCCGACCACGTCCGGCGGAGGACTTCAGACCAAGTCGCTGCGATTCCGCGGCGCGGACGGGCTCCAGTACGGGTTCCGCTCGGTGGACAAGGACATGGAAATCCTGCCGCCGGAGTGGGAGGAGTCTGTGGTCGAGAGCATCGTGCAGGATCAGACGAGCTCGGCGCATCCCGGTGCTCCGCCGGTGGTGGCGGCGCTCATGGAGGCTGCGGGCATCCTGCACACCGAGCCGCAGCTGGTCGTGCTTCCGGACGACCCGGCGCTGGGCGAGCACCACGAGCGCTTCGCGGGCACGCTGGGCTACATCACGCGGCGGCCGATCACGGAGCCGGGACGGCCGGGCTTTGCCGCTGCCGACGAGATCATCGACGGCGGCGAGATCTTCGAGCGCGTCCAGCGCAGCGCCCGCGACCGCGTAGACGCCCGTACGTTCCTCGAGGCCCGCCTGTTCGACCTGCTGATCGGTGACTGGGACCGCCATCGCGGCCAGTGGGGCTGGGCGCGCTACGGGGACGAAGCGGTAACCCAGTGGATTTCGATACCGGAGGACCGCGACCAGGCGCTGGCGCGGTTCGACGGCGTGGGGATGTGGCTGGTGCGACAGTACGCGCCGCAGATCGTGAAGTTCGGCCCTGAGTACCCGAGCATGTTCGGCCTCACATACAACGGCCGCGAGCTCGACCGGCGCTTCCTGGTGGGACTCGAGAAGCCGGCCTGGGACTCCGCGGCGGCGCGCCTCAAATGGAATATCAGCGACGCAGTGATCGAGGACGCCGTGCGCCAGATGGCGCCGGAGTACGCTGCCCTGAACGGGGCGTGGCTCACCGAGGTCCTGAAGCGCCGCCGCGACCAGCTGCCACAGGCGGCCGATCGATTCTATCGCCTCCTGGCGGGCGACGTGGACATCTACGGAACCGACGAGGCCGAGACGGTCGTGATCGACCGGCACGCAAACGACACGACGGAGGTCACGATCTACAGCGGGCCGCAGCGCCTGCCGTACCTGCGCCGCAGGTTCGATCGCAACGAGACCAGCGAGCTCAGGCTCTACCTGGGCGGCGGTGAGGATCGCGTTGTGGTACGAGGTGCCGGGGGCGGCACGATTCGCGTCATCGGCGGCGGGGCCACCTTGGTGATCGACTCTTCCGACGCCGGTGGGGTGCGGCTCTACGCGAGCGGGGACGACCACGCGCAGGGGCCGAGCAGGGTGAAGGTCAACGACCGCCCCTACACACCGCCGCCCCTGGGGCCCAATGAGAGGGTGCCGCCGCCCGACTGGGGGCGCCGTTGGAACAGCGTGGGCTGGGTAGGGGGCGGGCCCGACGTCGGGTTCTTCCTCGGAGGCGGCGCCAACACCACGCTCATGGGTTTCCGCCGGCACCCCTACGCCTCGTGGATGCAGGTGCGGGCAGGCTACGCCACGGCGGCGCAGACGGGCCGGATCGACTTCGAGAGCGACTTCACCTGGACCAATTCCAACGTCCACGCCCAGATCTACGCGTTGGCCAGCGGGATCGAGACCATGCGGTTCTTCGGGTTCGGAAACGGGAGCCCGCCCATCGAAGGTGACTCGTCGCGGGTCAAGCAGCGGCAGCTCACAATCGCCCCTGTCCTCTTCCTGCCGCTCGGCAGCAATCAGGTGGAACTCGGCCTCGGGCCCCTGATGAACTACTTCGACACCGAAGAGAATACCGACCGCATCATCGACAGCGACACGCTCTACGGTTCGGGCAAGTTCGGGGAGGTGGGTGTCATCGGGGGGCTGCGCATCGACACGCGGGACCTCCCGGCCTGGCCCACGCGCGGGTTCCACGTGCAGCTCACGGGCGAGCTGTATCCGGAGGTGTGGGACGTGGTGACAACCTACGGAGCGATCGAGGGCGTCGCGTCGACGTATCTCACTGCCCGCTCGCTTCCGTTCCGACCCACGCTGGCCCTGCGGGCCGGCGCCAGGACGGTGTTTGGCGACTCGATTCCGTTCCAGCACGCGGCCTTCATCGGTGACGACCGCACGGTGCGCCTCGGCCGGCAGAACCGCTTCGCCGGTGAAACCGCGGTGTGGGGCAATGCCGAGCTGCGCTTCAACGCCCAACGCTTCATGTTCCTGCTGCCCGGGCAGTTCGGGCTCTTTGGACTGGGAGACATCGGGCGCGTGTTCCTGGAGGGGGAGGACTCGGACCGGTGGCACTGGGCGGCGGGCGGTGGCGTGTGGGTGTCGTTCGTGGCGCAGCGCATGACGCTGACCGTAGCGGTGGCCGCGAGCGACGAGCGTACCTCGGTGTACTTCCGCACCGGGTGGGCGTACTAGGGCCCGACATGCATGCGAGGGCGGCCCCATCGGGGGCCGCTCGCTATCTTTAGCGATAACCCACCAACAGGATCGTGGTGAAATGGCACGAAGGGCTGTAGTGCTCGTCGGCGTCTTGGTGGCCGCTCTCGTTCTCCTCACCGGCGTGCCGGCGGCGATCGACCTGGCGGCTGACTGGTACTGGTTCTCGGCACTCGGCTTCCAGTCCGTCTTCTTCACGGCGCTCACGACGAAGGTCGGTCTCGGCCTCGTGGTCGGAGTCGCAGCCGGCGCGTTCGTGTACGCCAACCTCCGGTTCGCCCAGCGCGGCATGGTGCCCGATCCGATGGTCGTGGGCCTTCGTTCCGGAATGCCCCAGGTGGACGTGACGCGGCTGCTGCGGCGCGCCGCCGTGCCGGTGGCCGTGTTGTTCGGTTTGCTGATGGGGGCGGCGGCGTCGGGAGCGTGGATCACGCTGCTCCGGTTTCGCCATAAAGTCCCGTTCGAGGTAGTCGACCCCATCTTTGGCAGGGACATCAGCTACTACGTGTTCACGGTGCCCGCTCTGTCGGTGGTGATCGGGCTGATCGTGACCGCAGTGGTGCTGACGCTCGCGGTAACCGCGGCGCTCTACCTCCTGCGGCGTGACATCGTGGTTCATGGCCGGCGTGTGGTGATCGAACCGTCGGCGGAGTGGCACCTCGGAGGCCTCATCGCGGCGCTGTTCGTGACCACGGCGGCAACGGTGTTCCTCGTTCGCCTGCCCTCGCTGCTCTACTCCACGACGGGGCCGCTCCTGGGCGCCAGCTATGCGGATCTCGCGATACAGGTCCCGGTGCTGCGATTGGCCGGAGTGGTGGCGCTCGTTGGGGCGGTGTTCGTTGTCGTGGGCGCCCGGCGCCGCCGGCTGGTGCGCCACACGGTGGTGGCGGCTGCTGTCTACTTCGTGTTCGGCCTGATGGGCGCGCTCGCGAGCGCCGCCGTTCAACGCCTCGTCGTCGTGCCGAACGAGTTGGTGAAGGAAGCGCCACAGCTCGAGCACCACATCGCGGCGACGCGCAGAGCGTGGGGGCTGGACGACGTGGAGGCGCGCGACCTGAGCGGGGAGTCGGGGCTCACGCTGGAGGACATCGGTGCCAACGCCGCGACGATCCGTAACGTACGGCTGTGGGACCGGGAGCCCCTGCTTCAGACCTTCGGTCAGCTGCAGGAGATCCGGACGTACTACGACTTCGTCTCGGTGGACGACGACCGATACTGGATCGACGGACTCTACAGGCAGGTCCTGCTCTCACCCCGTGAGCTCAATCCGGCATCGCTCCCGACGCGCACGTTCATCAACGAGCGTCTCACCTTCACGCACGGCATGGGACTCACGCTCGGACCGGTGAACCAGGTAACTGAGGAGGGACTCCCGGTCCTGTTCATCAAGGACCTGCCTCCCGCGTCTTCGGTCACTCTCGACATCACGCGGCCGGGCATCTACTACGGGGAGCTGTCCGGCAGCTACGTGTTCGTGAACACTGGGCAGGAGGAGTTCGACTTCCCCTCCGGTGAGGGGAATGTGTTCACGTCGTACGAGGGGACCGGTGGCGTGAAGGTTGGGTCGTGGCTGCGCCGGCTCGTGCTGAGCGTGCACTTCGGGTCGCTGAAGATGCTCATGTCGCAGGACATCACCGGGGAGAGCCGGGCACTCTACCACCGCAACGTGCTGCGGCGCGCCGCCAAGGCGCTGCCGTTCCTGCAGTGGGACAGCGATCCCTACATGGTGATCACCGACGAGGGACACCTGAAGTGGATCCTGGATGCCTACACGGTAACCAACCGGTATCCCTATTCCGCGCGCATGGGCCAGGGAGCCAACTACATGCGCAACAGCGTGAAGGTAGTGATCGATGCCTATGACGGTGACGTACAGGCGTATGTCGCGGACCCTGCCGACCCGTTGATTCGGACATACGCCTCGATCTTCGAGGGGATCTTCCAGCCGCTGGACTCGATGCCGCAGGACCTGCGAGCGCACATCCGCTATCCCGAGGACCTGTTCCGCCTGCAGGCAGCTCTCTACACGACCTATCACATGGGGGAGCCGAGGGTCTTCTATCATCGCGAGGACCAGTGGCAGACCCCCACGTTGGCCCGGACGGAGAGCGCCCGGGACCCGTTCCTGCGCCACATCATCATGAAGCTGCCGGGTGAGGCGAGCGAAGAGTTCATCATCATGACGCCGTTCACTCCGCGCGGGAAGGACAATCTCTCCGCGTGGATGGTGGCGCGCAACGATGGCGAGCACTATGGCGACCTCATGGTGTACCGCTTCCCGCGGCAGAGCCTGGTGTTCGGGCCCACGCAGGTCGTGAACCGGATCAACCAGGACACCGAGATCTCGCGGCAGGTCTCCCTGTGGGACCAGCGCGGATCGCAGGTGATCCGCGGAAACCTCCTGGTCATCCCCATCGAGGAGTCACTCATATTCGTTCAGGCGCTCTACCTGCGCGCCGAGGGCGGCCGCATACCGGAGCTCAAGCGCGTGATCGTCGCGTACGAGAACCAGGTCGCGATGGAGGAGACGCTCGAGGAGGGTCTCGCCCGACTGTTCGGCGGTGCTATCGATACCGAGACCCGTCCGGCCGCAGCTCTCGAGGCTGCCGCGGTGCAGGTGGCGCTGCCCGAGAGCGTTGCGGAACTGGCCCGTCAGGCGGGCGAGCACTACGACGCGGCCATGGCGGCGCAGCGCTCCGGCGACTGGGCGCGCTATGGGTTGGAGATGCGCCGCGTGGGCGAGCTCCTGCGCCGCCTGGGCGAGCTCACGGAGGGAGCACGCGAGTAACCGTGCGGCTGCAGGATTGACCGGGTAGCTGCCACGCGGTAGGTACGGTGAGCTCACGGGCCTGAGTCCCAGTGGAGGATGGTTGATGACGCGCTACGCACGAATTGCAGGTATCGGCCACTACGTCCCGGATCGTGTGGTGACCAACCACGATCTGGAGAAGCTGATGGATACCTCCGACGAATGGATCCGCGAGCGGTCCGGCATTTCGGAGCGCCGCTTCGCGGAGGCCGACGTCGGCTGCACCGATCTCGCGGTCGAGGCCGCCAAGGCCTCGATGGAGCATGCCGGGTGGAAGCCGGAGGACGTCGACTTCGTGATCTTTGCCACCCTCTCGCCCGACATGTACTTCCCCGGCAACGGCGTCCTGCTGCAGCGGAAGCTGGGGCTCCGGGACGTGGGCGCACTGGACGTGCGCAATCAGTGCACCGGCTTCGTGTACGGTGTTTCGGCGGCTGACGCCTACATCCGCATGGGGATGTTCGACCGGGTGCTCGTCGTGGGCGCGGAGAAGCACTCGGCCGGGTTGCGCATGGACTCGGAAGGCCGCGACACGGCGGTTCTCTTCGGGGACGGGGCGGGGGCCGCTTGCCTCGAGGTGACCGATGGCTCGGACGGCAACCATTTCCTGTGGCACCACCTGCACTCGGACGGCCGCTACGCCGAGGTGCTCTGCCTGCCAAGACCCGGCGCGGCCACGACTCCGTGGATCACGAAGGAGATGCTCGACGAGGGATCGACCCACCCGCACATGAACGGGCGTGAGGTGTTCAAGCACGCCGTGACCAAGTTCCCGGCCGTGATAGTCGAGGTGCTCGAGAGCCAGGGCTTCACGCCGGAGGACGTGGACCTCGTGATTCCCCACCAGGCCAACGAGCGCATCACCGAGGTCGTGCGCAAGCGGCTCGGCCTGCCCGACGACAAGGTGTTCAGCAACATCGCGAAGTACGGCAACACCACTGCTGCGAGCATCCCGATCGCGCTGAGCGAAGCCGTTGCCGACGGAACGGTGCAGCGCGGCAGCCTGCTGTGCCTGGCGTCGTTCGGCTCGGGCTTCACCTGGGCCGCGTCGCTGCTCAGGTACTGAGCGCGCGGCATCCCGGCGCTGACGTGACCGACGGAAGGATACAGGCCCGGCCCACGACCGACTCCGGCCGGTCGGCGGAGATCCCGCAGGACATTCTCGAGAGCGCGTCGCACCGTCTGGGGCTCATCGGGCTGCTGATGGCGGGCGTGATTGCCGCGAATCTGCTGGTGTTCACCGTCCTGCCGCTGATCGGCGGTCCGCAGATCGGCGAGCCCCCCGCGCCCGTGGACATCGCCGTGTTCGCCGGCCTGCTGCTCTCGCTCGGCGTCTTCTTCCTGGCGTACTACGAAGTGCTCCCCTCCGAGCGCATGCTCGACTTCGGGCTGCTGTACGAGATCGCGCTGGCCGTGCTCGTTGGGGTTCTCCTCAAACTGGTGACCGAACCCGTGCGTGTTCCACAGTCCGGCATGTCCGGGATCTGCCTGATCATCCTGCTGTTTCCGGTGATCGTGCCCAACACCCTGGGCAAGGTCCTGGTCACTTCGTTTGTGGTGGCATCCATGGATCCCTTGGGGGTCTACCTCGCCGGGCTGGTGGGCCGCACGGTTCCACCTCCGAGGGAGCTGTTCGAGGCGTACTACTGGAACTACGTATGCGTAGCGCTGGCCCTCATCCCCGCGTATACGCTGCGCGGTTTGAGCCGCCAGGTTAGCGAGGCCCGGGCGATGGGGAGCTACCGCCTGGTGAGGCTGCTGGGTGAAGGCGGGATGGGAGAGGTTTGGACGGCCGAGCACCGGCTGCTCGCCCGACCGGCCGCCATCAAGTTGATCAAGCCGGACGTGTTGGAAGCGAGTCGAAAGCGGGGCGGGCCTGGGCCGCTGGAGCGGTTTCGCCGTGAGGCCGAGGCCACGGCGGCGCTGCGCTCACCACATAGCATCGAGCTGTACGACTTCGGGGTGACCGACGACGGCACCTTCTACCTCGTGATGGAGCTGCTCGACGGGTTCGATCTCGACTCGATGGTGGCTCGCTTTGGGCCGGTGCCGGCCGAGCGGGCAATCCACTTCCTGCTGCAGGCGTGCGACTCACTGGCGGAGGCGCACGCCAACGAATTGATCCACCGCGACATCAAGCCCGCCAACGTCTACTCGTGTCGCCTGGGACTCAAGGAGGACCAGGTGAAGCTGCTCGACTTCGGGCTCGTGAAGGCGGTCGGGCCGGTGCAGCCGAGCGACGCCGCGTTGACCGTCGAGGGCTTCGCGGTGGGCACCCCTGCTTTCATCGCGCCCGAGATGGCCGAGGCGGCTCCCAACGTGGACGGGAGGGCCGACATCTACTCGCTGGGATGCGTGGCCTACTGGCTGCTGACGGGCAGGTTGGTGTTCACGGGCAGTCCGATG
>Ga0255055_10000658_pt1 | contig 26240 bp, 27 predicted proteins | sample JV7_2_27_MG_FD_188633 | JGI IMG/M metagenome (GOLD analysis project Ga0255055, IMG submission 188633) | Seawater microbial communities from Jervis Inlet, British Columbia, Canada - JV7_2_27 | ecosystem: Environmental > Aquatic > Marine > Inlet | place: Canada: British Columbia | collected...
GATCTTGATGTTGAAGGGGTTGCGGATCCCCAGGCCCGACCCGATCGGAGCCGCCAGGGGCATCACCGCGGCGCACCCCGCATCCTCGAGCTTTTTCGCCATGATGGGGTCGTCGTTGGTATAGGGCAGGACGATGAACCCTTCCTTCACCAGTTGCCTTGCCGCCTGGAGGAGCCCCTCCGTGTCGGGAAAGAGGGTCTTTTCGTCCCCGATCACCTCCAGCTTCACCATGTTCGACATCCCCGCCTCCCGGGCGAGGAAACAGGTGCGCACCGCGTCGTCCACGGTGTAGCAGGCGGCCGTGTTCGGAAGGAGGGTGAATTTCGTAAGGTCCACGTGGTCCAGGAGAGACTCCTTGCTCCTGTCCAGGTTCACCCTCCGGACGGCGACTGTCACAAGGTCGGCGCCGGAAGCCTCCAGGGCCTTCACCATGGTCGGGTAATCCGGGTACTTCCCCGTTCCCACGAGCAGCCGCGAGCGGAACGTCTTTCCCCCCAGCGTAAGCGGAGTGTCCATTCTCTATCCCCCTCCTACGAATGTCACGATCTCGACCCGGTCCCCCTCACCCAGGACCGTGCCGGCGAACTCCGTCTTCCTGACGAGGGAACGGTTTCGTTCCACCGCCACGCGCGTCTCGGGAAGGGACAGCTCCCGGAGGAGGAAAAGGACCGTCGTCCCCTCGTCGATCCGTCGACTCTCCCCGTTCACGAAGATCTCCACGTTTCCCTCCGTCGGTTCAGAAGAAAAGGTCCTTTTCCCCTGCGATCACCCGCGCCAGCTTGCGCTCGAACGACTCGTTGATGGGAGACCCTTCCATCTCCTTCTTCCCCTCCTCGATCGCGGCGAGGCATTCGTCCCGCAGGCCGGGATCTTCCGCGGCAACGGCGTACTCGGCCAGCGTCAGAAGCGCGTTGGGAAGGCAAAAACCCCGGATGTGGCCGTCAGCTGCCATTTCCGTGAACGTCTCTCCCGTACGGTTGCTTCGGTAACAGCTGGTGCAGAGGGAAGGAATGTATCCCCGCCCGAGGATCATCCGGATGACCTCCTCGACCGTCCGCGTATCGTCGAGCGTGAACTGCTCCGCCTCGGTGCGCCGGACACCCTCCTCGTACCCGCCCGGATCGGTTTTCGACCCCGCGCTGATCTGCGACGCCCCGATGTCGAGTACCCGCTCGCGCAGCGCGGCCGGCTCCCGCGTGGTCACCACGATCCCCGCCGTGGGGACCGACAGCCGGTAGACGATCACGATCTTCTCGAACTCCCTGTCGGAGACCGGCCGGGGCGCCGTGGCAAGGGACGCGCCGAACGCTTTCTTGAACCGGGGAACGGAGATGGTGTGCGGGAACGTCCCGTGCGCCTCCAGAAGGGACTCCGCGTGCCGGATGACCGACAGGACCTCGTACCGGTAGTCGTGCAGCCCGAAAAGCGCGCCTACCCCTACGTCCCGGAACCCCGCCCTCATCGCCCGGTCCATGCACGTAAGTCGCCAGGCGAAGTCCGCTTTCGGGCCGGAGGGGTGCATTGCCCGGTAGGTCTCCGGGTGGTACGTCTCCTGGAACACCTGGTACACTCCGGTACCGGCTTCCTTGAGGAGCCGAAGTTCCTCCTCGGTCATCGGGGCGGCGTTTACGTGCAGGATGCGCATCCCCGTCCCGCGGTAGATTGCCCGCACGATGTTCGCGATGTAGCCTGCGTCGGTCTTTCCCGGGTACTCCCCGCTGACCAGCAGGAGGCGGTGGAACCCTCTTTTCTCCAGGAACAGCGCCTCCCGGACGGCCTGCTCGGGCGACAGGGTGATCCTTCCGGCCTCCCGGTTGTCCGTGCGGAACCCGCAGTACACGCAGTTGTTTATGCAATCGTTCGAAAGGTAGAGGGGGGTGAACAGCACGATCCGCCGCCCGAAGACCTCTTCGCGCACGGCCCGGGCCATCGCCGCCGCCGTCTCCCACACCATCGGGTCGGAGGTCGCCAGCAGCCGGGCGGCCTCCGGGAGGGTGAGCCTGCGCCGCGGGGACAGGGATCCGAGCAGGGAGAACGCCTCGCGTCGCCGGAAGGGCGCGGCCTCTTCGAGAAGCCGGGAGATCTCCTCCGGGGCAACGGGGAGGAGGTCTCCGTTCAAAAGTTTGTTCTGTGGAAGCATCGTGTTGTTTCCCCCTTGGAAAAAGAAAAAACCGCACCAGGCAAGGTACGGTTCGTAGAGAACCACGCTCCCTGCGCCGGTATTATCCGGATCAGGTTCGACGGGTTGCCCGCGTTTTGCGCGGACTCTCAGCGAAGAGCACCCCTGGCGTCTGTAACATCATGATATCGCCGCCCCGGTGCCGATGTCAAGAAACACCCTGCAGATCCGGCGGAGCGCCCGTCCGTCTTTACTTGACGGGGGGGTTCAAGTAGACTTTTCGGAAAGATCACGCCCATTCCGGTTGCCCAAGGAGTGCCCGTTTGGCAAGACCCACCGTGGCGGAAATTCACCTTCCTGCGCTTCGCCACAATGTCGGGACGATCCGCTCCCTCCTTCCCGACTCCACCTCAATCTTTGCGGTCGTCAAGGCGGATGGCTACGGGCACGGGGCGGTCCCCGTCGCCAGGACGCTCAGCGAAGAAGGCGTGGGAATGTTCGGGGTGGCCACGGTGGAGGAGGGGGTCGAACTGCGCCGGGCAGGGATCACCGAGCCGGTGGTGGTGCTGGGGGGGGTGGACGAACAGCAGGCCGCGGAGGCCCACGAAAACGGGCTCTCCGCCGCCCTGTTCGACCCGGGGCAGATTTCCTGCCTCTCGCGGGTGGGCAAACAAAGCGGGAAGCCCTTTCCGGTACACATCAAGATCGACACGGGGATGGGGCGCCTCGGACTTCTCCGCCGGGCGACGAAGGCGGCGATCGAGGCGATCGGGTCCGGTGGGGGCTTGCGGGTCGAGGGGGCCATGACCCACCTCTCCTCGGCCGACGGACTAACCGAGGCGGACAGGGAGTACACCCGGATGCAGCTTTCCGCGTTCGCCGAAGAGGTCCCCCTGGTTCGGAAAGCGTTCGGCGAGGCGGTGCGGACCCACGTGCTGAACAGCGCGGGGATCATATTGTACCGGGAGCACGTCTTCGACATGGTGCGCCCGGGAATCACCCTCTACGGGGCCCTGCCCGCGGAGGGGGTCGGGGCCGACCTGGGCTTGCGACCCGTGATGCGTCTGGTCACCAAGGTGGTCTCGCTCAAGGAGCTTCCCGACGGGCACCCGGTGAGCTACGGGCGGCAATTTCACTGTGCGGGGAAGCGGAAAATCGCCGCGGTTCCGCTGGGATACGCCGACGGATACCGCCGCACCTTCTCCAACGCCGCCTCGATGTGGGTGAACGGGCACAAGGTGCCGGTGGCCGGGCGCGTCTGCATGGACCACACGATGCTGGACGTCACCGGCGTTCCCGGGGTGTCGATCGGGACGGATGTCGTCGTGATGGGGGAGGGGGGACCTACCCCGGACGCACTCGCCAAAATCTCGGGGACGATCTCCTACGAAATCCTCACCCAGGTCGGGCGACGCATCCCGAGGCGTGTCATTGGCTGACATCGGGAAAAGAAACGGCCTGACAACCGTCCTGGACACCTTCGGAACCCGGTTGTTCCGGATGATCGAGGACCTGGGGAACATCTTCCTCCTCCTGTTGCAGTGCGTCACCTGGCTCTTCCGGCCGCCTTCGGAGATCCGGAACATCGTCAAGCAGATGGAGGAGGTGGGGATCAACTCCATGCCGGTGGTGATGGTCACGGCGACCTTCACGGGGATGGTTCTCGCCCTTCAGAGCTGGTCGGGCTTCCAGCGTTTCCAGGCCACGAGCTTTGTCGGTTCGGTGGTCGCGCTCTCCATCACCCGGGAGCTGGGACCCGTGTTCGCCGGGCTCATCGTCTCGGGGCGCGTGGGGGCCTCCATGGCGGCAGAGCTTGGGACGATGAAGGTCACGGAGCAGATCGACGCGCTGGTGACGCTGGCCACCAATCCGGTCAAGTATCTCGTCGTCCCGCGGGTCGTGGCCTCCACCCTCGTCCTTCCGGTGCTGGTCATCTTCGCGGACCTGGTCGGTATCCTGGGGGGATACTTCGTGTCCGTGTACCTCTTGGGCGCCAACCCCTACGTTTACACGGAAAAAACATATCAGTACCTCCAGTCCTGGGACATCTACACGGGCCTCATCAAGGCGGCCGTCTTCGGGTTTCTCATCGCGCTCATCTCCTGCTATAACGGGTTCATCGCCGAGGGAGGCGCCGAGGGGGTGGGTCGTGCGACCACGCGGGCGGTCGTGGCTTCGTCCATGTCGGTGCTCGTGTCGGATTACTTCATGACGTCGCTCATGTTCTGATGCGCCCGGGAGGGTGGATTTTACGGGAAGACGAGGGAGCGCTTGAGCCGAAAATGATTGAGATCCAGGGACTGAAAAAGAGTTTCGGACAGAAGGTCGTCCTGGACGGGGTGGATCTGACCGTCCCCCGGGGGAAGAACACCGTGGTCATCGGAGGCAGCGGTACGGGGAAGTCCGTGCTCATCAAGTGCATTGTGGGGCTTCTCCGCGCGAACGCCGGGGAGGTCCTGATCGACGGGGAAGACGTGACGAAGATGAACGAGCGCGAACTCGTCCGCGTCCGGCGGAAGTTCGGCATGCTGTTCCAGGGATCCGCTCTGTTCGACTCGATGAACGTCGGGGAGAACGTCGCGTTCGCCCTCCGGAGACTCCACCTCTACCCGGAGCTCCAGGTCCGGGACGTGGTGGAGGAGAAACTCGCCATGGTGGGCTTGCGGGACATCCAGCACCTGATGCCGGCGGAGCTCTCGGGAGGGATGAAAAAACGCGTCGGACTTGCCCGGGCGATCGCCGCGGAGCCCGAGATCCTGCTGTACGACGAGCCGACCACGGGGCTCGACCCGATCATGGCGGATGTGATCAACGAACTCGTCATCTCCCTGCGGGAGTCGCTCGGGGTGACGTCGATCTCGATTACGCACGACATGGCCTCGGCGTATAAGATCGCGGATCATATCGCCATGTTGTATAAAGGAATGATCGTCGAGGTAGGAACGCCGGAGGAGATCCGGAATACGCGGAACGCCGTCGTCTCCCAGTTTATCGAGGGGAGGGCGGAGGGTCCCATCACCGCGGAGCACGAGGATTTCATCCGCTTCGTCCACCGCTCGGGCGAAACCGGGATGCAGGGAGGGCGTTGATGTCGAAAGAGGCGAAGGTGGGGATCTTCGTGCTTCTGGGGATCGTGACCCTCACCTTTTTCACGTTTCGCGTCAGCAAGATGGGGGGTATTGCGGGAAAGGGATACAAGCTGATCGTCTCCTTCGAGACGGCGGCCGGGCTCGAGCCCAAGGCGAACGTGAAGATGGCGGGCGTGCCCGTCGGGAAGGTGGAGGCGATCGAGCTGGAGGGAAACCATGCCCGCCTGGTCCTCCGGATCCGGGAAGGGGTGCGCATCCCGATCGACTCGGTGGTGTCGATCCAGACCCAGGGTTTTCTCGGGGAGAAGTACGTCGAGATCTACCCGGGGAAGGAGACCTCTCAGAATCTCCCCCCCGGGGGCCGGGTGACGAACACTCTCCCTCCGGCAAACCTCGACGAGATCTTCCGCCAGGTGTCGAGCATCTCGGAGGACCTGAAAAACTTCACCAATACCCTTTCCGAGACGCTGGGCACGGAGGAGGGGAGGAAGGCGCTCTCGGACATCGTCAAGAACATCCGGGAGACGAGCGAGGTTCTCCGGACGGTGATGACGGCGAATGAGGAACGGCTCAACCGGATCCTGGTCAACATCGACACCCTCTCCGCGGACATGAAGGAGATCTCCTCCGCCAACAAGGAGGACCTCCGGGTGATGATTGCGAACCTGCGCTCCTTTTCCGAAACGCTCAAAAGCGAAGCGCCCGGGCTCGCCCGCAATCTCCAGGAGATGAGCGAGCAGGTAAGCGGCGTGGTCGGGGAGAACCGGGAGGACATCCGGGAAAGCATCGTGAATCTCAAAAACGCCTCCGCCAAGCTCGACAACACCCTGGACTCGGCGGGCAAGGTGCTTGCCCGGATCGAGCGGGGGGAGGGGACGATCGGCAAGCTGGTGAACGACAACACGACCATCGACTCGCTCAACGAAACGCTGGGCGGGATCAGTCGATGGGTCCGCAAGAGGGAGGAGCTCAAGACCTTCCTGGAATACCGCCTCGAGTACCAGACCGAGCCGTCGGAATACAAGAATTACGTGAACCTGCGCCTCCAGCCCACGGCCGACAAATATTACCTGCTCGGGATCGTGGATGACCCGAGGGGGAAGTTTGATTCCAGCGAGACCACGACCACGGCCACGCCGCCGGGGGGAACGGTGCACACCAAGCAGGAAACCTTCTCCGACGACCTGACGTTCACCGCGATGGTGGCGAAACGGTTCTCGGCCCTGACGATCCGGGGCGGCATTATGGAGTCGTCGGGGGGAGTGGGACTCGACTACCATCTGATGAAGGACCGCCTGACCGTCGGCGTGGATGCCTTCGACTTCAACCGGGAAGACCAGCCGCATTTGAAGGTGTTCGGCAACTATGATATCGTGAAAAACTTTTTCATCACGGGCGGTGTGGACGATATCCTCAACGACGAGGGGGATTTTCGCACATTCTTCTTCGGGTTCGGGATCAAGTTCGAGGACGAGGACCTGAAGACCTTGCTGGGGACCATCCCGATCAGCCCGTAACCGGCCGCACATCTCGAAGAAAAAAGGAAGGGCAAAGGGCCATGGCGAGGATCCGCAGGGCGATATTGAGCGTTTCCGACAAATCCGGGATCGCGGAGTTCGCGAAGGGGCTGTCCCGACTGGGAACGGAACTGTACGCCTCGGGAGGTACGGCCGCACTGCTCCGGGCGAAAAAAGTTCCGGTCCGGCTGATCGAGGAGTACACCGGTTTCCCGGAGATGCTCGACGGCCGGGTGAAGACGCTCAACCCGAAGGTTCACGGCGGACTCCTGGCCGTCCGGAAGAATGCCTCCCACATGAAGACGATCGCTTCTCACGGCATCGTTGCGTTCGACATGGTGGTGGTCAACCTTTACCCGTTCGAATCGACGATCGAGAAGCCTGGCTGCACGTTCGAAGAGGCGATCGAGAACATCGATATCGGCGGGCCGGCGATGCTGCGCTCTGCGGCCAAGAACTTCCAGGACGTGGCGGTGGTCACCGACCCGTCGGACTATCCTGACGTCCTAGGCAAGCTGAAGAAAGGGAGCGGCAACCTCGATTCCGGGACGCACGCGGAACTGGGCCGGAAGGCCTTCGCCCTGACGGCACGGTACGACGCCGCCGTCTCCAACTTCCTCGGGCGCGGGGCGGCCGGAGGGGACGAATACCCGGTCACGTTCTCCGCCCAGTGGCGAAGGGTCCAGTCGCTCCGGTACGGGGAGAACCCGCACCAGACCGCGGCGTTCTACGCCGATTCCCGCCTGCCCGGCGAGCCCACCCTGGGCGGTGCGAAGCAGCTCCAGGGAAAGGAGCTTTCCTACAACAATATCGTGGATCTCGACGCGGCTCTCCAGCTCGCCATGGAGTTCCAGGAGCCCGCGGCGGTGATCATCAAGCACACGAACCCCTCGGGCGTGGGGTTGTCCAGGCGGCGGCTGGTGGACGCCTTCAAGAAGGCGAGGGAGTGTGACCCGGTCTCCGCCTACGGGGGAGTCCTCGGGTTCAATCGGGCGGTGAGCGGCGAGACGGCCAAGGAAGTAGCGTCGACCTTCTTCGAGGCCGTCATCGCCCCGTCGTACGACAAAGGTGCCCGCAAGATCCTCTCCGGGAAGGGCAACCTGCGGGTCCTCGAAACGGGGGGAGCTTTCCGCTGGGGGGGGGATCCCGGGAAAGAGATGAAGAAGGTGAGCGGGGGGCTTCTCCTCCAGGGGAGGGACCGCCACGTTCTCGCCCCCCCCACCCTTAAAGTCGTAACGAAGCGCGCCCCCACCGGGGAGGAGCTCGAAGCCCTCCTCTTCGCGTGGAAGGTGTGCAAGCACGTGAAGTCCAACGCCATCGTCTACGCGCTCAAGGACCGCACCGTCGGTGTGGGAGCGGGGCAGATGAGTCGCGTGGACTCCGCGAAGATCGCGGTGATGAAGGCACAGCGCACGACGGCGGGAACGGTCGCGGCCTCGGACGCCTTCTTCCCCTTCCGCGACGGCCTGGATGCGGCGGCCGCGGCGGGGGCGACCGCCGTCATTCAGCCCGGCGGGTCGGTGCGTGACGCGGAGGTGATCGCGGCGGCCGACATGCACGGGATGGCAATGGTATTCACGGGGGTGCGCCACTTCCGTCACTGAACCGACCGGCAATACGCTTAAGGAGGAGGAGACAAGTGGGGCTTACTGTCCTGGTGGTGGGAAGCGGGGGGCGCGAGCACTCTCTCGTCTGGAAGATCGCGCAGAGTCCTTTGGTGGACAAGATTTTTGCGGCGCCCGGGAACCCGGGGATGGCGAAAAACGCGGAACTCGTCCCCATCCCGGTGGACGAGATCTCCCGGATCGTCGATTTTGCCGTGAAACAGAAGGTGGACCTGACGGTCGTGGGGCCCGAGATGCCCCTGGCTGCAGGCATCACCGACGATCTGGTGAGACACGGGCTCCTTGTCTGCGGGCCGAGCCGGGCCGCCGCGCAACTCGAGGGCTCCAAGGTGTTCACGAAGAACATCCTGGCCAAATACGGTATCCCCACGGCGGATTTCCGGGTCTTTGACGCCTACGACGACGCGGAACAGTACGTCCTCACGCACCGGCTGCCGGTCGTGATCAAGGCGGACGGGCTCGCGGCGGGGAAGGGGGTGTCCGTGGCGGGGACCTACGAAGAGGCGGTCGAGTTCCTCCGGAACGTGATGGAGAAGCGGATCTTCGGCGCCGCGGGGGAGAGGGTCGTTGTCGAGGAGTGTCTCACGGGGGAGGAGGCATCCTACATCGTGTTCACCGACGGGGAAAAGATCGTTCCCCTGCCGTCCTCCCAGGACCACAAGCGGATCGGCGACGGCGACACGGGGCCGAACACCGGCGGAATGGGCGCATACTCTCCCGCGCCGGTGCTGACCCCCGATATCGAGCAGAAGGTGATCCGGGAAATATACGAGCCGCTCCTGGCCGGGATGCGCGCCGAAGGGATGCCGTTCCGGGGCATCCTTTACGGGGGCTTGATGATCGAGGGGGGGGTAGCGAAGGTCCTCGAGTTCAACGTGCGGTTCGGGGACCCCGAGGCGCAGCCGCTGTTCATGCGTCTTTCGAGCGACATCGTGCCGCTGCTGGTGCAGTGCGCCCAGGGGAAGCTCACCGACGCAGGAATGGAGATCGATCCGAGGCCGACCGTCTGCATCGTGATGGCCTCCGGCGGATACCCGGGCTCCTACCAGAAAGGATTTCCGATCTCCGGCATCGAGGACGCGGAAGGGTTGGGTGACGTAGAGGTCTTCCACGCCGGCACGGCGACCCGGGACGGGAAGCTGGTCAACAGCGGGGGAAGGGTGCTCGGAGTTACCGCCGCGGGAGACACCATCCGGAAGGCGATCGAGCACGGGTATCGCGCGGTCGAGAAAATTCACTGGGAAGGGGCGTACTACCGAACCGACATCGGGAAAAGGGCGCTCCAGCGGGAAGGGGGCTGAATCGATGGCCGGCAAGGTTCTGATCCTCCTGGGGAGCAAGTCGGACGGGGAGGTGATGGGGGAGGTCGCCCGCGTCCTGTCCGAGTTCGGGATTCCCTATTCCATGACCGTGACGTCGGCGCACCGGTCCCCCGATCGCACCCGGGAGATCGTGCGGCGGGCCGAAGAGGACGGGTGCTCGATCATCGTTGCCGGAGCGGGATCCGCCGCGCACCTCGCGGGATGCGCCGCCGCGGATACTCTCCTCCCGGTGATCGGCGTGCCGCTTGCGAACTCGCCATTTGGCGGGCTCGACTCTCTTCTCTCGACGGTTCAGATGCCGGCGGGAATCCCGGTGGCGACCATGGCGGTCGGAATAGCGGGCGCCCGGAACGCCGGGTACCTGGCTGCGCAGATTCTTGGTCTGTCGGACCCCGCCCTTCGGGAGCGGATCCGGGAGAGCAGGCAGCGGATGGCCAAAGAGGTCGCCGATTCGGCCGAAGAGATCCGGTGATCACTCTTTCCCCGGAATGCGTTCCCTGTTTTTTCCGGCAGGCGGACCTGGCAGCCCAAGCGTATGGCGCCTCCGAGGTCTCCCGGAAGGCCCTGGCGGAACGTGTGGCAGGCATCCTCACCGATGTCCCGGGAGGGGAGGTGCCGGCCGGGATCGCCACCCGCCTGCATGAGATCGTCCGGGAAGAACTTGGAACGGATGACCCTTTCCGGGTCGTGAAGGAGCGGGAGTTCAGCCGGTTCGGGGAGATGGCCTCGAGGGCGGAGTCGCTCGTCGCGCCTTCCGCGGACCCGATGGCGGCGGCCGTCTGGATGGCGGTCTTCGGCAACATCATGGACTCCGGGATCATCGAAAGAGAGTCCATGGAGGGTGAGGTGGAACGTCTCTCCGCGGAAATCGGGTCCCGGAAGATCCCGGACAGGCTCCGGGACTTGATCCTTGCCTCCCGGACGGTAGGGGTTCTGTTGGACAATACGGGGGAGGTGGCCTACGACGTGCCGCTTCTCACCCGTCTTGCGGGAGAGGGGAAGGCGCTCTGGATCGGCGTGAAAGGCGGGCCCGTCATCGACGACCTGACGGAGGAGGAGGCCTACCGTCTCGGGTTGGCCGCCTACGGTGAGATCGTGTCGAACGGCAATCGGGGTGTGGGGACCGATCTTGATCTCTGCTCAAGGGAGTTCCGGGACAGGATCGCGGGTTCCGACCTGATCCTGTCGAAAGGGCAGGCGAATTTTGAAACTCTTTTCGGACATATCCGCAATGCTTTTTTCCTGTTCCGGTGCAAGTGCCCCGTCGTCTCCCGGGCTCTCGGGAAGCCCGAAGGGGAACTCATCGTGCTGGACGGAAAGGGGGCGGCATGACACGCCTGGTACAACTGGACGCAAGAAGCGTTTCCTTCATGCCGCCGGGGGTGATCGAGTCGCTCTGCGCCGGGGGGATGCTGATCTTTCCGACGGATACGCTGTACGGGCTCGGAGTCACCCCGCGCTCCGGGAAGGCGCTTGATCGTCTTCTCTCCGCGAAGGGAAGGGAGGGGGGGAAGCCGATCCCTCTCCTGCTCGACGAGCCCGCGCGGGTGTCCTCCCTGGTCCGGCACCTCCCCGGGGATGCATCCCGGCTGATCAAGAGGTTCTGGCCGGGGGCGCTGACCCTCGTGCTTCCCGCTTTGCCGGGTCTTCCCGAGACCATCACCGGAGGAACGGGTACGGTCGGTCTGCGTGTCCCCGACCATCCGGTCTCCCGGACGCTGGCGAAGGCGGCCGGGGGTGCGATCACGGGGACGTCGGCCAACCGGAGGGGGAACCCCGGCATCTGGAACACGGCCGAGGAGATCGTGAACGAGTTCACCGGCGAGGTGGACTGGATTTTGTGGGAAGGACCTGCGCCGGCATCGTCGGGAGAGAGCATTCCCCCCCCGCCATTGCCCGGCTCGACCGTCGTGCTCGTCGAAGAGGAAAAGGTCCTCCTCCTGAGGGAAGGGGTGATTCCCTTCCGGACCATCACCGACTTTCTCGGGAAGGGGTAGAAACATGGCCATCGTGTCGCCGTTTCGAGGGATCCACTTCGACCTGTCGCGGGTTCCCGACCTGTCGCAGGTCGTCTCTCCGCCCTACGACGTGATCTCCCCGGAGGAGCAAACAGGCCTCCACCAGCGCCATCCCCGCAACATCGTCCGAATCGACTTCGGCCTGGAAAAGGAAGGCGACGGACCGGCGGTCGACAAGTACACCCGGGCCGCCGACTTTTTCCGGCAGTGGCAGTCCGAAGGGACGCTCGTCCGGGACACCGTTCCTTCCCTGTACTATTACGAGCAGGAATTCTCCCTGCCCGGCCGGGGAGTTTTCGTGAGGAAGGGGTTCCTCGGGGCCCTTCGGCTTTCGGATTTCGGGGAGGGGAAGGTGTTCCCCCACGAGAAAACCCATTCCCGGCCGAAGGAGGACAGGCTTTCTCTCATGCGCGCGACGGAGGCGAACACGAGCCCGATCTTCGGACTCTACTCCGATCCCCGGGACGAGGTGGCGAAGGCGCTGCGGGGGGGGCTGCCGGCCCGACCGGATTTTTCCGCCACCGACGATCTCGGCGTGAAGCACCGCGTGTGGAGGGTCACCGACCCGGCGTCCCTCCAGGCGGCCGTGGGGAAGATGTCGGACAAACAGGTGTTCATCGCCGACGGGCATCACCGGTACGAAACGGCACTGGCCTTCCGGGAGGAGATGAGGGGGAAGCACGGCGTACGGGAGGACGCGGCGTACGAGCACGTCCTCATGTTCCTGTGTAACATGGACGACGAAGGGATCGTGATCCTTCCCGCCCACCGCGGAATCCACTCGGTGCCGGGGTTCTCCGAAGAGGAGTTCGCCGCCCGGGTTCGCTCCCTGGTTCCCATGGAGACCCGCCAGGGCAGCCCCGAGGATGCGATGAAGGCGGTCGCGGAGGCGGGGGGGAAGGGGAAGGCGATCGCCTGGAGCACCGGGCACGGGAGGTTCCACGTCGTTTCTTTCCCCGAACCGGAGAGCTTCGCCGGGAAACATCTGTCCCGCTTCCCACCGGAGCTTCGGACCCTCGACGTAGTGCTCCTCCACGGCTTCCTCTTCGAGAAGATGCTCGGAATTTCCCCGGACGCGGTGACGGCGGGGCAGTTCGTCCGGTATTACAAGGAGACCCGGAAAATCGCCTCCGAACTCGAACGGGGGGAGCTCCAGGCCGCCTTCTTCCTCAATCCGGTCACGGTGGACGAGTTCCGGGGCGTCTCCCTTTCCGGCCACGTCCTCCCGCAGAAGGCCACCTTCTTCTTCCCGAAGATCCTGACGGGGCTTCTGATCTTCTCCGCGCGGGGAGATGAAACGCTGCCGGGATAGGGGGAGGGTGACCCTCCCCTTCCGGGTCCACCAGCCGGAGAAAGGGTACCGGTTTTCCATCGACTCCGTCCTGCTCGCCGATTTCGCGGCACCGCACTGCGGCCGGTCGGTTCTGGATCTGGGCACCGGATCGGGCGTCATTCTCCTTCTCCTGGCCAGGCAGTGCGACATCCTGAAAAAAGGGGTGGGAGTCGAGATCCAGAGGACGTTGTGGGAGTTTGCCTGCCGGAACATAGGAGAAAACGGGTTCGAGGGGCGGCTCTCCGCAGTCCTGTGCGATCTCCGGGACGACGTCCCGGGACTCTCTCCGCGGTCCGTCGACCTCGTGGTTTCCAACCCCCCGTACCGGAAAATCGGCGAAGGCAGGAGGAACCCGGACCTTGGCAAGGAGATCGCCCGCCACGAGGTGGCGTGCACGATGGAAGACGTGTTCTCCGCCGCGGGGAAATACCTCTCTCCGCGGGGCAGGTTCGCGTTCGTTTGCCCCTCGCACCGCCTCCATGAGATTTTCACTCTGGGCGCCTCCACGGGCATCCTGCCGGAGACCGTCCGGTTCATCCACCCGCACCCCGACACGCCTGCGAACCGCGTGCTGGTGGCGGGAAGCCGGCGAAAGGCGCCGGAACCTGTCGTCCTGCCGCCCCTCGTCGTCTACTCGGCCAGGAGGCGGTACCACCCGGAGGTGGAGGGGATCTTCTCGAACTTTTTCCGGGAGTAGGGAACCGGCCTGCTGCGGGAGGCTACCCTTTTCTGCGGGAGAATTTCCGCCAGATGGAGAGAAGGATCTCCCGGGTTTCGGGATCGCGAACCTCATCGAGACCGTTTGGCTCAAGGGCCGAAGAATCGTCGCAGTGCACATCCGCCCCCGGTGCCGGAGGTCCCCCTGCCTCTTTGGGGGTTTTCGCCGCCGCGGGAGGGCAGCTCCCGGAATCTACGGTGAACCGGATTTCCCGGACCTTCTCCCGTCCTGCCGCGGACTGGATTTTCTCAAGCAGCACCGGTGTGGATAGTGTGAGTTCCTGGGCCCACGTGTGGTTCGGGACGAAGATCGTGAGCACGCCGTTCCGGATCTTTCCCGGGGCCGTCTTCCCGCTGAGGAGCGGACCGACGATTTCCTCCCACGACCTGAGAAGGCGAACCTGGGTCGCGGCGGCGGGGAGCCTAAGCGTGTCGGCGAGGACCGAATCCAGGATCGTCGACAACCTTCTGGGGCTCACCTAAGGCCCCTCTTCCGTCTGCCGTCGTGCCCTTCCTCCCACGATCTGCCCCGCAACGGCGCAGAGGATGAAGAAGGGGATGAGCCAGGAGGTGACGTGGTTGGCGATCCGGAGATAGGCAATGAGGGGGATCGAAAGATGGATGTACACGAACCAGGCGAGGGAATATTTCCGCTGCCCTTCGCGCAGGTATCCCAGAGGGATGTTGAGTGCCAGCGCGGTTGCCCCGATGATCCCCATGAGAGTTAAGGTGTGGTTGTCCAGGATAATGGTTTCCCGCTCGTAGGTTCTCACACGATTATAATGGAAAAACCGGTTTCGGAGAACAGGAAGCGGAGGAGACAGGGAATGGGACGCACGGCCCCCTCGGAGGTCATCCTCATCTTCCGGGGAACGCATCAGGTGATGTCGGCGGAGAAGAACCTCAAGAGGGAAGGGGTACCGACGAAGCTCATCCCCGTCCCGAGGCCACTTTCCTCCGATTGCGGGTTTGCCATCCGCATCTTTCTCCCCGACAAGGGGAGGGCAAAGAAAGTCCTCTCCCGGTCGGGGATTCTCCCCCGGTCGGTATACATCTTGCGTGAAGAAGAGATGTACGAGGAAGTACCTTTTTAGATTTATACTTCTGCGCTCGGGAGAAAATGGCATTGACAAGTGGGAATTTGCTAACTAAAATGGGCACTTATATTTTCCCTACCGGGGGGGATTTGGGCAGAAAACAGCTAGGGATTATTCTCGCAGGGGTGACAATTTTCGGGAGTATATTGACGGGTCCTGTCCCCTGTATCGCCGCGGAAAGAGCCTTCTTTTCCGCATTCCCGGACATCTTGCCGGCGTCTGCGCCATCGGTTTCTGACCAACTCCTTCCCCCGAAGACCCTGCTGACTGCCGTTCCGTCACCGGAACCTGACAGGACAGAGGCTATGCCGCTTCGGGACCCGGGAGAGATTCCGGTATTTTCCTCGTTCCTGGCCGGCGTGGACGCCTCCGTGCGGGGGGCAGTTGTGTCCTCCGTCGAAGGGGTAGTGATTCCGTTTGCCGCTCCGCCGGAACCCCTTGCCGGGGCGGCCTCGTTCCTGGCCGTCCTTCGGGAAGAAGAGCCTGATCTCGTGCTTTCGCAGCAGGATGTCGATGTCCTGGTCGAAAGGAACGAGGATGCGGAGCCGGTGGTGGAGCTCGACGCGGAATTTTTCGCCAACGCGCCGGAGGAGATCGAGAAGGGCGCCGATGGCAGCCATGCAGGCCTTACACGACGGATCGACAAGTTCACCCGGTACTTCCAGACAAGAGGGCGGGACAGATTCGAAATCTGGCTTTCCCGGTCCGGGAAGTACTCGGACATGATGCGCGGGATATTGGCGAAGTACGGAATGCCGGGGGATCTCGTCTACCTCGCCCTGATCGAAAGCGGCTTTTCCCCGAAAGCGTACTCGGTGGCCCGTGCGGCGGGTCCCTGGCAGTTTATCGCGGGAACCGGTCGCCGGTACGGCCTTCGGATCGACTGGTGGGCCGACGAGCGCAGGGACTACGAAAAATCGACGCACGCGGCCGCTGTCTACCTGCGGGATCTGTACGGCATATTCGATTCCTGGCCGCTGGCCGCTGCCGCGTATAACGCCGGCGAAGGCAGGATCCAGCGGGCCGTTTCCCGGTACAAGACGGAAGATTTTGGAAAGCTTATCCGCTACAGGTACCTGCCCCGGGAGACGAAGGATTACGTTCCCAAGATGCTCGCAGCGCTCACCATTGCGAAGGATCCGGACAGGTACGGTTTCGGGAACGTTCAGTATGAAGAGCCGCTGGTGTTCGACAAGGTGGTCATCCCCGGGGGAACCGACCTTGCCGCATTGGGAAGCATTATCGGAGTGCCCGCGGATTCCCTGAGGGAATGGAACCCGGAGCTCAAGCGCTTCTGCACGCCCCCCAACACGGAGACGTATGAAATCCGCCTCCCCGAGGGATTCGGCCCGATCGCCGCGGAGCGGATGGACGAGATCCGTTCGGAAGCAAAGGTGACCTTCCTCCGGCACAAGGTCCGAAAAAAGGAGACGCTTGCCTCTCTTGCGAAAAAATACCAGACGCCCGTGTCTACCCTGAAAGAGATGAACGGGATCAGGCGCAACTCCCTCCGCCGGATTTCCAGTCTGATCATTCCGGTTGCCGGTTTTTCCGGGGAGGAGGCGGTTCCCGGAAAGAGAGTGTCCCCCGACAAGCTCAGGTTGGCGCACATGCGGGTAAACGAAAGGTATCGGCGGGGGCAGAGGGTCCGGGTACGCAGGGGCGACACCTTGTGGCGGATCGCAAGAAGGGCAGGTGTGAGCGTCAAGTCCCTGGCGCGGGCGAACAGAATGAAGACCACCAGCGTCCTTCGGGCCGGCCGCGTCATCCGGATTCCGGGCGCCGTATCGTCCTCCGGGAAAGGTCCCCGACACGTCGTTCGTCGCGGTGATACACTGTGGAAGATCGCCAGGAAGTATGGCGTCTCGGTCAATCAGCTTGCCAGGCGGAATCGCATGAGGTCCAGGCAGACGCTCCGCACGGGGCGCGTCCTCCAGATTCCAACGGAGTCATAAGCTGTACAAAGCAAGTGCTATCGTCTACCTCGATAACGCAGCGACCTCCCTGCCCAAGCCAAAAGGCGTGGCAGAGGCTGTCGCCGGCGCCATTCGCCGTGCGGGAAACCCGGGCCGTTCGGGGCATGCACTCTCCATCCGGTCGGCGCGCGACCTCTTTCTGACAAGGGAAAGGCTTGCTTCTCTTTTCGGGGTGAAGGACAGTTCCCGGTTCGTTTTCACGGGAAACGCCACGGTTGCCCTGAACCAGGCGATCAAGGGAATTTTGCGCCCGGGCGACCACGCGGTGACGACCTCCGTGGAGCACAACTCGGTAATGCGGCCGCTTCGGCGGATGAAAGAGGCGGGCGTCACCGTGACGATGGTTCCTGCCGGTTCCGACGGGGCCGTGGACGCGAAGGCAGTTGCAGCCGCCATCCGGAAGGGGACCCGGCTGGTAGCCGTTGTCCATGCGTCGAACGTGACCGGCGCCATCCAACCCATCGCGAAAATCGTCCGGGCGGCGCGCAAGGCGGGGGCGTATACGCTGGTAGACGCCGCCCAGACCGCAGGGGCGATCCCTCTTTCGCTTTCCGACCTCCCCGTCGACCTGCTGGCCGCCCCCGGCCACAAGGGCCTCCTGGGCCCCCAGGGAACGGGTTTTCTCTACGTCCGGGAGGGAGTGCCGCTCGTGCCGTTGATCGAGGGAGGGACCGGCAGTCGCTCCGAATCGGACCGCCAGCCCGATTTTTTCCCCGATGCTCTGGAGTCCGGAACCCCGAACAGCGTAGGGGTTGCCGGCCTCGCGGTATCGCTCGCCTGGCTGCTGCGCAAAGGGGTAGACACGGTCCGCCGGAAGGAGATGGATCTCCTGGAGGAGCTGTCGGAGGGAATGGGTCGCCTGGGCGGCGTGACGGTCTTCGGCCCGCGGGAGCCGTCCCGCCGGGCATCGGTTGTCTCGTTCCTCGTCGAGGGGTTGGATCCCGCCGAGGTGGGGCATCGCCTGGAAAAGGGGGATCGGGTCCTGGTCCGGGCGGGGCTGCACTGCTCCCCGCACTCCCACCGGACGCTCGGCACGTTCCCGCACGGGGCGGTGCGCGTAAGCCCGGGTCCGTTCACCACGAGAAAGGATATCTCCCTGTTTCTCACCGCCCTTCGGAAGATCGCAACATCCCGCCGCTGATCGGCAAGCTTCGGATTTCCGCCGGCACGCCTTTGGACCGCAAGCGACCTGTCACGATTACGCGGCCCGCAGAAGGAATATAATCGGGCCGGGCGTGATCGCCAGGCAAATCAGGAGCAGGTACTTCGGGAACGGAAACAGCCTGCTCATTCCGGCGACGAGCCCGATGCCCCCACCCCCGCCGATGAGGGCGTTGCCGGGAACGTTGAACAGAACGCCGATGATGAGGTAGCGGTGGCGAAGCAGGAAGGGGACGATCCGCGACGGCGCGCTTCGCAAGAGAAAACGGAGGCGCTCTTCCTCGTCCAGCGGCTCGAGAGAAGTAACCAGATCCCGGGCCCGGTTGAGGTGGAACCACCCCAGGGCACGGGCGAGATAGCGGGGCGGCAGGACCCTTCCGAACAGGAAGCTGAGGGACAGGGACAGCAGGGTGCACAGGTAGACGAGGACGATTCCCTTGGCCCCGAGCATCGCCATGAGCATGAGGCCCACCTCGATGCCGGGCAGGAAGGGGATCGCCAGGAGGAGAATGTAGGAAACGATCGAGGCGAACAGGAGGAAGGCGGCCATGTTGGCATGTTCGGGCCACATCTGGAAGGCGATGAAGTTCGCAAGCCACTTCAAGGCGTAATTCAGGAAGACGAGGATCCCCAGAAAGAGCGCGATCTTGGCCGCGAGCCGTATTCCCCTCCCGGCCTGCCTGGGGCTGGCCTCCAACGTCATGTGCGCTTTCTTCATTCCAACAGTTGTCCTCTGAACCAGTACATCCTGTCGATTGTCCAATACCATCTTTTGTCAATCCACCGGGCCGTTGCATCCATGACATCGCCCCGCAAGGTCCCGTCCCAGATCATGGTGCCGTGCGCAGGACTCGTTGACTGCGCCCGGAAACGGATTCCGCCGCCTTGCGTGGTCGCCGAATAGGTCGATTCCCGGAAATCCAATACCACCGCACAGTCGCTGGAGGTGAACATGCCGTCCTGAAAGATCAGGTAATCGTCATGATGGCTGGCCTCTTTCCCCTGTTCCCCCGACTTGACGAGAAATATTTTCCCGTCCAGGAGATGCGAGATCGGGCCGCCCCCCGGGGGTCCGGGGTCTTCCGTGGCCCATTTTGTTACGGACCGGGCCCAATGCTCCGACGGTTTTGATTTCGCCTGGTACCACTTCGGTTGCCTGCCATTCCAGGTGTAGCGCACGTCGATTTCTTCACCCTCTACCGTGCCCTCCCAATGGATCGACCCGTGGAATTTGCTTCGGATGTCGGCTGCGAACGTGATGGCCTCTCCCTTTTTCGTTGCCGTGTACAAACCCGCTTCGAATCCGTACTCTCTTTCGAAATGCCGCGAACGGAACTTCCCGTTCCGGAACATGTACGTGTCTTTCCCGTCGGGTGGTTTCCCCACCTCGCCTCTCTCGACGAAGAAAACCTCTCCGTCAAGTGCCCCTTTCGTTTCCCCTGCCGCTGCCGCCGCCGTATGCGCCATGCAGGCCAGGAACAGAAAAGAGGGGAGAAACACGTGAAACCTCATGACCGTTCGAATCCTTTTCACGACTTGTTCCTCCTGCCGCCGCCTTCTCCGTTGCTTCCGCTTGCCCGTCGCCGTCCCTGTACAGCAATACGATTCCGGAAGAACCGGGATGGATGCCTGCCGGAGCCAATTTTTTATCGGTCCGGAAACGCAAGTCTGTCTGATTCCGGTATGGAGGGGTTCATCTGAACTCGTGGAAGGATTCCGCCGCAGGAGCGGCTTGTGGCGCTGTCGGATCGGCCGTTACGACCGTCTTTCCTTCACTTTCCCGGCGCGACGGAGGATGGACGTGGTGGATCTGCCGGGAAGGAGCCGGATCGTTCTCACGGAACCGCCGCGGGACCGGACGAAATCGGAGCCGACGATCTTCTTCCCTTTCCAGTCACCTCCCTTTGCCAGGACGTGTGGAACCACCTCCTGAATGAGCGCAGCGGGTGTGTCCTCGGAGAAAATGACGACGTAGGAGACGCAGCCAAGCGACGCCAGGAGGTAGGCGCGGTCCCAGGCCGCCTGGACGGGCCGTCCTTCCCCTTTCAGCCGCCTGACGGACGCGTCGCTGTTCACGCCCACCACGAGAACGTCGCCGAGAGCGGCCGCCTCCCGCAGATACCGCGCGTGCCCGGCGTGGAGGATGTCGAAGCACCCGTTGGTGAAAACGATCCGCTTCCCCTCCCGGCGCAGCCGGGAGAACAGGGCGGCGGATGCCTTGCGGGGAATTATCTTTTTGGACGGGTCTTCCGGTAGGCGCGTTCGTTTCGGTCCTGCGCGCATGGAATCCTCCTTCTCGCATCCTCGACTTTGGAAGGATCGATCGTCGCCATCACGATATCCTCGTCCTCCCCTCCCTGGGCCAACACTTCTCCCCACGGGGAGACGATCGCCGATCCCCCGGAATAGTGGAACTCGCCCGACCGCCCGACCGCGTTGGTCGCCACCACGAAGAGCTGGTTTTCCACGGCACGGGCGACGGTGAGCAGGTCCCAGTGGGCCTTCCGGACGGCGGGCCATTGCGCGGCCACGCAGAACAGGGTCGCCCCTTCGGAAACGTATTTCCGGGACAGCTCGGGGAACCGGATGTCGTAGCAGATCTGCGGACCGATCGTTCCCACGGAGGTGTGGGCCACCGAGGCGGCCGTCCCCCTCCGGAAGTGGAGGGTCTCTCCCGAAGGGGAGAACAGGTGCGTTTTCCGGTACTCCCCCGTGATCGCCCCCGTCGCGTTGATGACGTAGAGCGTGTTGTACACGGAACGTCCCGACCGCTCGGGAAGCGAGCCCGCGATGACGATGCGGCGGTCGGCCGCGAAGCGGCGGAGGTCGTGCAGGAGCCCGGGAGTGGTCCCGCAGAGCGCCCGCAGGTTGTCGTAGGAGAAACCCGTGCTCCACATCTCCGGGAGGACACAAAGGGCCGCTTTGCCGTCCGCGGCCTCCCGAAGAAGAGCGAAGGCGCGGGCGACGTTTCCTTCCACGGCGCCCATCTCGATGGGAAACTGCAGGGCGGCTGCCCGAAACGGGGGAATCATGCGGTCTCCCTGGTTTGCCTGGCGCGGGGCGAGAGTTGAGGCGGCGTTAAAGAATGGCGCGCGCCACCGTCACCACCACTATATGTTCCGCCCCGGCCTTTTTCAAGGTGCGGGCGGCAGCCGTTGCGGTCGCCCCCGAGGTGTACACGTCGTCCAGAAGAACCACGTGGGGAAAAATTCGCGCACCGGGCCGGGCGGTGAACGCCCCCCGGACGTTTTCCTCCCGGGCGGAAAGCGGCAACCCCGCCTGGGGGAGGCGCTCCGCGGCCCTTCGCAGGAGGAGCAGGTCGCAGGGCCACCCGGTGAGACGGCTTAAGGGGAGGGCCACCAGCGCGGGGAGGTTGTATCCCCTCCGGAAATATTTCGCCGGGCGGATCGGAACGGGGACGATCGTCGGCCGGAACCCGGCCGGGAACCGGTCGGCCCAATCCCCCCGGATCGCCTCGGAGAGCTGCCGGGAAAACGTGGTCGCCACGTCGCTCCTCCCGGCGTACTTGGCGGCACGAATCCCCTCCCGTACCCCTTTCTCGTAGGCGAAAAGGGAAAGGACGAGGTCGAACGGCCGGGGGTGGGGACGGGGGATGGTTACACCCTGGAGAGCACCAGGGGTGGCGACGGTCGGGTTCTGGCAATCGGATGGAAACCATTCCTCCTGGCAGGCGGGCCAGTTTCCAACCGCTTCGGGGGAGAGGTCGGGCGTTGCAGGGGGCAGCAGTGAACGCAGGAGAGAGCACTCTTCGAAGACCGCGCGGGTCCCGGCCTCCCAGGCGGCGCGGAGGCGTACGCGCAACCCCGGGGAATCACCGGTTGTACCCGAAGGCGCGCTGGTAGTGCTGGCAGGCCGACTCATACCGCCCCCTTCGCCGGAGCGCATGGGCGAGCAGAACATTCACGGACTCGCACTCCGGGTCCAGCATTTCCGCCTTCAACAACTGTTCCAGGGAGGAGGGGGATTCCCGGAGAAGGTCGAGGTACGCCGCGATCGTCGCCTCCGGGTGTCTATCTGTCCTCCGGGATGGGGATTTCCGGGGCGGCCTCCCACAGCCGGTCGAACTGGTAAAAATCCCGGACGATATCCAGGAAAATGTGCACCACGAAATCGCCGTAGTCGATCAGGACCCACCGCCCCTCGCGGATGCCCTCCACGCCCAGCGGTCGATGGCCTTCCTTCTTGAGCGATTCCTCGATATGACCTGCCAAGGTGGTGACCTGCCGGTCGGAGGTTCCCGAGCAGAGGAGAAAAAAATCGGTGAAGGTGGCGTGCTCCCGGACGTCCAAGGCGCGGATCTCCGCAGCCTTTTTCTCCTGCGCGAGCCGTGCACACTGGATCACCGTATCCCGTGTGGTTATGGCCGTCCTTCCTCCCTGGCGCCGAGGTACAAGCCGTGCTCGGCGATGTATTTCCCCACCTCCGGCGGGACGAGCCCCCGGATGCACTTCCCGTTTCGAACCTTCTCCCGAATGGAGCGGGAAGAGATATCCAGGGCCGGCAGCGAGGGACAGTACAACCTTCGTCCTTCCGGAAGGCGGTAGCTTTCTCCCGTCCAACTATAGCAATGCGGTTCTTCTTTTTCAATACGCAACCCCGCGGGGGGCGAAGGTGCAAGGGGCGTTCCGTGCCTGGGAAGGAGGACGATGTCGCATGCGGCGAGGAGTTCTTCATACCGGTGCCAGGTGGAAATCTCCGCGAAGGAATCCGCTCCCATCACGAATACCCAGTCGACCCCGGGCTCCGCACGGGAGAATTCCCGCACCGTGGTAAGCGAGTAGGAGGGTCCCTCGTGGCGGACCTCCATGTCGGAGACTTCGAACCCCGAAAGCCGCGCAACGGCGGCGGACGCCATGGCGAGCCGGTGTTCCGCTTCGGAGAGCGGCTGCCTGGGCTTGTGGGGCGGGTGATGGGCGGGAAGGAGCACCACCCGTGGAAGGCGAAGCGCCTCCTTGACCTCGATCGCCATGCGCAGGTGGCCGTTGTGGAGCGGGTCGAACGTCCCCCCGAACAGGGCAGCCGATGGTCGGGTAGCGCCCAATTACGACCGGACCTGGCCGTCCCCGAAGGCGATGAACTTCATCGTGGTGAGTTCCGCAAGCCCCATCGGGCCGAAGGCGTGGATCTTCGTGGTGCTGATCCCGATCTCCGCCCCGAGCCCCAGCTGGAATCCGTCGTTGAACCGGGTGGACGCGTTCACGAGGACGAGGGAGGAGTCCACGTCGCGCAGGAATCGCATGGCGCGGGCATGTTCCCTCGTGAGGATCGCTTCCGTGTGCAGCGACCCGTGCCTGCGAATGTGCTCGATCGCCTCGTCCATCGAGGGGACCACCCGTACCGCGAGGATCAGGTCGAGGTACTCGGTTCCCCAGTCCTCCTCGGATGCAGGAATTGCCCCGGGCACGAGGGAAAGGGTCTGTGGACAACCGCGGAGCTCCACGCCCTGCTTCCGGAAATCGGCGGCGGCGGCGGGGAGGAATTCCCGGGCGGCATTCTCGTGCACCAGGAGCGTTTCCATCGCGTTGCATACCCCGGGCCGCTGCACTTTTGCGTTGACGCAGATGGCGACCGCCTGTTCCATGTCCGCGCCCTCGTCTACGTAGATGTGGCAGACCCCCTTGTAGTGCTTGATGACGGGGATGCGGGATTTCTCCGCAACGCTCCGGATCAGCCCTTCTCCCCCGCGGGGGATGATGAGGTCGATGTACTCCTCGGCGGCAAGCATGAAGTCGATGGCCTCCCGGTCCGTCCGTTCGATCACCGACACGGCGTCCGCGGGAAGGTCCGCTTGAATCATCGCCTCGCGGAGGATTCGCGCGATCGCGGTGTTGGAGAAGATGGCCTCGGAGCCCCCCCGAAGGATGACCGCGTTCCCCGACTTGATGCAAAGCGCGGCCGCATCCGCGGTGACGTTCGGCCGCGATTCGTAGATGATCCCGATCACGCCGAGCGGGATGCGCATCTTTCCCACCCAGAGGTCGTTGGGACGCCGCCACATCTTCTCGACCTCTCCGACGGGATCGGGCAGGGCGACGACCTCCTCGATCCCTGCGGCCATCTGCTCGATCCGTGCGTCGGTGAGGGCGAGCCTGTCGAGCATGGCCCCGGAGAGCCCCTTGGACTTCGCCGCTTCGAGGTCCTTCCGGTTCTCCTCCTTGAGCCACACTGCACGGTCGCGCAGTCCCTTGGCCATGGAGACAAGAGCCGCGTTCTTCTCCGCCGTGCCTGCCCGCCCCATTCGCGCCGAGGCCTCCCGGGCCCCGCGGCAGACCGCGTTAACGATTTCTTCGGTCGTGGTCGTCCTGGTCTCCGCCATCTACGATACGGCTCCTTTTCTCCCCTCGGGGGTTTTGTGGGGGGTGATAATCATGAGATCGTCCCGGTGCACCACCTCCGCGGGAGTCCCTTCGCCTAGGAGGGACCGTACCTCGTGGCTTTTCTTCCCCCTGCCTCTCTCCACCTGCTTGCTGCTCCACGCCGTGATCCCCCGGGCGAACTCCTGCCCTTTCAGATCGCTGATGGAGACGGCGTCCCCCCGGCGAAATCTCCCCTGCACGGACACGACCCCTGCCGGAAGGAGGCTTTTCCCCCCTTCCCGCAGGACACGGACGGCTCCGTCGTCCACGACGATGGTGCCGTGCGGGTGCCTCGCGTAGGCGATCCACATCTTCCGGCTGGTCCTTCTCCCGCGGTCGGCGGGAAGGACCAGCGTTCCCACTTCTTTCCCGGCGAGAATGTGGTCGATGGACCGGCGCTTAAGGCCCGACCCGATCACCACCGGCGTGCCCGATTCGCTGACGATGCGCGCCGCCAGGAGCTTCGACGCCATTCCGCCGGTCCCCATGGCCCGGGTCCGCAATGTGCTCGCCACCCGCAGCAGCTCCTCGTCGATCGTCCCGATCACCGGGATCAGCTGCGCGTCCGCGAAGCGGTGGGGATCCCGGGTGTAGACCCCTTCGTTGTCGGTAAGCAGGATCAGCAGGTCCGCCCCGACCATCTGCGTCACGAGGGCGGCCAGGTGATCGTTGTCCCCCAGCCGGATTTCCTCGGTCGCCACCGTGTCGTTCTCGTTGATGATCGGCACGATGCCGCGGGAGAGGAGGGCCTCGACCGTATTCCGGGCGTTGTTGTACCGCTCCCTGTTCTCGAAGTCCTCATGCGTCAGAAGGAGCTGTCCCACCTTCCGGCCCCGCCTCTCGAAAGCTCGCTCGTAGACGTACATCAGGCTCGTCTGCCCGACTGCCGCCGTTGCCTGTTTCATCGCCACCGTCCGCGGCTTCTCCCGCATCCCCATTTTTTCCTGTCCCGCCGCGACCGCTCCCGAGGTGACGACCACGAACTGGATGCCCCGTTCCTCCCAGGCTTTCGCTACCTGGGCCGCCAGGGCCCGGATGATCGGTACGCGGAGGCCCGCATCGGCGTCGGCGAGCGCCCCGCTTCCGATCTTGACGATGATCCGCCGGAACTTCCGGGAAAGCATCACGGATTCCCGGTGCGTCGCGGTTTTATAACTCATACGCTGGGCGTCTCCGAAGCGCCACCATCCCGTTTAGCAGTTCCTGTATCCCCTGCCCGGTGACCGCGGAAATATAATAGGCATCCATCTCCGGGAAATTCAACTCGGCGCGGGCACCCTCCGCGGCTTCCCTCGCGCCCGGGAGGTCCATCTTGTTGAACGCCAGGAGCGTCGGGCGGCCGACGAGTTCGGGGAGGAACTTCTCCATCTCCTGACGGACGATCCGGTATGCGTCCGCGATCTCCTCCGTCGTTCGGCCGGCGTCCAGGACGTGGACCAGCCCCTCGGTGCGCTCCGCGTGTTTCAGGAACCGGTGTCCCAGGCCCGCCCCCAGGTGGGCGCCCTCGATGAGTCCCGGGAGGTCGGCCACGACAAACTCCTCCTCGTTTACGGAAACCACTCCCAGGACGGGAGAGAGGGTGGTGAACGGGTAGTCGGCGATCTTGGGTCTGGCCCGGGAAATCCGGGAGAGAAGGGTGGACTTCCCCGCGTTGGGGATTCCGACCAGGCCGATCTGGGCGATGAGCTTGAGGGTGAGACGGAGTCGTCTCTCCTCCCCGGGAACCCCGGGCTGCGCCGTGTCCGGAGCCTGGTTCGTGGACGTGGCGAAGGAGGCGTTCCCCCGTCCCCCTCGTCCTCCCGCCGCCGCCTTGAACATCTCCCCTTCCCTCGTCAGGTCAGCCAGCACGTCCCCTGTCTCGTCGTCAACCACCATGGTTCCCGGAGGCA
>Ga0255055_10000659_pt1 | contig 26195 bp, 24 predicted proteins | sample JV7_2_27_MG_FD_188633 | JGI IMG/M metagenome (GOLD analysis project Ga0255055, IMG submission 188633) | Seawater microbial communities from Jervis Inlet, British Columbia, Canada - JV7_2_27 | ecosystem: Environmental > Aquatic > Marine > Inlet | place: Canada: British Columbia | collected...
GCACGGGGCGTTCTACGGTGCCTCGGCTGACGGCAAGATGCAGATCACGATCCCCTTCGAGATCGAGAGCTCGCAGGCCGTGGGCGGAGACCCGACTACCTTCGTGGGCACCTGCTTCGACGGCCGGCCCATCAAGGTCAGCGTGCAGCCGAACATCCAGGTCCCCATCGGCAACGACGACACGCTGCTCATCCCGGACAGCTGGCAGTGGCTTCCGCTGGATGGCGCCGAGTCGGTCACTCTCCTGGGTGGCGAGGAAGAGGAGGGGACCGAGCAGATTCAAGACAAGGCCGCCTCGCTTCAGATCCGATCTGACGGCTCGAGCTTCTCCTTTGCTGGGCCCCCGGTGGAGAAGCTGTCCTACGATGAGAAGAGCTACCTCGACGTTGATCGGTCTATGCTGCTGATGGCCGGCTTGGGTGTGCACCAGGTACGTGGTGCCGAGAAGCTGGCGGAGGCCATAACGGGTGGCCGGGTAGCCACCATCGCTGCCAAGCACCAGCTCGAGCTCGACGATGACATGCGCAAAGAGGCCGATGGGCAGCGCGCCTACCTTCAGACCATCATCGACAACCACATCAAGAAGCCCGGCCTGGTGAAGGAAGCGGCTACCATGCCCGATCCCACCACCGTCGACACGGTTCTCAGTCTCGGGTTCGTCAACCCGGACAACATCATGAACTACGTGTCGTACCTGCCGGACATCGAGGACTCGCAGAGCAAGATGTGCGAGCTCCTGTTCGGTGTGCGCCTCGGCCTGAGCAACGTGCCTCAGTCCTCACTCGAGCGGGCCATCCGTTCCCTCGAGGAGAGCATCGAGGGGTTGAAGGTCCTCGCCTTCCAGGGCTCCTGATTCGGGGCTAGGAGAAGCAGCCCACTGGTTCGTGTGGGCCGCTACTCCGAAGAGCTGGACCCAACCCTTACAGGTTGATTCCAAACTCTGCCGCGTACTTGCCCAGTGGCTTGTACAGCGGCTTGTATGCTGGCTGAGGCTGTGAGCCCTTCGCCTCTGCCGTTGCTACTTCCTCACTACTCTTCTCCGCCACGGTGGCGGGAAGGTTGTCGTCCGACACAGTTGCTTCGTAGCACTGCGTGTACCTTGTCGAGGACAAGAATCCGGTGTCCTCCTCGAACGAGACGCACACCATGCGGGCAATGCTCGCGGGGTCTGCCTTCTTGTACGAGCGTACGGCCACGTCCGAGTACCCCGCCGACTCGTACTTGGCAAGGAGCTCCGAGCGGAAGTTCAACGAGTCCGTGGGCAGGAAGTCTTCTCGCTCACAGCCAAGAGCCAGCAGAGCAACGAACAACGTGATGAGACACATCTTGATCTGGTTCATCATGGCAAAAGTCCTTTCCTTCTCCACTTCTTTTATGCCCTGAACCATCACGTTTTGGCGGACGTCAGCGTCGTTCTGCACACCGCTTGACCGTTTCCTCAGCAACGACTCGATCTATGTTGCACTTGCCGTAGGAGGCGTTGCACTCGCGGAGTTGTTTCTCCAACCTCTTGATCCTTACTTCGTTCTCACTGTCGGGCATCTCGCAACCGATGATGAGCAGAATAGCGAGACACAATAGGTTCTTCATGGCCTTTCCTCCTTGAGTACCGGACCACGCTTGAACTCGCACGTGGTGAAGTACTCTTCGTAGTCATTGAGGTCCCGCAGGCGAAACTCGATGGAGTCCTTCAGGTGTTCGGTTAGGTAGGCCGTCAGTGCCTCGCTAGCCTTTGTACCTCCGCAGTTGCACCAGCGCACAACGCCCTCCACTGCGCGTGCGAGGGGCTTGTCCTCGTTGTGCACGGCCATTCCGGCTAGGATGTATCCGACTCGATGCAGGAGGTCGTCGATACCAGCCTCCTTGTTGTCCCACGCCCATCCGAGGAACATGGGCTCCAATATCTCGCCCATCCTGAGCGTGATGAACAGCTTGGCCTGCATCTCTTCCTTGCCCTGGAAGTCCATGTTGTGCCACTCGAGCTCGGGCACCTCGTACTCGTCTGTATCCCAGTGCGCAGCCTCGCAGAGCGCACGAACGTCCTTTTCAGCATCTGGATGAATCAGAAGCATGATCTCTCCTTTGAGCGGGTTGGTTCAGTTCCCTCTCACTTCTTTTATGCCTGAGAAGACCAACTTCTTGACTGTCTCCACAACTTGAGACAACTTCCTGAGGGATGATTCGGCGCAGCCCGGCTGAGTTCTACATCAAGTACCTCCTCGTTCACCCGGACGGGTACAGCGATGAGGACGTCGAGCAGACCTTGAAAGAGCATCAGCTCGACAACCCCGGGGGAGGGTACTTGCCGCGTTTGCGCAAGCGGTTGAAGGTGCCCACGCCGTTCTATCCGTACAACGATCAGCACCCGTTCTCCTGGCGCTTCTTGATGCGGGAGAAGCTCTTCCCGCTTTTCCATCCGGACCACCGGATGCTCAGCGCGCTGAACATCTTGCACAAGCCTCGAGCTAAGGAGGCGGTGGAGGCCATGACGTTGGTGAACGACCCACCGGCGCTCATCTGCCACCGGCTGCTGTCGCTGGGTGTGAGGATCGACGTCAAGGACCTGCAGCGCTACCAGCACTTCTTCTGGAACACCCAGCTCGTGGACTCCACGGAGATGCGAGCTCTGCTGACCGTTCGTGTGGACGAGATGTTCCTCGACGGTGAGGACGCTGCCAACCAGGTCCGCGCCGGCGCCATGAAGCAGGCCAACTACATCGACCCCAGGTGGCTTGCTGCTCGCTCACCAATTCCAGCGGTGGCAGCGTTGCTGAACCAGATGCGCTTCGGCTACATGCCAGACCGCATCGACCTGGCCCGCCTGGTCAACGCTGCTGCGTCTACTGCAGCCGTACGCGTGCTGGAAGAGCTTGGTTCGGCCCACCCCATGTCCGGGAAGAACGCCCATCACTTCAGCGATGTAGCCACCAACATGTTCAACATGCTCGAGCTCATCGGCAGCCCAGATGAGGACTTTAGGAAGAACCTCACGGTCCTGGGCTTGGAGACCGAGGAGTTGGAAAACGTGAAGACTGTTGAAGCCGTTACGGATGGGCAGTACACGTCAGATATGCAGCTATTGACAGAAGGGACTACGGAAGATGTCGGAGAGAGTAGTAGCCAGCCCGATCCTAAGTGAGGACGACAGCCCCAAGCAGTTCGGTCATGCCATGGGGCAGCAGGCCGATATGGCGCTGTCCCCAAAGGCTATCGAGTTCAAGGTGGCGGAGTACGAGAACTTCAGGGTGGAGTACGCGATGGTGGACGACGACTTCATCATTCACTTCTTCATCACCCCTCGTCAGATCCAGATGTGGAGCGAGCCCGAGCTCGAGCACTGGTGGCTCAACGACTTTGCTCAGGTGATGGATCGGGTGGCGCAGGAGTACTTCGACGCTGGTCCTCCTCGGCTGCAGGCGAAGTACACTCGGGAGGTTGCGTCGTGGTGGTTGAAGGCGCAGGGCTACGGGCACTTTGTATCGCCCGAAGCCTTTCTACTCGGCTTCTTCGAGCAGCTTGACGGTACTTTTCTGAAGTACGCCGATCCTCCTCCTGCTTCCACAGGGGCCATGGGCTGAGCGTCATACCCATCGAGTTCTTCGTGAACTTGACGCCCTTTGCCTTCCAGCCGCACTGCTTCATGAACAGCCGCACGAACTTCGGCAGGCACCGTTTGGCACCGTCAGGCAGGTCCCCGTTGTGCTCGAGGTACCCGGTGGACTCCTCGGTCATGCCGTGGTCGATGGCCCACTTGCCAGTGAAGTGCGGGCCACCCGCGGCCAGCCACGCGAACATCCTTCCCAGCGCCTCCTGGGGATCTGCTGACTCCTGAGGATCTTCCATGGCGGAACCTGCAGTAGACCTGACTCAGCTGCCGGACACTGAAAACCCGTACGACGATACATGGTACGAGGAACAGGTCTGGTGTCCAGAGCCTAAGCTCCAGGAGAGCCCGCTAGTTCTATCGCTAGCGAAGCAGAAGCTCCCCAAAGTACCGAAGCTGAAGCCCTCTCAGTTCACCGAGCGGGTGTTCATGATGCCCAAGGACGAGGGCACGGGCTTCGACCACTTCTCCTTCGAGGGGCGTGAGCACCTGAAGAGGATCTACAACACGCCCAGCCGCCGGGTGTTGTTGTGCTGCGGCCGACAGGTGGAGAAGAGCACGCTGCTCGGCAACATCGGGCTCTGCTACATGAGTCTCGTAGCAGCGATGAGGATCCTCTACGTGAGCCCCTCGGCCACGCAGACGAAGACGTTCAGCAACGACCGCGTGAAGGAGCCCATTGAGACGAGCCCGATGCTCAAGCGGTTCACGACGAAGATGCTCTCCCAGAACATCTTGGAGAAGCAGTTCATCAACCGCAGCAAGCTGACACTCCGCTACGCGTTCCTCAACGCCGACCGTACTCGAGGCATCCCGGCTTGGAAGCTCATGATGGATGAGCTCCAGGACATCCTCCGGGACAACATCCCGGTCATTGAGCACTGCACCTCACATGCTCCTGACCAGTGGAAGAGCTACACCTACGCCGGCACACCAAAGAGCCTGGACAACATCATCGAGGAGTACCGTTCCAACAGGTCTACTCAGGGTGAGTGGGTGGTGCCCTGTGACCACTGCAACAACTGGAACGTGCTGGGCGAGAAGAACATCGGGTTGAAGGGCCCCATCTGCGCCAAGTGCGGCGGTGACATCAATCCGCAAGACACGAAGTGTCAGTGGGCCTGGATGGTGGAGCCCGATGAGGAGCGCCTGGTAGTCCCGTGGGAGAGCTACCGCATTCCTCAGATCATGGTGCCGTGGAAGATCCGCAACTGGAATGAGATCTTGCATGACTACGAGCACCACCCTCGAGGAAGGTTCTTCAACGAGTGCTTGGGTATCAGCTACGAGTCTGGCCTACGTCCGCTCACCACCTCTCAGGTACGTGCGTGTTGCAGGGAACACATCTCGATGGCAGATCTGGAGAAGAGCCGCTCGCTGGCTCTGGGTCAGCCGTTCTTTGCTGGAGTGGACTGGGGCACGGGCGACAATAGCTACACCGTGCTCACCATTGGTACGTACATCGAGATGAAGTTCCGGGTGCTCTACATGCACCGGTTCGTTGGTGAGGAAGCCGATCCTGAAGTTCAGATCGAGCGCATCATGGAGATATGCGAGAGGTTCAGCGCTCGCATGATTGGAGTCGACTACGGCTTCGGCTTCGGCTTGAACGGAAGGCTCATCCGTAAGTTCGGTGCCCAACGCGTGCAGAAGTTCCAGTACATGGCCCAGATGAAGGGCAAGCTCATCTTCGACAACAAGCTCATGCGGTGGAAGGTGCACCGCACTGAGGTCATGAGCGCCATCTTCGACGCCATCAAGAAGCAGAAGTGTGAGTTCCCCAAGTGGTCAGAGTTCCAGAGGCCCCACGCTCAGGACTTCACCAACATCTACTCGGAGTACAATGAGAAACTGCGAATGGTCATGTATGACCACAAGCAGGGCAACCCGGATGATTCATTCCACTCGTTCCTGCTGTGCTGGCTGTCGTCCATGCTGCTGATTGCCCGTCCCGACATCCTCAACCCGAGCAGGGAGACCGCAAGTGGTCAGCCAATCAGTGAGTATCAGGGGCCGTACAACCAGGGGTAGTAGGCATGAAACGAAGGATCCGCTTGTGAATGTCGGGCTCCAGGTGGGGGAACCTCCTGTATGCCTCACGCTTGCCGTCTCTGGCACACACGAAGTTGAAGACGACGTTCTCGAACTGCCCCCGGGCTGCCTGAAGCTCCGCCTGCGCGGTCGCGATCTCTATGTACTCAAACAGCTGGGTACCAGTGCAGTTCTTCCGAAGCCGTTGGGCGGCCTCCCTGAATACTCTCCATGGCTCACGGTCTTCGGTATGGAGCTCGACGAGTTCCAGGAACTCCTGATGTATGCCGCGCAGGGTCTTGGAGAAGTCGAGGACGACCATGAACTCGCTAGTTGGGTCTCGAGCGAGGTCCTTGGCTGCCCAGTACACGGCGAGCACTTCGTCCTTCTCGTACGAAAGGATGGGGACATCCAGGTGGTTGACCGCTTCCACATGCCCTAGCCGCTGCTCGAGCGAGCTGCATCGCGCCTTGAGCTGCAAGATCTCAGCCAGTAGTCGTGGGAGGTCGAGCTTCCCGTCTAGGCCATCGAACGCTTCTTTCACTGCGTAGATCTGGTCCCGCCCGTACATCTTCTTGCGGCGGTTCCCATCGTGACTCGCGCTAAGCAGCCCTGAGTCGGTATACTGGTAGACGCGACGCTGCGTGCACCCAAGGATTTCAGCAGCTTCGGCGGCTGTGATGAGTCCCGCTTTTCTTCCCATGAGCTTTGACCCCATGCTACTTCTTTTGTAGCCATCTCGCGAGGTTCTGATGACCGAGTACGAACTTCCTCCGCAGACTCAGCTCCAGCAAGCGTCTGCGCGGCGGGTTTCCGGAGAGGAACTCGAGACTTTTGGCAAGAGCGCAGCGGCTCTCTTTCATCAGGGAGACGTCGACAACCTGAATGATGCCGTCGTCAAGACCATCAAGAAGGAGGCGCTCAGCCCGGAGCAGGTGAAGCGGGTCGTGGAGTTCACCAACACCCACGCGTTCATCGACGAGTTCAGGAAGGAGGGCGAGGCCACGAAGTACGTTCACTTCGAGCACGGCCCGGCCCACCCAGCGGAGGTCATCAAGGACCTGAACGATGGGGGCGGCGGTACCGTCTTCGACACCGGAAACTTCGACTACTCTCACGAGCCCGCGGTAGTGAAGAAGGGTTCGGCTCAGGGGCTGTACGCCGGCAACCTCAGGAGCATGGAGAAGACGGCGGCCGACCCGAGTATGGGTCCCGCTCCTCCCCCTCCCGGTGCTGAGGAGATGCAGCTCGAGGCAATCCGGTCGGCGCTGGGCGAGCCGAGGTTCACACCGCAGGATGTTGCGGCGCTGCATCGTGCCCTTATATCTCAGCAGACTCCGCTACCCGTCGAGGCTCAGAAGCAGGCCGAGGCTGACGCAGTGCTGGCCGAGGCGTTCAAGACCGAACACATCTCGATCCCCTACGCGAATCCACTTCAAGATGTCGAACAAGTTCAAGACAAGCTCGCTACGGCCCGCGATGCCGCGACAGCGAAGATGTCTGAGCTCGAGGTCGCCCTGCTCGACATCAATAGTGATCTCTACCACCAGGTCAAACAGGCAGCACTGGCAGAGGTACCGCTCGGTCATGTGCTGCAGGCATGGCACGAAGTCTTTCATCCTGATGAGGCCCTGGTGAAGGCGGCCTTCTCCTTGATCGGGCCCAGGTTGTACGCTGAGGGCATCTTCAACGCGGACCAGCTCGGGGAGTCCATGCAGAAGACGGCGGGGAGCATGATGCTCAACGAGGAGCATCCGATCATCAAGACGTTCGGTGCCTACACCGAGGCGATCACCAAGCTCGCCGAGCTGCGCGCGGCCAAGAACGAGCTCGAGTCCGGGCTGGAGAAGGTGCAGACCTTCAGGAAGATGGCCACTCAACACATGGAGCTGGCCCAATGAGCAACCCCATCGACGATTTCCTCGAGCTGAAGAAGTCGGCTGCATCCCGTCCCATGCCAGGCGCCCATGCTCAGTTCGCCAATGAGCTCACCAGTCAGCTGACCAAGCGTCGGGTCGGCGACATCATGGAGGGCTCCGGCGGGTTCGGCCGTGGGTTCGGCCAGTCGTTCCGGGGCTCCGCCGGCGGCAGGAACTTGGCCAGCGCGCTGCTGACGGTGGGCGCGGGTGTGGGAATGGGCGTCGCCATCCCGGCGGCGAACAAGATCATTCAGGCGGTGACGAAGCGACATGACTACCGCAGGATGATGGACCACAACGGAGATCTTGGTGGGTACAAGCAGGACAACCCGAAGTTGTTCCGGCAGGCGTACGACTCCTTGCGGCAGGCGAATCCTTCCTACGGTCGTGACCCACTCATTTCTGGGGCGCACATGCGGAAGATGATGGACAACCCTGAGGTGGTGGGGCTGACGTTGGCCGAGGCCATGAAGGAGCGGCAGGGAGGCCCCTCGGTAACGGTCAGTACACCAAAGGACATTGTTCCCTCCATGTCCATGCAGACGCCTCGCGGCGGGAAATGATCAAGGTCAGTACATTCCTGGCCCGTAACGAGCTGGGGTACTCAGCGGTTCCGCTGTTCGGGCCTGCCGATTCTGAGTTCGAGAAGGTAGCTGCACCTTCTCTGCTGCCTCCGATCTTGCAGTACATCAAGGGCCTGCGCCCTCAGAACGATAGCCAGTACGTGCTGGTGAACGCCCTGGCCGCTGGGGAGTACTTCGGCTCGAACATCAACGGCGACCACTTCCCTGAGGCCGCGCTAATCCATGCTCCCAAGGGGTGGACTGGCAATCCGCTGGTGGACAAGGCACTGGCGAAGAACTGGCCGTACGGGTTCCCGACCTTCTACAACGCTCACCCCTTTGCTCATCACCGGAACAAGGACCCCAAGCGGGCCTACGGTGAGGTGGAGCTCGCGCTCTGGAACGACCACATGAAGCGGGTCGAGCTGGTGGTGCGGGTGGACCACGCCAAGTGCAAGGAGTTCGGTGGGATTCCAGTGTGGGACAAGCTGCGCGTGGGGCAGTTCCCCGACGTCAGCATGGGCTCGAAGGTCCCCTACGACACCTCGAGCATCACGCTGGACTGGAAGTTGTACCGGGAGGCGCTCGACACCTTCGACCCCAAACGCCATCGGCACCCTGGCATCGCCGTGCTCGAGTTTCACAAGAAGCTCAAGGCGAAGAATGGCAAAGGGATCCCAGGTGTCAGCGTCACCCGGGACGACTACGACAAGTACTGCAAGGAGCAGATGAACCAGATCCTCCCCGACGGGATGAAGGTCTGGGTCTACAACGACTTCCCACGCTTCTTCGACATCAGCTTCGTGTTCATTGGGGCTGACCGCACCGCCAAGGTGATGGTCTACATCGTGCGCAACGGGAGCTCCTTCAGCATTCCCTCCACCAAGGTAGCTGAGGACCTGGGGTACATGGATGATGAGGACGGGGTGTACATGTCCAAGGCCGCCAGTGCCGAGGATCGGTTCCTCGAGGCATTGAAGACTGGTGCCGAGAGGAAGAAGGCGGAGATCAACAAGCAGGTCGTTCCTTCACAGATGGCGGGCAAGGCCGTACCGGTGATGAATCAGAACGAGAAGGACCTGCCGGACGACATTATCAACGCGTTGGGCTCGAGGACCCCGGAGGAGGCCCTGAGCACCAGCGGCGGGCTCGGCATCGTTCTTCGCCCGCGGGAGTTCCAGAGGATCACCATCATTCAGATGGGCTCCAAGCCTCTGGCCGACGCTCTCAACAAGGACGGCATCGTGTTTCCGAAGGTCGATGAGGTCGACGAGAGCACCAAGCTGGACACCGACAAGTTCCTGCCTTCATTGGCGAAAATGCTCGAGCCGCTGATGGAGGGACGCTCTTTGCTGGGGCCGTCCGTTGAACGGCGAGCTGTTATGATTTCATGTAGCCCCAAGTCTGGTGAGGAGTCCAAGAAAGAGGCTTCTTCCCATTCGTCGGAGCTACTCCGTAAGATTGGAGCTGCGTACAATGGGTACCGCGCCCAACTGATGGGATTCGTAGCCAACACTCAAGACCTCATGGACCGCGTCACACAATCCGAAGGGGACTTGAGCAAGTTGGCATCAGCGGAGCCCGAGCAAGTACTTACCCCACTCTCGTATCTCTACCTGAGGGACGCGTTCTTGAACGAACTCGTTGTTCCCAAAGGTGAGGAGGCGGTGGTAAAACATTCGTAGCAGGCGACAGCCGGCGTGGAGAGGGGATTCCCCTCGAGGAAGCGTGGATCAAGCGAACTGAAAGTCCAACCAGGATCAGGAGACGTCATGAACCAGTACCTCGCTGCCATGTACAACACCCACGGTGCCGGCGACGCTGCTCAGGAAGAGCGCGTCAAGGTCGCAAGTCTCGAGCTCTTCTGCAAAGCTGCTGCCGCTGAGGGGATCAACCTCACCGACCTTCCTCAGAACGAACGCGAGAATCTCTACACCGAGTTCATCAACAAGCTCGCCGCTGAAGGCGAGGAGGGTGGATCCTCGAAGTGTGAGAAGTGCGGCAAGGATCCGTGCGAGTGCAAGAAGGAAGAGTCCAAGGGTGAGGGCGACAAGGAAGCTGCTGCCAAGGCCGAGTACGAAGCCGGGCAGGAGACCCTGCAGAAGCGCGCCGAAGCCGACTTCCTCGGCCGTCAAATGGCCCACGCGTTCTGGGACGAGTTCAACTCCATCCAGAAGACCGCCGCCGAAGAGGAAGAGAAGAAGGACAAGGACGAGGAGAACGGCGACAAGGACAAGAAGAAGGACGAGGAGAAGAAGGACGAGAAGAAGGACGAAGGCAACGGCAACGGCGGCGGCGGTGGGCTTCCTCCGCAGCTGGCTGCCGCGATGGCCGCGAAGGAGGGCTCGGCGCCATTCGGCACCGCCTTCGACAAGCAGGCGTTCGCACGCGCCATCGCCATCGCCGAGTCCTCACCGAACATCGACACGGGAGAGGCAACGAAGAAACTGGCTGCGGTCGTCGAGCTCGGCGGTCCCGGCGAGAGCGAGAAGATCTCGCACACCAAGGGCGACTACGAGTTCGCCAAGAACGTCCGTGGTCTCGAGTATCTCGAGGCAGCGGGCTACCCGGTGGCCTGGGAAGAGGTGTTCAAGGGTTGATGTCCGATGCGGGAGCCAGAGAAAAGAGCTGCAGCCATGGGGTCGGCCTTGGTCGACCCCGTAGTTCAGCAGGCAACGATGGCTCCCGTGCCGAAGCCCGCAATTGCAAACAAGCCAGCCCCAGGTCGAACGGGCCCCGGTTCCAAGACCATGGGGATGTCGCCAAGAGCATCCTATTCACCCGCCCTGACAGGCACCCCGCGTACTCCTGATGCAGGTGCCGCGTCACAAAAGAGCGTTGCCCCACCAAAAGTAGCCCACCTGGAGATCCCGAACATGACCGTGTCAGAGATGAGCCGACCGAGCCTCAATGACCTGATCAAGGTGGCGATGGAGACCTCTGCAGCGAAGATTGACCTCTCGCTCGAGACTGCTCGCCAGCTTGGCAATGCAGGCGAGCCGCCGCCTCCCGAAGCGGAGAAGACGGCAGCCGCTGAAGATGACATCCCGCCCGAGTACATCGACAAGCTCGCGGCTGGGTGCCTCTACCTCGCCAAGGAGATGGACCCGAAGGTCGCCACCGTCGACTTCCCGGGTACGGAGAACGAACTCGGTCCCGGCAAGGGTCCGAACGCCTCCGACGTCTCGGCGGCACAGAGCGAAGAGCAGAACATCGCCGAGGCAGGCCAGATGGGCAAGGCCACGGATGCGAACACTCCTCCGCTCAACCCACCCACGCAAAAGGATCCCACTCGCTCGGCGGGCCCGGACAACCAGCTGCAGACCAACGACGACATGTCGCACCCGGAGCAGGGTGAGGAGCCGATCAAGAACGAGAAGGCTTCGCTCAGCAACGAGAGCGTCAAGGCCAGCGCGGCCTACGTGAACAACCTCATCGCAGTCGGTCTGGCCAAGGTGGCGGCTGATGAAAGCGGCGAGGTCGGTCTGGTCAGTGCCATCACTGGTCAGAAGCTGGCGTTCACGGTTGGAGATCCCGGGAGCTCTCCCCCGAAGGCGCCGAAGCGTGGCCTACCGGAGCGGAAGCCACAGGGTCCTAAGATGACGCTGAAGGACCCGGGCAAGCCGATGCGTCCGATCAAGGGCGGGAAGTACGCTGAGGCCACGCCGACCATTGGAGCCCCGCCGGGGCAGCCCATGGGTGGAAAGAAGGCTCCTCCCAACACGCCTCCTCCTCAGAAGCCAATCACCCCCGACTTCAGTGGGATGATGGGTGCGCCTCCCGAGGACATCTTCTCCAAGCTCAAGGAGAAGAAGGGCTCGGTGAACGAGCTCGACGCGGCGACCCTTCACAACCTGAAGGCACTCGGCCTGAGCAAGCAGGCGGAGGACGCCATCGCTCCGGCATCGATCAGCGGCGGCGCGGCGCCGGCGCAGGGCGCTACCCCTCCCCCGGGTGCGGCCCCGAGTGAAGAGGGCATCCCTCCGGAGCCCAGCGATGTCGACAAGCAGAAGAACAAGATGCTGCAGTCCAACCAGGCGGCCATCGACTACACGAAGAAGGACGCCAAGGGCGACCCCATCACGGACGTGAACCAGGTGTTGAACGAGCCGGCGATGAGCGCCGCGCACGACAAGACCTTGAACAAGGTCTTGGATCACACCCAGGAGGCCGGGGCGAAGATCTCCTCGGCGATGTCTTCAGCCATCAGGAAGATCGCCTCGGGAAAAGCACGTAAGGCAGCTCAGGGCGGCAGCCCTGAAGCTGCCGCCATGAACAAGCTCGCTCTCCTTGGTGCTCTGCCGGGCGCATCGGAGGCCCCCACCGGTCAGAAGCTACCGGGCGCCATCAGTGGCAGCGCCGGTAGTGCTGGTGGGGCACTTGCTGGTGGTCTAGGCGGTGCCGGTGTTGGCGCTGGCCTGGGCGGCCTGGCAGGTGCTGGCCTCGGTGCTTTGGGCGGTCTCGCCTTTGGTGGTGACCCATCGCAGTCGGCAATGCTCGGTGGGAAGATTGGTCTGGGCGCAGGTGCGCTCGGCGGCGCGGGCCTCGGTGGGTACTACGGTGCCGGCAAGGGCTACGAGGCTGCCATGCGTCCCTACGGTGAGATCGAGGCTCTTCGTGGTCAGAACATCGCCATGAAGGACTGGATCCAGGGAGCTCACCAGGCCGGCATGGACAAGGGCGGCTCGGCGAACTTCGGTGATCTCTCAGGCCGCACGCTCGCTCATGCCATGGCCAAGGTGGCCGCGCCAGGCGTTCGACGCGTGGCTGGTATCGGACAAGAGTTCCTCGAGGGAGCTCAGGATGTAGCTCAGGCAGGGAAGCGCAGTGCTCCCAAGATGCCGTCGGCCGCTAAGGCACCGGCCCCGGTGCATACTGCGCCTCGTCCTACACCTGCTGCTGCTCCAGCAGCTGCGGGAGCTCCTGCACCGGTACAACCCGGCATCTATGATGAAGCTGTGTCTGGTGCGAACATGAGTCCAGATATGCAGGGTCTGCATGCAGACTTAGCACGGTTCAAGTCGGGCAAAATGAGTCCGCAAGAGGCGGCTGAGTTTCAGCTACGGGCTGGTCAAACTGGTGTGAAGCAGCAGCATGTACAGCGTGCTCAGGGTCAGGTAGCTGATGAGATGGCCGAATTGCAGAGCCTCATTGAGCAGAACATGGCTTCAGGCATGGGCAGAGAACAAGCCGTGGCTGCTGCACAAGAGGCTGTAGGCAAGGGCATGGGTACCGGTACAGCCCTGGCTGTCGGCGGTGGCCTAGGAATCGCTGGTCTTGGTGGTGCCGGCCTGGCCGCCGGGGCCATGGACGAGGGTGAGTATCCGATCTCCCCCGGTTACACCTCTCCGTACGTGGGTGCTGTCGAGAAGAAGTATCCTACCCCCGGGAAGTACGCTTCAGCCAACCCTCTGAAAATGGCTGCGGCCCGCGCAGTTGTCAGTAAGTTGGGTGGGAAGAAGGAAAAGCGTTCAGCGGGGATGCCTACGGGTGCTGGCGCATCAGGAGGCGCTGGAACTGGTGAACAAGCGGGTGACACCGGAAGTGCGAATATGCCATCGGCGGCTTCTCCTCCTGGTATGTAGCGGCTAGCATGTAGAGGATCCAATGAACGTGAACATGGAAAAGGCTGCAACGATGCTCGTGGACGCAGGGGTAACTCTGAAGAAGCAAGCGTCAAAGATCTCCACCCTCAAGGACGAGCTTCAAGCAGAGCAAGAGAAGACTGCGATGCTCGAGAGGCGGATGGAGGCGGAGAAGATCGCGGCGGACATGCACGACAAGGGCGTCAACGTTGACGTCTCGTTCGACAAGCTCGCTGCCAAGCTCGAGGAGGAGCCCCCGAACCGCCTCGACGTGATCAAGGAGGCGCTTGCGATGCAGGCGCCCGACATGCTTCGGGGCGCACACTTGTCAGACTCTCCTGCGCCCGGAGGAGGAACTTCCGAGTTCGAGCGTTTCATCCTGGGAGACGTCGGCTGAAATCCGGCGCGACCATAGCCACAAGAGGAACCACCAATGGCAATCGAGATCGAGAACTTCCGCCCGGTGACTGAACTCCTCCCGGTCGTGCGCCGGGATGTCGGACTGGAAGACAAGACTCTCGCCGACCCCAGCAACGCACTGACACTGGTGGACGGCGAGTGGATGGCTGTCAACGAGAACAACCGTGCCGAGCGCGCGGTTGACATTGCGTCAGCTGGCAACGAGCCGGTCGCGCTCAACACCTTCACGAAGTTGCTCTACCCCTTGTGGGCGGAGACCGGCCGTTTCGACGTGCAGGCCAACTACGAGAAGAAGACCCCGCTCATCTACTTGGGTGGCTACGAGTTCGAGACGCTCATCTTCGACCCGACCGTCACCATCGGCGGCGCCGGCGGTGCGGCCATCTCCAGCATTCACCAGCCGGTCAAGGTGGCCTCCATCGACATCGGCGGGAAGAAGCTCAGCGGGCTCGTTGGAGGCTCTGCCTCAGCGACGGGAACCGTGGTCGGGTTCGTTACCCGGCTTCACACTGACAACGGCGGCTGGCTCCGCTTCCGCGGGGGCTTCGGCTGGTAAGCCGTAGGCCGTACACTAGAACCCAGGCGAAGCCGCAAGGACGAAAGGGAACCCATCATGTCAGGCCGCATGGTCAATGAACTCTTCAACACCCGCTTGAGCGAGCCCGGCGGGAAAGAGAAGCTGGCGCAGTTCGGTGGCTCGTACATCCGTGACCGTCTTCGCGAGGTCAGCTTCGTGCGCAAGATCCTGCCCCCAGAGCAGGTGACCCGCACGGACTGCCAGCGCTCGACCAAGCACGACACCCTCGTCAAGATCGTGGATGTCGAGCCCAAGTCCCGCGCCATGGCGATGACCTTCCGCGGTCAGCCTACGGCTCGCTTCATCCGGGGTCCACGTGCCGAGGTGGCGTTCTTCACCATCTCGTCCGAGGTCTTCCAGAAGACCGAGCAGGAGCTGCTGGCCTACGAGATGCCCATCACCAAGATCATCGAAGAGAACTCGGTGAAGGACATCCAGGAGATCGAGGACCGCGAGTTCGTGTTCCACGTCGAGGCAGCGGTGCAGGCACTGCAGGCAGAAGCCAACAGTGTGGCAGCAGCACCGATCCTCAACTGGACCACGCTCGATGGTGCCACGCCTCCGGTGGAGTTCAGCGTACGCAAGGGCGAGCTGGCACGTGCGGCCGGTGCTGACGACGCGGTGGTCCGTCCCCTTCAGCGCAAGGACATCGTCGAGGGCTTCAAGCTCCTGGACGGTAACCGTCTGCGCTGCGAGCGGTGGCTGATCACCGAGGTGGACTTCGACGACCAGCTGTCGTGGACGGTCGAGGACCAGGGCGACAAGATCCAGTCGGAGACCACGGTCGACGGCTACAAGTACAACACCCTGCTCGGGCGGCCCTACATCCGCTCGGTCAAGACGGACATCCTCCGTCCGGGCAACTTGTACTTCTTCACGTCGCCCGAGTTCTTCGGAAAGTTCTACGTCCTGAACCAGACGAAGTTCTACATCGACAAGGTCGCGAACATGATCACCTTCCAGGCGTGGGAGGACATCGCGATGTCGATGATCAACATCGCTGCGGCTCGAAAGATCGAGCTCTACTCGGCTGACGCGACCGAGAACGACGACGACACGCTGCGCGACAACTTCATCCCGGTGGCCGAGGAAGCCCTGGGCGCGGTGAACAACCGTGTGGACAAGGGCCTGAAGTTCCCGCAGATCGTCAACAACTGACCGACGCCCTAGGCGTAGTCTTTGTCGGCCCGGAGAGGGCACCGGCGCCCGGCGCTTGGTGCCCTTTTCTGGTTTCAGGAGTAAGATTCAGTCATGGCCAAGAAGACCCCCAAGAAGATCCCCCAGAAGATCTACCTCATCCACAACACGACTCGCTCCCCGGCGACCAAGCTCAAGCGGATGCAATTGGCCGGCCCGGAGAAGAGCACCAAGAACCTGTCTCTCTGCGGCGGCACCGTCCGGGTCCTCCGAGGCCGGACTCAGCCAGTTGCAGAGTCGGTCCTGATCAGGTGGCTGGATCAGTTTGCTGACAAGGCGAAGAAGGGACTCCTTCAGGTCAGCCACAAGAACAAGGTGGTCAACCTCGAGTCCCTCCGTGGCGCAGCCGCGAAGGCCGCGAAGGCTACAGAGGCCATGAAGTCCGTGGCGGCCAAGCCCGAGCCGGCCAAGCCCGAGCCCGAGCCGGAGAAGGATGATGATGGGCCGGAGCTCGATAACGCCCCGGTGACGGACGAGGACCTCGAGGAGATCGAGAACGCGTTCTCTGATGATGAGGACGAAGAAGAAGGTGAAGAGGAAGACGACGAGGAAGACGACGAGGAGTAAGTGGGAGAGGCACTCGAAGGCGTTCAAGCGCTGAGTCCGTCCATGCAGGCGTTCGTGCAACAGGTTCGCCTGTTCACGCGCGACCATCCGCAGCTCAACCGGCTCATCGCTGGCGAGGAGTCCGGGGACAGGATCATCGCCTGGGCGATCATGGATGCCATCGCTGACTTCAACGGCACTCCGCACTTCACCACTTGGTCCATCGACACCTTTCTTCAGAAGAGCCAGCAGGCCCTTCTCACCCGCATGACGACGATCACTCTGCTCGAGTCAGTGGGTCTTCTTCAGACGCGCAACCACATCAACTACTCGAACGGCGGCATCAACGTAGGCGTGAACGACAAGACATCGCTCATCATGAACTGGCTGCAGTACTTCAAGAGCTCGACGGAGCAGATGAAGCAGAAGGTCAAGGTGGCGGTGAACATCGAGTCGATCCTGGGCCCTGGGAACCCAGGGATTCATTCAGAACTCTGGGCTGTGAACGCCTCCTACCTCTCGTACTGAATCATGCTCAAGATACTCCAGTTCGGTAACCTGCGGCGCGTTGGATTCGTGCTCAACGGAGGTATCGCCGGTGGCAAGCGAGTCATCAACTCGGGCGGCAAGGTGCTCGGCTTGAATGGCAAGACCCTCATCTTCACCACTCCAGCCGGCACGGTGACGTTCAGTGATACTGGTGGCACCGGTCTATCGATGGCAGACATCATCGCCGAGATCGTGGGCACCGGTGGACTGTCGGGTCTCAAGCCTGGCTTCAGCGATGGCTACTTGAATGTCATCGAGACTACGCCGACCAACGGTGTTGTTCTTGCCGGCACGGGTACAGCCAATGCGGCCTTCGGGTTTGGGAAGTCAACTGTGACCGGTCTCGTCTACGATCCGCCAGGCGGCTCTGCTCCACGGATGGTAGGTGGCATCCAGGTCCGGGCGCAGCTGGATGGTTACTACGTACTCGTGGAGCCGGCATGATCAGTACACTACTAGCAGCAGACCTGTACATCATGCAGGACCTGATCAACGGGGCCATCTTCGGTGGGCGTAAGGCCGTTGGCACCACCGGAAAGGTGCTCGGGCTGCACGGGAAGACCCTCGTCTTCAACGACCCGTTGATTCCAGCCAACCCTCTCGGCACCGTGACCTTCGACAACCCTGGAGGGGCTGGTCTGACGCCGGAGGAGATCAACGATCAGATTCATGACGTTGGCAACCCCGGGCCTTTTCCATTGGCCATCTACATGGTCACCTTCGCTGACAGGACAGCTCGCCTCATTGAGATCACCCCGACCAACGGGATCTTGCTGAAGGGCACCAGCACCGCCAGTCCAGTCTTCGGGTTCGGCAAGGAAGACGTCGCGACTGTGATCTACAACCCATTCGACGGTGTGGCGCCTCGAGTCATCGGTGTGCAGCCAACGGTAGAGATGGACAGTTACTACGCTACAGTGGAGCTACCATGAGTGACTTCGAGAGGTTCCTGCGGCAGGACACGAGCATTCCCCTGACGGCTGCGTCCAACTACCTCTTGGAGCTCAAGAGCTTCCCGGAGAAGACAGCGGCGATGAACAAGACCGCTGGGTGGGACGACCCACCGGATGAGACCGGCTCCCTCGAGGGGCAGTTCGAGGTCCCGGTCGAGAAGGCTGTTCAGCTCATGGGCAACGTGGCGCACAAGGTGCTGCGGCTGATGAACGCTGGGTTGGTGTACAGCAACAGCGCGCGGGGTGAGTTCGCCAAGGACGTGAAGTGCGCGATCAGCCACGCCGAGTGGGACCACAAGGCATCCTTCGAGTGGCTGGTGGAGCGGATGACCGTACTGGCAGGGCCGCCGCACATCGCCGAGCCGGACATGCCTCCGGCGTCCACTCAGCCTATTGAGATCTGCAAGCGCATGCTCCGAGCTGAGCAGGAGCTGCTGCAGTGCTGGCAGGAGCTGGGTCTTGCTGCAGGTGAGAACGCGATGAAGGCCAGGGTCAAGCGCGAGGCTTCTTCGTGCCAGGAGCACCTGGACGCGTTGTGGAAGTGCCTGCCCGAGGGTGAGCGCCAGGCTGCTGCTGCACCTGCCATCACGGTTGCCCCGGAGGAAGCCGCCGCGCTCGAGCAGGCCGCCGCCGGCGGTGGTGAGGAGCCCCCTCCTGATCCTGCGGCCGGACCTGCGGCTCCGCCTGCGGCTCCGCCGGCCGCCCCCGGCGGCCCCCCGCCGCCCCCGGCCGCCCCCGGGGGGCCTGAGGTGAAAGCTGCCTCCATCAAGGAGGCCGCTGCTCGAATGGTGAAGTTTGCCCACTCCAAGAAGAAGGACGACGAGCTCGAGGATCCGTACGAGAAGGTGCAGGAGCTCGAGCAGAAGGGCAGGGAGAGCGCTGTGAGCGGGGCCTCCCGGGCGCAGCACATGTCCCGGCACCAGCGGGGCGAGCGGTTCGGTGACACCATGGGTCGGGTGCTAGGTACCCTGGCCGGCGCCAGCGCGGGCGCCGGGGTGTCCCCATCGTCGAAGGCCCTGGCCGGCGTGGGTGGCGGAGCCCTCGGCTACTTGGTTGGGGGCAAGGTCGGCAAGGAGCTCGGCAAGGAGAAGGACATCAAGCGGGAGAAGACCGCCTCCATCTCAGCTGCAGCGGCCAGGATGGTGGAGCGGGTGAAGACCGCCGAGGACCCTATGATGGCGGGAGAGCCCGCCGAGGCTCCCATGACGAGCCCCACGGACAATCCCGAGGCCATGCCGGCGAACTACCTCCAGGCTGAGGCCATCGGGCAGCAGCTGCAGGACCAGAACGAGGTGGGCTTCTACAAGCAGCGGGCGCGGGAGGCCGAGACGGCAGCAGCCACGGCCACCCAGCAGGCCGAGCAGCAGTCTGTGGCCATGCAGGAGGAGTCCACGATGCTCCAGATGCAGGCTGATGAGGCGGATGCCAAGATCCGCAACGCGCTGCAGCAAGCTGTGCAGGCTCGGGATGACGCGCTCAACTCCACCGAGATGGCGGCCAACCTCCGTATGGGCATTCAGCAGCAGCGCCAGCAGATGATGGAGCTGGCCTCCCAGGACCCGACCCAGATGGCCGCCGAGGCCCTGGGGCTCGGGCTGCAGACCCCGCCTCAGCCCCCGATGGAGGCCGGTGGCATGGCTCCTCCGGGCATGGACCCCATGAACCCAGGCATGCCTCCCGGCGGCGCCCCGCCCGGCGGCGACGCACCCGACGCTGGCATGGAGGCTCCGCCAGGTGCCACTGGGCCGGCTGGACAGGCTCCTCCGCCTGGCGGCGGTGCTCCCCCGGGATCGCCACCCGGCGGGCCGCCCCCGGGCGCAGCGGGCCCAACAGCGCCCGCGGGACCCCCTCCCGGTCCGGCTCCCCCGGAGATGGCCTCCCCGGCCGCGCCGCTCGCGCAGAACAAGCAGGCCAGCGTAGAGAAAACGGCCGCTCGGCCTAGCCGGGCAGGGTTCATCGGTGCCGGGATTGGGGCAGGGCTGGGCGCCGGAGCTGGTCTCCTCTCATCGTATCGTGAGGCCAGCCCTTTTCGACATGAGCGTCTGCAGGACCGCCTGAGTGAACTCCAGCAGACGCAGGACGGAAGCTATGCGCAGGCGGCGCAGGTAGCCAAGGTGAAGAAGCAGATGGCCGAGTCCGAGCTCACGCAGCAGTTCCCCGGTCACGTGGCAGCGCGACGCGTTGCTGGAACGGCGCTTTCATCGGCGCTCAAAGGTGGCGCCATCGGCGCGGGTTTGCAGGCACTGTTGAGGTAATCATGTTGGACAGATTCGTAGAAGTCTTGGTCGAGCGTGAGAAGAAGGCGCAGGTCACTGACGAGATCACCGAGATGCTGAAGAAGCTCCCGGTGGATGAGATCTCAAAGGTCGCCTGCGGTGATGTTCCCAGCGGCAAGACCTGGCTGACGAAGTACGAGGGCACGCCCTTGTACGACCAGGCCGTCGCCCTCGAGGAGAGCAAGCTGCAGCTCGAGGCCAAGTCCATCGAGCGTCGGATGCAGCGGAGCCAAGAGCGTGCGCAGGAGCGTATGCAAGAGGCGGCCGAGCCCGACACCTACGACCAGAAGGACATGATCCGCTTGAAGCAGCGGCTGCTCGACCTCGATCTCTCCAAGCAGAATCTCACCGGTGGTGCTCCTGCGCCGGTGGAGGAAGCTGAGGAGGACGAGGGTGAAGTTGCGCCGGACATCAACGGTCCCGAGCAGGTGCCCATGGAGGCGACGGCCAGCGCCAACTTCGTTCGGGACATGGCCAAGGAGGCTCAGGGGGAGCAGGCGTACTACCCCCAAGAGCAGCAGTACTATCCGCAAGAGCAGCAGCAGTACTACCCGCAGGAGCAGGAGTACCAGGGCTACGATCCTCGGTTGTACGGACTGGGTGGCGCAGCTCTTGGTGCTGCCGCAGGCATTCCGTTTGGGGGAATGGGCATAGATACCGGCTTGGCCGGTGGTCTGGGTGCCTACTACGGCGCCAAGCGCGGTGGACCAGTAGGTCGTGCTGGCGAGGGTGCAGCTCGAGGTGGTGGAGGTGCAGCTGCAGGCACCGTTGGTGGCGGAGCCCTCGGTATGCTCGGTGGTGGTGCACTCGGCGCCGGCGCTGGGTACGGCCTCAGCAAACTGCTAGGCATGGATCCCCTCTCTGGAGCTGGTGTTGGTGGAGCTGTTGGAGGCGGCGCCGGTCTACTTGGCGGCGCTATTCTCGGTGGCCGCAAGGGCTACGACTTGGCCACCCGTGGCCTCGATCAGCCGAAGCAAGCTGAGGTCACCGACCCGGCGGGGATTGCCAAGGCTGTGCACGCTCTCTCAGCCAAGACGGCTGGGGTGAAGTTGGTGAAGGAACCGAAGCCACCGGCGCCCAAGAAGGATTGGACTGTCACCGAGGGGCCCAGCACTCTGAAGATCTTCCCCAGGAAGGGAAAGAAGAAGGAGGGCTGCGGTACCAAGACGGCCGAGGCCATCGTGTCCGAGTACTTGGAGAAGCAGGGTGAGAGGGAGCAGTACAACCTCGCTCAAGGCGGCATGATTCCAGCAGATATGCGCCCACCTACCAAAGCTCCTACCTCATCACCAGAAGCCTTCATGCCCAAGTTCAAGGGCACCTCTAGCAGTCCGAGGTTCTCGCACGCTATCGACTCGGGGACCAAGGAGCCCTTCCTTCGTGAGAGTCCGACCCATGGAGGTGGTGAGCCGCAGAAGTTCCCGGGTGCAGGCAACGTTCCCATTGAACGGAGTCCAGATGTTTTCTGGGATCGTCCAAGAGACACAGATGTTCCTCGTCCCCCGGGGACGAAATCGAAGACAACATCGAAGACTGGGTCAGCTATTGACCTCAGCAAGCTGGCCAAGAAGGACAAGGACGAGAAGCCCAAGAAGAAGGGCAAGCCGCAGGTCGACACCAAGTGGCGTCCGCCCAGCCTTCCCACTCCAGACTACGTCGGTGACGCTGACGTGTACGCCAAGCGCCTGGTGAACAAGGCCGTGCACAACGTGCTCAGGGGCATGAAGAAGACCGAGACCAAGGCCAAGCGTGGTGCCCGCAAGGTACTGGGCAAGGAAGGCTCGGTTCAGAACGTTCAGGTTCTCTTCGAGAAGAACGGCACCGCTTTGTTCAGCACCATGGCGAGAGGTACTTCTCCTCCCCCAAAAGTCTAAGCAAGGAAGCGGCTAGCCCACTGCATCCCTTGCTCGGAGGAATCTACGGGGCGATCAAGGCACCCTGGGGGAAGAAGCTCAAGGGCGCCTGGGAAGCTGGCAAGGGCGCCACGGTCCAGGGGACCAAGGATGCCCTGGTGGACGCTGGCGTTGGTGGAGGCATAGGTGCCGCCGGCGGAGCTTTGGCCGGGGGTGTCGGTGCACTTCCTGGGGCGGCTGGTGGGGCAGCTACTGGGTTGATCACCGGTAGTGCCATCGGTGGTGTTCAGGGTGCTCGGGAGGCCGTTAAGCGGATGCAGCAGCAGGGCTGGAGATAGATGACCGAGTGCCCCGACGAGACGTTCGACTTCAACAGTCCCTCCTGCAAGATCCAACTCGTGAACTTGCGGGTGTTGTCGTTGAGCGTCGACTACAACGAGGTGTTCTGGGACGTCCACGACACGGCTGAGGACGTTCTCGACTACACCTTCCAGGTTCTTCGCAGTGAGGCACCCGCTGGTCCGTGGGAGGAGCTCTCCCCCGAGATGAGCGACCAGTACGTGTTCGTCGACAACAAGGTGAAGGTCGGCAACATCTACCGGCAGTGGCACTACATCGTTCGGGTCAAGCACAACATCACGGGTGAGGTGAACGACTTCGGGCCAGTGGATAAGGCTCCGGAGCCTGACCTTGTAGCGGTTGAGCTGCGCAAGCACCTCAACCTGTTGTTCATGGAGTTCGCCGGCAGGCAGTGCTGGCTGCTCCCCGCCCGCACGTTCGGTCAGCGCTGCGCTGACTGCTGGAACCCCCGGCTGCAGAAGCAGACGCGTTCTGGCTGCCGCACCTGCTACGACACCAGCTTCGTCCGCGGCTACCACCGGCCGATTGAGATCTGGATTCAGTTCGATCCGATTCCGAAGGACGAGCAGCCGTCCAACCAGGGCAGGCTGCAGCAGAGCAGCACGACGGCGAAGATGAGCGCGTTCCCTCCGCTCAAGCCGGACGACCTCATCATCGAGCCGGAGAACCAGCGGTGGGTAGTGCGCACAGTGAGCACCACGCAGCAGGGCCGTGCTCCGGTTCTTCAGAACATCGGACTACACTTGGTACCGACCACTGACATGGAGTACCGGGTCCCGCTCGAGCTCAACCGGGCGCTCAAGGACCTCTCGTTCAACCCCACCCGCAACTACGTGAATCCTCAGCACCTCGGCAATGACCAGGTGAAGGACATCGACTTCCCGCTCATCTACCAGCTCTACTCCAGCAACTACCCGCCGATCAAATGAACGAGCACATCATTCATGGCTTCTTCGATGAGCTGACGAAGATCGGTCAGGAGCAGGACGACTACGCCTTGTATCGAGAAGCCTACGGAGAGCCCCACCCGTACGAAGCCAACCTGTCTCAGCAGCTGTCTCCGGAGATGCTTGCGGTGATGCAGGGTCAGAGGCAGAAGGACAAGGAGCGGACGTTTGCTATTCTTACTCAGCCTGAGATCGAGCAGGCTGAGCAAGAAGCGGGAGAGCCGAGCTACCCGGACTTCCCAGTGTCCGATCCCAAGTGGGGAGGCAAAGCTGTGGGCGGCGCTGTAGGTGCTCTTGGTGGAGCAGGAGCAGGATTGCTGCTAGGCGGCGACGCTGTTGGTGCCGGGCTCGGTGGGCTCCTAGGTGGAGCCACCGGTCTTGCAGCAGGTGATGTTGTAGACGCCGTGCGCGAGCGGAAGACTGAACAAGCCATGATGCCAGCGTATGAGAGGGCATTTGGTAGAGCGGACAAGAAGCACTGGCAGAACATTGGGTCCAATGTACTTGGGCAGCTGGGACAAGGTCAGCAGTTGTCACCCAAGGGAATCTACCCGTCGGACTGGGATTCTCAGAAGACTGCGGCAGCCAATCCTCAGTCGGTTCTTCGTCCGTACGTCAAGGGTGTGGCCGGTATGGGTATCGGCTCTGGAGTTGGCTGGTTGGGCATGGCGATGGCTGACAAGGCGCACCGGAGTGCGACCGGCAAAGGACTTCCTCGAGGACTGAAGGCGGCCATCCCCATCGTGGGTGCAGTGAGCGGGTTCATTTCAGCTGCGCTACAGGACAAGATGTTCAGCAAGGCCAAGAAGGAGCTGAACAAGGGCATGAGCTATGGCGGCCAAAACTCCAGAGACTGAGCCTACCCCGCTATTCCCGGGTAGCTTCAGGTACACGCCGCTGCAGGCCCTGCGTGAGCTCTTCATCGGGTTCCTCCACGGGTTGTTCAACGGTGCGCCCAAGGGCGCGTACCACTGGGAAGAGTCCGACGACACGACGGAGATCTTCATCCGGGATGAGGCGACGGTGGCGGAGGAGACCCTGGGTGGTCGTCCACTCATCACCATCGTGCGCGGGCCCATCCAGTTTCACTCCCTCGGCCTCGACGACATGTTGAAGTACGAGGCGGACATCGACAAGAAGACCAAGACGGTTCTTGTTCCCGGCACGATGACCCTCAACTGCTGCTCGAGGGTGTCACTGGAGAGTGAGCAGATTGCCTGGGTGGTGATGGAGCACATCTGGATCCTTCGAGAGAAGCTGATCGGGAACCAGCTGTTGTTCGATACTGGGCAGCGTCCTCAGATGGGCTCGCCTTCACCCGCCGGCTCAATCATCGCGGACGGCAAGGGCAAGGAGTGGATCTGCACCCCGGTGTCCTTCCCGTTCCAGATGTACCGTACTTCTTCGTTCACTCCTCTCGGTCTTCAGATCGTGAGAAGTATCGAGAACCACATCGATTCTAGGCTTTACAGAATGCGGAACCTCGGGCCCCCGGCCATCACGCACGAGGTGCCCGTAGGGATACATGAGTGCCCGCCGCCCCCGGTCACTGCAGCCTCTGATGAGCGAGGAATGTCTCCAGACCCCGGGGGACGACGTCAGTACTTCTTGCCCAAGCAGCCACACCCCCTCAACCCAGCTAAGACGGTCACGGTGAGAACAGTCCGGCCATTCAGACCGGGCCTTAGACCATTTGTGGGAGTTCGCCCCGGTGCAGTTCCCATACCAGACCCCTGCGTGAAAGAATCTGAGTCGACGTAACCGTCAGGTTTCATCATAAGGAGCGCGTACATGGCCACGGCCCTCAATTCACTACCGCGCCCAGGCGTCCAGGTAATCCAACAGTTCCGGGCCCAGACCCCCACGATCATCACCCCGACCCTCGTTCCGAACGTGGTGGGCGTGTGCAAGCAGATCGTTGAACTACTGGTGAGCGATGGTGCCGGCGGACAGCTCTTGAACACCGATGCTGTGATCATCATGCCGGCGTTCTTCCTAGCCAAGGAAGGCAGTGGTGATCCCAAGCGCTACTTCGGCCTGCACGGCTTGCCGTTGGTGCTCAGCGTCAACAACTCGCCGGATGTCACCGTGACGTTCAGTGACCTCGCAGCTGGTGGCTTGCTCCCGTCTTCCATCGTGGAGCAGGTGCGTGCTGCCTTCGTGGCTCAGAAGATGACCGCAGCTCTGGCCGAGACGGTTGGCGACGACCAGTGGCAGCTCCGTACAGTTGGCACCGGCATCTTCCAGACCATCAAGATCCAGAGCACCACCAGCTCGGTGGTGGCGGACGCCTTCGGCATTGGTATCGGAAAGACCTACTACGGTCTGACCGCGTACAACCAGCGGGACGTCCTCATTCCTCCGATCTCCTTCCCGGACCCTCGAGGGAACCTGAGTGAGCTCGCCTTCGAGCAGGACAGCCTGCGCGTCTGGCTCTCCTTGGGCAGCGGCACGGACATCCGTGAGGCCCTGCGTGACGAGGCCCTGCTGCAGTACGGCAACCCGAGCGAGCAAGCGGTTGTTCTGAGCGACAACGACGAGATCATCGACGGCACGATCACCTACCCCACCGATGTACAGGGCAAGAGTCTGTTCCTGAAGATCGATGGAGGTGCCGAGCAGGCGGTGGCCATCAGTGGAAGTCCAGCCACCGCCGGCGCGTTTGCGGCCGAGCTCGACTCTCTCATCCGTGGCGCCGTGGTGGACATCGTGGTCGTGGCAGGTGGAGACCAGGGCAAGCTGCGCATCACCAGCAACAAGGTGGGCGCGAGCTCCAAGGTGGAGATCACCGGCGGCACGTTGCTGGCCACGGTCA
>Ga0255055_10000660_pt1 | contig 26181 bp, 15 predicted proteins | sample JV7_2_27_MG_FD_188633 | JGI IMG/M metagenome (GOLD analysis project Ga0255055, IMG submission 188633) | Seawater microbial communities from Jervis Inlet, British Columbia, Canada - JV7_2_27 | ecosystem: Environmental > Aquatic > Marine > Inlet | place: Canada: British Columbia | collected...
CAGCGAGCCCTCCTGGAACACCCTCGCTCCGTAAGGCGGGAAATCGCTCTCAGAGAGACAAACAGCGTCGAGTAATGTGTCGGGTCAGAACCCGGGTTCCTTGTAGCCCGATCCAGTCCAGGGATCGCGCTCGTCGACAATGTTCTGCGTCCGTAGCTGTAACGCTTCCTTCAGCCACGGGTGGGTGAAAATGTAGAAGCGCTCGTGTCGGATCGCGTCGATCACGACCTCGGCTACCTCTTCGGGCGACATGGCAGCGGCGACCGCCTCGCGCACCTCTTGTTCTTCAGCGGCGTGCTTCGTGCGGCGGCGGGTCTCCAGGTCGGGATCGTTCTGCAACCCGGCGGGACGATTGCGCGAAGCGTCCACCATGCGTGTATTCACGTAACCCGGGCAGAGTACGGAAACTCTCACCGCGGATTGGTTCAGCGCCAGCTCGTGATGGAGAGTCTCCGAGATCGCGACGACACCGGCTTTGCTGGCATTGTAGATGCCCATCCCGGGACCGTGAACCAGCGCCGCTGCCGATGCGGTGTTGACCACGTGACATTCCGTGGCCTGCTCGATCATGATCGGTAAAAAAACTCTCAAGCCATGGGCGACGCCTCGAAGATTGACGCCCAGGACCCATTCCCAGTCCGCATGGGTGCACTCCGACACGTTCGGGCCAATCAGCCCGACACCGGCGTTGTTGAAGAGCAGGTGGACAGCCCCAAACCGGTCAAGTGTCTCGCGGGCTACTCTTTCGACATCTTCCGCCGAGGAGACGTCGGCAACCACCGCCAGCACCTCCGCTCCGGTGGTGCGTAGCTCCTCATCGGTCCAGCTCAGCGGTTCCCGTTCAATATCGGCGAGGACGATCCTCATGCCTTCGGGCGCCAATCGTCGTGCCAACGCTCGACCGATTCCGCTGGCCGCGCCGGTGATTACGGCAACCCTGCCCCGAAAGTCCTTCACTCGATGCAACCCACGGACGACTCGCCGTTGGTGCGGGCCGTTCATCCCGTAAGGCGTCAAAACGGTGCTCCAGGGACAATCGAGACGGCATCTCGTTCGCGGTCTTGGTCAACCATCCGCTGGTTGAGCCGGCTTGTCCCTAGGGGGCGTCTTTTTCGCCTTTCGGAGTGAGAAATGCCCCAGGAGAGACCCGAGCCGTGGGCGGGTTGGGCGCGTGAGGTGCCTTCCATGAGAATCAAGCTGAACGACGTCGGTCTTGTAGTCCTTTCCACCCTGGCCGCGTCGCTCGTCGTCGCGGTCGTCTGGCTGCCGGCCGGAGCGCAACCGATCGACCTGGCGGCCGACGACACGACAGACTCGGCGGTCGTGAACGAGGCGGACGGCGACGGTGATGGCGTCCCGGACAGCATCGACAACTGTCCGGACGATCCGAACAGCGATCAAACAAATTCCGACTTCCGTTTGCAATTCGGGCCCCAACTCGTGATCTCGACCGAGGCGGACGGCGCACATGCGGTCGTCGCAGCAGACATGGACGGCGACGGTGACATCGACGCCGTTTCGGCGTCCTCCTACTTGAATCACAAGCTCGCCTGGCACGAAAACCTCGAGGGTACGGGCCGTCTCTGGGTAGAACGGGTCATCTCGACCGACGCTACCGGCGTTCGTTCGATCGTCGCAGTGGATCTGGATGGCGACGGAGACAGAGACGTCCTTGCCGGCTTGGCGTCGGTCGACGAGATCGCGTGGTTCGAAAACCTGGATGGCAATGGGACGTTCGGGCTGCAGAGAACGATCTCCACGACGGTTGATTTCGTTCTGTCGGTTTCTGCGGCAGATGTGGACGGCGACGGGGACACAGACGTCCTCTCCGCATCCCCCTACGACCACAAGATCGGCTGGTTCGAGAATGTCGATGGGACGGGGATCTTCGGGCCCGAGCAAGCGATTTCGACAACCGCTTACGGCGCTCGATCGGTCTTCGCGGCGGACGTGGACGGCGACGGGGACACGGACGTCGTCGCCGGGCTGATCAGCTATGACCAGGTCGCCTGGTACGAAAACACCGACGGCGAGGGATCGTTCGGGCCGGTGCGGGTGATCTCCACGGAGGCCGATAGCCCCTCGTCCGTCTTCGCAACGGACGTGGACGGCGACGGGGACAGGGATGTCCTCTCCTCTTCTTTCGCGGACGACAAGATCGCCTGGTACGAAAACCTTGACGGTGCAGGGAACTTCGGATCACAACGAGTGATCTCGACGACTGCCAACGCGGCCATGTCGGTCTTCGCGGCCGACGTGGACGGCGATGACGACATGGACGTCCTCTCGGCGTCGATGTACGACGACAAGATCGCCTTGTATCCGAACATCGATGGCGCTGGTACGTTCGCTTCGGAGCACGTGATCTCCACCGCCGCTAGTCGGGCGCGGTCAGTTTTCGCTGCGGATCTGAACGGTGATGGAGACCGCGACATCCTCTCGGCGTCATTCGATGACGACCATATCGCCTGGTACGCAAACCGTGTCGACCTGACTGGAGACGTCTGCGACAACTGCCCGACGATCCCCAACGACGATCAGGCGGACGAAATTCACCCCAACGGAATCGGTGATGCGTGCGATGACTGGGACGACGACGGCTTCATGGACCTTTTCGACAACTGCCCGGACGACCCAAATGCCGAGCAGACGGATGTCGATGGCGATGGATTGGGCGACGTCTGCGATCCATGTCCCGAATCTGCCGACAACGACATCGACGGGGACGATTTCTGCGATGGTGTGGACAACTGTCCGCTAATCGCCAATCCCAGACAATCGGATTCGGATGCCGATGGCATCGGTGACGCCTGCGACGGATGCCCCAACGACATCGCCAACGACTACGACGAAGACGGCCTCTGTGAAGAATTCGACAACTGTCCGTATGGGTGGAACCCGGATCAGACAGATGGCGACGGCGACCGCCTAGGTGATGTCTGTGATAACTGCGTCGGTCAACGCAACCCCGATCAGCTGAACTCCGACCGCGATGGATGGGGTGACGAGTGTGACAATTGTCCGCACCGCTCCAGTGCCACTCAGTCCGACGTGGACGGGGACAGTGTCGGGGACGACTGCGACAACTGCGAATTTACGGCCAACCGGCATCAAACGGACAGGGACGCCGACGGGGTCGGCGACGAATGCGATGCTTGCCCGAATGATCGCGACGACGACGCCGATGCCGACGGTCTCTGCGCCGATGCCGACGATTGTCCCTTCGACTTCTACAACGACATCGATGCCGACGGTATCTGCGGAGACGTTGACAACTGCTGGAGCGTGGCCAATCCGGATCAGGCCAACGCGGACGGCGACGGCTTCGGCGATCTGTGCGACAACTGTCCGGTCGATTCAGCCAACGATGTCGATCTCGACGGTCTTTGTGCCGAGGCAGACAATTGCCCGCGCGCTTTCAACCCCGATCAGACGGACATCGACAGCGATGGTGCGGGGGAGGCATGCGACAACTGCCCGGGAGTCCCCAATCCGGAGCAGATGGATGTCGACGCCGATGGCCTGGGAGCCGTGTGTGACAACTGCCCTTACGACGCCAACGACGGACAATCCGATCTCGATGGGGACGGCCTGGGAGACGCCTGCGACAATTGCCCGGACGATTCGAACCCTGGTCAGGAGGATGACGACGGCATCGGCGGGTTCGGGCCGTGGCGATCGATCTCGGACTCATGGGACGTGACATCGATCGCCGCATCGGATCTGGACGGCGACGGGGACACCGACGCTGTGTTCTCTTCCGGGCACTTTTATTGTGGATGCACGTGGTACTGGTGTGGGTGCTACGGCGCAAGCCAGATCGTGTGGCACCAAAACCAGGCCCACCGGGGGCACTTCGGGCCGTCGCGATCGGTGTTTCGGAGCGACTACTACTGGGACGAAGGACTAGAAAAGGTCGTCGCCGTGGCCTCGGCCGACGTGGACGGGGATGGGGACACGGACATCGTCTCCGCTTCCGTCCACTACCCATATTGCGACGTTTACTACGGGTGTTATGTGCTTGTGCATAGGAGTAGCCTCGCATGGCACGAGAACGACGGCGTGGGCAACTTCGGATCGCGACATGTAATCACTGAATTCGATCATTGGGACGAGGACGACGTCGTTCCCCTGTTCGTCGCGGATGTGGACGCCGACGGCGACATGGACGTGCTTTCGGCCTTTTGGGATGAGATTACCTGGTACGACAACCGCGACGGAGCCGGCAACTTCAGCCCGCCGCGGACCATCTCCACCGACGCCTGGTACGCCAGATCGGTTCTGACGGCGGACTTGGACGGTGACGGAGACGCTGACACGCTCTCGGCCTCCTGGTACGGAGTCGCCTGGCACGAGAACCGGAGCGGTGGCGGCAGCTTTGGATCGCCTCAGACCATTTCGACAGAATATGCCCACTCGCTTCACGCGGCCGACGTGGACGGTGACGGCGACATGGACGTCCTTTCGGCATCCGGGGGAGGGATCGTCTGGTACGAGAACTTGGACGGCTTTGCCAGCTTCGGGCCAGCCCGTGCGATCACGAGCGAATCGGCCGTGGCTGTGGTCGCGGCCGACATCGACGGTGACGGCGACATGGACGTCTTCTCCGACGAAGCCGCCTGGTACGAGAACGTCGACGGCGCCGGCACTTTCGGACAGCAGCGGAGGATCACCGACGAGTCCGTCCAACGAATCATTGCGACCGACGTGGATGCAGACGGGAGAATCGATCTTCTCACTGAGAAGGGCTGGTACCCGAACGGCCGAGACCGGGTCGGGGACGTCTGCGACAACTGCCCCGATGAGTCCAACGTCGATCAGGTTGACGAGATCCATCCCAACGGCATCGGCGACGCGTGCGACGACGCGGACGAAGATACCGTCGCCGACCTGACGGACAACTGCCCGGATTCGGAGAACTACGACCAAGCAAACCTGGACGACGACCTGATGGGAGACGCCTGCGATTTCTGCCCCGCCGATCCCGACAACGACATCGACGTCGACGGTGCCTGCGGCGACGTCGACACGTGTCCGCTGACGGCCGATCCCGATCAACTGGACACAGACAGTGACGGCATTGGCGACATCTGCGACAACTGCTGGGACGCGATCAACCCCGACCAGACCGACACCGATTACGACGGCCTGGGTGATTCCTGCGATCCATGCACCGACACCGACGGTGACGGTTTTGGCAATCCCGGCTTCCCCGCTAACGTATGTCCTGCCGACAACTGCCCGGACTTCCAATTCCACGATCAGACGGACAGCGACGGCGACGGGGTCGGCAACGCTTGTACACCACCGGAGATCTCCGTCAGCCTGACACCCAGCGAGATCTGGCCTCCCGATCATCGAATGGTCCCGATTCAGACCCGCGTCGTGGCCACAGCGCCGTCAGGTCCAGCTATCGTGAAGCTCAGGTGGATCACGTATGACGAGCGCGGTAACGGAACGGGCGACGGGGACACTTACCCGGACATCCAGGGCGCGAGCTGGGGAACGGCGGACTTCGAGTTCCTGCTTCGCGCCGAGCGCGCCGGAATCGGGGACGGACGCATCTACACCGTGAGCTACACGGCAACGACGACGAACGGCTCCGACCTGTCGACGACAGGCAGCGCCATCGTCGTGGTGTCACACGATCAGAATCCCTCCGCACAGCCTGAACCGGTCCCTGTCGAAAGAGCGATTGCAGGCGCCGTTACCGGGGGCGGAAACTAGCCGGGTCCGCCTGGATCCGTTCCTCTCCGCGAACCGTCTTACCGGGGTGGCGGATCCCCCTAGGTTTTGTCGTCGCCCCCGATCTGCGTATACTTGCGTCATCTTCTGATTGACCAAGGACTTACGAGATGCCCGAAGACCGGGTATTCGCCACCCGGGCCCTGGTGGCCCACAGCAATGGGGATCCCAAGGCGGCTTCCCAACTGCTCCCCCTCGTCTACGACAAGCTACGGGCCCTGGCCGCCAACTACATGCGTAACGAGCGGCCCGACCACACGCTCCAGCCCACCGCTCTCGTCCACGAGGCTTACCTCAAGCTCGTGGACCTCAAGCAGATCGACTGGCAAGGAAAGACTCACTTCTTTGCCGTAGCGGCGACACAGATGCGTCGCGTACTCGCCGATCACGCGCGCACCCGGCGGGCGCGCAAGCGCGGAGGAGATGCGAGAAGGGTGACGTTGAGCGACCCCGCCGCGATCACGCCAACCGGGCTGGTCGATATGCTGGATCTGGACGAGGCGATGGACCGTCTCGCTCGCGAGAGCCCTCGGCAGAGCCGAGTCGTCGAGCTGCGCTTCTTCGGCGGACTCTCCGTGAAAGAGACGGCACATGTTCTCGACGTCTCGGAAGGCACCATCAAGGGCGACTGGCGAGTGGCCAAGGCGTGGCTCGCTCGCGAGCTAACGCCGCCCCGTCCGGAGAGCCGGTGACCTCGCCGCGCCACAAACGGATCTCGGACATCTTTCTGAAAGCGTGCGATCTGGTTGGGGAGAAGCGCCGAGAGTTTCTGGCTGAGGTCTGTGCGGGAGACCCCGAGCTTCGCTCCGAGGTCGATTCCCTGCTGGACCACGAGGCGGACGGCTCGCGACTCTTCGAAAGTGGGGCGGGAGCGGTCGAGGCCGTCGGTGTCCTTCTGAAGACCTCTCGCGATCCGGCGGTCAGCGCCAAGCCGGCCCAAAGAAAGCAGGTTGCGTGCCCCAATTGCGGAGCATCGATACCTCCGGAACAGAAAGACTGCCCGCTGTGCAGGACACGCACCGGCGAGTTCTTAGCGGAGGTACCGCTAGTTCCCGGTTTCAAGATTTTGCGCCTGCTCGGCGAAGGCGGCATGGGCAAGGTCTACCTCGCAGAGGAGACCGCGCTAGGACGTCGGGTCGCGATCAAAATGATCTGGGACGTCCTCGCCGCCGACGAACGAATGATCACCCGCTTCATGCGCGAGGCCCGGCTCATGGCTTCGGTGGAGCACCCGCACATCGTGCGCGTCTACTCCTTCGGGCAGAACGAGGGCCGCAGCTACCTGGTAATGGAATACGTCGAAGGCGAGAGTCTGTCGCGCCGTCTCCGGCGAATCGGGCGTATCGGCGCCGACGAGGCATTGCGCATCCTGCGACAGACCGTCGAGGCGCTTGGCGCGGCCTGGGAACACCGCATCATCCATCGTGACATCAAGCCTTCCAACCTGCTCATGGACACCGAGGACAACGTTCGGGTGGCCGACTTCGGATTGGCCAGGGCCACGCAGCAGATGGCCGACTCGAGCATCACGCAGACGGGGATGATGCTCGGGACTCCCCATTACGTCTCGCCGGAGCAGGCGCGCGGCGAGAAGGACCTGGATTTTCGCAGCGACCTCTACTCGCTGGGAATCATGCTGTACGAGCTACTGGCCGGCCAGCCCCCGTACGAAGGCGCGACGCCGGTCGCGGTCATGGACCAGCATCTCCACGCACCGCTGCCGTCCCTGAAAACCGCCTGTCCAGAAGTTTCCGGAGAGTTGGAGCAGCTTTGCGAATGGATGACCCGGAAGCAACCTGCCGACCGTCCGGCGTCCTATGCCGAGCTCGAACAGAGCATCGACGCCTTGCTCGGTCGGGTCGCGCCCGGAATGGGGGCACAAACGCTTCCCGCTTTCCTGCAACGCGGAATCGAAGAAGACGACGAGATCACCGGCAGCGTATTCGTGGGTCGGAAGGAAGAACTGAACGGACTGGACGATGCGCTCGAACGAGCGCTGTCCGGCCAGGGCCAGGTCGTCTTCGTCAAGGGTGAGACGGGCAGCGGCAAGACGGCTCTCGTAGCCGAGTTCGCGCGCCGCGCACAGGGCCAACAGGCGGACTTAATCGTGGCCGGGGGCAACTGCAATGCCCAGACAGGCAGAGGCGATCCCTATCTTCCGTTCCGTCAGGTGCTGGGTCTGCTGACCGCCGATGTGGAGGCCAAGAAAGCCTCGGGGGCTCTCACGGTGGATCACGCCCGGCGGCTGTGGGGCCTGCTACCGCTGTCGGCTCAGGCCCTGGTCGAGCGTGGGCCGGATCTCGTGGGCACCTTCATCTCTGGAGCATCGCTGATCTCTCGCGCCGCGGCCCACACGCCCAGCCCGACCAGCTGGCGGGTTCGCCTGGAAGAGCTCGCCAAGCGCAATGCGACCCTTCCTCCGGATGTCAACCTGCAGCAAAGCTACCTTTTCGAGCAGTACACACGAACCTTGCAGGCGCTGGCGCAGCATCAGCCCTTGCTGATCCATCTCGAGGACCTGCAGTGGGCGGACGAAGGTTCGTGCAACTTGTTGTTTCACCTGGGTCTCGGGATCGCGGGCAGTCGCGTCCTGGTCGTCGGCACCTACCGACCCGCCGAGGTCGCCCTCGAACGAGAAGGCCAACGTCACCCGCTACAGTCCGTGGTCAACGAGCTGCGGCGTCGTTTCGGGGAGTTCGAGGTGGGGTTGGACGAGGAAGGCACCCAGGAATTTGTCGATGAGTTGCTGGACAGCGAGCCCAACGAGCTGGACTCCCAATTTCGTGAAGCGTTTTACCGGCACACACGGGGTCATCCGTTGTTCGCCAGCGAGCTACTCCGCTCCATGCGCGAGCACGAGATGTTGGTCCGGAACGACCAAGACCACTGGGTCGAGGGACCGAGCCTGGACTGGGCAACGCTTCCCGCACGTGTCGAGGGGGCCATCGGCGAGCGAATCGAACGGTTGCCGGAAAACCTGCGCGAGGTGTTGAGTCTCGCCAGCGTACAAGGCGAGGAGTTCAACGCCGAGGTACTGGCCGAGGTGCAGGGCTCCAAGCAGCGCGAGGTGGTCGGCCTGCTGAGCCGTGAGCTGGACAAGCGCCATCGCCTGGTGAGCGCTCAGGGACTCAAACGATTCAACGGTCAGCGTGTCTCGACCTATCGCTTCCGGCACATCTTGTTTCAGAAGTATCTCTACGGCCAGGTGGACGAGGTCGAGCGCGGCTACCTACACGAGGAAGTCGGAGCAGCGCTGGAGAAGATCTACGGAGACCACGTGGACGAAGTAGCGGTTCAGCTCGCTCGACATTTCCACGAGGCAGGGATTCCGCCGAAGACGATCCTGTACCTGAAGCGAGCGGGCAACAATGCGGTTCGGTTGTCCGCCAACACCGAGGCAATCGCACACCTGGCGCAGGCCCTGGGGCTTCTTCGATCGCTGCCGAACAGTCCGGAGACGGCGCGTGAAGAGCTTGATCTGCGTTTGGCGTTTGGAGCACCGCTCATGGCGACCGCGGGGCCCGGATCTTCCGAGCTCGGCGAGGCCTACACGCGGGCGAGAGAGCTGTGCGGGCAGGTCGGCGACGCGCCGCAGCTTTTTCAGTCGTTGTTTCTTCTGGTCCACCACCACGCAAGTAAAGGCGAGCTTTCGACCACCCTCGAGCTCGCCGACCAACTGCTGGATGTAACCGACAAGGCCGAAGAGCCGCTGCCCCTGATCATGGCCTGCTGGGCCCGCGGGTTCGCTCTGTTCTTTCTCGGACGCTTCCCCGAGGCCCGCGAAGAGTTTGAGAGAGTGATTTCCATGTACGAGTTTCCGAGAGATCGTGCCCTGGCGTTCGCGTTCGGAATGGACCCCGGGGTGAGCGCGCTCTCCCTTCAGAGTCTGGCGCTATGGTTTCTTGGCTTCCCCACCCAATCTCGCAAACACCGCCAGAAAGCACTCGCCCTCGCTCGAAGAGTCGAGCATCCCTCCTCGGAAGCACACGCACTGACGCTTGCCAGTTTTCTGGCCGTCTTCGGGCACGATCCAGGAGACCTCAAGGAGCTGACGGGCCCGCTCGTGCAACTGTCGGTTGAAAGCGGGATCGTCTTATTCAGAGCGTGGGCCAGGTTTCTTCAAGGCTGGCTTGTGAGCAAGGTCGGCAAACCCGAAGAAGGTATCGAGCAGATGCAACAAGGACGATCGGCGATCCAGGCATGCGGCTCGCAACTCTCGATTCCGACCGTGTTGGGCAGCCTTGCAGAAGCCTTCGGAGAGACCGGAAGGATCGACGAGGGTCTCGGCCTGATCTCAGAAGCAATCGAGCAAGTAGCACGGAGCGACGAGCGCGTGCTGGAAGCGGAGCTCCATCGGATCAAGGGAGAGCTTCTGTTGAGACAGGGCGCGTCCGCCGCGGACGATGCAGAGGCGTGCTTCGAGAGGGCCATCGAAGCAGCGCGGCGTCAGGAGGCGAAGTCGTGGGAGCTTCGAGCGACGACGAGCTTGGCAGAACTGTGGCGTGAGCAGGGTAAGCGGGACGAGGCCCGGCAGCGGCTGGCAGAGGTTTTCGGCTGGTTCACAGAGGGATCCGACGGCCGGGACCACAGAAAAGCGAAGTCGCTCCTCGACGCTTTGAGCTGACATTTAAGCTCCATTCCGACTCGACCTCGATCGAGAAGTGCCCCAGCCTCCACGGAAAGATCACTTTCCGGACCCTCTTTTGCGCTTGACACTCGATCATGTATCGGGTTAACCAGCGAGCGCTTCACCGGACCGACCTCACCAGCAGTGGGCATTTCGAGGCGTGAGGGCGCAGGCCGGTCCCGCAGCCAATGGGGGACACCCATGAAGGCATACCGGGCGCTGCTCGTCGTATCGCTTCTCTTTCTGGTCGGAACGTTCGCTTCCTTGGCACGACCGGCCACGGGCCGCATCGAGGGCCGCGTAACGCTCAGCAACGGCAGCGCGCTAGCTGGTGTTGGTGTGACCATCGACGGAATTCCCGCCTCGGCTCTTACCAATTCTGATGGCCGTTTCTTCTTCAGCCGAGTCCCCGAGGGCACGCATTCGTTGACGTTCACCTTTCTCGGCAACACCGCGACACGATCGGATGTGGTCGTCGACGCGGGGTCGACCACCGCCGTCGATCAGTCGGTTCAATGGGAAATCGGAATCGTCGAAAATGTCACCGTCACTGCCGTCTCGCGACAACCGGAGCGAATCGTAGACGCACCGGGAGCGGTAACCTCGGTGTCCGCGAAAGAGATAGAACGACAGGCCTCCCACGGATCGATTCCGAAGCTGTTCGAGTTCACGCCGGGTGTGGACATCACGCAGATCAACCTCGCCGAGTTCCTCGTCGAGACCCGGGGCTTCAACAGCAACCTCAACAGGCGCGTGGCGGTCCTGGCCGACGGCCGAGACTTGACCGATCCATTCATCGGTGCCATGGAGTGGCCCGCGGTCTCCTATCCACTCGATGATCTTGCCGACCTGGAGTTGGTGCGAGGCCCCAGCTCTGCGCTGTACGGGGCCAACGCCACCGGTGGAGTCGTCAGCCTGACAACCAAGGCCCCGCGAGACAGTCAAGGTGGTCAGATTCGCCTGGCTGCAGGGGAGCTCAACTCGGCGAATCTCGATTTCCGCTGGGCTGGCAAGCTCGGTTCCGAGTGGTACGCCAAGGTTTACGCGGGCAGGCGAGAGTCGGAAGGATACTCGGTCTCGCGGCTGACGACGACGGAGTATTCGAATCCTTGCAGCATGCCCGGTCAGACCGACTGCCTCCCGCTCGACGGCATACCCTTGCCTGAGGATGAGATCAAGATCGATCTGGGTGGCCTACGTTTCGACAAGTATCTACCGAACGGGAGTGTCTTTACCCTCGAGGGGGGCACGTCCGAACACGCCGGTACGATTTTCATCAACGCCACGGGACGTGGTCAACTCACCGATGTCAAGCGCCCGTGGGCCCGTTTCAATTTCTCTGCCGAGCACCTGAACGTCCTCGCGTATTACAGCGAACGGGATGCCGAGGCGGTAAATCTCAATTTTGGCAGCCCTTTCCTGCTCGATGCCGATGTTTCGAAAGTGGAGGCTCAGACGAACTGGCACTTCGCCGACAACAAGGTTCGATTGGTCGCCGGAGCGTCCTACAACGAGGAAAACGTCGACTCCAACGTGCTCGCCGAGGAGATTACCGTCAATGAAAGTGCTCTCTTCGCCCAGGTCGACTGGAGCGTCAACGATCGCCTGAAATTGGTCGGAGCGGCGCGGTGGGATGACAGCGACCTCCACGACTCGCAAGTTTCCCCGAAGGCCGCCGTGCTGTACAGCATCAACCCGCAGCACACGCTGCGCCTCACCTACAACGAGGCATTTCAGGTGCCGACCTACGGGGAGCTATTCTTGTTCTTTCCCTTTCCACCAACTGACCTCAGCAGTCTGAACCAGATCTGCGTCGACAATGCTGGGGTCGATTGCGGTCTCGACTCCACACCGACCTTCGCGCTGGGTAACGAGTCTCTCGATGTCGAGCAGACGAAGACGGTCGAGCTGGGTTACAAGGGAATCCTCGGGCGCAAGGCCTTCCTCACCGTCGATTTGTACGACAGCACAAACGAGGATTTCGTAGCGGGGCTACTCCCGCAGGTTGGCACTCCTCTGGCGCAGATCAATGACGCCTACGGTCCGTGGCAAGGCCCGACCGAGGCCGAGACGATTCAAATCGCCCCCGTCGATTGCCCCGTCGCCAACTTCGCTCCCGGCCAAACCGTGGCCGATTGCGTCCGCGAGGCCGCCGAGGCTCAGTTACCGCTCAGTCAATTGACCAACCTAGAAGATTCGTCAATCGTGCTGGCTCTGTCCTATACCACGTTTGGTCGAGTCGATACACAGGGCGCCGAGATCGGGCTCGGTTATTTCTTTACCGACGATCTGCGCCTCTCGTTCAGCTACTCCCGTTTCGAGTTCGACCTCAAGAAGACCGACCCTCTTGTAGAAAGCGTCTTGGTGCCCAATGCGCCGGAGAACAGGGCTTCGCTCGGACTGTCCTACGCCGCCGAGCGATGGGACGCGAACATCCGGGGGCGCTGGGTCGACGAGTTCCGCTGGGTCAACGCCGCGTATCAGGGCGACGTCGAGTCGTTCGTCACCGTGGATCTGAGCGGCAACTACAGGTTCAACAGCCACTGGCTGGTGGGCGCGAACATCGCCAACCTGCTTGACGAAGAGCACTGGGAGGCCTTCGGCGGCGATCTGTTGGCGCGACGGGCTCTGCTACACGCCACCTTTTATTGGTAGATTTCTTCCTTGTGCCCAAATCCTTGGTTGTTGTCGATCAAGCGGATCCAGGCAGGACGCAGGAGGTAGAACCGGCTGCCGGCCAGCGGTCCCCGCAGAGCGACGGGAGCGTCGGCGGGGTTGTTCTCCAGGAGCCCTCGAAGAAAACTGAATCGCAGGGCGTAGGCTCGAACCGCTCGAGCCTTTTCGCCAGTTCCGTCGACGGGCCGGACCGTGCCCTCGATCTGCAGACCCCGTATCTCTTGCCAGGCCTGCCCATCGGCCTGGATCGTGGCCGCCGCCCGGGACTCTCGTTGCAGGTTTTGGCTGTGCCGGGTCTTCGGGTCGGACAAAAAATAGAGGTTGAGTTCGTCGTCGACCGCGTAAAACACGGCGGCCGCCTGAGGTTCACCGTCCGGTCCAACCGTGGCCAGCGTCATCGTGTCGTGCCGGCCGAGAAACTCGAGCAGGCGGGAGCGCAGATCCGTCATGATTCCGAAGGGTCGGCCGTCGGCGTGCGATCTTCCTGCGGGCTCTGCCAGCGCTCGAACAGATCTTGATCCAGTTCGATGTCGAGCAGGTCCAGCACGCGGTTAACCGTCTGATCAATGATGGCCTGGATCGTGTTCGGCCGGTGGTAGAAGGCCGGCACCGGAGGCATGACGACGGCGCCCATCTCGGTGACCTGGGTCAACAGGCGCAGATGTCCCAGGTGCAGGGGCGTCTCACGTACGACGAGCACGAGTCTGCGTCGTTCCTTGAGCACCACGTCCGCCGCTCGGAGCAACAGGTTGTCGGCGTAAGAGTTGGCGATGCCGGAGACGGTCTTCATCGAGCACGGAGCCACGGCCATGCCCATCGTTTTGAACGATCCCGACGAGAGGGCGGCGGCGATATCGGTCACCCGGTACAGCCGATCGGCGAAGGTCTCGACGGCACCTGCCGGATAGTCGGTCTCCAGAGGAAGCGTGCGCTTGGCGGCGTTCGACATCACGACGTGGGTTTCGATGTCCGGGACCTCGCGCAGCACCTCCAGCAGGCGGATCCCGTAGATCACGCCGCTCGCGCCGGAGATTCCGACGATCAATCGTTTCCTTGACATCGTGTCGTTATTCCTCCGCCGACAGATTCTCTCGCTATCCGGTTCATTCGAACACGATGTGCGTCTTTCCGTCAACCAGCCGACATTGTCATCGGAGACTAGCTCGGTCGCCCATCTCGAATGGGTAGATGACCCTCCAGTCGTTCTTCATATCTACCACGGTCCATCCCCGTTCGAGCGCTTCGTCCCAAGCCTTGTCCAGATGACCGATAGCCGAGTCGCGATCGTATGCCCACTCGCGCTCGACATCAGTGTGATGGACCAGAAGCGTGAAGGGTTTACCGTTTCCTGCCGCGGTCCATTGCAGCATCTGCAGGTCGCCGTCCGAGTTTCCGAAGGCTGCAATGGGGCGCTTGCCGATGTGCTCGTTGATGCCGACCGGTTTGCCTGGACCGTCGTCGATGAAGTGAATCTCGGGCAGACGCAGGAGGGCTGGCTTGCCGTCCCGATACTCGTAGCGTGTCATGATTGAGCTGCCGATCACCTGCTCCGGCGGGATACCGTAGATCTCCTCCGCGAAGACACGCATGAACTCGACGCCACCACCCGAAACGATGAAGATCTTGAAGCCGTTGGCGCGCAAGTAATCCATTAGTTCGAGCATCGGCTGAAATACCAGGTCCGTGTACGACCGCTCGAATCGCGGATGTCTCGCCGTTGCGATCCACTCCGTGACGATCTGCGCGAACTCAGCTGTCGTCGTACCGGCATGAGTCGTCATCACGAGCTCCAGGAGCCCGCGTTCTCCCGAGGCTGCCAAAGCGCTCAGATCGCCTTGCAGCGCGGCCTTGAACGGCTGCGTCGTTGTCCAGTCGGGGTGCTCCGGGGCAAGCGCCTTGATCCGGTCTATCGCAAACATGAGCTGGAAGTAGGCCGGTTGCTCAGACCACAGGGTGCCGTCGTTGTCGAAGGTCGCGATACGGTCCTCGGGTCTGACGAAGGAGCCGTCGTCGGGGTCGGTGACGGCCTGGACGAAGTCGACGATGGCCCGCTTGGTCCCCGTCTCGTTCCAGGAGGGGAGCGGGTCGTCCGTTTCCCGAGGCGTCGAGCAGGACAGACCGATGGTCACAGCCACCAAAACACCGGCAAGCATCGTTGCATCAGCTTTGCTCAATAAAACCTCGATCGCCGAAGTACCGGCGTCCATCATCCTGCGGATATGCAACGCTGTACAGGATATCGCCACTCGCGTTGTTCCAGGCAGCGAGCTCGAGCTGGGCGCCGGCCGCATCTTCAACGTCCGGCGGTCATAAAAGCAGTCCCACCATAAATACGCTTCATGTCAGGAAGCTCCGTCGAATAGTAGTGGACCCAGATATACAGGTGATTGAACAGTGCCACGCATAGTGCGGCCGTCGACGCATACCACAGGCCCGGGATCCAAAGGATCAAAAATCCAAAAACATACATGCCGTTGGACGCGAATCTGAAGATCCCTCTCCGCACCATCGGCCTCGAGCGGAACGTCTCATCGAAATGATCGATTCCAAACGCTCGCTTGAAACCGAAGTACCTCTTGACCGAATAGAACAGATAGACCGTGGGCAAAGCGAGAATCAAGGCCAGAAGCCTCAAGAGGATCGTAGGCACATCGAGTGTGCCACGGTTCGACTCCGCAACAAGGAAGACCGCCACTGCCCGAGCGATCCCGAAGACCGAGAAGGCGATCGCATAGACGCGGAACCCCCACTCGCCGAGTGTACGAGTGAAAAGGGATCCGTGGAGTTGTGTTCGCCAGCAGAACCAGACGAGAGACTGATGGGCCACCGCGAGCCCCACAGCGATCCAGAACCACGCCGTGGTGCCGACGCCCCGGAACTGCCCCGCGTGAACACGCTCGAAACCACTGACTTCGACCAGTAGGAAGAAAGACACCGTCAGGAACAGGGCATGAATCCACTGCTTCTCGAAGATCAGCCGTAGGCTCGACACGCGGGTTCCTCCCGTCTCGTCCCTAAATCTTGACGTTCTGCGCTCCACATTATATTATTAAGGCACATTAATAATAAGTGGAGAAAAACATGCCCATCGAAGGTGAATGCGTGGAAACCATTGCCCGGCTTGGATTTACCCAAATGGAGGCCGAGGTCTACGTCTTTCTGCTGCAGCATTCTCCGGCTACCGGCTACAAGATCGCCAACGGGATTGGGCGGTCCTTCCCCAGTACATACAAGACCCTGGCGTCCCTTCGCGGCAAAGGTGCAATCCTGGTAGACGAGGGCACCGCCCGGTTGTCGCGAGCGATTCCTGTCGACGAGCTCCTCGACCAGATACAAACACGTTTCGTCGAGCAGCGCGCGCGGGTCCTCGAGGCCGTCGAGCGCCTACCCAAAAGCGTCGTCGACAGCCGGGTATATCAACTCAACTCCGCAGACCAGGTCTACGAGCGCTGTCGGCGCATGCTCCAGGAATCCCGTGAGCGTGTTCTCCTGGAGCTCTTTCCTGAACCTCTTGCGACCTTGCAGTTGCCCATCGAGACCGCCGCGGCTCGAGGGGTCGTGATCGCAGCCCGCCTCTACGAGCCCGCTCCTCTCGAGGGTGTTCGCGTGATCCAGAGTCCGTACGGAAAGGAAAACCTCCGAGCCTTCAAGTCGCAATGGCTTTCCCTCTTCGTGGACGGAAGGCAGTTCCTGCTCGCCCATCTATTTCCGGGAGGCGACGGTGTCTATCAGGCAACCTGGAGCGCCAATCCCTACCTCGCACGCGCTTTCTACGACTACGTGAACTCGGACCTCCATCACTACGCATTCCAGCCGCACCTCGAGACTGCGCTGTCCCTCGGAGAGTTAAAAGACGAGTACGACCGTCTCCAGAACGAATTCCCGGTGGCAGACGACCTCGGATGGAAGGACCTGCTCGACGTGTTCGCCACCGAGTGGCCCGAGGAGTCGAGGAAGACAAGAGGAGATCAACACCATGACCAGTAGGCCACACGACCTTGCCCTGATCCATTTCCTCGCCGCCATCTACGTTCTGGTGACATCCTTCAACCCCGCTGCCCTTGCCGCGGAGCCGCGCCCAATTCGGAGTCTCGAGGGTATCACCGAGTACGAGTTGGACAACGGCTTGCAGGTGCTGATTTGCCCCGACCCGTACACACCAACGATCACCGTGAACATGACCTACCGAGTCGGCTCGAGACACGAAGGTGCGGGCGAGGCCGGGATGGCCCACATGCTCGAACACTTGCTGATCGGGAGGACCGAGGATTTTCCATCTCTCCGCGAGGCGCTCGACCGGACGGGTGCCGAATACAACGGCAGCACCTGGTACGACAGGACGAACTTCTTCGAGACGTTGATGGCCAGCGAGGAGAACCTCGACCTGGCGCTCCATGTCGAGGCCGAGCGCATGGTGAACGCCGACTTCGGCGCCGAGGAGTTGAACCGGGAAAAGGGAGTCATCGCCAACGAGTTCGAGATGGACGAGAACGACCCGCTAAAGGTCCTTTCCCAGCGGATGTTGTCTTCCGCCTTCCTCTGGCACGCCTACGGCAGGACCCCGATGGGAAATCTCAGTGACATCCAGGGTTACCCAACGGAAAGCGTTCGGAGCTTCTACGAGCGGTACTATCGGCCCGACAACGCCACTCTGATCATCGCCGGACGGTTCGACCCCGCTCGGGCGCTCCTGCTGGTCGCGAAGTACTTCGCAGAGATACCCGCTCCCGACCGGAATCTTTTGGAAACCGACACAGTCGAGCCGGTGCAGGATGGGCCGCGCAGTGTCACCCTTCTTCGAGCCGGCGACACGATAGCCGCAGGAGTGATGTACCACGTTCCCGCGGGGTCCCACCCGGACAGCCCGGCCATCCTTCTTCTGAGGGAGATCCTTGCGGCGAAGCCCGCGGGCCGTCTCAATCGCTCTCTCGTCAAGACCGGAGTTGCGACCACGGTCCGCGGCAACGACGACGCCCTGATCCTCGCCGAGCCTGGCGTGATGGAAATCACTGCGGAAGCCGGCGCCGACCGGGACGCAAGGTCTCTCGTCGATCGAATCGCCGACACGGTGGAGGCAGTGGGACGCGAGGGCGTCACCGAGGAGGAGCTAGAACGCGCGAGGGCGCGACGGCTCCGCACGCTCCGGCAGATCACCTCCGACAGCGGCCGCCTGGCAACGGAACTCAGCGAGTGGGTGGCACTTGGAGACTGGCGCCTCTTCTTCGCGTTTCGAGACGGGCTGAGCACGGCCACGAAAGGCGATGTGGACCGCGTCGCTCGCACTTTTCTCGTGGCGAGCAACCGCACAGCCGGGTTGTTCGTCCCCGACGCCGAGCCGGCGCGGGCGGTTGCCCCGTCCGGACCCTCGATCGCGGAGATTCTCCGAGGTTATGGCGAGAAGCCGGGGAAGGGACCGGCGCCGCGGCTACCCGTTGACGAGGATGACTGGACGGAGAAGGTGATACACCTCGAAGTTCCCCCGGGTCTGAACGTCGCGCTGCTCAGAAAGCCGACGCGGGGTGGAACAGTCGTTCTGGAGTTGAGAGCTCGTTACGGCGATGCGGAAACGCTCCGCGCGCAAAAGGCCGTCGCAACGTTACTCCCCGGACTATTGGCCCGCGGGACGACGAAACACGATTACGAGCAGCTTCTCGAACGCTTCGACTTGCTGCAATCGGAGATTGTCGTCGGCGGGCACACCGGGGTATTGAGCGTCTCGATCGAGTCGGATCGCGAGAACCTGATTCCCGCAATCGTGCTCGTTGCGGAGATCCTGCGCAGCCCAGCGTTCGCCGGCGATCAGTTCGAGGTACTGAAGCGGGAGCGACTGGCGAAACTCGAGTCCGGTCTGTCCGATCCGGTCGAGCGCTGCTTCAACGCGGTCCGCCGGGGGCTGTACCGCTGGCCGCAAGACAGCGTCCACTACATGGCCACTCTGGAGGAGCAGATTCGGGAGCACGAACGTATCTCGGTGGAGAACGTACGGACGCTCTACTCGTCGTTAATTGGTGGCGACGACCTCACCTTATCGATCGTGGGAGACTTCGACCCAGGAAAAACGTTGGCCGCACTAAGCCGGGCCTTCGAAAGTTGGGAATCGCCCCATCCGTACTCCCGAATCACGGTGCCTTTCAAACCCATCGAACCCTCGAGGCAGAGGATCTTGACTCCCGACAAACGTATGGCGATCGTCGGGATGGCGACTCTCGTGGACCTGCGAGACGACGGCCCGGACTACCCGGCGCTAGAGATCGCCAATTACATTCTCGGCGGGAGCCCGAGCGGGCGACTGTCGCAGCGCCTCCGGCACCGCGATGGTCTGACCTACCACGCCGCGTCGGTTGCAGAGGTCGACGAGACGGATCGCAGCTCGGCATTCTTCGCCTACGCCTTCTGCTCGCCGGACAACGCGGACGTCGTTCACCGGGCCATGCGCGAGGAGGTTCAGGGGTGGATCAAGAAGGGGATCACGGACGCGGAACTGGCGAAAGCCAAGACGAGCTACCTGCGTGAGCGGGCCATCGAGCTCGCCGACGACCAGCAACTCGCTCGGGTGATCGTGAGGTACGCGGAGCTCGACCGTTCCCTGTCTTTTCGTTCTTCCTTGCTGGCGAAAATCGAGGCCCTATCCACTGCCGAGGTGAACGCGGCGCTGCGACGGCTGCTGGCCGATGCTCCTTTTGTGGAGATCGAGGCAGGTGATCTCCCTCCGTCTTCGGGGGAAGGCCACTCGGATCCGGCTCAGCCGGCGGCGACTACCCGGCGGTAGTCTTCGGCTAAGTCGTCGTCCTCCATCGGGTCGACACGCTCGACGAACAACTTCCGGAAGAGATCGACCACGATCGCCTTCTCCGACGCGATACCGTTGCTGAGCTCCCAGTCGAGTTCGAGCAACAGGCTGACGTAGCCGTTGAGCAGACACATCCGGTCAACCACGTGTCGAATGTGCCGGCTGGCCCAGGCCGCATCACCGGAGAGCAACCGTTCTATCCGGTCGGAAACATCCTTCAGCAACGTGGCCGCCCGCTGCCGGTCAGGCTTCAGGTTGTCGTGACCGACAGTGCTCAGGCTTCGCTCGACCTCGGCGAGCCACGGCCGTTGCAGACCGCGCGTTGCGAAGTCGCGAAGCACCTGGGCGCAAAGGGTGTTGTGCGTTCCCTCCCAGCTCTCGAGCACGATGGCGTCCCGGTACAGGCGGGGAAGGACCGTGAATTCCTCGATGGTGCCGTTTCCGCCCAGTACCTCGATCCCGTCGCGCACGACCTCGGTGCAACGGAGGGCCGTCCAGTACTTGTTGAGGTTGACGTGGGTGCGCCGCGCGTCGACGAGGTCCGCCTCGGTTCCGGGAAGGGCGACCCGGTCGGTCATGGCGAGGACCCGGAACGTCGTGGCGAGAGCCGCGTCGTTCAACACCTTCATCCGTGCCAGGCGCTCCTGCACCATGGCGTGCTCGATGATCGGTCGATCGAAGGCCACGCGATGCTTGGCAAAGGTGCGGGCTTCGATATACGCCCGGCGCATGCAGGCGGTGGCCGCGACGGCATTGTGCACTCGCGAGGTGTCGAGCACGATGCCGACCAGATTCTTGAAACCCTGGTCGAGACGGCCCACCGGCTCGCCCAGCGCACCGTCGAAATCGACCTCGGCCGAGGCCATCGAGCGGGTGCCCAGCTTGTACTTCAACCGTCGCACGGAGAAATTGTTGAGTGTGCCGTCGACCAAACGGGGCACCAGGAAGAGGCCCAGCCCCGGGGTTCCCTTGCCTGCACCCTCAGGCCGCGCGGTCATCACGAACAGCCGCGCGTCGATCACCGAGCAGAACCACTTTTCTCCCGTGATGCGGAACCAGCCCGAACGATCGGGGTCGGGCACGGCCACACCGTCGTTGACTCCGACATCCGACCCACCTTGCACCTCGGTGACAAACTGCGCGGCGTGGAGTCGCCGGGAGTAGTCGGTGTCCAGCAGGCCAGGGAGATAACGCTCCCGCTGTTCCTCGCTTCCGACGCGCTGCAGGAGCTTGATCGCACCTGCCGTGCAAGCGACCGGACAGGCGTGGCCCGCTTCTCCGTTGTGGGCGATGAGGTAGGCCAGCGCTCCGCAGATCAAGTCGTTCTGCGGACCCTCGAGCACCGACAGCACGCCGGTATTCCAGACGATCTTCCCGAGCTCGTGATAGGAAGGGTGAAACACCACCTCCTCGGTTCGCTCGCCAATCCCGTCCCAGCTGCGCAGACTCGGCAGATTCTCATCGCGGTTGGACTCGCGAGCCAGCCGGTCCATCGGACCGGCGGCCAGCTCCGCCGCACGAACGAGCATCGGCCGGCAGCTCTCGTACCGCTCGCCCCCGAGGTGCATTCGTAGCACCTGCTCGAGGTTGGGATCGGCTTCCAGATAATTGCTGGGCTTCGATCGTTCCCACTCGGCCAGCTGCATCCGGCCCCGGACGATTCCAGTGCGCTGTTCCATGACTTCGGCCTCCCTTGCGATAGACCGCCTCCACTATTATCGCTCCAGAAGCACGCCGACGTCCGGTGCCGCACGCTTGCTGCTAGGAACCGGAGCCGCGCCGAGTCTCCCGGCAGACGATGTGGTTGCCGTCGAAGGCCGAGGCCGCGACATCTTGCACGTATGGCTTGCAATCCGTCGACAAGACCTAGATGCTGTTGGCACCTGTATTGCCAGAAAGAGGAGGGAGAAACGAGATTGTCAGTTGTTCTCTTCACTTTTGTGATGGCGTGCGTTACAGGAGTCGTCTACGCGCAAGGCCCGAACTACACCTACGTCGAGTTCGGATACGGCGACGCCGAAATCGATTCCACCGTAGACGTTTCGGGCGACGTGTGGTTCATCGGCGGATCTTTCGGCTTGAAGAACGTTCACTTCTTCGGTCGATACGCCCAGATTGAATTCGATCTCGATATCGAGGAGACCTCTTGGGGCCTCGGAGTGGGTTACCACGGATTGCTTGGTGAAAAAGCTGACCTAGTGGCCGAGCTCAGTTACGTCGATGGCGAGATCGACAGTTTCATTGTCGACTTCGACGACACGGGATACCTAGCGTCCGCGGGCCTTCGCTGGTTGCCGATCCCGCTCGTGGAGCTGAACGGTTTCGTCGACCGAGTCGAATACGACGAGCTCGGTGGCGAGACCTCCTACCGTGCAAGTGCGATCCTGAATATCGGCCCGTTTGGGCTCGGGCTGGGATACGAGACCGAGGACGCCGGCGACACGGCCGTCGCGTTTTTTCGGATCAACGCGCAGTCGGAATAGACCCCCGCCAATCGGTCGCGCTACGTAGCGCCATCCGATCGGCTGGCGCGGTTAATCTCTGAGATAGCTGTTCCCTGGGCGGGCCGATGCCACTTCTCGCCCGCGAACAGGATCAAAACCCCACCGATCCACCATCTCCCCGCGGGTCCGACACGCCGACCCAGCCGTTCGCAGTCTTCATGATTCCGGCAACGAAACCACTGTAGCCGCTGCGCTCCTCGACGGTGTGCCCCATCGTCTCGAGGTGCGCGACTACCTCCGGCAGCAGTCCGCCCGGCTCGAATGAGATTCTGTCGGGCAGGGCCTGGTGGTGCACCCTGGGGGCCGAGATCGCCTCTTCGAGTGTCATGCCGTGGTCGATGACGTTCGAGATCACCTGCGTCACCGTCGTGATGATCGTGGATCCGCCCGGCGTGCCGAGAATCATGAAGAGCCGGCCATCGGGATCCAGGACGATCGACGGAGTCATCGAAGACAGCATGCGTTTGCCGGGCTCGATAGCGTTGGCTTCCCCCTGCACCAACCCGTACATGTTGGGTTGCCCGGGGGCCGCCGCAAAATCGTCCATCTCGTTGTTCAGCAGAAAGCCGGCGCCCGCCACCGTCACGTAGTTGCCGTAGCTGCCGTTGATCGTCGTAGTGACGCTGACGGCAATTCCATGCTGGTCAACGACCGAGTAGTGGGTCGTCTGGTCACCGTCGGTGAGGCCGGGAGTCAACGCCGTCGTCGGCGTGGCGTGGGATCGATCGATCGTCGCCACTTGCTCGCGGGCGTAGGATTCCGAGAGCAGCCGGTCCAACGGCATCTCGACGAACGCCGGGTCCCCCAAAAAGTGATTCCGGTCGGCAAACGCCCGTCGCATCGTCTCGCTCAGGAGATGGACCTGCTCGCCGCTTCCATACGCCGGGGGGGACCCCAGCAGCTCGTACACGTTCAGGATCTCTCCCATCGTCACGCCCCCCGAGCTCGCGGGTGCCATGGAGTGAATCGTGTAGCCGCGATAATCGAAGGAGATGGGCTCTCTCCAGATCGCTTCGTAGGACGCCAAGTCCTCCCTCGAGATCAACCCACCGCCACGCTCCATCTCGGCAACGATCAGATCGGCGACGTACCCCTCGTAAAAGGCATGCCGCCCGCTGTCCGCGACGGCCTTCAGCGTGCGGGCGAGATCGCTCTGCAAAAGCAGCGTTCCAGCGGAAGGTGCTTCCCCGCTCGGGAGCAGAAACTGTCGCCTGGAGGCTGGGAATCGCGCGAGCCGCTCCGACGCGTATCGGAGCGAGGCCGACCGGTATTCGTCGAGCGTGAACCCGTCGCGCGCCAACCGGATCGCCGGAGCCATGACTTCCGCAAGCGTGAATTCGCCGAAACGTTCCTGGGCCGCGACAAGCCCGGCTACGCTTCCGGGCACACCGGCAGCCAGGTGACCGATCCAACTCTTGTCGGTGAGCTCGCCCGTCTCGTCCAGATACATATCGCGGCTCGCGCGTCCCGGCGCCGTCTCGCGGTAGTCGAGGGTACGTACGGTACCGTCGGCGAAACGGATCACCATGAATCCGCCGCCACCGATGTTGCCGGCCGCCGGGTGCACGACCGCGAGGGCGAATCCGACGGCCACGGCGGCGTCGACGGCGTTTCCGCCCTTCTCGAGGATCTCCGCGCCGATCTCGCTGGCCAACGGGTGAACCGAGGAGACCATCGCGCTCAGGGCTTCGATCGGTTCGGCTCGTTCGAACAGTGGCCAGTCCGCAGGAACGAACGGCGACGGGAGGGCGGCTACGGGCTCGGGTGCCGCTGGAGGTGGACCGCCAGTGCATCCGGCGAAGAAGACAGCGGCAAGCAACGCCGCCGACCACGGGAAGGTACGTCCGAGCATCTCGACTCCCTTGTTGACCCGACTCAGAGGAGTGCCGAAGATCCCGGGCCAATCTACCACGCCGGACCGTGCGGCCCATCCGTTCCCGACAACCTGGACTATCATCGGAGCACTGGCGGGAGAGCGATCACTCAGCGAGGTCCGAGATGAGTTTCGATCTGCATCGAGAGCCGTTGGAGAAAGCGGCCCGAGAGGCCACCAAGCTGTTCCTGGAGATCTACGGCGGTCTGGAGAGCCGACGCGTCGACCCCGGGGCGAACCACGACGAGCTGCAGGGCTTGTTCCAAGACACGTTGACCGATGAGGGCGTCGGCGTGATCCAGGCACTGCATGAGTTTCGCGATCGGGTCCTCCCCAACTCGATGGGGACGGCGCATCCGCTATACCTCGGACTGGTCAACAGCTCTCCGTTTCCCGCGGCCGCGCTTGCCGACCTTCTGGTTTCTTCTCTGAACAACAACGGAGGAGCGTTCCACCAAAGTCCGGCCATGACAGCCGCCGAACATGAAGTCGTCCGCGTCTTCGCCCAAATGTTCCACTTCCCCGAACCGTACTCGGGCATGTTGCTTCCGGGCGGGAGCATCGCAACGCTCCAGGCCCTCGTCCTTGCACGAGCACGAAGCTTTCCGCCCTGGCAGAAACACGGTCCCACGGCCCTCGAGGGGCAACCGCTGCTCTACACCTCGCAGGCCGCGCACTTCTCCGTGCATCGGAGCGCGATTACGTTGGGGCTCGGGCATGACGGGGTCGTGGCCTTGGACGGTTCGGGGCGCGGCGAGATCGACGTTGCAGCGTTGGAGGAGCGAATCGATCGAGACCGACGCAAGGGAGGCCGGCCATTCGCCGTGGTCGCAACGGCCGGAACGACGGGGACCGGCGCGATCGATCCGCTCTCGCCGATTGCCGACCTCTGTGAGCGAGAAGGTCTCTGGTTGCACGTCGACGCGTGCTACGGCGGCGCGGCCCTTCTCCTCGACGAGCTGCAGACTCGCTTTGACGGAATCGGGCGCGCCGATTCGATCGCCGTCGACCCGCACAAGTGGTTCTTCATCCCGGTCACGGCAGCGCTGCTGCTCACCCGTGACGTCATGTTCGAGCGGGACACCTTCGCCGTCGGCGATACGTCTTACATCCCACAGCACGGAGGCGTGGACGCCTTCCTGCGAGGAATCCCCACGTCCCGTCGCTCTTCGGGCCTGACCGTCTGGATGGGCCTACGAGCGCACGGCTTATCGGCCGTCCGCGGAGCGGTCCGAAGCAACATCGAACTGACACGCCTGCTCGAGCGACTGCTTGCCGAGGGAGGATTCGTCGTGCTGCCCGGCGGAGAGTTGTCGATCGCCTGCGCGCGTTGCGAGGGATCGGAGAACGGCCCGGACGAAATCGACCGGCTGCAGCAACGCATCGCCGCCGAGGTGGTCGAATCGGGGGAGGCCTGGTTCTCGACCACGAGACACGAAGGCAAGACCTGGCTCCGCTTCAATCTGGTCAATCTTCACACCCGCGAGAAACACATCCGCCACCTTGCGGACCTCGTGATCGAGACGGCAAGAGACCTCGCCGGTCGTTGACCGACACACAAAAGGTCACAGGCACCGGCCCTGCCCCTTCTGCGGCACGTGCCGGGCAGGCGAACCGGCTCACCCTCGGGTCCGATAGGCGTAGATCCAGACCCCCGCGACCGCGTCGGTGCCGTTGTAGACGTAGGCGCGATAACGGGGAAAGGCCACCGGCGCCCGGATTTGATCGGATTCGAAGATCACCTGGTCGGTGTCCGTCACCTCGGCCGTGGCCTCGATCGGGAAGACGAATCGACCTTGATTCTCCAGCGCCTTGTCGAAGGGGTACATGTCGGGCACGAGCACCACGCCGATCTTGCCTCCCTTCGTGGGACGGTTTTTCATCTCCCCACCGATACAAAGCACGATGTGGGTGAAACCGTCGGTTTCGATGACCCCGGCATCGACGATCTGCGTCGTCTCATGCC
>Ga0255055_10000661_pt1 | contig 26149 bp, 24 predicted proteins | sample JV7_2_27_MG_FD_188633 | JGI IMG/M metagenome (GOLD analysis project Ga0255055, IMG submission 188633) | Seawater microbial communities from Jervis Inlet, British Columbia, Canada - JV7_2_27 | ecosystem: Environmental > Aquatic > Marine > Inlet | place: Canada: British Columbia | collected...
GAATCCGCTGCCGTATCGTGGCCGGGTTTCTACGACGCCCTGGAGACGCTGTGGTCATCGCGATAGACGGTCCGGGCGGAGTCGGGAAATCCACCGTCTCCCGTCGTATCGCGCAATCCCTCCAGCTTCCATATCTCGACACGGGGTCAACGTATCGGGCAGCGACTCTCGCCGTGCTGCGAGAAGGCGTGGACCCCTCCGATCCCGAGGCCGTGTGTCGAGTGCTCTCCACGGCAGACGTCGGATATGAGCCAAACGGACCGACGCTCGGCGGAGTGGATGTCTCGATCGCCGTTCGGTTGCCGGAGGTCACCGCAACGGTGTCCGAGGTGTCATCCCATCCCGGACTGAGGACGCTCATCGTCGAGATGCAACGGGCCTGGGTGGCCGATCACGGCGGTTCGGCCGTCGTCGAAGGCCGCGACATCGGTTCGGTGGTGTTTCCGAACGCGGCTGTGAAGGTGTTCCTCACTGCGAAGCCCGCCGTCCGGGCAGCCAGACGAGCAGACGACTCGGAGGTATCGGGCAGGGATATGGCCACCGTCGCTGAAGAGCTCGCGGCGAGGGATCACGCCGATTCCACGAGGGAGGCGTCGCCGCTTCGTGCTGCGTCCGATGCCGTGACGATCGACACGACCGATCTGAGCATCGACGACGTGGTCGGGAGGATTCTGGATCTGGTGGCGGCGAGGGTCGAAGACAAGTAGGAGACTGCTGAGCAACACATGTCACTCATCTCGCCAACCAGGACATCACCACTCGCGGTGGCCTCGGCTCCGCCATTCCGACACGAGGAATGGCGAAACCTCGTCCTTGCGACTGGCGCGCCTGGCCGCCGACCCGAGCAACGGCATTACTCAGCAGACTCCTCGGTCAGTCGGAGAGAAGCGCGAGCGCCTCGGCGGCGTCCCAACGCCGATCGTCATCGGCCGGTCCCGATGTGCCGGGGTTGCGCACCGCAAAGGCGCCCTCGACCACCGACTGGAGAACGTCGAGAAACCGCCGGAGCTCGGGAGGAAGAGGAAAGTATTCGTCTTCCTCAGTGACGCGTACCAGTTCGACGCCACCTCGGGGCGCGACTGCGTCGATGACGGCGCCCACCTGGTCGTCGGGGGCCGAGGCGCCGGCGGTGATCCCAATGACCTGCGCTTCGTCCAACCACGCGGGGTCGATGCCATCCGGTCCGTCGACACGATGCGCTGCCACCCCGCTCTGCCCGGCGACCCTGACGAGCGCCTGTGTATTCGAGGAGTTCTTCGAGCCGACCACGAGGATCAGATCGCTTCTCTCGGCAAGAGCCTTGACGGCGCTCTGACGGTTGGTGGTGGCGAAACAGAGATCGGACCGGCGTGCCGTCCACAGATCCGGGTACCGCGCGGAGGCTTCATCCAGCACGCCTTCCCATTCGTAGAGGCCGAGAGTGGTCTGAGCCAGCAGGGCGACACGATCACCACCTCCTGCGCGGAACCCGCCAAGGCCGTCGGCAGGATCCACGAGCGTCACAGAGGTGGGGGCCTCGGCGACGACTCCAATCGCCTCATCGTGGCCCTCGTGGCCGACGTAGATGATGTCGAAGCCCTTGTCGGCCATGCGCTTGACCTCATGGTGCACCTTGGTGACGAGAGGGCAGACGGCATCGATCGTCACCGCGGCTCGAGCGTTTGCCGCGGCGACCACCTCTGGCGCCGAGCCGTGAGCCGACAGCATCACCGGCCGCCCTTCGGGAACATCTGCGATGTCGTCGACGAAGACCACGCCGACGCGTTCGAACACGTCGACGACCGCGGCGTTGTGGACGATCTCGTGGTAGCAGTACACCGGGGCTTCGAAGATCTGGACCATCCAGGTCAGCGCCTTGATCGCCATCTCGACGCCGGCGCAGAAACCTCGGGGCTCGGCAAGGAGCACCTTCTCTGGCATGAGGGACAGATTATGAGGCTCCGCGTGGCTCCTGAGGAGCAGGGGGAGGAATCGGAGGGCGCCCTACTCTTACGGGTGGCCATGTCAGGCACTCCCACCATCCTCGAAGTTGTTGCCGGCAGCCCCGCCGACACGGCAGGCATCGCCGTAGGCGACCGATTGCTCGCGGTGAACGACGTGGTGCCTTCGGACGTCATCGAATACCAGCACCTCATCGACGACCCCGATCCCGAGCTGCGGTTGCAGCGAGGCGGAGAGGAATGGGTCGTGGTGCCGTCCAAGCGTGCCGGCGAACCCGTGGGCCTGCGGCTCGGTGCGTCGATTTTCGACCGGGTGCAGACGTGTGACAATCACTGCGAGTTCTGCTTCATCTACCAGCTTCCCCCGGGGATGCGGAAGTCGCTCTATCTGAAGGACGACGATTACCGGCTCTCTTTCCTCTACGGCAATTTCACGACCTTGACGCGATTCACCGAGTTCGACCTGTTCCGTGTCGTCGAGGAGCGTCTCGGGCCTCTCTATGTCTCGATTCATGCCACCGAACCAGCCATACGCGCCGACATGCTCCGCAATCCCAGAGGCGCCACGAGTCTCCGCTGGCTACGTGCCCTCCTCGACGCTGGGGTGGAGGTGCACGGGCAGGTCGTGTTGTGTCCCGGGATCAACGACGCAGCGGTGTTCGAGCGCACATGTGCCGAGATCATTGCCCGGTATGGGGAACTGAGGAGTGTCGGTGTCGTGCCTCTCGGACTGTCACGCTTCAACACGGAAGCTCGATTGCGGGTGCATACCGAGCAGGACGCCCAGCGTGATCTCGCCATCGTGCACCGCTGGCAGGACGCTGCGCTCGAGAGAACGGGCAGGCGGATCTTCTTCGCATCGGACGAGCTCTACCTTCGCGGCAACGTGCCGATTCCGCAGAGCGATGCATACGAGACGTTCTCCCAGCATGAGAACGGCATCGGAATGGTGCGAACCCTCTACGACGAGATCGAGAGGATGGAGCAAGGTGCCGGAGGCGAGCTCCCGGCCGTTACCGGCGAGTGGAGATCCGTGCCCTCGGCCCCGGCCGAGGGATACCGCGCGGCACGTCATGAAGAACCCGACCCGGATCCGAGCGCGGGGCCTATCGTGATCGTCACGGGGGAGTATGGGGCAAAGGCGCTGGCGCCGGTCCTCGATCGGCTGCAACGGCTTGCTCGGCAGGATTTGCGGCTGTTGCCGGTACGCAACGCGTTCTTCGGCGGCAACACGGCGGTGTCCGGACTCCTGGTGGGATCCGATGTGCGAGTTGCACTCGAGACGGATCGACAGGCCGCGGGCGTCTACCTCCTCCCTGACGTTGCGTTGTCGGGTGATCGGTTCCTGGACGATGTCGCCCTCGGCGACGTTGCGCAGGCTGCGAGTGCGCCGGTGGTCGCCGTCGAGGCGACGGCCCACGGCTTGGTCGGCGCGGTGGCCACGTGAGTCGGCGCACGGGTGGCGTGCCGACCGTCGCCGTGGTTGGGCGCCCGAACGTCGGGAAGTCCACGCTGGTCAACCGTCTGGTACGCAGCAGGGCCGCCGTGGTGGACAAACGGGCCGGTGTCACGAGAGACCGCAGGGAGTTCGCCACCGATTGGTCCGGTCGTGAGTTTGTCGTCGTGGACACCGGCGGCTGGGAATTCCAGCCCGAAGATGGCATCACCATGGGGATACGCGAGCAGGCCGAGCTGGCGGTCGATGCGGCCGACGTCGTCGTCTTCGTAGCGGATGCGACCACGGAACTCACCGATGACGACGTTGGTGTGGCGCGGATCCTGCAGAAGAGCAACACGCCTTACGTCTTTGTGGCGAACAAGGTTGATTCCGATAGCGCGGAACTCGGCATCGATCACCTGTGGGCCCTCGGGTTGGGCGAGCCCGTAACGATCTCAGCACTCCATGGAAGGAACTCGGGAGACCTTCTCGACCGCGTCGTTGCGCTGCTCCCCGAGGGACAGGAAGACGAGGATGCTCGTCCCACCCTGGCGCAACTCGCCATCGTCGGCCGCCCCAACGTGGGGAAGTCAACGTTGCTCAACAAGCTCGCCGGGGCCGATCGTGTCCTTGTCTCCGAGCTGCCCGGGACCACACGGGATCCGATCAACGAAGTCGTTGATCTGGACGGCGAGCCGTTCGAGGTGATCGACACCGCCGGGATCAAGCGCCGTACGAAGATCGCCGACGACGTCGACTATTACGCGACGTTGCGCGCCCATGACGTGATCAGGCAAGCCGACGTCGCCCTGCTCCTCATCGATGGGACGAGGGGGGCCAGCCATCAAGACCAGCGACTCGCCGAGGAGATCGCGAACGCCGGGACGGGCCTGGTGATCCTCCTCAACAAGTGGGACACCATCACCGAGGAAGAGCGCCTTCACACCGAGGACAGCGTTGCCGATCGTCTCGCTTTCGTCTCGTGGGCGCCGGTGCTGCGAATGTCGGCAAAGACCGGGTCGAGACTGCATCGTCTCCCGAAGGCGATCCGCTATGTCATGGAGAACCGCGAGCGGCGGATCCCGACTCCTGAGCTGAACCGCATCCTGACGACCTGGCAGCAAGCCCATCCACCGCCGGTGCGTAAAGGCAAGCGCCCACGGGTGATCTATGCCACTCAGGCGGAGACGGCGCCTCCGACCTTCGTGCTCTTTGTGCGGGGAGGCGACCTGGGCCCCGACTACCTACGCTTCATCGAGAACCGGCTGCGTGACGAGTACGACTTCACCGGGACCCCCGTGAGGGTCGTAGCTCGACGCCGACACAGCAGGAGGGTGCCGTGAACGGAGGACCACCCGAGGAGCGTTTCCGCAAGGCTGCCGAACGGGCCGCTTCGGGGGGGCCGGAACGCTACCACGAACGCCTCGCAGAGCAGGGCAAACTCTTTGTCCGGGAGCGGGTCGCATTGCTCTGCGATGAGGGATCGTTTGTCGAGGATGGGCTGCTCGCCAACGCCGGTGAGCCCGACCTCGCAGCCGACGCAGTCGTGACCGGCCGCGGGTTGGTCGATGGGCGACCGGTGGTGATCGTGGCAAACGACGCCACCGTCAAGGCCGGGTCGTGGGGACGTTTGACCGTGGAGAAGATCATCCGCGCCCTGGAAGCTGCGTACGACGAGATGCTCCCCGTCTTCTACCTCATCGACTCGGCGGGGGCACGGATCACCGACCAGGTCGACCTGTTCCCGGGACGGCGGGGAGCGGGGAAGATCTTCTGGAACCAGATCCGGCTGTCCGGCCGCGTTCCACAGATCTGCTGCCTGTTCGGGCCATCGGCAGCCGGGGGCGCCTATATCCCATCGTTCTGCGACGTGGTGGTCATGGTCGAAGGCCGGGCATCGATGTATCTCGGGTCGCCACGCATGGCCCAGATGGTCATCGGCGAGGAGACCACCCTCGAGGAGATGGGCGGGGCGCGCATGCATTGCGAGGTGTCCGGCTGTGGCGACGCCCTCGTGCAATCCGATGAAGCAGCGATCGCGTGGGCAAAGACCTACTTCGGGTTTATGGCGGACCACTTCCGCGTCTTCCCCCCCCACTACCGCGCCGAGGAGCCGGACGAGGGGATGGCGGCGAGCTCCGTGCTTCCCGAAGATGCCAGGGCCGGCTACGACATGATGGACCTTCTCCGGGCGGTGTTCGACGCCGGATCGCTGTTGCAAGTCAAGGAGCTGTTTGCCCGTGAGGTGATCACTGCGTTCGCCCGCCTCGATGGACGGCCGGTTGGGATCGTCGCCTCGCAGCCAAGCCATCTCGGCGGCGTCCTCTTCGTCGACTCGGCAGACAAGGCCGCCCGCTTCCTATGGCTGTGTGACGCGTTCAACATTCCGCTGCTCTTCTTCGCCGATGTACCCGGGTTCATGATCGGCACCGAGGTCGAGCGACAGGGCATCATCCGGGCAGGGGCGAAAATGCTCACTGCCATCGCAGAGGCGACCGTCCCGAGGATCTCGATCATCGTGCGCAAGGCATACGGTGCCGGGCTGTACGCGTTTTCCGGCCCCGGATTCCGGCCCGACGCAACGCTGGCACTCCCCAGTGCCGAGATTGCGGTCATGGGTCCGGAGGCAGCCATCAACGCCGTGTACTTCAACAAGATCCAGGAGCTGCCCGAAGAGGAGAGGGAAGCGTTCGTCGAAGAGCGGCGCGTCGAGTACGTAGAGGATGTCGATCTGCTTCGCCTGGCCGACGAGTTGGTCGTCGACGCGGTGGTCCAGCCGGACGACTTGCGGGCCGAGCTCATCGCCCGTCTTCGCTACGCCCAGCGCAAAGACCGCGTGTTCTCCGAGCGCCGCCATGGGGTGCCGCCGGTATGACCGCCCACAACGATGGAAAGGGCGGCAGCGATATGCGCGGATCGGGCGAGGGACGAACCCGCTACCCGATCTCGTTCTTGCTCCTGATCGGCGCCGCCGCGGTGTACCTGATCCTGCGGTTCATCCAGATGGGCGGATGGCTCGTGGAGTGGCTACGCGGCTGAGAGATTGCCGTAACCGCTCTTCGGCATCCCGGCGTTCTGCATCGTTGATGGCCGTCAGCAGATCGGCGGCGGCCATCTTCAGGACGGGATCGACGTCGATCGTCGGGCGATCGAAGTCGGCAGTGAGGATCTCGACGGCGGTCGGCTCGAGCGATGGAGCGGAGGGGATTCGAGGTTTGGCACCGGCGAAGGCGAATCCGCCGACGAGCAAGAGGGGGACGATGACGATGGCAGCTTCGATCGGACCGGGAGCCCCGCCGTCCGACTGCAACGCGCCAAGGAAGACTGCCGAGACGATGAGCGCAGCGCCGAGGAGCGTGAGCGTCGCCAACGGATCGTTGCCGAGCGGTGCCTGGCGCCTCATGGTCCAACGGTACTCCGCCGCCGGGAGCATCGAGTCCGTCCTCGGCTCGGCGGACGTGATCAACGCCGGCGCGTCGAGAGTCCCGTGGCGTGCGATATGTGCTGGTTGCCGGTGGGTATTCAGGTGAGACCGGCGTCTGGGTGCCAGGACATTATCCGTCAGGGTCTGGCGATGGCTCAAGGATCACGACGGCAGTTTCAGTGGGCCGGAGCGCCGCGTAAGCGTCCAGGTTCTTGTCGAGTTCGCGCCACCGGACCCACAGTCGCGTTCGTTCCTCTCCCTCTGCAGTCCGTCCTCTGACGGTGCGTCGGCCGTCGGCGAGATCGACGTTGGCTTCGGGATGCGCTTGGAGGTTGAGCCACCACGCAGGCTCGGCGTCGGCCCAGCCGTTCATCGCCATGGTGACCAGGTTCGGACCATCCTCGAAGTAGCCGAGGATCACGATCCGTTCCTGGCCGGTACGACGCCCGACGGTTGTGAGATGCATCATGCCCCAGCGGTTGGCCTTCGCACGCCGTAATCCGATTCGGCCACCGGTAACGCGGTACAAGCCGCGGTGCGTGGACCATGCGAGGCGGACGAACCACCGCGGAGGAAGCCACGGCCGTTTCGTGCGTTCTTCCGACATCGAGCGCTCCCCTGTGTGCCGCTCAATCAAGCGTAGCTGTGGCCCCCGGCACGCCCCATTCCTCTTCGAAGGCGGTCGTTCCCGCTCGAGGTTGCAGTGGGTCCCCATGTCGGGTGCGGCTTCAGGTGGTCAAGGCGGCACTCATGCATGCCACAACCGGCTCTGTGGAGCCGGTGGCATACTGAAGGTATGGAGTACCAACACACGCAGTGGGGGTTCTTCTCTATTGTCACCTTGTTGGTGTGTGCGGTGGTCGTGATCTCGGTCACGACCAGCGGCGACGGGCCGTCGACCATGTCCATGGTCGCGACGGCTGGATTCATGGTCGTACTACTCGTCGTCGTTCTCGCGTTCAGTCGCCTGGAAGTCACGGTGACCGGTGGACGTGTCGTTGCCGCGTTCTTGTTCGGCCGACCGCGCCGGGAGATCGAGTTGGGGGATGTGACGGCCGTCCGTGAGGTGCGCAACAGCTGGATACAGGGATGGGGAATCCGCAAGACCTCCGCGGGATGGATGTACAACGTGTGGGGTCTCGACGCGGTCGAACTGGAGCTGACATCTGGCGAGGTGTTTCGCATCGGCACCGACGATTCTGGGAATCTCTTCGCCGTACTCTCCCTCCAGGTGACCCGGCAGGGACCCCAACACCGTTAGAGGTTGATGTCAAGCGTTGGATGATGGGGTGGTTCCGGCGCGGCATCCACATTTCAGAGCCTCGCGTCAATTCGAGCAGATTGGTATCGTCCTAACGCGAGTTCGTTGTGGCACAAGGGAGATCGTGGTTTCCCGTGCTGTCCAACGGTTGCGGGCTGTGACGCAGTCAGACAGCGCACCGGTCTGGGGGACCGGGGGTCGCCGGTTCAAATCCGGCCAGCCCGACCAAGCCCTATAAGGGTTTCGTCACCTCCGGTGTGTCCGAGTGATCGCAAGAGGTCACAAAAAAGACACATTGGAAGTTCCTACCAGCGGCTACGAATTCGTCTCGGTGACTGAGAGTGACGAAATAGCCGGGTCTGTGTGACCGTGGGAGAGTACGAATTACGAATCAAGTTTGGGCTGCTCGGTGGACCTCGTCGAGACGATCCGCCAGCTCCTCACGTGACGTGTCGAACAGGTGCGAGTACACGTCGGCAGTGATCAGGATCGACGAATGCCCGAGCTGTTCCTTCGCCGCCTGCAACGACCATCCTGCTTCGGCCATGATCGACGCTGCGGTGTGACGCATCTCATGCATGGTGAGCGGTTCGATTGCTGCCGCTTCGACGGCCGGTCGCCAAACTCGTCGCCGGAAGTTGCTGTTCCGGATCGGGCCGCCGTCGGGTTGGGTAAAGACCAGAGCTTCGGGTTCCGCAGAGACGTGTTCGTTGAGGTGGACACGAAGGGTTTCGACGAGAAAGCCGGGGAGCACCACATCTCGTTCCGCCCACGTCTTCGGTGGGACGTCGTGGAAGGTTCCGTTGACTTCGGAGAGCGTGCGCCGGATGTGGAGGCGCCGTTTCAGGAGGTTGATGTCTCGGCGTTGCAGGCCGACGACTTCGGCCCATCTCAGGCCGCAGTAGCCGAGGGTCTGGACGAGGGCTCGGTATCGGGCGGGGACGTGGGCGGCGATGATGTCGATTTCGTTTGCGGTGATGAAACGGGGGAGTTTCTTGATGGTGGTGACGGACGCTCGGATGCCGTCGGCAGGGTTGTAACGGATGTGGCGGTGCCGGGCGGCGTGGCCGAGGATCTGGTGGAGAAGGGTTTTGGATTGCCGGATACGTGAGCCGGATTTGTGGTCGCGTGTCATGTCGCCGAGCCAGGTTTCGATGTCAGCTCCGCTGATGTCGCCGATGGGTGTGTCGCCGAAGCGGGGGATGATTTCGAGTTTGAGGATGCCTCGGTAGGAGTCGACCGTTTTCGGTTTCAGTGATTTGGTGGGCCACCAGGTGTCGGTGATGTAGTGGGTGAGGGTGGTGCGGTTGTTGCGGGGGTTGATGTACTCGCCGGTGGCTAGGAGGCGTTCGATTTGGCGGGCGTGTTTGGTGGCGGCGGTATTGCGTTTGAAACTCTTGGTGATGAGTTTCGGGTTGCCGGGTTCTCGCCAGCGGACCCGCCAGGTGGTGCTGATCGAGCCGTCTTGGCGTTCGTAGTGGACGGCCTGGACACTCGCCATCGGTGACCTCCGGTTTCTGTCGTGTCAGGTCACAACTTACACCTTTGTAACTCGGCTGGCTAGGTGGTATCGTGTTGAAGTCCATGCAGATGGGCGGCGTTCTCCACGGAGCGCCGGTACATAGCCCTCCGCCCGAGGTCGGAATACTTCGCAGCCTCGGGTGCGAATCCCCTAAAACCCCCGCCCCGAGGGCGGGTGCGAATCGACACCGTAGAGGATCGGCAGAGAGCAGCCGTCGTCAGGCACGGCGGCCCGCTCTGGTGTCCGGTTCTCCTTCTGTTTCTGGTGAGGCCGCCTCCGAACAGACGGAGGTGACGTATGGGTCACGAGGATTTCGTGTATCTGTCTCCCGGCCAGCTCTCGGAGCTGATCGGGGTGTCCGTATCGACGTTGATGTACTGGAGGCAGGAGGGCACCGGCCCGCCGTACTCGAAACTGGGGCGCCACGTCCGGTACGAGAGGTCTGACGTGCGTGCCTGGGCTGAGGGTAGCAAACGTGACCGGACGAACTGACGCCCCCAACCGGTCAGCGGGGGGCGCCAAAGGACAGGAACCGTTTCCTCCAAGTGATGATACCTTCACGGTCTGCCATTTCCCATGGTGCCGCCGCCACGACCAGCCAGCGCTTGAACTCCCCGCATGGATGGGTCGCCATTTCGACGCCTGGGCGACATCCCCTCAATTCGCCGAGTCCTATCAGACGTTCCTGAACATCCAGGTTGAAGCGGAGAGCCACCAGCAGGAACAGTTCGCCGCTGAGGCCACCAAGACAGGCCGCTACGTCGCAACGCTGCCGCTCGTCGCCCCTGACGGGGTGGCGACGGTGCTGGTGCGTGACATGTTGCGCTACGAGGACGAAGGCCGGGTGGTGTGGACCGGCAAGACCTGGCGGAAGAAGATCCGCCGTCTCACCGTCAGGGACTTCATTGCGCTGTCCGCTGATGAGTTGCTGTCCCGGTTCGACATGGTGACGAGGACCAGCAGCGGGTACAGGGCCCGCTGCCCGGCCCATGATGACCGCACCCCGTCGCTCACCATCCGCCGAGGTGACCGCTGGTGGCTGCTGCACTGCTTCGCCCAATGTGGTACCGCCGACGTGTGCGCAGCGGTGGGTCTCGCCGTCGCCGACCTCGCTCTGGGAGGCACCGATGGGTGAACTCTCCGATCTCCAATGGCAGTTGAAGAACGAGACGTGGCCGACATTGGACCGGGCGGTCCGTCACGGGCTGCTCGGCGGCGTCCTTGACGCTATCGAGGGACACACTGAAGCCGACCCGGCGGCGCTGGCGGTGGACTTCCTTGTGTCGTTCGGCAACATCATCGGCCGGTCGCCGCATCGCATCATCGACTCGGCGAGGCACGGCACCAACCTGTCTGCCTTGATCGTCGGCACCACCAGCGACGGGCGGAAAGGCACCGCCTCGAACACGGTGCGGCGTGTCTTCAGCCACGTCGATGAGACGTGGGCCACGGAGTCGATCCGCTCTGGGTTCAGCTCCGGCGAGGGCGTCATCGCCGACTTGGAGAAACGCACCGACCAGAGGCTGCTAATCAAAGAGGTCGAATTCGCCGCCGTGCTTGCCCGCATCGCCCGGGAGGGCCAAACCCTGTCGCCGCTGATGCGGGAACTCTTCGACGGCGATCCGGTGTCGCTGCGGAAAGTCGACAGCGTGCTGGTGGTGAACGACCATCTGGTGTCTGTCATCGGTCACATCGTGCCGCACGAACTACGGAAGCGTCTCACCAGCACCGAACAGGCCAACGGGTTCGCCAACCGTTTCCTTTTCGCCATGTCGAGGTCGGCCAATGAGCTACCGGACGGCGGTGACCTCACCGACGATATTGTCACCCCGCTCGCCGCTGAGGTCGCCGCCGCCGTTGACGTGGCGAGAGACATCGGGAAGATGGGGCGCAACCGTGAGGCCGCATCGCTGTGGGACAGCATCTACCGGTCGTCCAAGGCGGAACATCGCAAACATTTCGGATTGGTCGGTGATCTCACTGGGCGGTGGGATGTGATCCAGGCGAGGCTGCAAATGATCTATGCCTGTCTCGACGGCGCCGACGTCATCGGACCTGAACATGTCAACGCTGCGGCGGCGTTGTGGGGGTACAGCGAGGCGTCGGTGCGGTATGTCTTCGCCGACTCGTCCGGGGACACCCCGGGTGAGAGGTGGTACGCAGCGATCTGTGATGCTGGGGCCGGTGGGTTGAACCGCACCGAACAATCCAACGTGTTCAACCGGAACCTTCCCGCTGACAAACTCGCAGCAATCCGCCAGCCGTATCTCACCAGCGGCCGGGTGGTGACGCAAACGGACTTGACCAAGGGCCGACCCGTTACTTACGAGGTTGCCGCCGAAAACGCAGCGGAAGTGAAGCTGCAGTCATGACTGGTGGGGAGCAAATCACCCGTACGGCGTTCAAGACCAGTCGGCTCATCGACTTCGTTAGCGAGAAGGAGCTAACCGCTCAGATCGGTTACCCGTCTCAAGAGTGGGCGCTCATCGTCGTCAAAGAGCTGGTTGATAATGCCCTCGACGCCTGCGAGGAGCAGGGCATAGCGCCCGAGGTCACGGTCACCGTCTCTGACGACTGCATCATGGTTGAGGACAATGGTGACGGGATACCGGTTGAGACGGTCGACGCTCTCCTCGACTTCTCTGTCAGGGTTTCTAGCCGTGAGGCGTATGTGGCACCGGATCGAGGGGCGCAGGGGAACGCGCTCAAGACCATCGTCGCGATCCCGTTCATTCTCGACGGCCGCGATGGCCGCGTCGATATGTGTGGCGACGGCACGTTGAGCCAGATCGCTCTCACCGTCGACCGGATACAACAGCGACCCGTCGCCGATGTCAGCCGGTCCGGTAAAACCGGCTCGTATGTGCGCGTCTACTGGCCCGAGATACCTGGTTCTGAAGATGACACCTCGGGTCACGTTCTTACAAATCCCCGGACGGTGATACGCCGGCTCCCCGCGATACGTCAGATCCTCAACGATTTCACGTTCCTCAACCCTCACCTCACGTTGACGCTGGACCTGTTCGGTGAAGCGACAACCGTCAAGGCCACCAATCGGGAGTGGCGCAAGTGGATGCCGTCAAGACCCACGTCGCCGCATTGGTACGAGTTGGAGCAATTCGAACGGCTCGTCGGTGCCAACATCACCCACGACACGCAGCGGGATCAGAGCACCACGGTCCGCGAGTTCGTGTCCACGTTCAAAGGACTGTCCGGTACCGCCAAACAGAAACAGGTTCTTGCTGTCATGGACATGGCCCGAGCACCGCTGAATGACCTGGTCCTCGACCGGGACTTCAACCATGCCCTCACCGCCAAGCTGCTTGCTGTCATGAAAGATCACAGCAATCCGCCGAAGCCTCGAGCATTGGGTCATATCGGTCGCAGCCATATTGAGGAACGCTGCAACCAGCTCGGGCTGCGAGAAGGTTCGTTCGAGTACAGGAAGATTGAGTCGCTCGGCGACGACGCGCTCCCGCAAGTCACCGAGATCGGTTGGGGCGCCCTCGCAGACGAGGACGAATCTCGGCGGCTCGTCACCGGCGTCAACTGGTCGGCCGGGTGGCGCCAACCGTTCCGGATGCTCGGCGCCTATGGCGACAACCTCGACGCGTTGCTGTCTGAACGACGGTTCGAACGGACACGACCGATCGTGGTGGTGTTACACGTGGCGCACCCGCGGGTTCAGTACACCGACCGCGGCAAATCCACGGTGGTGACCGAATGAGAAGCAACGACATCGTCAAAGCACTCGACTCGGTCGGACAGAAATGGACCCGACAGATCAAGTCCGAGGAGAAGCGGCCCGCCGCTTTCCGCTACCGGGAGTCGATGTACACCGTCTCTCGTGTGTCGCTGAAGTCGATCTGTCACGACAACATGGAAAAGGTATGGAACAAGGCGAGCAACAACGGCGCCCTCCCCGCCCACTGGCGGCAGATGTTCTACATCATGCGTCCGATCTGTGAGGCGCATCCCGAATCGGATCGGCCGCTGATTGACACGACGTTCAAGCAGATCTTGGAGAAATACCTCGCTGACTACCGGCCCGGGTGGGATGTGGTGCGAGGCGCCCGAGGCGCCTTCAAGGAACCACACCGTGCCCGCAACGACACCGGTCTTGCGATGAGCACCTTGAATGTCCGCAGCTACGTATCGGGCTGGCGGACTGTGTCGACCGGCGTCGAGGCGATAGACACCCGCTATCCGACAAAGGGACCCACGAACCGGATCGCTGCAGTGCTGATCTGCGAGAAGGAAGGCTTCGACGAACTATTAGAAGCTGCCGGGGTAGTCAACAAGTACGACTTGGCTCTGATGTCCACCAAAGGAATATCAGCGTACGCGGCTCGGGACCTCGCCGATCAGGTTGGAGTGCCGTGCTTCACCCTGCACGACCTCGACAAGAACGGGTTCGTCATGGCGGCCGGTTTCTCGTCGGCGACTGACCTCGGTATCCGGCTCCTAGATGTCGAGGAGTGGGGCCTTCAGTCTGAGTCGCAGCACCACCGCAACCGATCAAAGACCTACAACAACCTGATCCACAACGGCGCCACACCACAAGAGGCCGATTACATCGCCGACGGTCAACGCGTCGAGCTGAACATGTTCACCAGCAATCAACTGGTCGATTACGTCCAACAGAAGCTCGACGCCGCCCGAGTCGAGAAGGTAACACCCGGCGAAGTCACCCTCGCCAACGCGTGGCGACGAATCCACCTGGCTCGCAAGATCAACAACGAGATCGAAGAACACGCCAACGATGACGCCACGTTCGATCCTCCCGACAACCTCCGCGACCAGATCAAAGCAGCCTTCGAAGAGTCCCCGTCTCAATCATGGGACCTAGCCATCGCCGATATCGCATCCGAAGACGAAGAAGATGACAACAACGACTGAACACGGCCGGTGCTTGCAGGCCCGAGGGCGAATGGCCCCATGCGACCGGCGAGCGGTGGGTGACGCTGACCCGCGTGGCGCTTGACGGCTTGGTCGCAGCTGCTGGTGTCACGTAGGTTGTGGATGCCACAGGGAGGAGCAGGCAGTGCGAAGAATCCGATCGACGTTATTGATGGTTGTGGTGGCTGCTCTTGGGCTGGCGTGGTTGCCGGGGTTGGCGCCGGTTGAAGCGGGGGCGGGGACAAACATCGTTGTGCTGGGTGGCTCGGGCGCGGTGTCCGATGCCGTGGTTTCACAGTTAGCGACGTGTACCAGTGGGTCTGTGACCCGGATCGCTGGCGCGAATCGTTACGCGACGGCTGCTGCGGTGTCGGCAGCGTTCTTGAGTCCACCCATTGACGTGGCGTACGTGGCTACCGGAGAGAACTTCCCAGACGCGTTGGCTGGGAGCGCCGCGGCGGGAGCTGGGGCTGGTGGGCCGGTGTTGTTGGTGAAACCCACCTCAGTTCCGGCAGAGACGGCGGCAGAGCTGACCCGCCTGAAGCCGACGGTCATTGTGGTTTTGGGGGGCACGGCTGCGATCTCAGCCGGGGTCGAATCTGCCCTCGGTGCGTATGGAACGGTGGTGCGTGTGGCGGGTGCGAACCGGTATGCAACGGGTGCTCTCGTCTCGGCCTACGCCTTTTCGTCGGCGGACACTGCATATGTGGCGACTGGTACCAACTTCCCCGACGCGCTGGCTGGCGGGCCTGCCGCCGTGGTTGCCAAGGGACCGGTGCTCCTCGTCGAGCAGAACAACATCCCCGCGACTGTCAAGACGGAGCTGGCTCGGTTGGGTCTGTCCAAGATCGTCGTGTTGGGTGGCACGGCCGCGGTCAGTGCCGCGGTGGAATCGGAACTCGGTGCGTACGCAGCGACGGTCAAGAGGCTGTCGGGCGCGAACCGGTTCGCGACTGCGGCCGCGGTGTCGAAGGACACCTTCTCTCCGGGCGTTGGGTCGATCTTCGTTGCGACTGGTCTGAACTTTCCTGATGCTCTTGCTGGCGGTCCAGTAGCAGGAAGCCTCGGTGGCCCGATCCTGCTCGTGGAGAAGGACTCGCTACCCGGGGACACCGAAGCGGAGATCGAGCGGCTCACCGGCGGTTCCTGTGTTCAGCCGTTCTCGTTCGGCCCAGGCACTTGGATCGTTGGGTCAGAGGTCCCCGCGAGTACCTACCGCAACTCCGGCTTCAGCTCCGGCTGCTACTGGGAGCGTCTCTCAGGTTTCTCCGGCCAACTCTCCGACATCATCGCGAACAACTTCGACAGCGTCCGCCAGATCGTGGAGGTCAAACCGACCGACGTCGGGTTCTCGTCCACAGCGAACTGCGGGACGTGGTCGAACGATCTGTCAGCTTCGAAGGCTCCAACTGCATCATTCGGGAGCGGGCATTGGCTGGTCGGGTCCGAGGTTGCGGCGGGCACGTGGCGTAACGCGCCAGTGGAGACCGGGTGCTATTGGGAGCGTCTCTCAGGTTTCTCCGGCCAACTCTCCGACATCATCGCCAATGACTTCGTTGCGGATATGAGCGTCTCGATTGTCAATGTTGGCGTGGCCGACGTTGGTTTCTACACCGATGCGGCGTGCGGGACCTGGACATACCTGGGACCCTAAGACCAATACACTCGCGTCAGCCGAGATGCGCATGACCGCTCCGGACAGGCCGCCCATATCGGCTGCGCTACCGCGAGGTAGCTCGTTGGAGACGTTCCACCGCTTCGGTTTGTGACATCCATATCCCGCCGACTCCGAAGGCGTCGAGTACGGGGACTGGAACTCGGTCGCCGAGGCTGAGCAGGGCGGGAAACCTCGCGCCCAATACGTAGACGAGTGGGCCGCTTCCCTCGAAGCGAACGACTGATTCGCGGCCGCCCATATCGGCACCTATGGGCGGCACATCTACCCGGCGGGCCGTCGCGGTAAGGTCCCGCTTCTCCGGAGCCACCTGGAAAGAATCAATGATCACGAGAATCTGGCGAGGTTGGACTCGCCCTGAGGACACCGAGGCTTACGCCGAATACATTCTCGGTACCGGCATCGTCGAATACAAAGCAACGCCGGGCAACCGGGGTGCGTACCTGATCAGCCGACCAGACGGAGACCGCACAGAATTCCTCACGATCAGCTTCTGGGACAACCTCGATGCGATCGTCGCCTTTGCGGGAGAAGACATCGACCAGGCTGTCTTCTATCCCGAGGACGACCGGTACCTCATCGACCGAGAGACCACCGTCAAACACTTCAACGTCCACTGAACACCCGCCCATATCGAAGCCTCTTCTTGTCAAGGGGGGCACATATGCGCTCTGTGGGACGGGGTTGAGGCTGGGTCGGTACGCTTGCTGACGAGGAGGGCTGAATGTCTCATCTAGGGCCGATCGCGGCGACGGCAGCACGGGTGATGGGAGCCTCGGCGCACCTCGATCAACTCGGAAGACGGCCCGATGCGTAGCTCGTTGGTTGCCGGTGTTCTGGCCATGATGCTCGTGGGCTGTGGCGGCGGCGGTGTGTCGTTGACGGAGTACGCGGATCGGCTTGATGTGCTCGCCGTTGCGTTGGGTGAGCAGCTCGACGCTGGCGATGCCCGAATGTTCAGCGGGACACCAACGCTCGAAGACGCACAAGAGGTCCTGACGAGTGCCGTGGCCGCTCGTACCGATTTTCAGGAAGGCTTGACCGCCCTCGATCCTCCCGAAGAGTTCGCTGATGTGCATACCGATTTTGTCGAAGGTCATTCTCGGATCATCGCTGCGCAGGAGGCCTTCGTTGCGAGGGCAGCAACCGCCGCCACGCTCGAAGAGCTGGACCAGAGTGCCGAGGCTGAGGCTTATCGGGCAATCGGAACCGAAGCGGCATCTCTGTGCCAAGAGTTCCGGGTCAGAATCGACGCGACCGCCGATCGGGAGGTCTTCGCCGACACACCGTGGATTCCTGGGGATATGAAGGAGGTCGTCGAGGTCACGTTCCGATGCTGACCCGCGGTGGCGCTTGAAGGCCCATGGCCGACTCGCGTTCGCTCGACGCACCGCACCCTCTCGTCGAGCCATGGCGGCCGCGCCGAGCACCCGCCCACATCGGCACATATCCGCTGGGTGGCACGCGTGCGCATGGGGATTCGTGCAGACTGGAGACGACCATGAACAGCCAGATCTACCCGGAACGAAGCCAAGCCGCCACAGCCTTGGTGTTGGGCATCGTGGGCTTGTTCTTCAGCATTGTTGCGCCCTTCGCCTGGAAATTCGGACACGATGAACTGAAGGCGATCGATGAGGGGCGGCGCTCGCCAGAGGGGCACGGTCAAGCCACCGCGGGCCGCATACTCGGGATCATCGGGACCGTGTTCTTGGTCTTCGGCCTTCTCGCTGTATTGCTCGTCTTGGCGCTGGTGATTCCGGTCTCAGAGACCAGCGGCTAATCGCGCCACCCAGATCACGTTTGTCAAGGCTTGGCGGTCAGCCGCCCGTCTCGATCCCGACCGAGATCCAGCACCGTGGCTGTACACCATCGCGCGCCGCGCCGCGATCGATCTCTATCGCCGCGAGCGTCGCCACCTCAGCGAACCGCTACCAGACTTGGCGCCGGTCCCCGACGCCGCGGAATCAACTTGGGCAGTGTGGGAGGTGAGACAAGCCGTCGAATCGTTACCGAAGAAGGAACGAGACGTCGTCTACGCCACACACTTTTTGGGTTACTCCCACGAAGAAACGGCCGATCGGCTCGGTATCCCGGTGGGGACAGTCAAGTCACGGTCTCACCGGGCACATCGTCGGCTTTCTGGCCGCCTGGGTGATGCTCTGGAGGCAACAGCATGAACTGCAGCGACGCGCGAACGGGGTATCTGGATGGCGACGATCGGGTATTCGACAGCCATGCAAAAGGCTGTGTCGAGTGTCGGGATCTGCGTCCCGAACTGCACTCGATGCGCCTGGCGCTCGCTGACGAAGCGGTGTGGAAAGACCCGTCTCGTGATCTCGCGGACCGTGTCGTTGCCGCCGTAGCTCTATCAGACGAACCTCGACACTGGGGTCGATGGCTTCTACCTGCACTGGTCGGCGCTGCTGCCGTTGTTGTGGCCATCGGCCTCGCTGCGTCGCTTGTCCGTTCCGGTCCTGACTGGGAGATTCGGGTCGCCCAAACAGCGCCTGAGCTCGACGGAACCATCGCCGGATGGAATGACCCCGTCGGTACTCGGGTCGTCGTCAACGTCGACGGTCTCAAGCCCGTGCCAGGCTTCATGTACGAGTTGTGGTTTTCGTCTGACACGGTCGCAATCTCGGCAGGGACGTTCGTCACAGGAAACGGAGTCGACCTCACCGTCGGTGTTGCCCGCGTCGACTACCCACGCGTTTGGATCACACTCGAACCGACCAACGGCGGACCTCTCCCCGAAGGAGACTTGATCTACGACGTCATCACCACCGGATAGAAGCACCCACGCAGTCCCGAAGACAGCAATCAACGACCCCACGGCCGACTCGGCATCCACGAAGCTTGCGCACCCATATGTGCCGATATGGGCGGCGGCGGTGGTGGTGGTACCGTCGGATTCGCCGAACATCGATGAAGGGATAGACCTGCCATGAGGGCTGTTCGTTTGCATGCGTACGGTGAGCGCCCCACGGTCGAGGAGGTACCGGACCCGGTCGTCACCGGGCCGCTCGATGTGGTGGTGCGCATCGGTGGCGCAGGGCTTTGTCGCACCGATCTGCACATCGTCGAGGGTCAATGGAAGGATAAGAGCGGTGTGGGGTTGCCGTACACCCCGGGCCATGAGAACGCCGGATGGGTACACGCCGTTGGCTCTGGGGTGGAGCACATAACGGTGGGCGATGCAGTCATCGTCCATCCACTCGTCACGTGCGGGTTGTGTCGGCCGTGTCGGGCCGGTGACGACATGCATTGTGATCGCGGGGCCTTTCCCGGGATCGACACCGACGGGGGCTTTGCTGGCTTTCTGAAGACCGGTGCACGCGCAGTGGTGAGACTTGAGCCAGGGGTGGCTCCGGAGGAGGTCGCCGCCCTCGCCGACGCGGGGCTCACTGCCTATCACGCGGTGAAGAAGGCAGCCCTAACGCTCTACCCGGGCACCTTCGCCGTAGTGATCGGTGCCGGAGGACTGGGCCACATCGGCATCCAGTCGCTCAAGGCGCTCACACCGGCCACCGTGATGGTGGTTGACCGTTCCGAAGCCGCGTTGGAACTGGCGCGCGATTGTGGTGCCGATCACACAATCGTCGCAGATGGCACACAGGTCGCTCAGGTCCAAGAGCTCACCGACGGCAACGGGTGTGAAGCGGTGATCGACTTCGTCGGCGAGGGAGGCGCACTGGAAGACGGCATCGCCATGCTCCGACGCGCAGGCAGCTACTACGTCATCGGCTATGGCGGCACCCTGCAAATCCCCGCGATCGACATCATTTCCACCGAGGTCAATTTCATCGGGAATCTGGTTGGCAGCTTCAACGACTTGGTCGAACTCATGACGTTGGCTGCGCGTGGAGAGGTCACGCTCCGAACGAGCAGCTACCCACTCGAGGCAATCAACGAAGCTATGGACGACCTCGAAAGCGGGCGCCTCCACGGTCGAGGCATCATGATTCCTGCGACGAGCTGAACCAGAGAGAACTGACAGGTTGCGAGCTCAAGTCGCCAGGTCGCATGACCACCCGATATGGGCGGCTTGCACCGCCGCTCACACTGCCCGAGCTACAACGTCCGTCTCATGGTGATGGAACTCGTGCCCAAGCCAGCAAAGCCCGTCAGCAACGTCTCCCTTTCCCCAATCACCGTGCTCAAAGGGTGTGTCGAAGGCCACTGTGGCGGTGACCTCAACGAACGTCTCGACCGCTGACCTCAACGCCCAGAGTCCTGCGGAAGTGGGCAACGAGCGGTAGCCGCGGACCTCGGCGAGCTCATCAGGGTCCCAGCCAACGAGTCGCGATCCGGGCGTCTCGCTGATCTGTACCCACCGCTCGGTCCAGCTTCTGGCCAGGTCGGTGAGATGCCAGAGGTAGGCGGTGGCATTCCAGGAGCCATCCGCCTGACTCTTCATGCCATTCTTACCGGCCAGGGCAACCTCGAATCGGTCGGGGCTCGACACGATCACAGTCAGCGCATCCCCGGCATCGATTGACCAGTCGAATCCGCAGGCCCGACAGACCTTTGGCGGATCATTCTGGTAGACCCAGCGGAGCGCCCCGTCCAAGAATGGAGTCATGCCCTATGCCGCCTCTTCATCCTTCCTCCCTGGCCGAAGATTCGCTCGCATCATTGCAGACGACGCGACGATGCGGTGAATGCAAGCGCCCATATCCGGCAATATGTTCGGCTGTCCACCAGTCCCGCCGGTAGCGCATAGGTGCCGATATGGGCGGCCTGGTGCTCGGATCTCGTGTCTGTAGGCTCGAGGCCGGGTAGACGAGTTGAGGTACTGTGGGCGAAACTCATTACGCCAAGAACGGGGACACCCATATCGCTTTCCAGGTGTTTGGGGACGGGCCGCGTGATCTGGTGTACGTGCCTGGCTGGGTGTCCAACATCGAGGCAATGTGGGAAGACCCGGGCTTGGCGCGGTTTCTTCGCAGGCTTGGTTCGTTCTCGCGGCTCATCATCTTCGACAAGCGCGGCACGGGACTGTCTGACTCGGTCAGTATCGATCAGCTCCCGACTCTTGAGGTTCGGATGGATGATCTGCGCGCTGTCATGGACGCCGCGGGTTCCGACAGAGCCACTCTTTTTGGCCATTCCGAGGGTGGCAATATGTGTGTGCTCTTCGCTGCGACGTATCCGAAGCGAACAGATGGCCTCGTTTTGGCGTGTTGCTATGCGAAGCGGCTGCGTTCCGAGGACTATCCGTGGGCGCCCACCGGGGAAGAGCGGATCGCTGAGACCGAGGCGTTCGAAGAGATCTGGTCTGATCCTCGGCAGATAGTCGAGTACTACGCGCCGAGTCGCGCCGACGACGTTGCGTTTGTGGAGTGGCTCGCTCGGTATCTCCGCCTCTCGGCCAGCCCGAAGGCCGCCGCCGCACTCAATATGATGAACACATACATCGACGTGACCACCGTGCTCCCCGCGGTCCATTGTCCTGCGCGGTTGATCTACCGCGTTGATGACCCCGACGTTCGGATCGAAGAAGGCCGCTATATCGCGTCGAAGCTCCCCAACGCGAGATTGGTCGAGATCGCCGGCTCGGACCATTTCTTTTGGGCCGGAGACCCCGAGCCGTTCCTCGCCGAAATCGAGGAGTTCGTCACGGGCCATCGGACACCGGAGCAGCCTGAGCGTGTCCTTGCTACCGCCATGTTCACCGACATCGTGGGATCGACCGAGACGGCTGCCGCACTTGGGGATCAAGTGTGGCGTGACCTGCTTGACCGGCACAACAGTCTGATCCGTTCCGAGCTTGTCCGGTGGCGCGGCAACGAGGTCGACACGGCAGGAGACGGCTTCTTTGCGACGTTCGACGGCCCGGCTAGAGCGATCGACTGTGCTCAAGGAATCACGCGAGCCGTCGAGGCGCTCGGCGTCTCGGTGCGATGTGGTCTCCACACCGGTGAGATGGAGATCGTCGATTCGAACGTGTCAGGTCTCGCCGTCCACGTCGCGGCACGGATCTCGGCCATGGCTGGTGCTGGGGAGGTGTTGGTGTCGCGCACTGTGAAAGACCTCGTCGCCGGGGCCGGGTTCGAGTTTGAGAGCCGTGGCGTCCACGCCCTCAAAGGAGTGCCGGAAGAATGGGAGATCTACGCGGTCGCGGAAGGATCGACCCGCCCGTTCGCGTAGCAATTCCGAAACCGATGCCCGCGCCCACCATCCACAGAAACGGGAGCGCATATGTGCCGTTATGGGCGGGTCCATGTGCAGTTGACTGTTCTGGCGGTCGGTCCGAGGCTTCGGTACAAGAAGGTGGATGGGTCAGGTTCGGGAGCTGAGCCGATGTAGCAGAACCGGCCAGCCAAGGCCAGTTGTCTGCGAAAGCATGACTGGACGACGGCCTTGCTCAGACCCATGCGCTGGTAGTCCGGGTGGCAGCAGACCGGATCGATGCCGCACACTCCGTTGTTCGGATTCACCGTGCCCCGGCAGTATGCCGCAATGCGGCCATCGGGGCTGCGGGCGAAGACACTCAGGTCGGGACGGAACATTGGATTCACCTCCAGACTGCGTAGCGAGGCTTGGACATCATGGGTGGCGTTGAACGCTGCCCGGACGCACTCGGCGATACCGGCATAGTCCTCCGACCGATCGTCTCTCAGTGACTCGATCGTGAATCCCTCGGCAAGCTCCAACGAATAGGGGAGGCGGCTCAGGTCGTACTCCCACTCGTGTCCGGTGCCCGCTCGCTCACGCAACCCGGCGGCCCCGAACACATCTCGCAGCCACTCGGCGGTGTCAGAGAACTCGAAGCTGATCCCAATACCTGTTCCAACGCGAGAACCATCCAACCAGTCGAGCACGACACGCACCGCCTCAGGGTCTTCGCCACCGGTGATGACACAAACGTCCTCGTGTCCGTACTCAGCGATCAAGACGGCTCGGATGACGCCGTCTTGACGAACCACTCGGCAGTTTTCCGAGAACCAGCCGGGACTCGCCGCCTCGCGCAGAGTGTTCGAACCCCAGCGCCAATCGATGAACCGACCCGAATCCCAGCCCCACGTCTTCTCCGCAAACGGATTGGACCGGTGGAAGAACTCGATGACCTCATCGAGGTTCCCGCTCGTCAGCGGCTCACTGCGCAACATCTTGAATCGAACGATATCCATCCCAGAACGACCAGCCCAACCCATCCATCCCGCGGCATGCAAATGTGCCGAATTGGGCGGCTCCGAAGGGCAGATTGCTCATCCGGTGAGCCCAATGCATCAAGCAAATGGCGCCGACTGTTCATTGACGGAGCCATGGGTTGGAAAGGACACTCGACCTAGTCCACCGGCTGGCGCTTCACCGGGTTGAGCGATGAAGTCTGAGCGCGCCAGCAGCGGTCCCGAAAACGGAGATGCCGTATTCGCCGCGAGGCAAGGAGTGCGGTTCGTCTCGTGGCAGGTCCAGCAACGCGAGGGAAGGAAGCCAAGATGGAGAACATGGGAACGAACACAGGGGAGCCGTCGAGTTCTGAGTCGCACGGTCCGGTGGGCAAGGCTCGATCCGTGGGTCTGACCATCTTGGTGTCGATTGTCACCCTCGGTATCTGGATGTGGTTCTGGGCGTTCTGGAACGGTGAGGATCTGAAGCGATATCGGAAAGAGGGACTGGGCGGTGTCTTCTACTTGATCCTCCAGATCATTTTCTTTCCTGTCGTCATGTTCCTCATGGCCGACGAGGTCGCCAAGCTCTACCAGGATGCAGGCGAGGAACCTCCGATCTCGGCGCTGTGGGGCCTGTGGTTCCTCTTGCCGTTGATCGGCATGATCATCTGGTATGTCCGCATCCAGAACTCCCTCAACCGTTTCTGGACCTCCAGGGGCGCACCAGCCGCGTCGGGCGTCTGAGAAGCCGAAGTCGCCCCCACCGCGGGCAAAGGCGCTAGCGCACAGGCGGCTGGGCGGCCTCCTTCCCAAAGTGCCGGGTAGCGCATAGGTGCCGATATGGGCGGCTGCCTCCTGGACGAGTGCATGCCAGACTTGTCGGTGATGCCGCGGAGCCAAGAAGTGCGTTTCTGTACGACGGACGACGGGGTGAAGCTCGCCTATGCCGTCACGGGTTCGGGTCCTCCTTTCGTCAAGGCAGCTAATTGGCTCTCCCACCTTGAGTACGACGTGGAGAGTCCGGTCTGGCGGCACTATGTGGAGTCGTTCTCGTCCCGATTCACCTATGTGCGCTACGACGAGAGGGGAACGGGGCTATCGGATGCCGACATCACCGGCTTGACCTTCGACCACCTCGTCTCCGATCTCGAGTCGGTTGTGGACGCCGCCGAGCTAGAAAGCTTTCCTCTCTTCGGGATCTCCCAGGGGGGCCCTGTCGCGATCGAATACTCGGTCCGACACCCCGAACGGGTGACGCGCCTCATCCTGATGGGCGCATACGCCCGAGGGAGACTGCGTCGAGATGACCCCGACCTCGAGAGCGACTATGAGCTCCACCAAGGGCTCGTGAAAGCCGGTTGGGGGACGGACGACCCGACGTTTCGCCACGTCTTCACCTCACAGTTCATCCCCGACGGGAGCGCCCGCCAGCACGCTTGGTTTGATGAACTGATGCGCCGCTCGACGTCCAAAGAAACCGCTTTGGAGATCTTCCGGGTGCTTGCCAACATCGAGGTCACGCAAAGAGCCTCAAAGGTGACAGTGCCGACCCTGGTGCTGCATTCACACGGCGATAGACGCGTTCCTTTCACTGAAGGTCGCCTCATCGCGTCACTCATCCCCGGTGCCCGGCTCGTGCAACTCGACAGCAACAACCACCTACCGCTGGAAAGCGAACCCGCCTGGGACGTTGTGCTCTCCGAAATCACCTCGTTCGTCGCGGGTGAGCCGGTCCGAGCGGATGTGATCCACGAGGGATACGCGGCATTGCTCATGACCGACATCGTCGACTCCACCAAAGTGCTCAATGCGATCGGCGACGAGGCATGGGCGCATGTGATCCGCTGGCACGACCGAACGCTGGAAGATCTCGTTACTACCGGGAGCGGCAAAGTCGTCGCCAACACAGGAGACGGTGTTCTCGCCATGTTTGATGACGCCCCACTGGCCGTTGCCTGCGCGATCGAGATCCAAAAAGCTCTCGATAGTCATCGAAGGACGGCGGGTTTTGCCCCCAACGTGCGCATGGGAGTCAACGCCGGGGAGATCAAGCGGGACCGCGAGGGAATCGCCGGTCTCGAGGTGCACAAGACGGCCCGAATCGCTGCGGCAGCCGAAGCAGGCGAGATCTTGGTGAGTCGAGCGGTCGCAGACGACGGTGTTGCCGTATTCAAATACGGGCCCGTCCAGGTGGTTCCCGCCAAGGGGATTGAAGAAGACGTCGAGGTTCGCGCCGTGAATTGGCGGTAAGAGCCGGGCGACTTTGGGCTAGAAGTCGCGCCCATTGGCACCTGTTCCCTGCCCAACCCGCGCGAGATCCTGTTGGTTGCGCGTCATTCCAGCATCGACCAGGCGCGGCAGCGACACAACGGCAACACCTCGACTCCTGAGAATCGAAACGCAATCCGGTCGTCTACAGGACTCAACCGTCACCCACCCATAGGTGCCGATATGGGCGGGTTTAGACGGGCTGCGCGTGCCGATGTACATGGTTGCTTCACGGCCGCACCGGTGCGCAGATCACATGGACGTCGTCAGCACTATCGCGTTCGGTCCTCGTTGCCGTCGCGGTGTTCGCTTCGCGACACGTTTTGCAGGCCGACTTCGTCCATGTAGCACCACGCCCAGTTCTCGCCGGGCTCCATGGATCGCATCGTGGCGTGCGCGGTCTCGACGAAGTGCCCGGCGGCGTGGCGTCCCTGGGAGTCGTCGCAGCAGCCGACCTGGCCGCAGATCGTGCAGAAGCGGAGGTGGACCCAGACCATCCCGTTCTCGATGCATGTCTTGCACCCCGCCGATGTCGGTTTGACGTCGGCGATGTCGGCGAGGTGCTCGCAACGCGCATCGGGTTGGGGGCTGCTGATGATCCGGTCGA
>Ga0255055_10000662_pt1 | contig 26094 bp, 22 predicted proteins | sample JV7_2_27_MG_FD_188633 | JGI IMG/M metagenome (GOLD analysis project Ga0255055, IMG submission 188633) | Seawater microbial communities from Jervis Inlet, British Columbia, Canada - JV7_2_27 | ecosystem: Environmental > Aquatic > Marine > Inlet | place: Canada: British Columbia | collected...
CACGATCAGGATTCGTTCGCCCACGGTCCGCTTATCGGAGAACGGCGCATTGGCGTGAGGTCCGGCGAATGCAGCCGTACTGCACCTGGGTGGAATGTGAGCTGCGACACAACGCGCCCACCGGGAGGTCGCTCAAGTCGCTGGAAGCGCAGGCCGATAGGCGGAACGATCGGGCAGGTTACCGCCCGCCCTACGTGCACTCCGCGATCGGAGGGGATGCAGTGTCGAGCAACAATCTCCAGCGCTTTCGCGAGACACTCATGATGAGCAAGGCGGAACTCGCCAGGAAGGCCGGTCTGTCGGCGCTGACGATCGATCGGATCGAGGCGGGACGCCCGTGCCGACTCGACTCGAAGCGGAAGATCCTGCTCGCGCTCGGCCTCAACATCACGGACAAGGAAAAGGTGTTCGGAACCTCGATGCCCCAAGAGGCCGCTGCGATACACGCTGCGCCCGAGGCACCGGAACACTCCTGAACGCGTCGTCGGGGAGGAGATCAGTGCAGCTACCGTTCGGAAAATCGAATTCGATCATCGGGCTCGACATCGGCTCGGCTTCCGTCAAGGCTGTGGAGCTGACCGCCAAGGCCAAGGGGATCGAGCTCCAGCACGTCGGCATCGCCCAGCTCCCGCCGGAGGCGATCGTCCAGGGTGCCTTCTTGAATTCGAGCGCCATCGTGGACGCGATCCGAGAGGCGGTCGACGGCGCCGGCACCAGGACGAAGAACGTCGCGACGGCGGTGTCCGGTCACTCGCTCATCGTCAAGAAGATCAGTCTCCCCGCGATGACGCGTGACGAGTTGGAAGAGTCGATTCGCTGGGAGGCCGAGCAGTACATCCCCTTCGACATCAACGAGGTCAATCTGGATTTCCAGATTCTCAATTCCGGTGAGGCCGAGGGGCAGATGGATGTGCTCCTGGTCGCGGCGAAGAAGGATCTCATCGACGACTACGTGAACGTGATCACGGAAGCGGGGTTGCATCCATCTGTGCTCGACGTCGAGGCTTTCGCGGTCGAGAACGCCTTCGAGGCCAATTACGAGATCGGGCCTGATGAGGTGGTTGCGCTGGCGGACATTGGTGCGCAGGTGGTGAACATCAACATCATCATGAACGGCATTCCCGCATTTACCCGCGACATTTCGACCGGCGGCAGTGTCTATACCGAAGAAATCCAGAAGGCCCTATCGGTCGGCTGGGAGGAGGCGGAGCGAATCAAGATCGGCGGGTCGTCCACGGAGCAGAGTCAGGAGGTGGTGCCGCAGGAGGTGGAGGACGCGATGCAGTCGGTCACCGAGACCGTGACGGGAGAGATCAGTCGATCCCTGGACTTCTTCGCCGCTACCGCCGCCGAGAGCAGAATCACCAAGATCATTCTCACCGGTGGCGGCTCCAAGGTCTCCGGTCTCGACGCGGCATTTCAGCGCAAGACGAACATCCCCGTCGAGCACCTGAATCCGCTTGCCAAGGTGATTCCCTCAAGTCGCTTCGATGAGGAGTTTCTCGAAGAAGTGGGTCCTTCGCTCGGAGTGAGCGTCGGTCTCGCATTGCGCAGGACGGACGACTGATGATTCGAATCAATCTTCTTCCGATCCGCGAGGAGCGCCGAAAAGCCGATCTACGGCAATTCGGCCTGATCCTCGGTGCGGCCTTCATTGGCGGCATCGTGATCGTCAGCCTCTACCACATCAAGCTCTCGGGCGATGTGAAGGAGGCGAAGGCCGGCGTGGCGGCCACACAACAGCACATTGATCGGTTCAAGCCGCAGCTCAAGCAGGTGGAAGAGTACCGGGAGACGAAGGCCGAGATCGAGAAGAAGCTCGAAATCATCGGGCGTCTTGAGGCATCGCGGTCGGGGCCGGTCCACGTATTCGACGAGCTCGCCACTCACGCCCCCGCCCGTCTCTGGCTGACGAAGCTCGAGGCACACGGGGGCAAGATCACGATCGAAGGCATGAGCCTCGACAACGAACTCGTCGCCCTCTTCCTGACCGCCCTGAACGAGTCGGCGTACTTCAATGACGTCGAGCTGCGCGAGACCAAGGCGAAGGAACTGAGTGGCTACAAGCTGAACGAGTTCGAGCTGAGCGCGATGCTCGCATCCCCGGCAGCTTCGAAGAAGAAGACCTCCGACGACGCCATCGCGTCGATCGGAATGGCTCGGTAGGAGGGCTCCATGGACCTGGGCCTCGACGACCTGACCGGAGCGTTCGAGAAGATCGCGAAGCTCCCGAAGTCCTATCGGATGGCGATGCTCCCAGCGGTGGTTCTCCTGGTGTGCGTTGTCTACGTCTACTTTCTTTTTCTCCCCACGAAGTCGAACCTGGAGGGCATTCGCGACCAGCAGCTTCAGCTGCAGCGAAAGCTCAGCGAGGTCCGCTCGGTCGCGGGCAACGAAGAGGCCGTCGAGCAAGAAATCGCTGCTCTGCAGCGGAAGCTGGAAGTGGCGCTGCGGCGGCTCCCGGACAGTAAGGAGCTCCCGGTCCTGCTCACGGACATCACGAGCCTGGGAAAGAACGCCGGACTGGATTTCAGGGCGTTCCGCCCCAAGGAAGAGATAAGACGCGACTTCTACGCGGAAGTCCCAATCGAGATCGAGTTCATCGGAGACTTTCACGACGTCGCGGTCTTCTTCGATGAAATCTCCAGACTTCCGCGAATCGTGAACATCGGTGAGCTCGACGTCGCGATCTCCTCTGAGAGCTCGCTGAACACGGTCCTGCGCGTGAAGGGAAGCGCAACGACGTTCCGCTTCCTCGACGATCCGTCGGACGGAAAGGCGGAGAGCGAGAAGGCGACGAAGAGCGCGAAGGGTCGGGGGAGGCACTGATGAGCGGTCTCAAATGGGCAATCGCGGTGCTCGCACTTCTGGCGCTGGTGGGTGCGGGATGCGGAAGACAGAAGGTGGGCCCCTCGGTCGGGGACTACCAGAAGCAGCGCAGCGCCATCATCGAGAAGCAGAGGAAGGATCACGCCGGACCGCAGGCCCTCGCGGTGGCAAAAGCGGACGAGACGGCCGAAGCGGCGAATCCGAGCTTCGATGCTCAGCAGCAAAGCTACCTGTACGATCCGATCGGAAAACGCGATCCGTTTCGGTCCTTCATCCTCGATCGCCTCAACGAGGTCGACTCGGCCTCCAAGGGGCCGCTGGAGCAGTTCGACCTGAGCCAGCTCTCCGTGAACGGAATCGTCTGGGACGCGCCGCGCCAGCGGGCGCTGATCCTGGATCCCTCAGGACAGGGATACATCATCCAAGAGGGTGATACGATCGGTAAGAACGACGGTCGCGTCATCGCGATAGACGACAACATGGTGGTCGTGCGCGAGGCTTATGTGGATTTCCATGGTGAGAAGACCATGAAGGAGATCGAGATGCGCGTTCGACAGAGCCAGGGGGGATGAGCTCGATGTTCGCAACCAGCAACGTAAGTATCCGCGAGAAAGTGGTACTCGCAGCCGGTGCGAGCCTGCTAGCCGTGCTTTGCGCGTGCGCAACGGCTCCGGCTCGGCAGCCGTCCCCGGTACCCGAGACGGCAGCGATCTCCGAGCTACAGGTCGAGAAGGAAGGCAGTGCCACGATCGTGAGCCTTCTGGGTCTGGCAGAGCCGGTATATACCGCGTTCCAGCAGGATGAGCCGGCGCGCGTCGTCGTGGATCTCGCTCAAGTGACGCCGGGATCCATCTCGGAAGCGATTGCCGTTTACGACGGCACCGTCGAAGAGATCTCGGTGACGCCGTTCGAGGATGCCACGGGCGACGCTTCCACGCGGGTGGAGTTCTCGCTCGGTGCGGCGGTGGGCTATGACATCGTGGCGCTGGAGGACCGGCTCGAGATCCGCATCGTTCCGGAGAGCGAACTCGAGATCGCAACGGCCAGCGATGAGCCGTGGACGGGGTCGACGAATGCTCTGGAGGGGGAGACCGAAAACCCGGTCGAGGCAAGCGAGAGCGAGGAACTCCTGACTGAGGTCGACGGATCGACGAGCGACACTGGCCCCGAGGCGACGGCCCTGCTCGACGTGACGGCAGACGCCGACGGCGATCGCGTGGTGATCGAGCTTCTCGCAGACGGAAGGATCGCCAACGCCAGCCAGTTCGTGCTCGAGGATCCCCTGAGGCTCGTGCTGGACCTGCCGGGACTGGTGAGCAAGGTGGTCCAGGCCGGGCTCGAGATCGAGAACAGCGGGGTCTCGCGGGTGCGCATCGGTCAGCACGCAGGAAAGGTTCGCGTGGTGGTCGATGGCGGTGAGGAGTCGAGCGGCTTTGGAGCGGCCGAGCTCGTCCCCACGGCGACGGGTCTCGTGGTGGCGATCGGCTCCAGCGAGATCGCGATGCTCGACGCGTCTCTCGCCGAGGAGGTGACGGAGACTGCCGCGGTCGAGCCGGTGGACCAGGATGCCGGCGAGGCACTGGCCGAGGCTGCCGGTGAGGAGCTGGCCGAGAATCCCGTGGAGTTGATGGCGCCGGATGCTGGAGAGATGGACGCGACCGAGCCGAGTGTCGAGAGGGCGCCAGCGGTCCGCGTCTACGGCGTCCAGTTCGATGCGCAGGAGAGCAGAGATCGGGTGGTGATCCTGAGCGACGCGCCTGCTGACTATCAGCTCGCCCAGCCCGATGACGACACGCTCGTCGTTCGGATCCACGGCGCGACCATCGATCCCGAAGCAGCGGTCCGAATCGCGCCGGAGGAGCCGGGACCGGTTTCTCTGGTGAGCGCTTTCGCGCAGCCCGAGACCGCGGAGCCGGAGGTTCGGGTGGTGATTGGCCGGGCGGCAGGGCTCGAGCCCCAGGTCGAACAGCAGGGGACGATGATCTTCCTCGACTTCCCGCGCCACAGCGAGATCGCCGCGAAGCTGCCGATTCTCGAGGACGTCGTCGGCGCCGCTCCCAGCCAGGCCGAGCCTGCGGAGATCGAGGCCGCTCCGAGCACCGCGCCCGCCAAGGCCGTGGCCCGGGCGGAGAGCGAAGCGACCCCCGCGCTTCCGGCGGCAATCGATCCGGCGGCGGGTGCGGTCGACATCCTGCGGGAAGGGGGTCTGGTCGACGGCAAGCAGTATACGGGCCGTCGCATCTCGCTTGACTTCAAGGACGTGGAGATCGACGACGTGCTCCGCCTGATCGCGGAGGTCTCGGATCTCAACATCATCGCGGGCGACGAGGTGAGCGGCCAGGTCACGATCCGTCTGGTGGACGTTCCCTGGGACCAGGCTCTGGACGTCATCCTCTTGACCAAGGCCCTTGGCTTCGTGCGGGTGGGCAGCGTACTCCGCATTGCGCCGTCCGAGCAGTTGGCCACCGAGGAGGAGGTGCGGCTCCAGGAGCGGCGCGCCAAAGAGAAGCTCGAAGATCTCGTGGTGAAGCTGCAGCCCGTCAACTACGCCGACGTCAAAGAGATGGCGAAGATGATCAAGCGCCTGCTCACGGCGCGAGGAACGGTGGACATCGATGTCCGGACGAATACGATCATTCTAAAGGACATCCCCACCGTGATCGCCGAGGCGACCGCCCTCATCAAGGCGATCGATACGCAGACGCCTCAGGTGCTGATCCAAGCGAAGATCGTCGAGGCGAATCTCGACTTCTCTCGCGAGATCGGCAGCGTCTGGGCCTTCGGTGCACAGCCATTTACCGATGGGTTCGATGACGGCAGTGATCAACGAACAAATATGGGGGGCGAGGACCTCAGATTCCACAATAATCCCCTGCTGTCCGGTTTCACGGATACCTTCAACCACGTGAGCGTGTCCAACCCGATCACCAGCCTTGCGAACGGGCTGCTGGACCTGGGCGCCTTCATCTTGGATGACCAGTTCAACCTGGAGCTCCGCCTCGAGGCCGCCGAGAGCAACGGCGAGGGCAAGGTGATCTCGAGCCCGCGGATCGTCACGCTCAACAACCGCGAGGCGTCGATCGAGCAGGGTGTGTCGATTCCCTTCCAGACCTTCGAGAACGGGGACGCGAAGCTCGAATTCATCGACGCGGTGCTGCGACTCGTCGTGACGCCCCACATCACCGCGGATCGCAGCATCATCATGAAGATCGCCGTGCAGCGGAACGCGCCGGACGACAGCGTCCAGACCCCGACGGGCTCCCCGGCCATCGCCAAGAACGAGGCGGAGACGGAAACCCTGGTGAAGGACGGCCAGACGCTGGTGATCGGTGGCATCTACGTGATCAACAAGGCAGAGCGGCATTCGGGCGTGCCGTACCTCAAGAGCATCCCGATCCTGGGCCATGCGTTCAGGAACACCGAGGTCAGGGACATCCGCAAGGAACTCCTGGTCTTCGTGACACCGCGGATCGTGATCAATCCGGAGCTGGGGACCTGAGAGCGGCTCTCGGGCAAGAGCGGGTGCGCACCGTGCCCGCCGGCGTCCCGTAGCAGCCACCCACTACAGAAAGGGGGGGAGCCCAAGCTCCCCCCCTTTTCGTTATGATCGCCTCGGTGGGAGGACGCGCGACAGTCGACGCCGTGAGCGCGGAGGGGACGGCGGAGCCGACCGTGGAGGTGCTGGGAGTGCGGAGCGAGTGAGGCGGAGCCCGCACGGCACGACCGGGATCGAGCGGAGCGTGCACGTCGACCTCGGCGAGCGGAGCTACTCCATCGAGATCGGGGTCGATGTCCTCGGCAAGGTCGGCCCGGAGATCTCACGACGCATCGGGGCGTCACGGGCAATGGTCGTCACAGTGCCACCCGTCGGCCGGCGCTACGGACCGAGGGTGATGCGATCCCTCAGGGAAGCGGGAATCAAGGCGCGCCGCTTCGACGTCCCGGATGGTGAGCGGACCAAGAACCTTCGCCAGGTGAACAGCCTCTACGACGCCTTTCTCGATGCCGGTGCGGACCGCGCCACCGCCGTCGTGGCCCTCGGTGGCGGCGTGGTGGGAGACCTGTCCGGCTTCGTGGCGGCAACGCTGCTCCGTGGCCTCCCCGTGGTGCAGATCCCCACCACCCTGCTCGCGATGGTGGACTCGAGCGTGGGCGGAAAGACCGGGGTCAACGTGCCGCGAGGGAAGAATCTGGTCGGGGCCTTTCACCAGCCCCGGTTCGTCTGGATGGATGTTACCACGCTCCGAAGCCTTCCGCCCCGGCAGTTGGTGTCGGGAATGGCGGAGCTGATCAAGCACGGCGCGATCCGGGACGAGGCGTTCTTCGAACGTCTGGATGCGGACCTCGAGCGGGTCATGAATCTCGAGCCGGAATCCCTGATTCCGGCTCTGGAGCGGAGCTGCGCCATCAAGGCCGAGGTGGTGCGCCAAGACGAGCGGGAGTCCGGGCTCAGGATGATCCTGAACTTCGGTCACACCGTGGGACACGCAGTCGAAGCTCTGAGCGGATACAGAGGCATCCTGCACGGCGAGGCGGTGGCAATCGGGATGGGCTTCGCCGCCCAGCGTTCCGAAACGCTGGGGCTTTCCCCCACGGGGACGGCAGAGCGGCTGGTGGCTCTGCTTCGCCGTGCCGGACTCCCCACGGAGCTGCCGGTTTTTCCGCGCAGGGCTTATCTCCAGGCGCTTCGTGTCGATAAGAAGAAGCGCGAGGCGCGCATTCGCTTCGTGGCGCTCCGAGGCATCGGAAGGGCAGAAACGGTGCCCCTGCTGCCCCGGGAGATCATTCCGCCGATTCGCGCAAAGGCGAGGCGATGAGGGCGGGCCCGGATCTGGCAGGGTAGAGATCAAGACACGGGGGAGAGGGGTTGGAGCAGCAGGCAACTCTCGACGAGATCGCGCGGCTCGAGGAGCGTACAGGCGAAGACCCGAGCGCGAGCGCATTTCCGGCCCTGGCCGAAGCCAATCGCCGCGCTGGGCGTGCGAAGGAGGCCGAGCGGGTGGCCCGCGAGGGACTCCGGGAGCGCCCCGATTTCGTGGCGGGTCGGGTAGCGTTGAGCCTGGCGCTGCTGGATCTGGGCCGCACCGAGGAGGCTCGAACCGAGCTGGCGCGGGTGCTGGAGACGGTTCCCGATCACGACCTGGCGGCGAACGCCCTCAGCCGCGCTGCTTCGCAAGATGACAGTGCGATCGAGGAGCGGGGCGGGACGCCGGGGCTTCTGAGCGACCTGGCCGAGGACGAGCTCGAGAACGCCTTCCAGGATGCGGAGGCTCAGCCCGACGAAATGATGAGCGCCAGTCGCGTGGTCGCCGCGGCGGTTCGCGCCGTCGATCACGACGAGCCGGAAGGTGTGACGCCCTTAGGCGAGGATTCTCCCTTCGCAACCCACACCGTTGCGGGTCTGCTGGAACAACAGGACCACCGCGAGGAGGCCCAGGCGATTCGCGACGTCCTCGAAGATCCCGCGGTGCCCGCGAGCCTCGCGACGGATCCGGGAGCGGCTCTCCCCGACACCGTGAATGGCCGGGCGCGCGTGATCGCGACCCTGGAACGCTGGCTCGAGAACCTCCAGAGAGGATGCCGATGAGCTTCGCATCGATTCTGCAAGAGATCGTCGACGAGTGCGGAGGCGGACTGGCCGCCGCGTTGATGGGTGCAGATGGAATTCCCATCGAACAGGTGGAGGCGAGCGGGGAGGTCCGCGAAATCCCCGGCCACGGGATCGAAGTCCTCGGCGTCGAGTTCGGGCGGATCCTGGACGAGATGCGGAAGGCATCGGATTCCGTGGGTGGAGGTGCCCTCGAAGAGGTCTCTGTCCGTCTGGCGAACTTCTGGGTGCTGATGCGATTGGTGAACGAGGAGACCTATCTCGTCCTGGCGATCGAGCCGGATGGCAACGCGGGCAAGGCGCGCTTCCTGATGCGCCGCCAGCTCATGGCGCTGCGCGACGAACTCTGAGCGCTACCCTCCGGTCACCTCGGAGGAGGAGGGGACCGTGAGTGATCCGCATCGTATCCTGGTGCTCCACGGGCCGAACCTGAACCTGCTCGGTACTCGCGAGCCAGAGATCTACGGAGCCGAAACGCTGCAGGAGATCGATCTGCAGCTGGCGGCCCTCGCCAAGGAACGGGGCGCGGAGCTGCGTTCGGTCCAGTCGAATCACGAGGGCGAACTGATCGACTGCATCCAGGAGGCCCGAAGCTGGGCCCACGGTCTCCTGATCAACCCGGGAGGCTTCACCCATACCAGCGTCGCTCTCCGCGACACCCTGCTCGCGGTGGCGCTTCCCGTGGTCGAGGTCCACCTCTCGAACATCTTTTCCCGGGAGGAGTTCCGGCAGTACTCCTTCGTCTCCCCAATCGCCATCGGCGTGGTGAGCGGCTTCGGTCCCATGAGCTATCGGCTCGGTGTGGAGGCCCTTCTCGCCCACCTGAACGGTTGACCCGGATCGGCGAGCCCGTGCCGCCCCCCTGGCGACTGCTCCGGCACGGAGCTTCCCACGGCGCCTTCAACATGGGCGTGGACGAGGCGCTGCTGGACTCTGCCGTCGCGGGAATCGCCACCTTGCGGTTCTACGCGTGGGAGGGCCCTTGGCTCTCCCTGGGATACTCCCAGAGGCTGGACCCGCGGCGCATCGCGGCCTGCGCAGACGTCGGCGTGGGAATCGTTCGCCGGGTGACCGGGGGAGGAGCCGTTCTCCACGGCGGCGATCTCACCTACTCCCTGGCGGCACCGGAAGCCCTGCTACCGGCGGGTCTGCGCGGCAGCTATCGCGTGGTGGCCGATGCCCTGATCGCAGGCCTCCGCTCCCTGGGAGTGGCAGCGGGACGCAGTGTCGCGCCGAGCGGCGCGGCCGCCTCCAGGAGCTTCGACTGCTTCGCCTCGTCTGCCGAGGACGAGATTTGCGTGAAGGGGCGGAAGCTGGCGGGGAGCGCTCAGCGGAGGGCGCGTGGAGGCGTTCTCCAGCACGGCTCCATCCGGCTGGCACCCGACCCACCCGAGGTGACCAGAGCGGTGGATTTCGCCCCCGGGGTGGCAACGAGTCTCGCGGAGTTGGGGATGCGGGTGCGGCGAGAGGAGGTGCAGGAGGCGCTCACGGTGGCCTTTCGGAGCGGTCTGGGCACTTCCCTGGAGGAGTCGGTTCTGAGCGCCAGCGAGCGCCGAAGCGCGCAGCGCCGAGTGGAAATCCACCGTGGCGAACTCCTCGCGACAGCTCGCGTCTCCTAGGAGACTGGACCTCAAGAGCCCATCGGGTCGGCCGATACAGAGATGCAGGGCGATGGCGACCACTCCTCTCCCTACCCGCAACTCCAGGCTGAGGGGCCCTTGGTAATCAACAAGCGGAAGATCCTCCAGTCAGCCCAGAAGCACATGCAGAAGGGCGCGCTGGACAAGGCACTCAAGGACTACGCGACGCTCCTCAAGGCGGATCCGAACGACATCAACATCCGTCTCAAGGTGGGTGATATCCACCTGAAGCGGGGCAAGACCGACGAGGCCGTGAGCTCCTATCTCAAGGTCGCCCAGCAGTTCATGAAGGACGGCTTCGACTCCAAGGCCATCGCTCTTTACAAGCAGGTCACGAGGATCGATCCCAAGCGGTACGACGTCTACCTGCCCCTCTCCGAGCTCTACCAACGCCTTGGACTCAACTCCGACGCGCTGAAGGCGCTTCAAACCGCCGCCGATGCCTATTACCGCGATGGCGACAAGGACCAGGCCCTCGACCTGCTGCGGAAGATGGCGAACTTCGATCCATCGAACACGGCCAATCGGCTCAGGGTCGCGGAGCTACTGCGTCAGGGGGGACGCGAAGCCGAAGCCCTCGCCGAGTATGACGAGGTTGCGGAGGAACTCGAGCGACAAGGGGACGCGGAGGGGCGGGTCAAGGTCTTCCAGAAGATCCTCGAGATCGATCCAAACCGCATGGAGACATTCGTCACCCTGGGCAACGCGCTAGTCGATCAGAAGAAGTGGAGTCAGGCCGAGGCGACCGCCGAAACGATGGTCGACACTTTTCCGGGGGAACCCGATGGCTACGAGATTCTGGTGCGAGTCTACCAGCTATCGGGATGGGAGAACGATCTCTCCGGGGTCTATCGCCGACTCGCTGAGGTGTACAGGGATCGCGGCGACGAAGATCAGGTCCGGGAGATCATGCAGCGCTTCGTGTCGACGGAGGCGCTCGGGACCGAGGAGAGCGGCGGTTCCATCCTCGAAGGTGATGACCGACTCACCGAGGCCGCGGCGGTCGGTGGTGATGGTGGGTTCGCCAGGGGACCGGGCGAGTTCACGGATCCGGCCGCCACCTCCGATGAGGACCTGTGCCTGGGGACGCCGATCGGTGCTCCGGACCAGGGAGTTCCTGCAACCGAGGAGGATTCGAAAGAAGCGTCCGGGTCTTCGTTGCCGCCGCTTTCTCCGCTCGACACGGAGCCCAGCTCCGAAGGCGAGATCGATGCAGCAGAAGGAGACCCAGAACAGTTCTTCGCCGAGGCCAGTGTCTATCTCCGCTACGGCAAGCAAGAGCGCGCCATCGAGAGCTTGCGGGCCGTCCTCGGCCAGGATCCCGGTCACCGGGCCGCTCTCGAGAAGCTGGGCGAGGTCCTCGCCGACACCGGCGACACGGAGAATGCGGTCACCGCCTTCATCCGCGCCGCCGAAGCAGCGCGGGCCGAAGGCGACGATGCGGGTTTCCAGAGCCTGCGTGCGCAAATCGAGGCGCTCGATCCCTCTGCCGCGGAGTCCCTGGCCCCCGCACCCACACCGCCGGAGGTGCGGGGAGAGGCGGCACAGGAGTCCGCAGCGGGGCTGGATGATGACTTCGAGGAGATCGACGTCGAGATCGATTCCGGAGTCGAGGAGGAGGCAGACGACGAGGTTCTCGAAGCCGATGACTCGATCGATTTCGAGATCGAGGAGGATTTCGGGCTCGACGACCTCTCGGAAGCAGCAGAGGAGGCGGCCGCGGAGCCCGGAAGAGGCGAAGAGCCGGTTCCCGACTCCGAGGACATGGAGTGTGATCTCGGCGACAGCGGGCCGACCGTCGAGAGCGTCGAAGACGAACGCTTGGAGGAGCGGAGCGACCCCCTGGATTCCGGTGATCCCGACGGCGCGGTTCCGGAGTCTTCGCTCGATGACACCGCCGCCGCGGGGGCGCACGCACCGTCGCAGTCCGCGGACTCGGCCACCACGCCCCAGCAGATCGTCGAGGATCTCGAGGAGGCGGACTTCTACCTCCAGCAGGGGCTCTACGACGAGGCGGAGGAGGTCTGCAGGCGAATCCTCAAGACCGCTCCCAATTACCCGCAGGCCATGCTGCGACTGGGCGAGATCGAGGCGGCCCGCAGCGGGCCCGAGCATGCTCCCCGGGAGCCCCGCTCCGAACCCGCTGTCGAGTTGGACGCCGCAGTGTCCTCCGGGGAAATGCCGCTGGGTCCGTCGGCACCTGAGCAGCCCGTCGCCGGATTCGAGGCGACCGGCCAGGAGCCCACCCCGAGTGCGGGAGAGTCGCAGGAGAGCGGAGCGAACGACTTCGGCATGGATCTCCCCGATCCCTCGTCTCTGCCCGGCTTCGAGGGGGGTTCAGAATTCGATTTCGACATCGACGCTTCCGAGGAGGGAGCGGTCGAGGCGACGCACGCTACCCGGGAGTCGCCAGCGCCTCAGGCCGAACAGACCATGCCCCTGGTGAGCGACCCGCCGGCGCCCATGGATCCCGACACCGAGGGGGCCGCCGACACCGGTGACTTCGATCTCGCTGCCGAGCTCTCGGGGGCCTTCGACGGAGAAGAGAGCAGCCCCCTCTCTGGGGGTACGGGCGGGACCACGGAGGAGGAGGGCTTCGAACAGGTCTTCGCGGCCTTCAAGCAAGGCGTGGAGCAGGAACTCGGCGAGGGCGACTTCGAGACGCACTACGACCTGGGGATCGCCTACAAGGAAATGGGGCTCCTGGAGGACGCCATAGGCGAGTTCCAGATCGCTCTCGGCGGGCCCGAGCGCAAGCTTGCCTCCCTTCACGCGATGGGCCTGTGTGCCCTCGACCTGGAGCGCGCCTCGGATGCCGTCTCTCATCTCGAGCAAGCCCTCGCTCTTCCCGAGCTCCCCGCGGAGCAGCAGATCGCCCTGCACTTCGATCTGGGCCGTGCATACGAGCAGCAAGGGGACCTGGAACGGACCCGGAGAGCCTACCAGGCGGTGGCCGCCTCGGATCCGGACTTCGGCGGCGTCGAGGAGCGATTGGCGGAGTTGGAGTCCCGGGAGAACAGCGGCGGATCCGACGCGCTCGCAGCCAAGCAGGAGGAGGAGACCTTCGAATCCTTTGACGATCGCATCGAGGGCGTTGACCGACAGCTCGAGAGTGAGAGCTACGAGTCCTTCGACGACCTGATGTCGGAGCACGGCGACGACGGGGACGATGCTGCCGGCGAATCCGAATCTCCGCTCGCGGAGACGGAGGCCTCATTGGCAGAGACGGAAGCGGAGGCGGCACCCGAGCCGGGGGCCGAGCCTGCGCCGCATACACCAGCTCCAAAGAAGCGCAGCCACCGAAAGAAGATCTCTTTCGTTTAGGGGACGGACGTGGAACACCTTTCGCATTTCGGTCTTTCGAGGGATCCCTTCGCCAACGATTCGCTCCTTTCCTTCTACTTCGAGGACGAGGCGCTCACCAGCGCCGAGCGCCGGCTGTTGCGCGGGGCGACCCAGGACAAGGGACTCTGCCTTCTCACGGGCTCCGGTGGTTCCGGCAAGACCATGCTCGTACGGCATCTGCTCGAGTCCCTCGAGGAAGAGGCGTATGAATCGGTCCTCCTGATCCCGATGCCAGGCGTTTCGGACGGCCGCTGGATCTTCGATCGCTTCGCGCGGCAGCTCGGCGTGGAGGAGCCCGCGGAGGAGCCCTCGAAGCTGCTGGGACAGCTCTACGAGCAGCTGGCCGTGATCCGGGAAGAGGGCCGCCGAGCGGTGCTCATCATCGATGAGGCCCAGGTGCTGGCAGACCGGGGATCGCTCGGCGAGCTGCGGGGTCTACTGAACCTCGAGTACGAGGATCGCCGTCTGCTCACGATGATCCTGGCGGGGCTGCCTCAGCTGGCGAGCAAGATGGCGGAGGGATCGGCGCTGGCGGAGCGGGTCGAGATCCGCGTCAAGATCCCATCCCTGGATCCGGAAAGCTCCGTCCGGTACCTCCGTCATCGGATTTGCGCCGTCGATGGAGATTCGGCGATTCTCGAGTCGGACGCGATCGAGGCCATCGTGAGCTTCGCCGGTGGAAATCCGCGCCGGCTGAATACCCTGGCGGACAACTCGCTATACGAGGCGTATCTGGCCGGTCGAACCAGCGCAACCGCGCAGGACGTGGCGCGCGCGGCTTCGGATCTGGTTCTCTCCGCAGAAGAGGTGGAATCCGAATCGAAGAGGGATGGGGATGCCTTGGTCTTCAACGAAGCGACCAGCGGGGCCACCGTTGATGCAGAGAGCGAGGTGGACGAAGTGATCGCAGCGGACACGAATCCCCCCGCCGAGCATCGCGATCCGGCCGAGACCATCGCCATCCTTCCGGATCAGGGGCTGCCCAAGGACGAAGAAATCGACGATCTCTTCGAGGACCTCGTCGGCGCGAGCTAGCCGGCATTTCTCCCTACGTCGTGTAGCGAGGGCGGTTCCGCCGGGCGAAGCGCGCGCGGCGTGGCTGCCGATCCTTCAGCCGATCTTCTCCACGTCGACGCGGACCGCGCGGTCCGCGTCGTTGAGAAAGACGAAGGGGAGGGTGGCCGGGGAGGGTGAGGCAAGCTCACTGAAGCAGCGATTTTGCTAGTCTCCGATTCCAGGCGGGAATAGCTCAGTTGGTAGAGCACGAGCTTCCCAAGCTCGGGGTCGCGGGTTCGAGTCCCGTTTCCCGCTCCAGGATTTCCCGAGGCGCCGCAAGGATTTGCGGCGCCTCGTCTGTTTCTGGGGGAGGGTGCCGAGCGGTGGCTTGTCCTTTACGTGCCCTCCAACGGCTGCGGACGATCTACGCGTGAGAGCGTTGCTTCTTGCAGCCGGCGCTTCCGCCGCGGGACCAGACCACGGGGCTGGCGGAGGACGCCCAGAAGTGGCTGAGCCATGAGAGAAATCATCTATCATGAAATAGAGATTATCGATTTTACTTATCCATAGATTTCCTTCATCTTGCGGTCGGGATGTGATCGAATCCGGTCACCATCTTCATCGGGCGAGCTGGGTGCGATCGCCGAGCTGGCCGGTCACAGGAGGAAATCATGGCTGAGTTGAAGGGGTCGAAGACCCACGAGAACCTCAAGGCTGCCTTCGCGGGGGAGTCGCAGGCGAACCGCCGCTACCTCTACTTCGCGAAGCAGGCGGACATCGAGGGTTACCCCGACGTCGGCGGTCTCTTCCGGGATACCGCCGAGGCGGAGACGGGCCACGCCCACGGTCACCTCGACTTTCTGAAGTCGGCCGGTGATCCCGCCACCGACAAGCCGATCGGCAGCACAGACAAGAACCTGCAAGCCGCCGTGGCGGGCGAGACCTACGAGTACACCGAGATGTATCCGGGCATGGCCAGGGCGGCGCGCGACGAGAGCTTCGACGAGATCGCCGATTGGCTCGAGACCCTGGCCAAGGCCGAGAAGTCCCACGCCGGGCGCTTCCAGAAGGCGCTGGACGGTCTCGAAGAGCTCTGAGCGCGACAGCCCCCATGGGTTCTCGGCAGGCGCGGCCCCTGGGAGAGGGTCGCGCCTCGTGCCCCGTCAGCCTGGTGCGGGAGGCCGTGGCACCATCGAGGTTCCGTTGAGGACGAGAGCATGAAGATCGAAGCCCCCGAGAAGCCTTCCGCCGATTGGTCGTACGACGACCCGGACTTCTGGGAGGCGGAGAAGCTCGAGCGCGAGCTGCGGCGGGTGGGGGACATCTGCCACCAGTGCCGTCGCTGTCTGCCGCTTTGTCCCTCCTTCCCGCGGCTCTTCGAGCTGGTGGACGCCACCGACCGGGAGGTGGCGGGCGTCAGCATGGCCGGCTTCGACGAAGTCAACGAGCTCTGCTTCCACTGCAAGCAGTGTTACAACCACTGCCCCTACACCCCTCCCCACGAATGGGACGTGGACTTCCCCCTCCTGATGCGGCGCCACCAACTGGCGCGCGCCAGGCGCGACGGAACCCCGCTGGCGCGAAAGCTCACCACGAAGACGGACCTGATCGGAAAGATCGGCCGCACCGCGCCGGCGCTGATGAACTTCGCCAACCGGAACCGCCTCTCCCGCGTGATGATGGAGAAGACCATCGGCATCCACCGCGACTGGGTGCAGCCCACCTACTACTCGGAGACGGTGGAGCGCTGGTTCCGCAAGCGGAAGTCGACGGCCACGGGGAAGAGCGGCACCGCCGTCCTCTTCAGCACCTGTACCGTGAACTACAGCGATCCGCAGGTGGGTCGCGCGGCGGTCGAGGTGATCGAGCGGAGCGACGTCAAGGTGGAGCTCTGCTACGAGCGCTGCTGCGGCATGCCCCACACGGACACCGGCAACCTGGACGCCGCCCGGCGCAACGCCGAGCGAAACGTGGCGGACCTGCTCCCCTTCGTCGAGGCCGGGGCCGAAGTGGTGGTGCCCGGACCCTCCTGCTCGCTGCTCATGAAGGAGGAGTATCCCAAGCTCCTGGGCACCGAGGCGGCTCGCAAGGTGGCCGAGAACACCCGGGACCTGATGGAGTATCTCTTCCGCCTGGGCAAGGCCAAGAAGCTCGACCGGGAGTTCTCGCGAGAGCTCGGGAAGGTCGCCTATCACGCCCCCTGCCACCTGCGCCATCAGAGCATCGGCTTCCCCACCCAGGCGCTGCTCAAGCTGGCCGGCGCGGAGGTCGAGCTGATCGACGCCTGCTCGGGGGTCGATGGCACCTGGGGGATGCAGGCGCGCTTCCACGAGGAGTCGATGAAGGTCGCCAGCAAGCTCCTGGATCGGATCGAGGAGTTCGGACCCGACCACGTGGCGACCGATTGTCCCCTCTCGGCCCTGCGGATCGAGCAGGGGACCGGGCGCAAGGCCGTCCACCCGGTGGTGCTCCTGCATCTCGCCTACGGATTCGACGGCGAAGGGGGAGACGGGTGAGGGGCCTCTCGCTCGACGACATCCTGGAGCTCGACCGCTACGAGCCCCTGCGCGCGGAGTACCGCGCGCGAGTGCTCGAACACAAGCGGGACCGCCGGGTGGCCGTGGGCGACAAGGTCACCATGCTCTTCGAGAACCGCGAGACGGTGCGATACCAGATCCAGGAGATGGTGCGAGTCGAGCGCATTCGCGATCCCAACAAGATCCAGGACGAGATCGATGCCTACCGCGACCTGATTCCCGAGTTCGACGAGCTCTCGGCCACGCTCTTCATCGAGATCCCCGAGCTCTCCGAGATCAGGCCCGAGCTCGATCGGCTGGTGGGCATCGACGAATCCGTTTCCATCGTGATCGGAGAGGGCGACGCGGAAGAGTGCGTTCGAGGCCGCTTCGACGAGCGCCAGCTCGAGGAGGACCGTATCTCCGCGGTCCACTACGTCCGCTTCCCCTTTACCGCCGATCAGCGGGAGCGCTTCGCATCCGCGGAGCGCCTGCGCGTGCGCATCGACCACGCCAACTACCGCGCGGAGGCCGAGATCGGGGCGGCCACCCGGACGAGCCTGCTGCGGGACCTGCGCGGCGAGATCCCCGACCTGCTGGATCCGACCACCGCCCCCACCGCTCCGGCGCCGGAAGCCCTGCTCGAGACGGGGAGGGTGCGCGCCTTTCGGTCACTGCAGCCCATGGCGGCCGAGCACGTGATCGTGGAGCCCCTCGAGGCCTCCGTCACCCTCCTCACTGCCGATCCCGAGCTGCTGGCGGAGCTGATGGCCGTGGTGCAGCACTTCGCCCGGGAGGTCACGGGGAGCGCGGGAAGCTGCCGGGTGGCGACGCGGGTGGCCCGGGAGGGCAGCGAGGCCGGCGGCGGCCTGCGGTGGCACGTCCTGGGAGACCCGGGTTGAGACCGGGTTCCCTGGCCACACCCCCAGTCGGGGATTCGCTTCTTTGCGGACCCGCGGCTCCGTGATTATGGTTCAGAGGGCCGCCCCTTTCGACCCTTTGTGCTGCACTGCGATGCACTGTGATTAGCGTTGATATTTCAGATAGTTATCGAAGATTTCGGTTGCGCCTCGCGCTCACTCCGCTATGCTGGATTTTGCTTCCCAGTGCTTCCCATATGCTTCCCAAAAAATCCGCCTGGGGAGCGGGTGCAGATGCCGAAACTCACGAACCGCACCGTCGATCGCCTCAGGACAGACGAGCCCAACGGCTCGATCGTCTGGGACGACGCCATCCCGGGCTTCGGAGTGCGTGTACGGCCCTCAGGGCGCAGAACCTACCTCGTCCAGTACCGGAACCAGGCCGGCCGCACCCGGCGTTACACCTTGGGCGTCCACGGGGCTCTCACGCCCTCCGCCGCGCGCGATCTGGCGCGACAGTCCCTCGCGAAGGTCGCGCGCGGCGAGGATCCCGCTGAGGAAGCCGCCCAGAGGAAGTCGGCACCGACGGTGGCCGACCTGGCCGAGGACTACCTCGCCCGACATGCCGTGCCCTACAAGCGCGCGAGCAGCGTCGAGAACGATCGCTCGATGCTCGCCCGTCACATCCTCCCGAAGCTCGGCAGGCGCAAGGTCGAGGCGGTCCGTCGCCGCGACGTGGAGGTGCTCTACCAGTCGCTGCGAGCGACCCCGTACTGCGCGAACCGGGTGCTCTCGCTGCTCGGCAAGATGTTCAGCCTCGCCGTTGCGTGGGGATGGCGCGCGGACAACCCCACCCGCGGTGTCGAGCGCTTCCAGGAGCACAAGCGGGAGCGATGGGTGAGCGGGGAGGACCTGGAGCGACTCGTCCAGGCGATCGAGAAGCACCCGAACCAGCGGGCGGCGAAGGCGCTCCTGCTCATGCTCCTCACCGGAGCTCGTCGAGGGGAAGTGCTCAGTGCGACCTGGGATCAGTTCGATCTGGAGCAGGGCAGCTGGACCAAGCCCGCCCACGTGACGAAGCAGAAGCGCCCAGAGCATTTCCCGCTGAGCCCCGCTGCCATCGACCTACTACAAGGGATCAAGGGGGACCAGGCAACGAAGTTCCTCTTCCCCGGCGACGTGCCGGGCAGGCCCCTCCGGAACATCAAGCGGGTGTGGCGCAGGGTCTGTCGCGATGCCGGGCTGGAGGGCCTTCGGATTCACGACCTCCGGCACACCTTTGCGAGTCATCTGGTCTCTGGAGGGGAAAGCCTTTACATCGTTGGCCGCTTGCTGGGTCACACTCAGGTGGCGACCACCCAAAGGTATGCCCATCTCGCCGACGATCCTCTTCGAGAGGCCAGCGATCGATTTGGGCGGCGTATCTCCTCGGCCCTCGAGAAGACCGCGGACGCCCAGGTCATTCCACTCCGTCGGTGAGCGGCGCAGGCTCCTCGAGTTGCCCACCCTGGGCCTCGGATGGCACACGTGTGCCACGGGGCCTGATGGAGCCGACTGGGCTGGGGCACCCCACGGGGTGGGATGCGCCTCGATAAGTGGGCGTGATTCCGCGAGAATCGGCTTTTCGGGAGGGACAGGTAGGACACGACCCAGCTCCCCGTCGAGCCTGGCGGCTGCCTCGCGCTGGTGCGACGGGGCGATGTGGGTGTAGGTGTCCAGCGTCACCGAGACCTGGGAGTGCCCGAGCCGCTCCCTGTGGCGGGTGGGGTGCATCCCCACCCGTGTACTCTCCCGCATGGCCGAGCGAGGTGCATAGCCACCACCCGGGTCAACGAGCGCGCCTTCGGTTGAGAGACCCCTCGACGGCCTCGAACACACCGATTCCTCTCTCGACGATTTCCGAGAGAACCGGCACGTGCATCGAGGAATGAGCGCGAAGCTCGCGCAGGTATGAAGATGGGAGCCCGTTCTCACGTGCCGCCTCACAGAGGACGCGCAAGTAGCGACGGGATGGTTGAAGGCCCCGCGTGGGACGTTTCGCCTGGTAGGTGCGAGACCGCTTGGTTCCCGATCGCTCCCCTTCGACTTCGACCTCGATGACCGAGTAGCCCCGCCCTTCGTAGCTGTTGAGTCGGTCCAGTTGCTCCGGGGTCAACTGATACAGGACGCCGAAAACGTCGTGCTCGGGATCGGTCACGATGCTCGCGAACGCGGGCTCAATCCAGGGGAAGCCCGCCAGGCCGAAGGTCAGTCGATAACCCCTCAGGCGGGCCGGTTCTCGGGAGAGCACCTCGATCCGACGCCTTCGCAAGACGACCGAGCTCATGTTCGCGCCGAAAGCGAAGTAGTAAATCGGCGTCACCTCGCACACGCGGGTCCTACGCGCGTTCGGCCGTTGCGCACGGAGCCTTCATCCGCAGGTCGTGGGTTGCGGTCTCGAGCCGCAGAACCATTCTCTGTCGCTCGCCAGAATCTGGCCTTCAATGAGAATAGGGAACCTGGGGCACGGCCCGCAGGCAACCAGGCTCCGCCAGAAGGCGGCGCTGTGGCCCAGGTACCATCCCTTGAGGAGCCTCATCCCCCGCCGGCTCGGGCTCTGGCGGGAGAAGGCTTCGGGGCCGCCGGAAGCGGTGAATCCGCTGTCGGCTTGGCGGCGCCTGGCGTAGACTCGCCCCGGGGGCGGGGGACCGGGCGTGGACTTTCTCTCCAGCGTCTTCACCTGGCTGAGCGAGCGCGAGGCCGGGATCAGTGCGGTCGCGGCCATCATCGTGATTGCCGGCGTGGTCTTCGCAGGGTTCCGTTTCCTCCTGAGCCGCCGCTCTCAGCCCACCACCAAGGTCACCTCTGAGGAAGACCCCCTCCTGGCCCTGCCCACAGGCCCCACAGTGGCAGTTCTGCCCTTCGAGAACCTGAGCGAAGACCCCAAGCAGGAATACTTCAGCGACGGGCTCACAGAGGACATCATCACCGCGCTCTCCCGGTTCAAGGATCTGTTCGTGATCGCTCGCAACTCGACGTTCCGGTACAAAGGTCAGGCCGTAGATGTGCGGCAGCTCAACAAGGAACTCGGTGCTCGCTATGTCCTGGAGGGGAGCGTTCAGCGGGCGGGAGATGCGCTCCGGGTCACGGCGCAGCTTCTCGATGCGAAGGACGGCACCCACTTGTGGGCAGAGACGTATGACCGTGAGTTATCCGCCCCCAACATATTCGCCGTCCAGGACGAGATTACAGAGCAGGTGGTGGCCACGATTGCCGGACCGCAGGGAGTGATCTCCCGAACCCGCTTTGCCGAGGTCAAGGACAAGCCGACCGATCGTCTGGACGCCTACGAATGCGTCTTGCACGCGGCTGCCTACGAGAGAGACAGACAGGGAATCGCATCGGAACACGCAAGGGTTCGCGACGGTCTTGAGCGGGCGGTCAAGTCCGACCCCGGCTATGCGGAAGCCTGGGCCTGTCTGGCCAACATCTACATCGATGAACACCGCATTCATTACGAGGCGCGACCCGATCCGCTGGGTCGCGCTCTGGACGCGGCGCGACGCGCGGTTGACCTGGACCCCGCGAATCAACGTGCGCGTCACGCCTTAGCAGCTGCGTATTTCTATCGACACGAACTCGACGCGTTTTTCGCCGAAGCCGAACGTGCCATCGCCCTGAATCCGAATAATGCGTTCGTCTTGGCCGACATAGGTCATAGTCTCATGTTCTCAGGGGACGGGCAGGGAACCGCCTTGGTTAGAAAGGCGATGAAACTCGATCCACTTCATCCGACGTGGTACTACTTCGCTGTCGCTTTGGACCACTTCGATCGGGGTGAATACCAAGAGGCACTCGCTGCAGCGCGAAAGCTCGATATGCCCGGCTACTTCTGGCGCCAGGCCTATCTGGCTGTGATCTACGCAGAGCTCGGCCGCCAGAGCGAGGCCCGGTCCGCACTGAAAGAGCTGCTCAGGCTCTATCCGGGCTTTACTATCGATAAGTACGTCGAGGAAGCGCGGAAGTGGAACTTCCGCGATGAGAGGATTCGTCAATGGGTCGCAGCATTGCGCAAGGCCGGGCTGCCTGACTAGGGCGTGGAGCAGCCGGGAGTTCGGCGAGGAAATGCTGAAGCCATGATTCCGTTGTTCGTCCTTCGAGATGGAGAATACAGAAGGTGAACGAGAACACGAGTCCTACGGTATTGAAAGCGGAAGCCATTGCCGAACTGACGAAGCCAGGCGCCGAGTTTGAAATCGGTGTGAGGGTCATAAACGGGGTGGAGGCCAGATTCTTCACGAACATACCCGAGACTCTGCAGGAGTACTACAAGATCTACTGCGATGAATTCGCGGAATTGACCGCGGTGGTGTGGTACGACGACCACTGGACCTTTCGGGATACCTACGAGAGAGCAGCCATCGTTGCCCGCAAGTTGAGGGATGAGATGGGGGTGGGGAAGGGCGACAGGGTGGCTGTTGCCTGTCGGAACTACCCCGAGTGGATCTTCGCGGTAATGGGCATCACCTCGATAGGGGCCATTGCCGTGGCCTTCAATGCATGGTGGCAGGCCGAGGAGCTGGAAGACGGTCTCACGGACTCGGGCGCTAGGGTCCTTATTGCGGATCAGGAGCGAGCGAATCGTCTGGGCGACATTCCGAAGCAGCTCGGTGTTGACACAATCATCATCAGGCCTGATCGGCAGACTCCCGCCGGTGCTGTGTCTTTTGACGATCTCATGGCGGATCCGAAGGGCGTGGACATGCCGGAGGTTGAGGTTGATCCGGACGACGACGTGCTCATCCTGTATACGTCGGGCTCCACAGGAGAAGCCAAAGGATCGGTATCGTCGCATCGCGGTATCTTGACGGCCCTATTCTCCTGGAAGCTGGATGTGGAGGTCATGGCCCTGATGGTTCCCGAGCAGCCATTACCCCCTGGAGCACCGGAGACACCTGCGATCCTGCTCAATGTGCCGCTGTTCCACGCTACCGGTTGTCTCTATCAGTTTCTGTCGTCTCTGATCTGGGGTCGCAAGATGGTCATGATGTACAAGTGGAGCGCTGAAGAAGCGCTTCAGCTCATCGCGAAGGAGAGGATCACTCATTTCGTCAGCCCAGCCACTCTGGATTGGGAGCTGATGGAAGCGCCCTCATTTGGGGAAAGTGACCTGTCCAGTCTTCTCGCAGTTGGCGGCGGGGGTTCTCCGCGGCCTGCGCCGAATGTTGGCCGTATCGACAGGGTGTTCGAGAACGCCGCACCCAACATAGGGTGGGGGATGACCGAAACGAACGCCATCGGAGCGGGTGTCGTCGGTGAAGATTATGTATCGAGGCCCAGCAGTACCGGCACGCCACACCACATACTGGATCTCAAGATTGTAGATGAGAAAGGGAATGAGGTAGCCGCCGGACAGCAAGGCGAGATCTGGGTCAAGGGGGCCTCAGTTGTGAGAGGGTACTGGAACAAACCCGAGGCAACCGCGGAGACCATCACCGATGGTTGGCTGCATTCCGGAGACGTCGGCTATTTTGATGAGGAAGGCTTTCTCTATGTCTGCGACAGGATCAAGGACATGATCTTGCGGGGCGGAGAGAACGTTTACTGCGCTGAGATCGAGTCTGTACTCTACGATCACCCCTGGGTGTTTGAGGCCACCGTCTTTGGAGTCCCCGACAAGCGTCTGGGTGAGCTTCCGGCCGCGATGATCGTGCCCAGGGAGAGTCGCGTGCTGACCGAAAAGGATATTCAGGAGTACGTGGCCACGCGCTTGGCGAAATTCAAGGTGCCTGAGCATGTGTGGTTCAGCAAAGAACCGCTACCGCGTATGGCATCAGAGAAGATATTCAAGCGGAAGATTCGTGAGGAGATCATAAAGACACATTTCGCGAACCTCGCAGAGGAGTGAGGTACCCACATGAACTGGGATGCTCTCGGGGCGATCGTGGGTGCTGTGGCGGTAGTCCTGACGCTCGGCTACCTCGCGGTGCAGATTCGGCAGAACACCGAATCCCTCCGCGCTGCGACTTCTCAGGACGGCCTGTAGGAGGCGGAAGCGGTGAGAAAAGCAGGCTCCCTCCCTGAATGACCGTGACTCGTTATGAGATACCGCTCTCGATATCTTGTGAGGATCTCATGAACCGGCTGGTAACCGGTGGCTCTCGACGTTCGTCCTCCGGCTTCAATACGAGCGTCAGGGCCTCTTCGGGGCAGGTATTGACGCATAGTCCGCAGCCGATGCACTTGTCCAGGTTGATGCTGGCAGCTTGGTCTTTCGTGATGCTGATGGCACCCATCGAGCAGCGATCCAGGCAGATCTCACACCCGTTACACAAGTCCGGATCTGGCTGACAGAAGTAGCTGCACGTGATGAGCGCGGCCGGATTCGGCAGCATCTTCACCACCCGGAGCTCGCCGCAGCAATCCGGGCAGCAGTTGCATATGGCTCCCGGGTCTTGAGTGTCCGGGATCTGGTGCACCAGGCCGGCCTCCTCGGCCTTGGCCAAGACGTCCAGCGCTTCTTCCTGACTGATCTTTCGCCCCATACCCTGCTCAATGTAGTACTCGGCATAGAAGCCCAGCATCAGGCAGACCTCGAGCGGTTGATTGCAGGTCGACCCCAGCAACTGCTGCTGAACTGCGCAGAAGCACTTGGTCAGGGCGATCCGGTCCTGCTTCTTGATGAGCTCCTTCACATCTTCGTAAGGCGCAACCGGCCGCGGCATGTTGATGGGGACCTTGACCGGAAGCGAGCGAAGCGGCAGGGAGAACTCCACCGGCTGCTCATCATTCGACTCCTCCGGCAGCTTCTCCGCCCAGATGTAGTCCTCGTAGATCTGCGCCAGCTCCTTGTCGATCGTGTGTACCTGATGCTCCAAGATGCCGTGGGCAAACGGAGGTGCCGCGTAGTAGTACGAATCGCGCTTTCGCTTGGGGAATGCCAATCCCTTCTTTGCCATACCCTTGAGCGTAGTTGCCACTACCTCGGGATCCTGGGCTGCACGCTCGGCGATCTGGTCAGCCGTTTCGAGATTTCCAGTGAGATTCAGATAGATCTCAGCTTCTTCCTCAGTGAAGAGCCTGCGAAGGAATTCGATCTCCAGTCCTGGAGCCGTTGCCTGGAAGTACGCGCTGTGCTTGGCCACACCCTTCCGCAGCCGTTGATAAATGTCATCGTTCATGGTGTCCTCCTCGACCCAGGCCGCCTGAACTTTCTCGAGAAATGGTAGAGAAGAATCCAACCGCGGATGAGGGACAGCCACCTCGCCCGCTTGCACAGGTGCCGTCCTCATCCCCAAGATAGCCGAGCTGCTCTCGCGTCAACCGCGCTGATCTCACCAGCCGGGAAGGACCATATGGACTCCCGAGCCCCCTCGGTCCATACTGCCGCGAGCAGGTAGGGCCATGTCACGTCTGAAGCGCCTCATCCAAGAGATCCACCGGCGCTCGCTCTGGCAGGTGCTGGGGATCTACCTCGTCGGAGCCTGGATGGCTTTCTTGGAGCGCCGCAGTGGCGTCCGAGGAAGTGCCCGAACGATCCGCAGGCTTCCGTAGCAGAACCACGCCGCCAGGAAGGCGGCCCACCAGCGTCCCAGCGCGATGGCGAGGCACGCGGCCAGACCGCTCACCACCGTGGAAATCATGTAGGGCCAATAGTCGTCGTTGCGACGTAGCCACGCATGCAGGCCCGTTTGCATGATGTGGCCGCCGTCCATGGGAAGAACGGGAACCAGGTTGAGGATGCCCCACCCAACGTTGACCCACAGAAGATCCATGTAGACTACCTGCATCCGCCAGTCCGGCGCCTGTGAGAAGAGCGGCTCCGCCGTGTAGACCAACCCCGCCAGCAGGAAGCCTGCCCCCGGCCCCGCGAAGCTGATCCCGATCCGCTGCGCACCGCTCATCCTCCGCGGTACAACCCACTCCGTGTGGCCGCCCATACCATGCAGCCGGATCGCGGGCACAAGCCCCAGCCGACGCCCCGCGAACGCATGCCCGAGCTCGTGCACCAGGATCGAGACGAAGGCCACCGCCATCCAGATGGCGATCAGGTCGACTCGCTCGCGACGGATTCCGAGGAAGCCCACTAGGAGGAAGAAGATGGGCTCGACGGTGACGGGAATACCGAAGATTCGGAAACGCAAGTGTGCCGCTCTCGAGTCCAGTCCAGACCCACGCCGAGGCAGCAGGCCCTCTGCAGCATCGGCCGCACCTCCGGAGAGTACACGCGGATCGGCGATTGGAGCGCCGTCAGTGAAGCGCGGCAGGCGCCATTGGTCCGCCGAAACGGCTCCCGCTGCTTCCCATATGCTTCCCAGCGA
>Ga0255055_10000663_pt1 | contig 26070 bp, 25 predicted proteins | sample JV7_2_27_MG_FD_188633 | JGI IMG/M metagenome (GOLD analysis project Ga0255055, IMG submission 188633) | Seawater microbial communities from Jervis Inlet, British Columbia, Canada - JV7_2_27 | ecosystem: Environmental > Aquatic > Marine > Inlet | place: Canada: British Columbia | collected...
GAGGGGACTACTTCCCTCGCTGTATAAAGAGGAACATAAGCAAGGCAGCGATGCTTTTAGCATCGCAGATTTGGCCTGACGTGATAAGTCGGGGTATCTCATCTGGGGAAATGCGAACTAGCTCAATGTCTTCCGTATCCTCAGCCATGAGACGGCCGGGCACAAGATCTGTAGCCAAAAAGCAGTGGAGATATTCCGTGCCATAGCCTGGGATGGAGTAAAAGCCGCCTAATTTGTCTATTCGCCGGGGGAAATAGCCAATTTCCTCCTGTAATTCACGACGCACAGAGTCAAGGGGCTCTTCACCCCGGTCAATGCCACCAGCCGGTATTTCCAGAAGAAACCTGTCCACTGGATGGCGGAACTGCCGGACTAGCAGAATATTATCCTGTTCATCAATGGCTACTACAGCTATACAATTGCTGTGCTCCACCACGTCTCTGGTGGTTTCTCTACCACCAGCTTTCTCTATGGTGTCCACACGTATGTTTACCGCGTGCCCTTGATAAATCTGTTGGCTGGATAACTTCTTTTCTGGCTTCAACATACTCTTGCTACATAGCTAAAGGTGCTGCGATTTGCTTTTAAAACCTCAAATGTGACGAATAAGCGCTACCTCGTCGCAATTGGGAAACTTGGGGCAGCGATAGCATTCTGCCCATACCTTCTGGGGCAGCTCCATTTTGTCAATTAGCTGGAAGCCATGTCTTTCAAAAAAAGCCGGCTTGCGGACGAGACAAAAAACCTTGGGTATACCTAGTTCCTTGGCCTCGTCAATACAGGCTTGAACCAACAAGGAACCAATCCTCTGTTTCTGTTCTTCTTCATCTACAGCCAGAGACCTGATTTCCGCTAAGTCAACCCAGGTAACATGCAATGCCGCACAAGCGACAATTCGACCCCCTTTCCTTACCACGAAGTAATCTCTAATGCCATCATATATTTCAGATAAAGCACGAGGTAACACCTCTCCCTTATCAGCAAAACGGCTGATCAGTCGGTGCACGGAGCTAGCATCGCCCACCCTCGCCCTGTCAACCTTTATGTCAGCTTTCATTTCTCCTTCCGCCCAGTTTTTGCCACAACGAGCCATAAAAGTAGGTCGGCTCGTGAATTCTTAGGAAGCGAACTATGTGAGGGCTGAGTTTCACTCTGATATTCTGTCCGTCTGATAGGGGCAATTCAACTTGTCCGTCAATGCTAAGTATGGCCTTTTCTCTGTGAGCAATCTTCAAATCAAGGACGCTCTGCTGCGGTAGTACTAGGGCGTGGCTCAACCCCAGGTGGCAGGATATTGGTTGGAGCGCGATTTCCTTGGATTGAGGATGAAGAATCGGCCCGCCAGATGCCAGGGCATAGCTAGTGCTCCCGGTAGCGGAGGCTACAATTACCCCGTCAGCTCGGTAAGTGGTTATTACTGCGCCATCAATCTCTACTTCTATGTTAACCAGGCGAACTGCGACACTTCGCAGCACCACATCATTCAAGGCATGAAAAGTTTGATCTGAAACCTGAGCCTCGAGCATAGCCCTTTCCTCTATCCAGCCTTTACCATCGAGCAAATCGGGTAAATCAGATAAGATGTCATTGCCATCTATCTCTGTTATAAATCCCAGTCTGCCCAGGTTTATACCCAAGATGGGGACCGACAGGGGGATTACGATTCGGGCAGTGTGGAGGATAGTGCCATCTCCGCCAATACTGAGAAGCAACTCCGTGCCCGCAACCTGGGGTCTAGCTTTATCCTCATCCCAGGCTGAGCAGCGCCACGAGGAGACTCCTCGAGAGGATAGAAATTCTTCCAGTTTCTCAGCTAAGTCTCGGGCTTTCTCCCGTCGCGGGTGATACAGAATACCAATACGCTTCACAGGTGAACGAAGTGTAGCACTGGCGAATTCTGACTGTCAAACGAGTGGACAGAGTCAAATCAGGTCGCTTAACAGGAATTATGATAGAAGGAAATTACCTAAAATGATACCTTTGGCAGAGGTATTCAAAGGGAGGCCACACTTGCAGCGACTGCTGAAGGCCAAGCCGTACCTGAAGAAGGGCGATAGGGAGGCAATGCAGATAATACCTAACTAGACGTGGTATGGAAATCTTCTTAGTTCAGTGAAGTTTGAGGATAGCCTTAAACTCTATAGGTCAATAGCAGACTAGAGAAGCGTTAGTATGCAGTTCAAGTATTAGAAGGGAGTATTGAGCTAAGTTATTTCTCTTCCTTCTGGTTTGACCTTTTAGATTTTTTGTATACATCAACAAACCAAAATAGACCAAAACTAAGAAGAAGGAGACCTAGACCGCCAAAAAAGATACCTATAGGACCCAGATTTTCCATATCTGCACCTCCGAAATGATAGTTTATTTCATTGTACAATAACTATATAAAAAAAGAACTATGATTGATGGACAAGGTTTAGAGCCTGCCATCACCCAACCCAAAGGGCATACCCCCTTCTTGGTATTCAGATACCTGTCGCTGACCTGTTTGGATTCTGAGGATAACTTAAGGCTCTTCAGGAGTTCCAGAACGCTAGAATGTGTCTCATTTTCCTAGATGTTATTCACTCAAGCTGAACTCAACTATATCCCCGTCTTGTAAGTCGAGAGTACTACGAAGATGATGAGGGCTGATTAATTCTGCATCCGTATGTACGTTGCCAGCCCATGTGAAGAAGATAACACACGCAGGATACCTGTCCGCCACGGTCACTCGACTATAATACGCACCGATTTCACCGTCGTACTCTATTCCACGTTCGGAAAGGTCAATAGACCAACCTAGCTCAGCAAAAGTGACGTAGTTTAGCAGAGATAAATCGAAAGGCTCCGTGAGGGCAACATTAAACGTTCCGGGTATGACAGACAGACCAGTTAGGCGCTGAAGTCCTTCGAACCTCCCGGGGGTTGACATATCTAATTCCGCAGCCCCACGCCCAGTCCTGACAAATCCTCGATAAATCTTACCTCTATCCAAACTACAGTTCCGCTGAGAACACCTATGCACTCAGTATATTATAATTATGCTCTAAACGCTCAATTCCTCAGTGCAGCTAATGAGTGATGAACCGAATGAGTTGATGTAACACTATGGACTTTTGTCGTCTTTAGTCAGTATGGTTATGAGACAGACCACCCATAGTAATGAAATCACAAGGATGGTAATAAGACTGTTAATAGTTCATAGGAAAGATTAACAGTTGTTGCAGCAGTGTAGAATCCAACAAAACGTCAGTATGTGATTCCCCTGTTACGGGTTCATTCTTCAGGAAGCAATGTAGCTGAGCTTTCTTGCAGACCGAAGCTAAATGGGCAGTCAGGCGATATACTAGCATGTTTGTGCAACTCCTTAATAATGGTTTCAGTATCCGCTAATGCTCGTTCGGCATTGTCCTGCGTGCAATAGTTCTCCCATTTAGTATTGAGACGCTCAAACATGTGTGCGTCGAATGTCTCGTCAACAACCCGAATCTCATTGCTGACTTTTAGGACTTCGGATTTGCCGTGGGCAAGAGTATTCCTGAATCTGAGAACATCTACGATTGTCCCGTAGGGGCGTTTTCCTTTGTCTGCTTTGACTCCCAGCTTCTCTGCTATGAGATTGAGTTTCGATAAGGGAGACAGCCACTTTAGGTCATCCCAGCATTTAAATATCTGTGGACCCACATGGTTAAGATAGGCCTCCAGCATGAAAGCAGTGAAGGTGAGACTAGCCATGGCATGATAAACAGACCCCTCTCGTTCATTCTGTGCTTTCTGCAACATCACCTTGGACGCATGCAGGAGATATGCATACGTGTTTACTTGTCTCTCTTTGGATACCTTTGCCTTTTGTTTGCCCATGCCTTGAATTTTACTATATGTTGTCGTGCCTCACCAATCATGTCCCTGTAGAGCAAGTACTCGCGACAATTCAGCAGAAAGCCATCTTGCTTGATAATTGGTCACAGTACAGTATCAACATAAATTCAATTAAGTACGCAATGCTTACTTCCCCTTGAACCTGGGCAAGGGCTTCTTCTCAAGGAAGGCTTTCATGCTCTCTAGATGGTCCTCACTCTGACGGCATATCCGTATAGAGTCGGTCTCAAGGTCAAGCTGACGCGCCAGCCTGTCGAATAAGCCGCGCCATACCATCTTCTTGGTTAGTTCTATAGAAAGGGGTGCCTGTTGAACAATCTTGCCAGCCAACTCCCTGGCTGTCTTCATCAGGTCGTCAGGTGGAACGACTCGACTAACAAGGCCGATTCGCAAGGCTTCGGCGGCATCGATCAACTCGGCAGTGTACATTAATTCCAGAGCATTGGACATTCCAGCGGCCAGAGGCAGGTAACATGTCAGGCCGAAGTCTGGCACCAGTGCTCGTGCCACCTGGGCGACACCAAACCTGGCTGTCTCCGAGGCTATTCTGATGTCACAGCTCAATGCTAGAGATAGGCCGGCGCCAACACAGGGCCCATTTATAGCGGCAATGGTTGGTTTGAGCAGCTTGGGGAAGATATCAGCGGCCGGCCACCCGGTTATCTGGAGCCTGTTGAAACGCGATTGCTCGGCAGCTCCGGTTAGCAATTGCAGGGCAGAGACATCAGCGCCCGAACAGAAACCGCGCCCGGCACCGGTGACAATCAATACCCTGACATTGTCATCGTGGGCTACTTCATCTACCGCCAGAGGCAGGTTCATTCCCATTTTTACGGTAAGGGCGTTCAATTTGGTCGGTACATTGAGTGTCAAAGTGGCAATGCCGGAATCATCCTTTTCCAGTAACAGGTCTTCATACTCCATCCTGGTTCACCTCCTGCTCAAATGATTAGTTGAGGATAATTATAGCAGGGATGGAGAGATTTTTTGGCCATCCGGAAACGATCTAGCATATTCGAGGCAGCAGTTCCCCGGATAACATATCAACGATTCGAGACGGGCCGAGCTTTGTTCTCATTACCACTTTCCCTGGGTGCTCAGTGGTTACCTCGCCGATAATGACAGCGTCTCTGCCGTAGTTGTTTTTCTTCATTTGAGTGAGAACCCTATCGGCATCGGCGGGATGAATTATAGCTACTAGTTTGCCTTCATTAGCCACGTAAAGAGGGTCCAGTCCCAGTAACTCGCAGGCGGCTCTGACCTCTTCCTTCACCGGTATCTTTACCTCATCTACGACTATGCCCACTTTTGATTGCCGGGCCAATTCGTTGAGCGTGGTCGCCAGTCCACCCCTGGTAGGGTCACGGAGGCAGTCAATCCTGGAGGAGACCTCCAGCATCTGAGATACTAATTTGTTCAACGGAGCACAGTCGCTTTCCAGAGTCATGGAGAACCTTAGGCCTTCACGCTGACTCATTACAGCTATACCATGGTCGCCGATAGTGCCGCTGAGCAGAACCTTATCCCCAACTCTGGCGTTAGCTCCCGAGATATCAACTCCTGGAGGGATTATTCCAACTCCAGAGGTCGTGATAAACAGCTTATCGGCTTGTCCGCGATTTACCACCTTGGTATCGCCGGCTATGATATTGACTGCGGCTTCCTCAGCAGATTTCTTGATTGATTGCACTATCTGCTCAAGCTCACTCAAGAGAAGGCCTTCTTCTATGATTGCCGAGAGGCTCAAATACAGAGGCTTGGCTCCACTCATAGCTAAGTCGTTCACTGTGCCGCAAACAGCCAACTTGCCTATATCGCCACCGGGAAAGAAGATGGGATTGACCACGTAGCCATCGGTGGTGAAAGCCAGCCGCCCGCTGGCTTCGAAAATAGCTGAATCATCTAATGTATTCAACGCCGGATTAGAAAGGAATGGTAGGAATTTCTTCTCTACCAGCTCGTGACTCAACTTGCCACCACTACCATGGGCTAAAAGAATGCGGTCATCCATAAACATGCTCCATATCTACCCTATGTGCTTTGCGAATTTTCCAGAGTCCCGTATTGATAATAGGCGGCGCAGGCGCCTTCGCTGGAGACCATGCAGGGACCGACAGGGCTTTCCGGGGTGCAGACCTTTTTAAAGAGTTTGCACTCAAATGGCATGGCTGCGCCGCGGATTATATCCCCGCACCGGCATCCCTCAGGCTCCCTCGGTGGTTTCAGACTCACCGAAAAAGCCTTGTCGGCGTCAAATCGCTCATATTGCTCTCTTATTCTCAAGCCACTTTGAGGGACAATTCCAACCCCACGCCAATTAGCTTCGCCAATCTCAAAAACATCCTCCATCAGCTGCAGTGCTTTTCTATTACCCTCGGGCTTTACTCCTCGCGGGTAGGCTATTTCTACTTTGGGCTCACCCTTTTCAATTTGTTCTACCAGCTTATCTATGCATAACAGGATATCCAGTGGTTCAAATCCAGAGATGGCACAAGCCACTCCATAATCACGTGGGATAAATTCATAGGGATGAGTACCGATTATAACACTGACATGCCCGGGACAGACGATGCCATCTAGCTTTATCTCGCCTGAATCGAGCAGCGCTTTCATCACCGGCGGGGTCAATTTATTAAGAGATAGGACGTAGAAATTTTCCATTTTTTCCTGCTGTGCCTTAAGTATAGAGGCAGCTATGGTCGGCGCCGTGGTCTCAAAGCCGATGCCGACGAAGATGACCGATTTCCCGGGGTTGGCTTCTGCTATCTCAATAGCGTCTATAGTGGAATATACTATTCTTACATCGGCTCCCTGGGCCCTTGCCTGTTGCAGGCTCGAGTAGCTGCCGGGAACTCTTATCATGTCACCAAAGGTAGTGGTGATAACATCGGGAAGATGTGCCATGGCGATGGCTTTGTCCAGGTCAGCGGTGGCTGTAACACAAACAGGGCAGCCTGGCCCTGACCTCATTTCCACCATTTTGGGAACTAACTGGCGAATCCCATGTCGCAATATGGCATGCGTGTGCCCACCGCAAAATTCCATTAGTCTTATGGTTTTGGTGGAGCGCTGAGCGATTTTGTGTGCTAGCCCCTTGGCTAGCTTGTTGTCCTGATATTCGTCAATGAACTTCACTTAGACTTGCTATCTCTTCCAGGAGCTTCAGGGTCTCCTCGGCTTCAGCTTCATCTATAACGCCTATGGCATATCCCGTATGGAGCAATACATAATCACCAACCTTGACCTCTGGCGTAAAGGCGATGCTAACTCGACGCCTAACCCCGGCGATTTCTGTTTCCGCCGTATCTCCATCTATGGAAACAATCCTTACCGGCACTGCTAAACACATGATGTCCCGTATTTTAGCTTAAGTTAACCTGCAAAACAAATGCGTGCCTTAAACCGAGAGGACATCGTATTGACGCTCGTTGGGTGTTATGCTATTTTACGCAACATAATTCATTTGAGGTAACACAAGCTAAATGCGAAGCGATTTAGTGAAGAAGGGAATCGAGCGGGCGCCCCACAGGTCGCTGCTTCGGGCTGTCGGCTGCTCTTCAGATGACTGGGATAAGCCGTTTGTTGGAGTGATCAATAGCTTTACCGAAATTGTCCCGGGGCACATCCATCTGCAAACAATCGCTAAAGCAGTAAAGGAAGGAATTCGCAGTCGGGGGGGAGTGCCTTTTGAGTGCAATACCATAGCTGTTTGCGATGGTATAGCTATGAACCATGCGGGGATGAGATACAGCTTACCCAGCCGGGAACTCATTGCTGATTCGGTTGAAATCCTGGCTCAGGCTCATGCCTTCGATGGCCTGGTGTTTATCCCGAATTGCGATAAGGTTGTGCCTGGGATGCTGATGGCTGCGGTCAGAGTCAATCTACCGTCTGTTTTTATTAGTGGTGGGCCCATGCTGGCAGGGAAGTTGGTCCAAGGAAACGATACCAGGTCCGTTGATCTTATTACGGTATTTCAAGCTGTGGGTGAAGTAGCTAGAGGAAAGATGACCGAGGCTGAGTTGCGAGAACTGGAGATGGTCGCCTGTCCCGGTTGTGGCAGCTGTGCCGGGATGTTCACTGCTAATACTATGAATTGTCTCAGCGAAGCCCTGGGGATGGCTTTGCCGGGTAACGGCACGATACTCGCCGTGGAAGAACAACGCGGGCAATTAGCGTATAAGGCGGGACAACAGATCATGGAAGTGCTAGCCAAAGACATTCGGCCTAAAGATATTATCACCAGGGATTCCCTTTATAATACCTTTGCTGTGGACATGGCTCTGGGTGGCAGCACAAACTCCGTGCTGCATCTTGCCGCAATAGCGCACGAGGCTGGGATAGATTTTCCCTTGTCCTTGATAAATGAGATTAGCGATTCCGTTCCCCATATCTGCAGATTAAGCCCGGCCAGTGCTTATCACATAGAAGACCTGGACTTAGCCGGTGGCATTCCTGCCATAGTACACGAGCTGTCAGGATTGCTGAAGCTTGAGGCAAACACTATTTTGGACAGGCCAATAGGTGACATAGCAAAGGAAGCCGGGGTTAAGAATAGAGAGGTAATCCGCTCCCTGTCGCAACCTTATGCCCAAACTGGTGGTATTAGCATATTGTTTGGCAATTTGGCGCCTGATGGCAGCGTGGTTAAAAGCGCTGCAGTAGCTCCTGAGATGTTAGTTCATCGGGGTCCAGCGCGAGTCTTCAATAGCGAAGAGGAAGCTACGACGGCGATCATGAAAGGTGAATTTAAATCAGGCGAGGTAATCATAATTCGCTATGAAGGCCCCAAGGGAGGGCCAGGAATGAGGGAGATGCTGGCAGCCACCTCTCTTCTCAGTGGTATGGGTATGGATAAAGAGGTAGCGCTTGTTACAGATGGACGCTTTTCCGGAGGCACGCGGGGAGCAGCTATTGGGCATGTCTCTCCCGAGGCGGCAGAGAGAGGTCCTATAGCGGCTTTACGGGATGCTGATATAATTAACATAAACATACCTGCCCATAAATTGGAAGTGGAGTTAAACCAAAACGAGCTGGAACAGCGATTGGCTGCATTGCCTGACTTTGAACCCAAGATTAGAACTGGCTATCTCAAGCGGTACAGTGATAAAGTAAGCTCTGCTAGCACTGGTGCGGTTTTTGCTGGGTAAGGAGTTATTCTATATGAAAAGAACTGGTGCTCAGATTATCTGTGAGTGTTTAATTAATGAAGGTGTAGAGGTTATTTTTGGCATCATCGGTGGTGCTGTCTTACCGTTATATGATACCTTGCCGCAATATCCTCAGATCCGACATATATTAGTTCGTCATGAGCAGGGAGCAGCTCATGCCGCCGATGGCTATGGTCGCGTAACACATAAAGCTGGAGTGTGCATTGCTACATCGGGGCCGGGAGCTACAAATCTGGTTACCGGCATTGCCTGCGCTTATATGGATTCCGTACCCATGGTAGCCATAACCGGACAGGTGGCCAAACCTTTTATTGGCAAGGATGCTTTCCAGGAGACAGATATCACAGGCATTACCATTCCAATTGTCAAACATAACTATCTTGTCACTGATGTTGCTGACCTGGCTAAAACAGTTAAGGAAGCTTTTCACATTGCCCAGACGGGGAGGCCTGGACCTGTGCTTATTGACATACCACGAGATGTCCAGCAAGAGCAAACAAACTTTGCTTACCCAGATAAGCTCGATTTACCGGGTTATAAGGTTGTCTCGCGTGGGCACCCGGCTCAAATTAAGAAAGCAGCGAAGCTCATTAACGAAGCTGAGCGGCCTGTTATCATCGCTGGCAGAGGTATAATTATTTCCCAAGCCTACCGTGAGTTTAAGGAATTTGCTGAAAAAGCGCAGTTACCAGTGGCGCATACTCTGCTTGGCTTGGGTTCTTTTCCTGGGAACCATATACTTGATCTTGGCATGATGGGTATGCACGGCACAGGTTGTGCCAATATGGCGGTGCAAAACACCGACCTTCTAATCTCTATCGGCATGAGATTCGATGACCGAGCTACGGGAAACACGGAAGAGTTTGCTCCTAATGCCCGAGTCATACATATCGATATCGACCCCGCGGAGATTGGTAAGAATGTCCCCACCGAGGTTCCGGTAGTCGGGGATATAAAAAGCGTACTCACAGCCTTAAATGAGGTTATTGAGAGAAGAGAGCACGTGGATTGGTTTTCCCAAATAGAACAATGGAGGTATGAATATCCAGCGCTAGAAATCAGGCAAAGTGAGGAGCTCTTGCCTCAATACATTGTTCACCGGATATACGAAGCCACACAAGGTAATGCTTTGGTGGTTACCGGGGTGGGGCAGAATCAAATGTGGGCGGCACGATATTTTGTTTATACCCAGCCAAACAGTATTATTTCCGGGGGTGGTTTGGGCCCCATGGGGTTTGAACTTCCTGCGGCTATGGGAGCTAGAATCGGTTGCCCCGAGAAAGTGGTATGGTGTATTGCCGGCGACGGTGGCTTTCAGATGACTATCCAGGAATTGGCTACCATAACGCAAGAAAACATTGCTGTAAAAATAGCGATCATGAACAACGGATATTTAGGCATGGTAAGACAGTGGCAAGAGCTATTCTATGGACGGCGCTATGTTGACACGAAACTTTGGAATCCCGATTTTGTCAAGATTGCCGAAGCGTATGATATTCCTGGTATCAGGGTGAAAAGGAGAGAAGAAGTCATTCCGGCTATACAAAAGGCTATGGATTACCCTGGAGCTTTTCTTATCGACTTTCTTATTGAACCCGAAGAGAACATCTATCCTATAGTACCACCAGGGGAAAGCTTGTCTAGATTCTTCGAGCCGTCAAAGCCGGGAGTATTGGGAGGGTGATTTTAAGAAGCGATTATGAAATTCTAATAGCCGAAAGAAGACCTTTTTAAATTTAGAGATTAGGATTTAGAATTTATGTATTGGGGGCAAATTGGTTAATACAAAACATACTTTGGTAGCTTTGGTGGAGGACAAACCGGGAGTGCTTAATCGAATAGCCAGTTTGTTCCGACGGCGTGCCTTTAATATTCAAAGTCTTGCTGTGGGTAGTAGTGAACATCCAGGCTTATCTCGCATGACCACTGTCGTTGTTGGTGATTCGGCCCAGTTGGAGCAAGTTAGAAAACAACTGGAGAAGCTAGTCAACGTAGTTAGGGTCTCGGATATAACTGAAGAAAATATGGTAACCAGGGAATTGGCCTTAATCAAAGTGAAGGCAAGCGCCTCGACAAGGAGCGAGATTATGCAAATCGTTGATATTTTCCGGGCTAACATAGTTGATGTTGCTCCGGGTTCACTGACAGTGGAGGTGGCGGGCGATGAGGATAAGGTGAATTCTCTGCTTGGGCTCCTTCGTGATTTTGGCATTAAAGAGGTTTCACGAACTGGCAGGATAGCCTTAACTCGCGGAAGCAGTTCGTAAATAACTGCCTATAGTAGATAAATAATAACTGAAAGTAAGTATAGGAGGGACTATGGCCAAAATATATTATGACAAAGATGCTAACCTGGATTTACTCAAGGGAAAGACCGTTGGAGTAATCGGTTTTGGGAGTCAGGGGCATGCTCACACCCAAAACCTGAGGGATAGCGGCTGCCAAGTCATTGTTGCTGAAGTACCGGGAACTGAAGTCTGGCAGGCAGCAAAGAAAGCTGGCTTTGAGGTGGCTACCGCTGCTGAAGTAGCCAAGAGGGCAGACATAATTGTTATGCTAGCTCCCGATACTGTGCAACCCGGAATCTATCGAGAGTCAATTGAGAAAGAGATGGCCCAGGGCAAGACACTCATATTTGCGCATGGTTTTAGTATCCACTTTTCTCAAATAGTGCCTCCAGGTGAGGTCGACGTTAGCATGATAGCGCCTAAATGCCCTGGACATATGCTCAGAAGGCTTTATACCGAGGGTTCAGGACCTCCTGCCTTAGTGGCCATCCACCAGGATAACTCAGGGAAAGCAAAGGATACAGCTCTGGCCTATGCCAAGGGTATTGGTTGCACTAGAGCCGGGGTTTTGGAAACGACTTTTGCTGAAGAGACCGAGACCGACCTATTTGGTGAGCAAACTGTGCTCTGTGGTGGAGTTTCTTATCTGATAAAGGCTGGCTTTGAAACATTGATAGAGGCTGGCTATCAACCTGAGATAGCTTATTTCGAGGTTTGCCACGAGCTAAAGCTCATTGTTGACCTGATCCATCAAGGTGGTTTGAGTTATATGCGCTATTCGGTAAGTGATACGGCAGAGTATGGAGATTATACAAGGGGACCGCGGGTCATTGATGATTTGGTCAGGGAAGAAATGGAGCAAATCTTGGGGGAGATTCAAAATGGCAGATTTGCTGCGGAATGGATTCTGGAGAACCAGGCTGGCCGCCCCAGCTTTAATGCCATGAGGCGTATGGAAACAGAGCACCCCATCGAAGTTGTAGGTAAGAAGCTCAGGGATATGATGCCCTGGTTGAAGGGCTAGTTATTATTATAAAGATTGCCACTGACATGCTGTCCAGAGCTTTAAAGATTTTTTTGATAATTTTCTTCGCACATATCAACATAAGGTAGTGATTTTCCGTTAGCGTTATCGTATAATATCATTTACCGAATAGAAACTGGGAGGTGCGGCTATGCCATTCTGTCCATACTGTGGAGAAAAAATAGATGAAGATGCGGTGGCATGTCCTAAGTGCGGGGGAAGTCTATTTGAGGAAGATACAGAGTGGCAACAGTTGCAGATCCGGGACAAGGTTGATAAAGCGAAACACAGGGCAAACATGTATATTATTGCGGCAACGATTCTTGTGACAGTGGGAATTGTCGCTGGTTGTATCCTTTGTGCCTCGTCAACTGCAATTGGGTTTTTTGGAGTAGCACTTGTTTGCTTTGCCGTTGGATGTAATGCGTCAGCTGATCGTCATGAACACAAAGCCAGGGTTTTAAAGAGACGACTCAGGCAGTGAAATTGCTCTGAAGTCAAATAATCAATATCGGCATCCGAAGATAAAATATCTGTCGGTTAATCTTCTATAATACACCTATTTTATGCTGCTCCGCCTCGTGATTAGATCATTAAGACGGAGTACGCCTCAGTTCAAACACAACCGGGTTTGCCGGGTCGGGACAGGCAACCGTAGTCTTGTTAGAGTCTTGTTCCCAGGGGAATGAACCGCCGAATTGCAGAACCTGAGCAAAAAGGAAGAGAGAGTAGAAAGCCCATGAACAAAGGTTAGGCGGAGTTTGTTGCCCGATAACAAATTCATCACCCACCTTGTGTTGAGCTTCGCAAGTCCCCTTCTGGGATATTACCTTAGCTATTACATCAGACATCTCAATCTCCTATTTCGCTACAAATTGAATTAGTGCCTCTTGCCCCCATTCTTGGTGAGGTCGACCTGAATATATAGTACATTATGGTTTGGCTGAGCACAAGCAAGTAGCCGATGTATAGGATACGCATCGGCCATACTCAGTAATACTCCTTGTTTCATGGACGCTCACTAAGCTTGGCAGACATGGTAAGGAGCCCTGAGAATTCACGCTGAATGGGTTTACATGACAATGCTATAATCATAGAGACTAGGACGATCGAGATTGCTTTTGCGGCAGTAGAAGGAGGGGACAGGAATTTGGGTTTCAAAGTAGTTGTTACTTTCTATGTGCCTGAGATAGTCCCCACTTATGATGGGTTATTAAGCAAGTTGGGGGCAGAAGTGGAAAAGACCTTTTGTTCTACCGAGGAAGAACTCATATCCGCCTGTTCCGAGGCTGACGCTGTCATAGCGCTGGGAATAAGGATAACGCCTGGATATAGCTTCAGTCTCAAAGTAATCGAGAATCTGAATAAATGCCGACTGATTGCTATTACAGGTATAGGTTATGACAATGTAGATGTAGCTGCAGCTACAGAAAAAGGTATTTGTGTTGCCAATGTTCCCTACTTTTGCTTGGAGGAGGTCTCAGACCACGCTATGGCACTTATTCTGGCCTGTGCCAGGAAGTTTTATCAATTATTTCCTGATATTAAAAATGGGAAATGGAGTACTCAAGCAGATTATTTGAGCGCCTTGAAGCCGTTGCATCGGCTGTCCGGGCAAACCTTAGGGCTTATTGGCTTTGGCAATATCGCTCGTACCCTTGTCCCAAAAGCCAGAGCTTTTGGCTTCAGAATCATTGCATACGCCCCCCATGTACCCGACATCCTATTTAAGACATTTAAAGTGGAATCGGTAGAGCTCGACCAATTACTTGAAGAGTCGGACTTTGTTTCCCTGCACACGGCTCTCACTTCAGAAACCAGGCACATGATGGGTCTTCAGCGATTTAGAAAGATGAAGACCACTGCTTATTTGATAAATACAGCCCGGGGAGAGCTGGTGGATGAAGAAGCTCTCTATACTGCCCTTTCAGAGGGACTAATTGCTGGCGCAGGCTTAGACGTATTAAATCCAGAGCCACCTGGCCCCGATAATCCCTTACTTAGGCTTGATAATGTTCTAATCACCGGTCATTTTGCCTACTATTCCGAGGAATCCCGTGAAGAGCTGTTTATGCAGCCCTGGGAAGAGGTAGCTAGAGTATTGAAAGGGGAATGGCCTCACGGTTTGGTTAATCCAGAGGTCAAGGAGAGATTTAGAGTTAAGTGGGGCACTTACCTGCAGTAAACAAATCCCTTCATAACTGAGATGGCTTTGCCAAGGTAACAAGGCGAGAACTCGTAGTGCTCATTATGAGTATCTTCTGATAGAGACAACCAGTGTGTGAGCGAGAAATCTTTCTATCGTGACTGCCTAATGGGAATTTAGGCCTTCATTCGACTGCTATGATTGTGATATGTGCTTTTAGGAATGTCTCTCAACCTCTTGACAAGATTTTGGAGACATGATATTATTAAGAATCCCCAAGTAATTGAACGCAACCCTGGCGAGTGTGGAACCGACCACTAAGTAAGCGGAAGCTGAAAAGCACCGGGAGCTAAAAGGCCCGGCGCAAGGTAGGTGGAAGCGGAAAGGAAGGTGGGTGGAGAGCCAAGGAGTGTGAGGTTACTTGGGGCTTTTTTGTCTGCAGTTTCTTTAATTTTTCAGCGATAAACATAGTTATGGAATAAGAGAGCTAAGCTGGGGTTGGCCCCTCGCCTTTGATTAACTCGGGGCGAAGGATACCAATAAAGGGCAAATTGCGATATTCACCCTTGTAGTCTAATCCGTAACCCACTACGAACTCATCAGGGATTTCAAAGCCTACGTAATCAATAGGAACATTTACTAGTCGACGTGCTCTCTTATCAAGCAGAGTACAAACGTGAAGGCTAGCGGGATTGTGAGCAGTAAGATGACTGAGAATATAATTCAGTGTCATACCCGTATCTACGATATCTTCAACCATCAATACGTGTTGCCCCGTTATGCTGCTATCAAGGTCTCTGGTTATCCTTACTACCTGACCATCGCTACCATAGTATGAGATAGCCATGAAGTCCAGAGTAACCGGAAGGGAAAGGTGTTGCATCAGATCAGCCATAAAACAGACAACGCCCTTCAAGATACCTATTAGCACTAGTCGCTGACCCGCGTAATCGCGTGAAATATGTCTGGCTAGAGTTCTAATCCTTCGTTGAATCTTAACATTGCTGTATAGGACTCGATCGACCCCCTCTACTTTAGCTTCACCTAGAGGTCCATAACCGTATTTGGCTAACAACTTGAGAAAATCATTTTTGTTTAGAAGCTTGATATTGACTTCGGGATAAAGTTCTCTGAGCTGACGCAGTTTGCGGTTCTTCTCGGTTAGCAGATTCTGTTTTAATGTAGTAAGTTCAATATACAGGTCTAATTCGGGCAAATAAAAATCAGGAGTGAACATCTCTGCTATTTTGTTGCCTTCCCATCTAAGAGGAAAGGAACGAGGCTCATAAAGCCATTCAATACAGTAAAAGTCCAAAAGCTTGGCAAAATCCTCCTCACTGGGATGAGCGAAACTAGATGACTCTAGCGTGGCAGCTAGCGTATGTGTTCCGGACGATTTCTTTCGCCTTCCCCTTGTCTTGTGGTCCTGCTCCAGTAATTGCTGAAGCTCCACTCTCTCAAAGACAACAGCGCACATGTCAGCAGCACTGTGGAGGAAACTTTTATCCGCTTCGGAGAATTGACGATGCTCATGAGTATAAATTCGAATTTCCCCGATAGCCTCTTCCTTACCAAGTATAGGAACACCGATTATAGAAGATATTCCTTGCGCTAGTGCTATTTCGGGATATTGAACCCTCTCATCTTTAGCAGCATCGGCAATAAATACCATCTTTCCGTCCAGGATATCCGGAAGGCTTTTACGGGCGTCGAGGGGACCCTTTTTCAAATAAAGGTCACTCAGGCCATATGTACCCACAGCGATCAAATATTCCTTTCGGGAATTCAGGGATAGAATGCGGCAACCATCTGCCTGCATTGCCTTGGCAGTGCTTTTAGCTATAGAATTACAGATTTTTCTTAAGCCGAAGGTCGAATTCGCGACCTTGGTTATACTCTTAAGAGCTGAATAATAGCTGCCTCTCGATTTGCCCACTTTTCTCGCACCCTATCCGCATTTAGTAAAGCCACAGGCAAGGCAAATATTGCAGCCTTCCTGGTATATTAAAGGACCACCACAATCGGGGCATTGTCCGGCCCAACTTTTAACCATCTCAGAATTCTGAGAAGATGTATTTGGATAAGTAGACTTTTCACTAGTTACTCTATTTTCTCTTTTATATTTCTCCAGCACGCTAGCAATAGCGTCGGAACAGGATAAAATGGCATGTCCGTGCTCCCAAGCAATGGAAGGGCATCTAATGCCGCGCAGTTGCTTTGCAATAGAATCTATATCTATTTCAGATCTAAGAGCCAGGGATGTTAGGCGGCTAATAGCCTCAAGCTGTGCTGCTGCACAACCGCCAGCTTTCCCTAATGTGGAGAAAACCTCAGATATTCCTCGACTATCAAAATTAACTGTTACATAGATGTAACCACATCCAGTGTTTACTCTCTCAGTTACACCCGTGGTAACCTTGGGCCTTTTGCGCGGAGCTAGCTTGCCTTCAGCTTTTTTTTCTGCCTCACCAACAGTGAGTACCTGGCTATCGCGACTCCTATCACGGTAAATAGTTATCCCCTTTAAGCCTTCTTGAAAAGCCAGCATATATACTTTAGCTACGTCATCAGTAGTTGACTCGTGAGGAAAATTGACTGTCTTGGATACAGCGCTATCAGTATATTTTTGAAATGCAGCCTGCATCTTGACGTGCCACTCAGGGGATATGTCATGGGCAGTGACAAAAAGCCTCTTTACGTCTTCAGGAACTTCTTCTATATCTTTTATTCTCTTTCCTTCAGCTAGTTGCTTCATTAGATCTGGGGAATAGAAGCCTGCCTTTCTAGCTACGTCCTCAAAATAGGGGTTCACTTCTATGAATTCTTCACCGTCAAGGATATGACGTATGTAGCTTAAGGCAAATAATGGTTCAATGCCACTGGAACAATTAGCGATTATGCTCAAGCTGCCGGTAGGAGCGATGGTAGTTCGTGAGGCATTTCTAAAAGGCGGGCCATCGGGTATATCATAAACGCTTTCCCGGAAAGCAGGAAAAACTCCTCTTTCTTGGGCTAGCGCTATCGAGGCTCTATCCGCCTCTTCAGATATGAAATGGGCAATTTCCTCGGCCGTGACTAGCCCCTGTTCACTATCATAAGGGATATCAAGTTTGATAAGCATGTCGGCAAAACCCATCACCCCTAGACCTATTTTCCTGGTGGTTCTTGTCATCTCCGTGATCTCTGGCAGCGGAAATTGATTGACATCGATGACATTATCAAGGAAGTGAACTGCCAATTTGACTGTTTGAGATAGCTTGTCATAGTCAATATATGGTTGGCCATCCTTATCCGCTACCATCTTGGATAAGTCAATAGAGCCTAGATTACAGGATTCAAAGGGAAGCAAGGGTTGTTCCCCGCAGGGATTAGTGCTTTCTATTCTGCCCAACTTGGGCGTGGGGTTATGCCTGTTTATCTCGTCAATAAATACAATGCCCGGGTCGCCGGTGCGCCAAGCCATATCGACTATTTTGTCAAATACCTCTTTGGCATTGAGATTACCCTCCACCTCCCCAGTTCGAGGGTTGGCCAAATTGTAATCGGTGCCTTTTTCCACCGCTTTCATAAACTCATCGGTTACGGCTACGGAAAGGTTAAAATTCGTTAGAGCCTCCGAGTCTTCCTTAGCCGTGATGAATTTCAGGATATCGGGATGCTCAACATTGAGTATCGCCATATTTGCTCCGCGGCGCATCCCACCCTGCTTTATGACATCCGTGGTTACATCAAAAGCTCGCATGAAAGAGACGGGGCCACTAGCGATACCACCGGTAGAACCTACTCTATCACTTGTCGGTCTAAGCCGGGAAAAGGAAAAGCCGGTACCTCCGCCACTTTTGTGAATTAAAGCAGTATATTTGACCGCATCAAAAATGGACTCCATGGAGTCTTCTATAGGCAAAACAAAACAAGCGGATAATTGCCCCAGTTCGTGGCCGGCATTCATTAGAGTAGGGGAGTTTGGTAAGAAATCCATGTTCGTTATTAACTGGCAAAATGCCTCTTCCCAAAATGAGACGTCTGCTTCAATATCATAATGTAACTCGGCCGAGGCAATATGCTTAGCGACACGGCGAAATAATTCTTGCGGCGTCTCAATAACCTGTCCTTCCCCATCCTTGGTCAAATATCTCCTTTCCAGGACCCTTAAGGCATTATCACTGAGTTTGATTCCAGAAATGACTTGGCCTTTGGCCTGGGGAGAGAATTCATCTGCGGTAAGAATGTCTTTAACCATTGCCTGAATTTGGGATGGGGAAACAGATTGTTTGGTTTGTTGGGGAACAAGTTCCTCCATGCCTGGTAAAGGCTGAGCCACCTCTAATCGCTGGCTTACCTGCTCGGTAAATTTCTCCAGCAATCTCCGATCACTTATACCCATTGATTCGGCGGCAGCGAAAACAGCTCGAGCTACTCTATCTCGACCGATGACTTTTTTGCTCTGCTTGCGATTAGTTTCGGGCATATCTATCTCCCCTTATGTCCAGCCACGGAATTAACCGCCTCAGAGGAAAGTAACGGCAGTTGGTTTTCCGGCGTTAGTTCTCTTCGTATTGCCAAACTATCCACTTCTAGTTTCAAATCGGTGATATCAGCAAATTCCCGATAAACGCTGGCGAATCGAATGTAGGCAATGTGATCCAGTTTTCGTAGTCCTTCCATAACCAAATCACCAATATAGGAGCTGGAGACCTCTCTTTTACCTGCCTTGTAGAGCTCGACCTCAATGGAGTCCATAAACTTATCGATAGCGCCTGTAGGGAGGGGTCGTTTCTCACAAGCTTTGCGAATACCCGAAAGGAGCTTATCACGGCTGAATTCCTCACGGCGTCCATCCTTCTTGATAATAAAAATATCGTGGGGTTGTATACGTTCATAAGTAGTGAAACGAGCGTTGCAGGCAATGCACTGCCTACGGCGTCTCACCCCTTCATCCAGGTTCCGAGAGTCTATAACCTTTGATTCTTGCCCACCGCAGTGAGGACATTCCATAAATTCCCCCTAAACATTGTGGTATGCAAGCATTTTACCACTAGATGTAGTAAAATGCAATAGCCATTTATGAAAAAAGCCATCTTTTTTTTGTGGGTTGACGCGTGACGTTTGATGATTGTGTAGTTTTGTGTCCGGAGGGTTGCTTAAAAATGGAAACAGGTGCCGCCAAAGTAATTCCCAATACGGACTTTGTCACATTCGGAGGCGTTTTAGGCTGTCCATCACAACTTTGTGACATCCATGCTGTTAGTTGCCGGGTTGTCAAGGTCTGTCTTGGGTATGCTAATCAAATCGTCCCATGAGTCCGACACTTCGCATATCTCAAGCCCATCGTGCTGAGCAATCTTGAGAGGGAGAAACCAGCCATGCTACAAGGCTTGAATGAAGTCATTCTATTACGGACACAGCTGAAACCGAGACGACTGACATACTCGCTCCCTCTTATGGATGATGCGCTGCTATTTGCCGGATAATGCTGCAGTGTCTTTTACGATTGTCCTGTTCAGCGACCAGGTATTTCTGATGGCTTCTATCGTTCCAATCCCGGCAGCGGCTGGATGCCCGCAGGGACCAAAGAAGTGCCACTGAGGCGCTCCCGTGGTTCGGGCTCTGACACCGGCATACGTTGTCCCATTCACCGTCTGTCCCAGTACGTTGTTCAGGAAGTCCGGATCGTTATCCACGACTCCGGCAGTAAGATGATGCGTCATAGAGTTGCATATGTTCATCAGCAACTTGAGGTCATCCTCGGATTCCCATGTTGTTATGACCTGAAAAGGCCCGAAAACCTCGGTTGTAACCAAGTCAATATTTGGCAGGATACTGTTCAGTGGTACAAATACGGCAGTGGGTTCAAAGCTACCATAGCACGATGGTATCGAATGCCCCTTTAAGCGTTTGCCGCCGAACTGGATCTTCGTGCCTTTGATACGCAGTAGCTTGTCGATGTGCTCCTCAATCGACTCGTTAGTCCAGGTCAGCACGGGTCCAATTGTAAGATCTCTTAAGCTACGTTTAGCAGTAAGTTTTTCCAGTTTCGCCAGGAGTCCAAGCTTCACCCAATTTTCGTGGACAGCCAATAGACTCTGGGCCGAACACTTCTGCCCACTGGCCGCGTATGCATCCCTATCACACTGTTCTGCTACGAGGTCGATCATAGATGGAATTGCATTCGGCCCGATTATCTTCCAATCGAACCCAGCATCTTCAATGCGGCACTTCCCTTTTGTCAGCTCCAATAGTCGCTCTGCAACTGAACTGCTGCCAGTGAACTGGGTGAACCGAACAGCGGGGTTGGTAGCTACTTTTTCCATCACTTGCCCGCCGCAATGAATCAGGAGCAGGTCTTGCTCCGGCATTCCACAATGCAGAAGCAGCCGTACAAAAGCTTCGGCAACAATGGATGTAGTTGTTGCTTGCTTGAGAACTACCTTGTTCCCCATGTACAAAGCACCCATTATCTGCAAGGCCATTATCTCGACCGGGAAATTGAAGGGCGTAATAACAGCGACGGGACCGTGGGGCCAGCGATAGTCGATGGCTTCCTCCCCTAGGTGATTGCCCGGAGTAGTTTGCCCCTTGGCAAGGAACCTGACTTGATCGCCGGAGAAATTCTCCAGGAATGTGGCTGTCACAGTGACTTCGCCACGGCATTGTTCCGTATCCTTGGGCATAACTCTCTGAATCAACCTCGTGAAGTAGTTCTCCCCTTCGCCACTTCTTAGAAAAGCGGCGAGCCTTCTGCTGATCTCTCCATACATCAGGTATCTTTCAACGTTCATGATCGGGTTATGCAAACCGTATTTGGGGCATTTTGCCAGCGACTGAATGAAAGGCGCCAATTCCTCTTCGTTGGTGTCCGGCATCTGAATAAATGGTTCACCAGAAATCGGGTCAACGACCTCTCTGTATTTCTTGGCTTCCATCCATCTCCCGTCGACGAAATTCATCAGATGAGCTGGCTTGGCTCCCGAAATTTCGTCAGGTTGCCAGGGGAAGATCTCAGTTGGACTTGATGTTCTAGCTCTGTTCATGTTCTACGTACCTCGTTTCTCCCTTATTTTTCGATTCTATGTCAGGTTGATTCATGGCCCAGTCTTCGGCATGCTACAGGTAGAGATTCGTTGGGTGAGAAGAATAGGGAATCTACATTCGTCGGGTAGGTCTGCCCGGATACCGGCGAGTTGCCCTCCCAGATGTCCTCTCAATGGACGCCTCCACCGATCAGCTTAGTAGTCTGAAAACCCATTGACAGCACCAGAATACTATCTATTTCCTCGGTCTTTGTCAAACTACTATTTCCGCTATGTCGCTCGATATATCGGCCATCAGCGCTGACTACCGGATATGAACCTTACCGTGGTAGCTCTCGTTGTAGCCTCTCGAACGACATTTCTCAAGTTAGAGCTGCCAGGTGCCTGGTCACTGACCTGGACTGTAAGGGCAATAGTCAATCCGTGGTGAGGAGTGGATGTCTGTAAGACATGCGGCACCAACAAGCATATAGATGGACAATTCCCCGAGAATGTGCTACGTTGTGGTCTGCCCAACAGTACCTGGATTAGTAGTGCTTTGAGCACGTGTTAGGGAATGATTAAGGGTTTCTTGTCGCATTGATGGAAGAAATACTGCCGAGCCTCTACAAAATTGAAGTTCCTCTCCCTGGAAGTCCTCTAAAAGCTACCAATTCTTATGTTATCAAGGGGACAGAACGGTCTTTAATTGTTGATACTGGATGGAATCGAGAAGATTGCATGGAAGCACTTGTTTCTGGTTTGAAAGAATGCAGTGTGGATTTAAAGCAGGCCGATTTCTTCATAACACACGTGCATGCAGATCACTCGGGATTAGTGTCAAGTCTCGCTGCAGAGGGGGCCAGGATTTACTTCGGGCAGGCAGATGCTGAGATTATCAGGTCTAGTACACCTGAATACTGGGAGAGAATGATCAGTTTCGCCAGTAAATGCGGCTTTCCGAGGGAGGACCTGGAAAGAGCTATCGGAAACCATCCTGGTCGCACGTATAGCCCGGATAACTCCCTGAATTTCTGTATCCTAAGAGACGGCGACACGATAGACATCGCGGATTACTTATTTGAATGCGTGGAAACCCCGGGACATACTCCTGGTCACATTTGCCTTTACGAGCCCAGCAAGAAAGTATTTATATGTGGTGACCATATCCTTTTCGGCATAACTCCGAATATCACCCTTTCCTCCGAGGAGCGGAATCCATTAAGAGAGTATTTAGTGAGCCTGGACAAAGTTTATGATTTAGAAGTTGAACTCGTACTGCCTGGACATAGAAGTGTTTTCAGGAATCAGAAAGGGCGGATACGAGAACTGGAGCAGCACCATCAAACGCGGCTTGAAGAGGTAATCGGTATCCTGGGAAGAGGCAAGCAAAACGCTTTCCAGATCGCATCACAAATGACCTGGGATATCGGTTATAAGTCATGGGCTTTGTTTCCTCCAGCACAGAAGTTGTTTGCTTTTGGAGAAGCTCTGGCTCACCTGAAATATCTGGAGGAAGAGGGACAGGTGGGATGGGATATGGAAAAGCAAGGGATTATGTTTTCTATCACGCAAAATAACAAGGGGGCGCACAAATGAGCGACGCTTACGTAGCCCTAGCCCAGAAACTCGGTTATGCTGAGTCGGAGAGATTCAGAAAACTGCTGGAGAGGCTCATGGATAAGGAAGAAGTGGAGGTAGCAGCCTCTCTTCCTTGTTCCGTAGCCGACCTTGCTGAACAGCTGGGTAAGAAAGAAGAACAGGTGAACGAAATACTCGAGGGACTATTTGACAAAGGCGTCATTTTTATGACTTCTAAGGGCTATCAATTTGCCAGGGATATTTTTCAGCTCCATGATGCAACCGCCTGTGATGTTAGGTTGGACAAGGTCTGGGGGCGTGAACTCCTCGACCTCTGGGAGGACTTTCTTCAGACGGAATGGTACGCTGATTGGGCGAAGCTCGTTCGAACCTGGAATATGCCTGTATGGAGGGTAATCCCAGCCAGAAAAGCTATCTCCAAAGAAACCAAACTCCTTCCGTCCGAAGATGTGGAGGCTATTATTGATGAGGCTGATAAGCTTGCACTAGCTAACTGCTCTTGTCGGAGACTAGCAGCAAGGTGTGATTCACCGGCTGATGTTTGTCTTCAGGTCAACCGGGGGGCAGAATATGCCATAAAGAGGGGGACCGGTAGGGAACTGACCAGGGATGAAGCATTAAAGGTCCTGGATGTTGCCGAGGAGGCCGGTCTTATACACAGTGTGTATAACAATTCCGGGGTTCCCAATGTGATCTGCAATTGCTGCACCGACTGCTGTGTCTTCTACTATCCGCTTACCAAACATGGTGTTTTGGACAAAGGAGTGGCTAGAAGCAGATTTCAGGCAGAGGTGGACAGGGCAACTTGCACAGGGTGTCAAACTTGTGTCGAGAGGTGCCCTTTTGAAGCGTTGGAAATGGTTAAGATCCAGGGGGAAAAGAAACTCAAGGCGCAGGTAATTTCGGAGAAATGCTTTGGTTGCGGAATTTGTGCCGTGGGATGCGAGTCAGCAGCCATCAAGCTCCTCGAAATCAGGGCTGCTGAGCATATCCCCATCTAAGGGAACAGCTTAGAGAGTTGGTTTCCGAAAAGAACTTGATGAGAGCGATATACGTGTTCTAAATGGTAGGTTAGTACAAAATGTCTGAAGTAAAGATTGGCGTTATTGGTGGAAGCGGGCTCTATAAGATGGAGGGGATGACAGAGATAGAGGAAGTGAAGATAAGCACGCCCTTTGGCGACCCCAGCGACGCTATTGTATTGGGTAATCTAGGAGGAGTAAGGGTTGCCTTTATCCCCAGACATGGCAAGGGACACCGGATAAGCCCCAGTGAACTACCGGCGAGAGCCAATATCTATGCCTTGAAATCTCTGGGGGTAGAAAGGATTATCTCCGTAAATGCTGTGGGCAGTCTCAAAGAAGAGATAGAACCTCTAGACATAGTCATTCCTGACCAGCTAATAGACCGCACCAAAGGAAGAGCCAGCACCTTCTTCGCAGAAGGGATAGTGGGGCATATCGCCTTCGCGGAGCCCTTTTGTCCTGTTCTGAGCCAAGTCTCGTTTGAGGTAAGCACCAAGGTCGGAGCCAAGGTGCACAGAGGTGGTACTTGTCTGGTCATGGAAGGACCGCAACTCTCTACCAAAGCTGAGTCTCAGCTTTACCGTTCATGGGGGGCTGATATTATTGGAATGACAGCTTTGCCTGAAGCTAAATTGGCCAGAGAGGCGGAAATATGCTATGTCGCACTTGCCCTGGTTACTGATTATGATTGCTGGCACCCGACTTACGAATCAGTGACTACGGATATGATTCTAACCAATCTACGGAAGGGTATTGATGCCACAAAAAAGGTCTTGAGGCTGTTACTGCCCTCGATACCACAAGGACGAGATTGTGCTTGCGCTAGTGCCCTTAAATATGCCATAGCCACAGAGAAGAAATGCATACCCAAGGAGAAGAGGAATGAGTTGGAGCTGTTAATTGGTAAGTATTTGGGGGAAGAAGAAGATGTCGGCCAGGCTTGAGTTCAGATGTTTACCTACTGCTATCGGCAGCATGCCTCACATGGATTCTAACGAGGCTTGTTCCACTATTATGAAGTATCTTCCTGACATTCCCGTCTGGCCGCAATTACCGCGACGCTCTCCTAAAGAAAACATGATTATCCAGTTCAGTGAAGGTTTTCCGGGAGTGGTTATAGATGGAGACAAGATTCACATCGAGCCCTCAGTGGAATTTGAGAGCGAGCTGGAGCAAATCCATATTGATTGTGAGCAGGATGCTTCCCGGGAGTATGGCATTTCACCCGAATATGCTGCCGGGCTTCATGCATTTGTCTCTAAAGGAACGGGCAGCGAGATAGTTAAGGGGCAGGTAACAGGTCCTATCACCTGGGGGTTGAGGGTTACCAACCAGGATGGTCTGGGTATCCTCTATGACGACACTTTAGCAGAAACCGCGGCCAAATTCCTGAGGCTGAAAGCTTTGTGGCAAGAGAATATTTTGAGGGAAATAGTGCCGGATACCATTATCTTTGTCGACGAGCCCTATTTGGTTTCTTTGGGTTCGGTGTTTACTCCTATTCCTGAAGAAAAAGTGCCAGTTTTGCTTGAAGAGGTGCTCCGGGGAATAAAAGGGATAAAGGGATTACACTGCTGTGGAAACACCAACTGGTCAGTCCTTCTGGACACCACAATCGATATTCTCAGCTTTGATGCCTACAACTATGCCTCTTCTTTGAACACTCACTCTGATAAGGTGAAATCCTTTCTGGATCGTGGTGGCAACATTGCCTGGGGGATAATTCCGAATGAGGAAGAGGCTTTGGCTAAAGAATCCTTGTCCAGTCTCCGTGACCGCCTGGAAGAAGCCATGTCTCCGTTCACCCGGGATGGCGTTAAATTCAGGCAGCTCGTAGCTCAGGGACTGATAACTCCCTCTTGTGGTCTGGAAAGCTTATCGCCTGAAGCAGCAGGTCAAGCTCTGGAATTAACGGCTAAATTGTCCGAGGATTTGAGAAGTCG
>Ga0255055_10000664_pt1 | contig 26065 bp, 22 predicted proteins | sample JV7_2_27_MG_FD_188633 | JGI IMG/M metagenome (GOLD analysis project Ga0255055, IMG submission 188633) | Seawater microbial communities from Jervis Inlet, British Columbia, Canada - JV7_2_27 | ecosystem: Environmental > Aquatic > Marine > Inlet | place: Canada: British Columbia | collected...
AATCATCAAAAGGCACGAATTTAGCATCTAATGCATCAGAATTTGGTACTGGTTGTTGGTTCTGATCTCCATCTATTTGTTCTACAAAATAATTAATTAAAACATAATGGTATTCCACCTTACCACTATCATCGTACATAATTTTATCAATTATTCCTGCTAATTTGGAAACTTTCACCATTAAACCTGTTTCTTCGTAAGCCTCCCTTTCAGCTGCATTTTCTATTCTTTCACCGAGATCCAAATGTCCACCTGGAATGGCCCAATACCCTGCATCAGGATCGAATTTTCTTTTTACTAATAATAAAGAGTTATCTCGGGTTAACATTACCCCTACTCCAACTAAAGGAACGATTGGATACTGCCTTAAATCAAAGGGTTTTAATCCTTTTTTATTAACCATTTTTAATAAGCTCTAAATTGTATTAATTATTAATACTCTGCAAAGATTATAAAGATTTAAGATTAATTAAACTATGATAAGATTATTATGGTTAGACCAACTTACTGGCCTATAGATGGGATGCCTTATAAATCTGAACCATTTACTTGGATAGTTAAAGGGAAAATAGCAGCAAGTTGGTGGCCAGACCCACCTGTAATCAAAAAATTTATAGAACAAAAGATATCTGTTGTTATAAACTGTTCAGAATTTGAAAACAGCAAGGAAATTCGAAATTCGTTTGAATTTTATCATATCAATGTTCCAGATTACGGATTACCTACAGAAACCCAAATCGAAACTTTCTTAGCCATCTGTGATAAACATAGGTTAAACGACGAATCAATTGCAGTTCATTGTGTTGCTGGTTGTGGAAGAACTGGACAATTCTTAGTTGCTTGGGGAGCAAAGAACGGTTATATACCAAAATCAATGGACCCCGTAAAATGGATAAGAAAGTACAGATCATGCAGCCTTGAGACCAAAGAACAAATGAATTTTGCTCGAAAAATAGCAAAAAAATATCAAATGATCCGATAATGTAAAGTATTTATTGTACAAATTTTATTATTTAGTAAATTTATGTTGCAATAAATCTAATTTCTATAAAATTAGATTAACAATTCTAACCGATAAGCGCTCTCATGAACAAATCTGATTATGTTTACATGATTATGGATAATATTTTGGTCTATAATATTAATCTACCTCCAGAATTTCAGAACAATGGATTAGATGATCATCTTAATAAATTCGATGAGAATTATGTTAAAATAATCGCTGGGTTTAATAAAAACTTCTTGGAACATTTTTTAACGATTTCAAAGGGTAAATCTCAGAACGATGTATCCGAATTATTAAAGAAGATGGAAAAAATCGCTTATATGGTTGGTCCTATTGGGAATCTTAGCTATATTGGAAGCGATCAAGTAGAATACATTTTAACAAAAATAAATGATCTCAAGATCGATGAAATAATCGAAGAAAAAATTAGCTTGGTTGCAGATGACCAACTAAGACAACAATTTGGTGGTGGTAATTACAACACTTCAGAAGCACTAGAAAACCAATTAGCAAGCGCTGCGTTTTATTTAATGAACATGGGATATTCTCGAGAAGATATTCAAGAAAAATTTAACGAAGTGCGACAAGATCCTTCGAGATTAGAGTCCTTGTTTAACCTACAACAAAGAGAAATTTATAATTTACCTTCAGAAATACAGCGACCGTCCTCAACCTCCCAGCCAAGTCCTCAAGAAACATCGATAGATCAAAGTAATGGTTTAAACGCATCAATTGCTCAACATATACAAACCATTCATCAAGATATTACAGAAGAAAGAGCGCAAAAAGTTATTGTTATTCTAGAAGAGATAAAAGCCCACGTTAAAGATGACCTCTCCGAACTTCAAGAGAAAGTATTTAAACAAATGCACCCGGATAGATTAACTCGTGCGCTTAAGATACTTAAAACAACAAAAAGAAAATCAAAAAGAATGAATTTGTACATTGAATGGTTTACCGATAGTTTACTACTCTCAAAAATTGAGCTAAAAGTAGAGCATTGGCAAGTTTCATCATCTGCAGACCACTCCAGTGCTGGAGTTTACACTGCAGGAATAGATTTCTCAAGATATGATAATATTGTACGGGATTTTTCCGATGCTAAATTAACCAAAGTAGTTAACATTTGTAGACGCATTTTACAGAAGCCATCTAAAAAAGCGATTCAAAAACTTGGTCAAGATCTTATAAGCGAAACTGGGTTTGATGAACACCTTTATTTTACAGATTAAATTTATATGAGTTAATTATTAACTCATTTTAAAAACCGTTTTACCTCTTATAATAGTTTCCATTACCTGTATGTCTTTAATTTCATCTTTCAGAACTTTTAAAGGATTACGATCTAAGATTGCAAAATCAGCCAGTTTTCCTACTTCTATGCTCCCCTTAATGTTTTCCTCAAAAGCAGCGTATGCAGCGTTAATAGTATAGGTTTTTAAAGCCTCTTCCATACTTAAACACTCTTCTGGAATAAAACCATTTCTAGTTACTAAAGCATGTAATCCTAAGATAGGGCTAGGATCTTCGATCGGACAATCTGAACCTGAAGCAAGAACGACGCCCGCATCAACAATTGATTTCATTGGATAAGTATATTTACATCGTGCTTCGCCAAGCCGTTTTACCAACCAAGTGTATTCTGAATTAATAAAGGGTGGTTGACACGAAGCTATTACGCCATTAGTAGCCATATCTTTAATAACATCCTTAGTTAACATAGAGGCGTGCTCAATTCTATGGCGATGGTCGTCCCGAGGAAAAGCTTTTAAAAGCTTTTTATATAAATCCATGGCTATTCGATTTCCTTTATCGCCGATTGCGTGAATCCCAATTTGAAAACCATCGTTATGGGCTACAACCATCTTCGCGTAAATTGCTTCCTCCTCAACAACACAAAATCCACACGCTTCTGGCTCATCCGAAAAGGGTTCGAACATACACGCCGTTTTTGCTCCGAAAGTACCGTCGAGAAATAGTTTTAAAGCACCAACCTTAAACTTACTATCTTTCTTTCCACCATCTAAGGGAGGTTTTCTTAATTTGAGCAATTTTTTAGGTTTCTCAGTATTGATTAAAGCGTACCAATTTTGTAAGATACTATTTTGGATTGATTTACGTAATGGCAGTTCCATTGATCCTGCGTCACCAAATTCTCCCGTGCTATCGGCACTAAGTATACCTTGAAGCGATGTCAATCCTTTCTGAGCGAAAATCCTAAAGGCTTTAACAGCCGCTATTTTTATTTTATCTACGCTTGGAAATGACATTTTAGATAAAATGATGTCTAATGCTCGCTCAGATATAACGCCCGTAAGATTCCCATTACTGTCTTTTCGTATTTCACCACCTTCAGGAACTATTGTATGCTCGTCTATTTTTGCTAGCTCTAACGCTTTACTGTTTGCGATGCCCATATGTCCGTCATATCTCAACACAAAAACAGGTTGGTCGGGGCATGCTTCGTCTAAATCTCCCTTATTAGGTAACTTCGGAACATCGAATTTTTCCTCGCTTAGATTAAATACCATCATAAGCTCGTCTTTGTTTTTTTCTTTTGATACCTTCCCTAAATATTCTTTTAACTCTTCAATGCTTTTCACATCTGTTACATCGGGACTTAATAAATAAAAAATATAAGTAATCGGATGGAGATGACAATCAATAAATCCCGGAAGCAAAGAATGACCCTTTAAATTAATAAGCGTAGATTCAACCCCCAAGACTTTTTTAACCTCTTCAAAATCGCCAACAGATACGATTTTTTCGCCTTCAATTCCTACAGCCTCGACGAAGGGTTGATTTTCATTTATAGTTATTATTGATCCCCCAAAATAAATTTTTTTTTCTAAATTTATCATGCTCATAAAACCAGTATTTGATAGTTTTTAATTATATAAGAATTAATTTAAACAAAATAAAAATTGATTTTTTCCATTGAGTAAGTATTTTATAAGAAAAGTTTTTAAAATTTAGAATAATTCTAGTGGATTAATTGCTAAAATGCAAAATGTTTCCGCTAAATAGATTAGGCGAATAGAATATGGTAAAGAAATCTGACTTAAAGAAACTTAATTCCATCATGCAAGAAGGGAATGAATTTAAAAACCTTAAGGAATACAATAATGCCGTCGAAAAGTATTTAGAAGCGTTAAGATTTGTTGAAGAGAGAGTTAAAGAACCAGAGGAGCGTGAAGATGAAACAACAAACATTAAATCACAAATAGACCAAATTTATTCTGTAAAAATTATTGATATCGTTGAAAAGGCAAGAAATTTTATCATAACGAGAGATTTTCATTCTGCCTTCAACACATTTGACGAAGCAGCGAGAATTGCTGATAAGATAGTAGATAAAGATTTGAAAGATTATGAAGTTAAAGAGATTAGTTATCTAATAAACAAAACAAGGATTGAAGAATCTCTCTTTCAAGCTGTCTTAGTGAAGAATGAACAGGAGTTAGATAAAGCCATAAGCATGTTATACGACACACTAAACGCTGCGAAAGATTTTTATATGGAAGATCTAGAAGATCAAATGATTAAAAAAATTGAAGATACTATTAATCAAACTTATTCAGTAAAAGTTTCCACTCTAATTGAAAATGCCAACCAATTTAAAAATAATGGTAAACTTGATAAATCTCTTGAAGAATTCCAGCTTGGTTTGGAACTAGTAGATAAATATTTTGATTCTGACTTAAAACACACAGAAAAACAGAATATAATAGATTTAAGTAATCAATTATACTCCGAGAAAATAAAAGCAATCATGGAAGATGGTAAAAAACTATTTGAAGAAAACACTTTCAAGGACGCTGCTGAAAAATTCGAAGAAGCTATAAGTATCTCTAACAAAATGTACGATACAGATTACAAGAAATTAGAAATACAGAGAATAAATTCAATGGCATCAGTAGTGCTAAATCCAATCTATTTGGAGAAAATTAATCCCCTCTTTAATAAAGGAAAAGAACGAATAATAAAAGATAACTTTGAAGAAGATATAGTTGTAGTGAATGAGGCTTTAGATTTATTTGATAAGTCCTTAGAATTGGCTGATAAAATGGTTGATTCAAGCGAGAAGAGCAAAGTTTTGAGTGATATAACTAATTCGATTAATAATACTTGCAAAATTCGAATCAAATTTATTAAAGAAAAATCTATTCAAAAAATTGGGCAACGAGACTACGAAAAGGCTATTAGTGATCTATATGCGGCAATTAGCGTAGCAAAAAGATTGCCAATTTCTGATGAAACTAACGAAGACTTAGAAGATTTAAAAAATACAGTCAATAAAGTGTATTTAGCTCAAATAGATGAGGTCGTCAGGGAGGGAACTAATAAATTGGCGAACAAAAATTACGACGAAGCTATTAAAATCTTTAACAGGGCATTAGAAATGACCAATAAAATGTACCTAACTCGAGAAATGGAAGAAGAAATTAATAAAATTAAAGGTTTGGTGTATCAAGCAGAATTAAAAGACTTAGTAGATCGTGGGGATTTATCTGAAGAACTCCAGAAGTTTGAAAAGGAGTTAGATAAACTAAATAAAAAAATGGATTATGCAAAAACAATAGATGACCCTACGCGTAGATTTCAAGAGATGGAGCTGATCAAGAAATCCATTGACGAGGTGTTTTATTCCAAAATTAAACTACTAGTCGAACAGGGCGTCCAACTAGCAGAAAGTGAAGAATTTGGTGAATCCTTTAAAAACTTTGAAAATGCAATTAACATTAACGATTCAGTAAAAAGTCCAGAATTTAAAAATCGCATCGCTATCAAATACGAATATAGGCTAAAATTGATTGATAAAGCTAAATTAGAAATAAAAAAACGATCTTACGATACCGCTATCAAAGATTGTAATAAAGCGATAGAATTAGATAGCACTTATATCGACGCCTATTACTACATCGGCATTGCAAATAACGAGAAAAAAGAATATAACAACGCGATTGTGTACTTCAAAAAAGCGATCGATCTCAATCCGAATCACGCAAAAGCTTGGAACCACATGGGATTTAGTTACGAAAAATTGGATCAATTTGATCAAGCAATAGATTCTTATAAAATAGCGGTTGGGTTTGAATCCACTTATACTTTAGCCCATTATAATTTAGCAAACGCATATAAACACGAGAAACAATATAATGTAGCAATTGAATCCTATAAAAAAGCAACAGAAATAGACCCGAATTATGCGTTCGCTTGGCTTTTTATGGGGTATACTTATTTAGATAAGAATGATTACTATTCAGCACTTCAAAACCTCGAGAAAGCAATTGATATTGACCCGGATCTTGGAAAAGAGATTAATCCTTTTATTGATACCATTAAAAAATCAATAGAAAAGCTTCAAAAAGGTTTATTAGAGAAGTTCAATAATAAATAACGCTTTTTCATATATTAATTATTCTCAGATTCTGAAATAAGCTTTAATCTGCACTAATTTAACGATTAAGTAAATTATAAAATAAAAAGAAAAGAAAAGAAAAAAAAACTAAAAGCAGATTTATAATAGATTTGAAGCGTATTGTTCCACTAAATACTCGATTTTACTAGAATCTAATTGTTCTTTCTCAAGTTCAGGGCACATATGCTCTAAATGAAGCAATAAATCATTTAATCCTGATTCTACTTCCTGGATATCAATGTCGTCGCTTTCACTAACTACTATCGAGCCCATAAGATGTTTCGATCGTTTGAAGAGGATAAGATGCCCCCCCATTTTAAGCTGATCAAGTTCTGAATTAAAAGATTCTCTTACAAAATTATGGATGGCGGTAAACAATCCCCCTTGTAATATATCTTCATTTGAGGATGATGTTAAAGGAACTCCTCCCTGATCAAAAACGGTAATCGCTCTAAGGTTTGTTTTTTGGGTCAGTTGCTTGCCAGTCAATTTATAATAAATCTTCATAAAAGCTTTTACAATTCCATATCCAGTTTTACATGAAATCGGTAATACTTCAAAAGAAGGTAGATCTTTCAAATTCAAAGCTTCGATAATTTCAGCAATTGATGCAACAGGTTGTAGATCGTACTTATTTGCTAGTATTATTAGGGGTTTCTTCTTAAAAATGGAAGATAACTTCCATAGCTCGTCTCTAGCTTCGTTGAATCTTTCTCGAGCGTATGCGTCAATCATGAATATTACACACTCAGCAGTCGAGGCTTCTCCAATCCATAAATTTCTGAAATCTTTTTGCCCACCCATATCCATAACATTAATACGAATTCCTTGAACTTCAATTTGAGATAATTCTTTACCCATCGTTGGTGCATGTTCCATGAAAGTACCATTCTGTAGGAAGCTAATCATGGTCGTTTTGCCAGCACTGTCAAGCCCGGTTATAACAATCTTTTTTTCTTTGGTAAATACTCGTTTTAAAATATCTTTAATTCCCATTATACTCAGTTTTAATTTATTTTATGAAAAATACTAAAAATTATATCTTGAAAATATAGTAAAACTTTATAGTTAAAAACGAAATCATTTAGCCTTTTGTTTGTTATGGTGCCACAGAATTATTTTTTTTGCTACGTTTATTTTCCTTTTTATCAATAGAACAAAAAGAATTTACTATAAAATTACAAAGCTAAAAGTAGATTAAATTCTTGCTGATATTTCTGATTGAATTAATATTATAAGAAAAAAAGAAAAAAAATCGTTATTATTCCTCTACTACCAATTTTGCAATCCAGGTTCCCATTATTTTCTGCTCTTCTTCGACATTGACGAATACATATTTCTCATAAAAACCTTTTGTTCCTAATAAGAGGGCCAACATAGCAACTATTCTAAAACTGATAAAAACAATTTCAATCTGAAATAGTTGTCCAAGTCCCCATATAAAAAAGAACAATCCCATACCTATTGCTAACCCGTTGCGACTTTTTCTTCCGTCTTTTATGAGAAAGTAAGCAGAACCATAACTTACAATCATCGCGTAAATTATAAAAGGCATTGACGAATCAACCAAAACTCTTCCGATTGCTAGGTAAAAACTGCAAAGTATGGGAAGAGTGTATAGTTTAGGTAAATTTTTTAGATACAACATGAACTCCAATTGAATTGTAAATAAGATGAACCCGAGGATCATTCCAATTGTGATTCCTCCAGCTACTTTGATATCAATATCCAAGTCAAACGAGTAGATTGCAATATCGATTGTAGATCTAAACAATACAGCTGCAACATAAATTAATGCCGCCATTAGCATTCTGTTTTTATTCATCTTCCAGTGTTTTAATGTCGTAAGAATAGCAATCAGACCCATAGTAAAATAAACGAGTTCCATAATCAATAAGCTTATTTCCGCCATTTTAAGTTTTTACCTCCTGTTTAAATGGTTTAAACACTCCCAGTGAGAAAATAACAATAAAAGCAACATAACTTATAATGATTATTCTTGATAGCAATGCTTCGTGTACGAATTGAGTGCTAAATGCTAGCGTGAAAAATATTGCTATACCAAGAGCGCCATTGTCCTTCATGCGAATCGCCGTAAAGTATAGAAAGATAATACTTGCTGCACCGGCAATAGTTGTGTAATCCTCAAGCCAAGCGTAAAATCCGGTAAATAAATAGAGAAAAAACATCCCTGCGAAAAAGAATATAGCTGAGAAATGCAAAACTTCCCATCTATTAATATAAAAAATCAAAGTAAGACCCAGGGTCACCATGATGGCTACAGAGGTATTATAAATACCAAATTCAGCGCTAAATAATTCATCCATAAAGGGTGTAGTAAACGGGGTATTTCTCAACAGAAACTCGGTGACAGCTAGTATCGAGAAGTTAAGAAAAGTACTAAAAATAATTAATCGTATAGTATTGTATTTTCCCGTTTCTTTCTTGTCTTTTAGAAGGTTCCTGCCTAAAATTAATGTCGCCAAAGGTATAAATACTGCACTCGAAAGATTAGCCACAATTCCAAGACTTGATATTAATAAATCTTCTGCCATTTTACAAAAAACTTCCTTTTAGTTTTATTTCTGGTTTAAGTATTTTAGATTTAATTTCTTTAAAAATATTAGAAAGATCAATTAAGATGTTATTTATAGTGATATTCTTTTCTTGGTTAATCCCTTCAAAGATGATTCTTTGATTCTTAGTTAATACATGCTCGTTTAAAAGCCCATTCTGTTCTAATGTATCAATTAAGCTTTGAAGCACAGGCTTATAAATTTCTGTCTTGTCTTTTTTATGAAGTAGGACCGATAATGAGAAGAGATCATCTCTATTAGCACTTTGACTTACCCTGAAAATATACGACAAAACACTGTATTTGCGGTATTTATCGACAATGAATTCTCCTGTTTTGGAACCAATTGGAAAACATGTTGATAGAATTTCTGACTCTACTGACTCACCTAGTGATGGATAGGAGCTAATAATCTCGGGATTAGAATTTACATATCCTCCAAGTTTACAAATTACGCTATAATCTGAAGCCATTTTAATCACTATGTCTTTTATTTAAAAGAAAATAAAAATAAATTATAATAACAACGTAAAAGTGTGGTAATAAAAATGGGAAGTTTTTCGGATTTTTCTGTTCTGTTGTCACAAATAAACTTTTTTACACACAAATAAAGTCAAAATAGTTTTTAAAAAAAACTAAAAGCTCATTGCCTTTAGAAACTTTGGCTATAGCGTCATTTTAGATAGAACAGGTCTTGTAGCAAATCATTGATTGATAAAAATGTAAACTATTATAAATTTCAAAAACTCAATATTAATTAGTTTTAAGTTGCGAATTTTGTAAACTGCGAAATTTTAGAATTATAGTTTTTCTATTTGATCCACGATGGTTGAAAAAGCTCAAATTGGTCTGCTGGATAGGGCAGAGATTGAGGAAAAGAATTATAAATGGGAGAAAGCTGCCGAATTATATGAAGAGGCTGCAGAAATATTAATAAAAGAAAAAAACCTAGAGAATGCCGCAAAAATTTACAATAAGCTTGGAGATATATGTCTACGAGCTGTTTTAGCATCAGAAATTAAAGAAGATTATATAAATTGGGATAAACAGGCTATTGATGCTTTTAATAAGGCAGAGGATCTATTTATGCGTTCCAAACATAAACTATTAAGTATAGAATGCAAAGCCAAAGCCTTTAATGCTAAATGTTATGTTATTACTTCAGTTGAAGAAGCGAGAAAATCTATAAAAAGAGCATTTGAAATCTTTTTAGAACTTAATGAAAATTATTCAAAAAAAGGTGACAATAAAAATAGTTTACGAGTATCAAGTTTGGCAATAGAATCAATAACTTTTTCCATGCTTTTAAGCAGTGATCCTTCTGAATTGGTCTTTCATTGCCAATTGGTTCGCAATTTATTCAATAAGAGTTGGATACTTTTAAAAGACTATGATACACTCGAAATAAGATTGAAGCTACTCTACGGTGAAAACATAATAATTGCCATTAATCGGTGGACTGAACTTACTTACGGAGATAAAGAGCAAGAAGAAATCATTAAATTGTATCTAAAAAGATTAGAGGAAACAATAAAATTAGCAGAAAATTGCGATGATGTTGGTATTCTTGGCTTCCTTTATCTTTTTCTTGGTTTTGCCTATTGTATATATGGAGGATTATTTCTCGAAGAAAAAGCAAAACAAGCAAAGCTAGCCGAAAAAGGATTTGACTCGATGGAAAGAGCCGTTCAATTATTAAGAAATGTAAGGGATAATCGTTGGATTATAAGTCAGATATATATGTTAGATTATCAAGCTGGTCTCTTCGGCAGATACGAGTATTTGCAGAAGAGAATTTTAAAGGATGTACGCGAGGTACAAAAATTCGATAACATTTTCGATAATCTATATACAGGACTTTTTTTCTTCATAGATTTCATATCTTTGAGTTACTATAACGATTTTGCGGGTAGGAGTTTTTTAAAACCTGATGTACGCAAGTCTTATGCCAAAATAGGAATTGAATATGCTAATAAAGCCTTAAACAGACTTGCATTTGGTCCTTATATTGTTTTTATTTATCAATACTTAACGCATTTTTATTCTCAATTGGTTATTCTTGCAACAGCACAAGATCCCCAAAAAGAATATATTCAAAAAATGATGTTTTACGCTAATAAAACTGAGAGTCTTTCTAAAGACTATAGAGGTGGTAATGTAAAAGCAGCAGGTTATATCTCGCTTTATAGAGCATATAAGATTATTGCTGATATAACAAAAAATAATGAAGAAAAAATCAACAATTTAACTCTTGCTATCGAAGCTGCTAGAAATTGTATCAAATATTCAATTGAGTCCTATAGACATTTTTTAGCCATTCAAATACGTTTAGCTCTACTCTATGAGGAATTAGGAATACTAGCAAATGAAGAAAAATCCTTTAAGGAAGCAATGGAGATATTCCTCAGGATTATAAAAGAAACATCAGAAAAAGGATATTATTATTATACTGCTGCTTGTTATGAATATATTGCTCGATTAGAAGATCGTTTAGGAAATCACACGATTTCTGCAGAATATTATGAAAAGGCTCAAAACGCTCATGAGGATTCACTATCATCAATAAAGTTTAAACCCTTGAAAGACAGAGTTAATACTAAAATTAAGTATACTAATGCTTGGAATTTAATCGAAAATGCAAAGGCAAACCATAAAAGAGAAAAACACCTAATTGCAAAAGCAGAATATGAAAAGGCATGCATTATTCTTAGAGACCTACCCGATTATAATTATGAAGCTTCATATTTCTATTCTTGGGCAATTCTGGAAAATGCGGAGCAACACAGTAAACTTGAGAATTTTCAAGAAGCCGTAAAATGCTACCAAAAAGCAAAAGATAATTTTAAGATGGCTAAGATGGCTATAAGATATAAAAGAAAGTCGGAAAAACGGTCAATAGAATTAAAAAAGCTCGAGAAAGTAGCAAATATAAGAATTGATTACTGCTCAGCTCGAATAAATATTGAAAGAGCAAGAGTGTTAGCAAAAGGAGGAGACCATCTCAATGCTGCTGAGCGATTTGCCCTTGCTGCAACTCAGGTTAGTAATATTTGCACTTTGTTTAAGATCAAGCGTGAACGCGGAAATCTAGAAGCCTTACATTACCTTTGTAAAGCTTGGGAGAATATGGAAATTGCCAAAATCTATGAAGACCCCATTAAATATGCAATGTCAGCAGAATTATTTTCAAAAGCTAGTGAATTATTCAGAGAAAGTAAATTAAAATTATTAGCTATAGGAAATTCAAATTTTTGTTTAGCTTTAGAGCAAGGATGCAATTTTGATAAATCTTATGACATTGACGAAAAAAGAAATTTATTCTCAAAGGTTAAAACACTGCTTAGAAATGCAGCTTTTTCTTATGAAAAGGGATTTTTTAAAAATGGAGCAGATTGGGCTTTAGCAACTTCAACTTATTTCGATGCAGCATGGCAATTAATCCAAGCTGATGAGGAGTTAGAAATTAATAAAAGAAAATCACTTCTAAATATTGGCTCAAATTATTTAAAGTCAGCAGCAGAACTCTTTGGGAAATCTGGATATAAAGATAAAGAAAGGGAAGTTTTGGAAAGGTTAAATAGAATAGTTAAAGAAGAGAAAATACTTGTTTCTGCCTTAAATACAATAATAAAACCCTCTGTTTCAAGTAGCATTGAAGGGATAATTACGCCATCTTGTCCGATAGAAACAAGTCAATCACCACGGATAAATGAAATTCAACAGTATTCTGAAGAAGTAAGTAAATTCTTAGAAATCGATAGTAAAACAAAAAAATTTGAAATAGAATATAAAGATTTGTTAATAGATCATCCAAAGTCCCCTAGAAATCAGTGTAGAGTTGGTATTGCTCAAATTGGTATTTCTAATTCCGGTGATATAATGAATGAGTTCTATGAAGAAAAACCTAAGGGTCTATTAACACTTAGAGAAGATAAGATCAATCAAATTGAAACGAAAGCGAAAGAGATGATTGAAAGGGCTCATCAAGCAAGCGTAGACATTTTATTATTCCCAGAAATGGCAATTGATCTCAAATATACGCAATTTCTAGAAGTTATATCGAATCTTGCTAAAATATATGGTATGTATATTATCCCTGGGTCATATCACAATATTGAAACAAAAAGTAATGTTTGCTTAGTAATAGGCCCCGAAGGAATCCTCTGGCAACAAAAAAAACATCTCCCCGCAATTATTAGCCTAGATAAAGGTAGATTTAAAGAAGGAATAGAAACTGCTATTCTACCCTATAAAACAATTGTATGTAATACAGAATATGGAAGAGTAGCTATTGCAATTTGCCGAGATTTTCTTGATATGGATTTAAGAGTTGAATTAAAAAATTTCGAGCCCCCTGTCGATATAATTTTGAATCCCGCATTTACACCGGTTACAGTGGATTTTAGAGCAGTACATTTTGATGCGCGTAGATCTATCTATGCTTATACTTTCTTTGCAAACATAGCCGATTATGGGAACTCACTTATATATACACCAGAAAAAGAACGTGTAGAAAGGAATATCCCTCCAAAAGAGGAAGACTTAATCTATAAAGATGTAGATCTATTTCGACTTCGTTCTGAACGCAAAAAATGGGAGCAGAAACAGAAGAAAGAAAAAGGTTTTATCCAAAGCACAAGATAAGAGGATTCAGATTCTTATCTTATTAAAATGTAAAAAAATAAATTGAATTAACTGTAATTAATTTCATAATTTTAATTTCAGAACCAAAACTTTTAGAAGCTCATAGCTTTTAGAAACTTTGGCCATAGCGTCATTTTAGATAGAACAGGGATTTTAGCGAATAATTTTTCTCCTACAAATCTGTCGTTATCGGTGTTATGTTTTGATAAATCTTGGTTAATATGTGCTTCGTACACATATTTACGAACCGTCTTATTAGTGTTTAATAGGTTTGCATAAGAATTCCACAGCGTTTTGCTGGAAGAACTCTCATTATAAAAGAGATATTCGCATGCATTGCCATTTCTAAAATATGTGAACAAAACTCTGGCAACCTCGTCGTCGTATTTCTTTAATTCAGTCCTTGAAAAATGTGAATTATTTTCGAGTAAAGATTCTAACAAGGTCGATGCTATATCAGCGCTAGCTAACCCACATAAGATTCCTTCGTAAAAGAATGCTGTAACTAATCCTGCTGCTTCTCCTAACACGATAACGCGATCTTTTGAAAAGGAACTTATTGGATGTTTTGATATTCCCCCACTTACAAATGGAATAGATTCGTCCCATTTTATACCTTTCAAAAAGGGTTGAATATTTTGATAATTCTTAAGAATTCTAATTAACTTGCTCTTAAGCTCTGCGGGACTTTCTCTATTCCCTAAGTATCCCGTTGCAATTCGTCCTTTCCCGACGTTAAAGAAAAAGGGACCGTTCTGACTAATCTTGGGATTTAAATGAAACATGTATTGGAAATTGAAATTTTCTTCTAGAAGGGATTCGTTAGCATAAATATTTGTATAAATTCCCATATAGGATTCAGGGGTATTAAATCCTAAAGATTTTTGTAGTGGAAAACCTCGAGAACCTGTAGCTAGAACCAAAAGTTTAGTAGAATAGGATTCTCCTTTGTTATTGATGACTTCAATGTAGTCAGAATGCCGTTCAATTTTGGTAATACTTTCGCTAAATTGAGTAGTGCCCCCTTGGTCTCTAAATTTATCGATAAGCTTTTTGATTAATATTTCTGTATGAGATATTTTACCGAGTGGTGCTCCAAATTCTTTAGAGTGTAATAGTCCATCGTATTTCTCGCTTTTGTAATTCAATTGAACAAATGGTCGCGGAAATATTGAATCGTCGTTCCAAAAAATATCGTCGACAAACGGTTTGTTATGTTCAGCAAATATGTTTGTTCTTACGGGTATTTCTCGATCGTAGTCCTGTGCTTCTACAAGAAGCGTTTTTGCGTATTTTGAAGCTTTGTAAGCGAAGGAAGCTCCGGAAATTCCAGCACCAATAACAATAAAATCATACATAAACTCCCAAAATCATTAACCATAAAAAAAGATTGTTTTATTTTTCCGATTCTTAGAAATCTGGTTAGTTATTAGAATTAGCAAAAAAAAATCAAATGATATTTTGAATTGTTTTTGTTATTTTTTCTAAATTTACTTCTGCCATCCCGAGAGGGACCGAAGACTCGTATAACACGACTATCAATAATGGATCTAACTTCCAAGGAATATCAATTATTCTCGAAAATACTTTTTGATTATTCTCCAAACTATAAAATGTCAAAGAGTATTCAGTGTTTGCAATATGCCTAATTTCTAATTCTTTTAGAGAGGACAATAATATATCTTGTGGTAAGGACGTAAAAATTATCTTTCCATTTATAGTAAATAATCCTGCTCCGAGAATTTCGTTTTCAAGGGTTAATTTTTTAATGAGCTCGATTATCTTTTTATATAATGGCTGACTTGAAGATAACTCATCGTCACCTTTTATAATTGAAACAATTTTAGCATCAAATTCGCTATTATGGATTTCTTCGTAATCTTCCACAACATTATCCTCGAGGAATTCTTTAAATACTTGAATAATATTCGCTAATCTAGAGTTAATATACAAAATATTAGCGCTTGTATCGGCTAAAAGCGCGTAAATATGCTCGCCTGCTACCTTGAAAACAATTCTAAAACCACCCATTTCTAGGACTTCGGGCGTTTCTTTAGAAATAACGCTTTCAGAAAAGGAAAAAATAGCCGAGAAAAAGGGCGTTATCAGATTTGGTTCGATATTCTCAAAATTTTCTGTGATATTCCTGCTGTATAGACAGGCTCCCGCCTTATTCAAAATAAAAAGTGAGTGTAACTTCATCTTGAACTACTCTGAAATATAATTATAGAAAGATATAGAAATTTACGCTTTTAAGTATTTTTAAATGATGACTGGGTTTTAATTAGCATTAAAAAATTAAAAAAAATCACCTTTTTTTTCATAATCGTGATCTTTAAATAGAAGGTTAAATGATCCCATTTAAGAAAGTTGTGTGATCGTGTAGAACAATCTCACAACCTTAAAATACATGAAAAAGCTAAGAAAATGACTGAAAACGACCTGAATAAAATTAGGCTAAAAAAGGCTGAAACACTGTTAAAAACTCAATCCATGCCAACAGATATTGTTAAAATCCATTCGGCAGAAGAATTTGAAAATTTGAAGAAGGAGTATCCCGATACGATTTTAATCGTAGATTTCTGGGCAGTATGGTGTTCGCCTTGTATGATGTTTGCTCCGGTATTCGAAAAAATACAGAAGGAACACTATCAAGAATTTATTTTTGTAAAGATTAACGTTGACGAAGTTGGTTCTATTGCCCAAAAATATAGAATTACTGGAATCCCAACAACGCTGTTTATAAAAAACGATGAAGTTATACATAAAGTTGTTGGTGCCGTTAACGAGGAATATATTAGGAAAGTATTAGAAAAGCTAAGATCGTTTACTTAATTTTTTTTTTTAATTTTGTAAGAAAATTGTTATAATTTAATTATTTTTGGTGAATATCCTTGGAAAGTATATCAAAACAATTAGAAGATATGGTTGAAGAGAAGAAAGTTTTCAAAAGTGGAAAGCTATTTAAATGCATATTAGGGCTTAACGTAATAGAATCGAACGTCTTTTCATATTTATTAAAACACGATAACGTAACTACTAGGGAATTGACTGGTGTATTTAATAAAGATAGAAGTTCAATTCAAAGAGCTCTAATGCAGTTGAGTGCCCTCGATATTATCGAGAAGCGATCAATGTCGTTAAAAGAATTCAACGTGAAATTGGGTGAAGGAGAAACAAATAAACGTGGATATTTATATGTTTACGGCGCCAAAGATCTTGAAACTGTAAGAGTCCAATTACGTGATTTACTTGACAGGTGGTATAAATCTATGGTAAATTATATTGAAAATTTAGATAGCATTTTTGATTGCTACGAAAAAGATGGAGAAACTTGCTAGACTGTATTTTATTAAATATCTACTAACCATTTAGTCTAGTACAATATTCCCTTATTACTTACTACTTAGGGCTAAATTTTAAAAAAAAAAGAAATTAGAATGGTAGAATTATTAAAGTTACACCTACTAGTAAGCCAAGTAAATACGCCACGATAACATAGAGTATAAAAGCAACGATGGTCACCCCAATTGCTCCAAAGATTCCTGTATTGTGTCTGGCACTAATTATCAACCACGCTACAATTAAAACAATTACCCATGCTACCCAACCATTTAGGAACAAAAATGTTAGAGCATAGATAACCGTTATTATGAAAGAAGTTAAAAATACTGATCCAAACTCCGTGTGCCTCACACCACTGAATAAACTCAAAGCGATTTTAAGAAATATTGCCATGACTATAAGAAAGATCAAGTAAAGGAGAAGAAACCACATAATGTCTTCAAGGGTGCCAAAGGTTTGAGCCCAATCTTCGTTAAAGATGTCAAATAACATAATAGAACCTCAATATATTTCTAATATTTCTTAGAATATCTTGAAATATTTATTTATTATTTATTGATTATAAATATTTAATTTTATCAGTTAATTCTATAAAACACGGGTTTTCTGAATTTATTATTACATCCAAGAAGCAACTTTTGGAGTTTGTGCTAAAATATCCACAAGATCGTCGTATTCAATACATTTAATTCTAGGATCGACAGTATTTGGTTTAATCCCTCGCGCCAATAGATCAGGTAATAATGCAAATACCGATATTGAGAGGTTTAACAATTGATCCAATAAGGTTGGTATAGTTCCACTTAGTGATGTCCCAATTACACCATCATGAATTAGAACGAATGCAATATTGGTGTTATTTTCAACCTGTTCAGTCATAATTCCTAACAAATTATCTAGATGCATCTGTTTTCTAGTGCTGAATCCGTATAAATATACAATATCTTTCTCAATTTCTATCATAATCACCTCAACATATCAATACCTATACATTACATCTGCTTCTAAGATAATTTTTGAAATTTCTTGCATGCTAGCTACTTTTACGCTATCGTATTCTATTAAATCTGAAGGATTAATACCCGCTATTTCTAAAGCAGAGTCTAGAGCATAAATCTCTAAATCAGAGAGTTCTATTAACCTAAATATATTCGTAGGAGGGTCCATATTGACTTTCGTAGGATCAAAATTCTTAGATAAGAAGTAAACCGAATCGCCCATAAATATTATCTTACACCGATCTAGATCTCCTACAGCCATTATTCCTGCACCCAAGCGAATCGCTTCGACAGCTGAGTTCTTACCAATGGGGGAATCCTCGCATATAATTACTACTGATTTAACCATAGTTCATCATTATCCTCCAGGACCAAAAACTATTACTCTATCAGATTCTGCCATCCACTCTGATAATCCCCCTAAACCTACTTGAGATGCTCTTTCTATTAACTCCTCAGATTTTAAGCCAGTAAAGTTCATCCATGTGCTACACGCAGATAGATTCAGATCGTTCTCGCTAATAAAATTTTCGAGCCGTTTAGGTAAATTTCTCATTGATGAGCTTATATTAATTTCACGCTTTGCACTATATACTCCACTTCCATAAAAAAAAATACCTAATATATTATGACCCTTCTTTAGGATTGCCGCTCCTAAGTTAAGCATCGTATCCAGCGCTTCGAATTTATAAGGTTCAACGCATACGATAAAGGTAAAAACAACCATATTAACAAAATAAATTTTTTTAAATAAATAGTTAATGCTAATATTTAGTTCAATAAAAAGAGAAGTCAATTTTTATTATATAGTTTTTTATATATTTAGAGTGTTGTAAATAAATCTTACAGGTAGAACTGCTTAGAATTTTTCAACATCTTGTATTAAAATATTTAAATCTCGCTTTTATTTAATAATTTTTCACGATTTAAAAGAAATATGCTATTTCGAGTAAGATTTTTTTCTTTATATTAGATAAACCTAATATTTATATATCTTATTCTATTCTATTTTCATAGAAAACATACTTTAAAATACATTATATGGTGTTAAAAGATGATTAATCAGATATCAATTGTTGACTTATCAATCCCGATGTTTTTAGCTTTGAGAGAAGGATTAGAAGCTGTATTAGTTGTAGTAATTATTTTATTATACTTAAAGAAGACTAACCAAAGGATCTATTATAAATATGTCTATTTAGGAATAATTTTAGCTATAGCTGCGAGCGTCGTATTTGCTATAATATTCTCGGTTATATTTGGTGGATTCACTGGAATTCTAGAAAAAATTTTTGAAGGAACTACTTTTATCATTTCAGGGATTTTCATATTAACTTTAGTTTTATGGGTTAGCAAGGAAGGTCCAAAGATGAAAGAAAACCTGGAAGGAAGGGTAGAAGAATCTATTAATACTCAAAAGGTATTTTCGATTTCAATAACTACATTTATTATTATAATCAGAGAAGGAATTGAATTAGTTCTACTTACTTCAGGTGCATCATCTATCGGTTCTTTGAATCAAGTAAGCGTTATATTAGGTTCTATCATTGGCTTAGCGATCTCGATTTTTATAGGAATAATAATTTTTTACGGTATAAAATCAATAAACTTGAGAACTTTCTTTAAAATAACAAATGTGATGCTAATATTGTTCGCAGCTGGGTTAATTACATATGGTATTCACGAATTTATTGAGGCGGGTATAATTAACCCTATTATTGAAGATGTATGGAATATTAAACATATCTTGCCTGAAAAATTTCCTGATGGAAATCCAGCAACTCCTGAGTATTTAGAAATAATTGGAGCATTACTAAAAGCTTTATTTGGATATAATGCTAATCCTTCTTTGCTCGAAATAATTATTTACCCTCTGCTATTAGTGTCTATTGGTATTATTTCAGCTATGATATGGAAACGAAATGGTCATTAAGTGAGCTTATATGTTTTAACTAAAAACTATAAGAGACCGGATTTTTTAAAATTGAAAAATAAATTTTAAAATATAGTTTATTACTTAATTTTTCTCTTTCTCCCGCTCAATATAAGAAATCCTATAAAGAGTTCCATAAAAAAGAATAAATCAGTAGCCTCAACAAACATGAAAGAAGCACATAATAATGCAAACATACCATAGCTAAATTGCTTTAACAATTGATTCTTTCTAGTTTTACCTATTATCCATAGTAAGTAAATACCGGTTGTTACCAACCCTACACTTATTATAGCAAAATTTAAAAGGAATACACTTGATCCAATGAATGTAAATCCTAATACGTATATCAGTGTCCAGGCAAAAATGTCATAAGATCGAAAGGAATGCTCCTCAGTTTCAACAGTAAACCCGGAGTTTACAAAACCCATTACAAGAATGACTCCAACAAGAATAAAAATAAGAGGGAGTTTTCTTGTAATACCCTTTAGGTTAAATTTTTCCCTAAACATAAAAGGAAGAATAAAAATAAGGGGACATAAGATAACAACGGATAAAACTTGTCCGAAATCAAAAAGAAATAAGTGAAATTCAGAAGGAATTGTATATATTGAGTTTAATGTAAATAGCAGCTGATGAACTAATGCTAAATCAAATATTATAATGATAGATATCAAAATTGAAATAGTAATTATAGAAATTTTAGTGTCTCCACCAATTAACTCTTTTGCTCTTATTTTCTGAATCAAGAGAAGATTAATAATAACGCTGCTTATTATAAACCCTATTAATTGTAATAATATTGGAAATGCAATATTTAAAAAGTAGAATAGATAGCTTGCCGAAAAAAAGAAGACTTCAAAGCCTAACAAAATCGAATATAAAAGATCAGATCGGTTATTGTATAAGAAAAATCCTAACATAATGAAATTTAATAATACCATCATTATACGGGCTATTGCCCCAAATATATTTATAAAATAATAGGCGTTTCCTAAGGAGAATGCCGTACCTACTCTATAAAATAACCTATCAATTAGTACTTCGATGGTAATCGTAATTAAAAACACTTTTTGAATTTGATAAAACAAATTTTTAGAATTGGTTGAATTTTTTTCTTTCATGAACTAATACCCTTACTTTAATTTTTTTAGAGTTATATATATAAAGAAAAAAAAAAATTTTATTAATTTTATATCTATAATTTATTACCTTTACGCTTGACAACACCTAGGATAATTCCAATAGCTACGATCGATGTCATTCCTAATATTAAAAGCGAAAACCCATCAATTGCAGGTTCCTCTGGTGTAGGTTCTGGACTCAAAAACAAAGTCTTCCATGCAGAAGTAATGTATTTTTTCTCGTGGTCGTGGGCGTAATTTCCATCATATACTGAGAGCGCAAACTTAATCGTGGATCCAAGTGACATGGCTTTATCTATTACAGCATTACTCACTGCTAAATCTCTTTCTATTTCAAGAGTCCATCCATTTCCGTCGTGATTTCCTTTAGCTTCGATAAAATATCGTTCTTCCGAGCTAAGACTTGATGGAAAGAGTCCAAAAGCTGTATATTCACTATCACCAGATCTCTTCCGCGATACGGTATCTAAATACTCATTTTCAGCAAAGGAAAAATCGTGTGAATCAACATTAAGTTTTGTCATCCCTGTGCCGTTTAAACCCCATCGAGCGTTCCCCGTAGCTGAGGCATTATAATATACTATGTCTCCAACGACACCACCTAATGTTGTTACATTCCAGTGATCACTGTAAGCTTCGTCGTAATAAATTGCGCTATGAGCAGGAATAGGTAATGTGTTATATACTCCGGCACTATTTCCAGTATTATATGCTACTCCCCGTCGTGGAACAACAATGTGCTTTTCGCCTCCAGAATCTGTTCTTGATGCTTTCCAATGCCAATGATCAGCCGTTCCACTCGTAGTTGCACCGTTAGTCGATGTATTCATACATGGGGCATCCATATCGTTTAAACCCTCTATAAGGATCATTGCTGATAAACGATCTTCATTACCAGTAATAGTATTATTTTCCGTTGGATCAGTCCAATTGAAAAATAGTCTTATTTTGGTATCAGTTACAACAGCTTTCATTGTTACTGAACGTTGGTTTGCGGGTATTACCGTAGCACCTGGAGTAGCTGTTAGTGAAAAAGTCTGACTCGTTGCACTCGCCCAAAATGCCTCGTTATCATTACCATCAACTGTAATCGCCCCAGTTACATAAGGGGCTGTTACACTAGGTGATTGTGCTCCGACAAGTGCAGCATTTGAGACAAATAGAACGGTAGATATACTGATTATTGCTAATAATATTATGCTAAATCTTTTGTTTCTCATTTTTCTCTACATTTTTTTTTGTTAAAATTTCTTAATTAAAAAGCAATTAAAGGAATTTTTTTCCTTATATTTTAAAAATTGTAAACCGTATTTAATTTTTTGGGTTATATGTTTAATTTAAACTGTCAAATCGCTGTGAGATTCAATTTTAAGCAATATTTTTTTATTAGTTTCAATTTTAAACTTATCAATTAAGAAGAAAGTAATCTTATGCTAGAGAAACTGTTCAAAGGTTCCTGAATAAATCAGGAATTTACAAAGAGCTTGGTATTTTAAAAAAAAATTGAGATTTTATCAAACGGTTATTTCAAAAATACTTACCCGCTTATCTATCAAATCTTTAGATTTTTTTACAAAATTTTTCTCTTGCAACTTCTTTAGAGCGTAGGCGGTAGTTCGTTTAGGCAGAAGCGTTTTTTCGATAATTTCTTGCTGTCTCAGAGGACCTCTTTGTTTCAATAGATATAAAATAAATTTACTTGAGGGCGATAACGAAAATAAGTCAATTTTTTGTTCGTAATTACCAATAAAGTATTTGTCTTCTACAATCATGTAATCATCAATTTTAAAATAGTCTAATGTTTATTATATTGTTCAATTTAAAATAAAGTTTATGTATATTTAAGATTATCGGGATTTGATTAAGTAAAACTTCTGAATAAGCCAGTGTTTCAAATAGATACAATTTTGAAAATAAAGTTTAAATTTGAAACTCTCATATTTTTCGTCTAAAACTAAAAAAGAGGGATAGGTCATAAGCTACAACAAAATTTCTAGATAAATCACTTTTGGGCATATACAATATCTATACATCTTTTTTCGAGATTTCATTTGTCAAAAATGTAATAAAATAATTATAATGCAAAACTTGCACATATCTTTATAAAACTCCATAACGTTTTATTTCTTCAAAAAAGGAAGAATATAAATTCAAATTAGTCTTGAACTTCGCCCTTAGCATTATATTTAAATTATTTTTTTAAAATTTTTATTTGAATTTATTTCTCCTTTCCTTCTTTCTATCTATGGTTTAAAATTAGAGGAAATTAAATAGAAAGCAAAAAAAGTTAAAAATAGAATTCTAAATCATTGATTAAACTTTATTTCTAATAAAATTCACAATCGTTTAGGAGTTGGGATATATCCATTACTTTTAGAGGGGAATTATCTTCATTTGCTACTTGGAATAAGTTGTTCTTACAAAACACGCAAGAGCTCACTAAAACTTCAGCATTTGTTTCAACAGCTTCTTTCAATCTATCCTCGCGTATTTTAACCATACACGTACGAGTCTCAGCTATTCTATCTCTCCCTACCTCGCCAGCAATGTCTCCATAAAGGGCTTTAACTCCGCCCCCTGCGCCGCAACACCAGGACATATCTCTATTATGTTTCATTTCGTATAATTTGACTCCTTCAATCATATTTATTAATTCTCTAGGTTCATCATACACTCCACAATATCTCCCTAAATGGCACGGATCGTGATAAGTAATCAACAATGGATTTTCTTTTGTTCGTTTAGTATATCGTATTTTAAGGTTTTTTTCTTTTACTTTTTTTAAGGCATATTGAGTTAGATGGAAAATATCAAATCCTAGATTTCCACCAGCAAACTTAGTATATTCTAAAGTGAAAGTAGAAAAACAACCCGAACAAGAAAAGACGACTTCAGAAACGCCACTTTCAAGAATCATTTTGTAGTTATGTTTAATGAGCTCAATCGCCTCATCCTCTAATCCTGTGCGAAATAATACAGATCCGCAACATCTTTCTTCAGGAAAAACATAAAATTCTACTCCCAGTTTTCCTAAAACATCACTAGTAGCATTGACGAGTTCTTTATTTCGATAAGAAGAAGTACAACCAATAAAATAGCCAACGCTATCGCTTTTTAGCTTTCCTTTTTTTAAATCCCCAGATGAAAATTTTTCATCAATTAAATCAAGTTCCCGTTTTGTTCGTTCATAAGCTTGCTTACCAAATTCAGAGCTCTCACACCAATTAAATCTATCACTATGTTGTTCAAGATAAGGATTATTATTTTTAAGAATTGAATCTCGCATCCCTTTTAACCTGGCGGGCATAGCACCTCTTTTGACCACTTCTTTACGAAAATTCTGAAACACTTCAAGAGTATCAATTCCTACTGGACAAACTACTTTACAATTCCCACAGAGCATACATCGAAAAACAGAAGGTATTATCTCTTCACTATCAAACTTAATATCCTTACGATCAAGCGCTTTAATAATTCTATTTCGGCCACCTGCATAATCAGTTTCTGACCAAGAAGTGTTATAGACTCTACACACGTGACGACAATACCCACAATGTGTACATCGATCATAATCAAATTTTTCTTCTTTTTCCTTAGTTATTGGTTCAATTAAATTCTCATTAGAAGGAGAAACTAAACCAGCAACAGGTGGACCTGTTGTAACAACATCTCTTATGTCTTTTTTATCTTTACCTTCACTCATAGTTTTATCCTCTGTTCATTTATTATTTACCAACTTCAAAGTATGGCTTCACTTAATTATTTCTAATTGTTATATTTTATTTGAGCTATTATTTTATGATATTTACTTAAACTAACCAACATTCCAATATTTTATTAAAAAATCTTATTCATCATCTTTGCGGTGGCAAAGAGTAATGAAATACGCCATTGTTTCATTCTAGCTTTAACTATACGATAGGAGTTAAACAAATCTTTTGGATCTAACTTATCTTTCAATATTTTTCTATTTTTTACAAAATCTTTTTGGTATTTTCGCAAATAAAAAGTATTTACTATCCCAATAGTGTAAAGACTATCTCCTTGTTTAAATGCTTCCTTTGATAAATCATGCAAAAATGCCTTAACGGTAAAAAATTCGATTGGTCTAGTAATATCTGTTAGACCAAATATTTTTACACGGCTCCATCCTTCTACACCAGAAATCGTATAAGTTGCGATAGGAAATTTATATTTGTCAGCTTTTTTTACATAACTCTCATAAAAGGATAATAATCTCTCATTTGAAATCCAATATTCCTGGAAGATAATATTCCTACTAGTCCTTCCAATAGCCACTTCAGCATCGCTAATATCACGCCATTTTTCTTTTAGATAAGAATCATCTATTCTGATACCTTTAAATTTTTGAGCTAGGCTATCAGAAGCTGAAACACTTCTAACCGTTTCTTCTGGATCATCGTAATAAACGGCCCAAACTAACCAATCTTGGCTTGGAAAATTGACGTGCGAGTATTGTTCAAAAGCTCGTTCTGAAATTGAAAGAAAAAATGGTTTATCTTGTACATTACTTATTAAGGCTTTATAATAATTAATAGCATTATCAATAGAGGAAAATCCATAGCCTTCAATCTCTAACGAAGTTTTTAAATGTGTGATAGATAACACTACCTCTGAGATCGCGCCGTATATGCCATAAGTTCCAGTAATATCATCAAGCGAAATTTCTCCATTCGAGTCCTTCGAAATGTGTTCGATTTTTCCATTTGGAAGAACTAAAGTTAGCGATATTATTGAATCGGCCATTGTACCATACTTTGGTACCCCGATTCCTGCTTTCCCCGGAGTTGCAATAAAACCACCTACACAAGAAGTTTTGAAGCTAGTAGGATAAGCTTTTGGTGCCAACCCATAATCTGAAAGCTTTTCTATTAAGTTTAACCATGAAATTCCTGCCCCAACTCTAACTGTCATTTTTTCAGTGTCGATATGATCAACTTTATTAATACGACGCATGTCGATTATAACACCCCCTT